>WNFT01001465.1_pt1 | contig 19904 bp, 16 predicted proteins | sample 5400191 | NCBI WGS metagenome assembly WNFT01 (sample SAMN13153359, study PRJNA577476) | soil metagenome | isolation source: 80 cm saprolite under Madrone tree | place: USA:California | collected 2016-06-14 | reverse complement strand
TGCGACCGTCCAGCTTGATGGTGTACAGATGAAGCTGCTCGATGAGGCATTCTCGTCAGAAAACGTTTCAGGGCAGCGGTACCCTGATTGGATCATAGTGACAATCGACCGTTGAGTGGTCAGTACAGGGAGAGTAGCGCTGCCCGCTACCTTGTGGCTGATGGCACCTTACGTAGCGCTACCCTCAAGAGGACGAAGTTGCGTCAAATCAATGGTAATTTCCGCAGGGATCTCATCCGAACGCGGAAGCGCTTGATGTGATCCGAGGCAAGCACGTCGGAGGGCCTGCTCTTCATACTCACGCTCGTGCTGAAGCGAGAACGTTTCTTCCTGTTCGACTTGTTGCAAAAATTGGGCGAGCAACGGGCCATTGAGCGTGACGCGTTTCTGCGCGTGCTGGCGCTGGTGTTCACGCCACTCGTCCAGGATCAGGTTCCACTCCTTCTCGGAGCGCCCACGCACTTGCGCGTAAGCATCAGCAACGCATTCAAGCCATTGGCCGTCAATGTAGGCATAGGCCACTCCCATATCGTAGGGCTCGAACCGCACCGGCACCGTTTGACCGGCAACGTCGGAGGCCATCATCCGTTCATGCCAGTACTGCAATCCGTTGATCGTGATGCCACGCCCCCGATAAATTTTGGCCTTGCCTGTTCGGGTGGTGGGCCGCGTCTGCATCAGGAAGGCCTCTGAATAGGCAATGACCCGATGGCTCCGCGCCCCCGCCAGCTCCATCCCTTGCTCATAGGCCTCACGCGGACTCATGAACAAGGCAGGATGCTCCATCACGTCATAGACCTCGTAGATATACTCGGTGAGGCGGGCTGCAAAGCGTTCGAGCGTCCAGACAGCCAGCCGTTTGGGGTCCACCTCTCGTGTCATCTGGCGAGGCTCTTTACTGGCCTGGGTGTTCCCTCGGAGCTGGTTGAGGAATTCGCTCGTGGTGGTCCCGAAGAGCCGCTCAATGACCGACCCAAAATGGGGCTGCTGAGGTGGTCGGTTGATTTTCGTCACAAAGCACTGAGAGAGGAGTGCTTCAAAATAGACGCTGCCAAACTCCGGGCCATGATCGACCACAATTTCCTGGGGAAGACGACCGTAACGCTTCACACAGAGCCGAAAGGCCATCATCACTGACCGATAACTGGGAGGTTCATAACTGACATGGACAGCGAGCATCCGGCGGCTGTAGGCGTCAGTCAGAAAGGTCGCGTACGGCTTTGCCAAAGGTTTGCCGGTAATGGAGGAAACGAGCAGAATGTCTAATTCCGTGTGATCGAGATGGGCAAGAGCAAATGGCCGGTCGCCATGACGCGGGGTCGTTCGATCCAGGTAGTACATGCGGGGTTGGTCGGGGTAAGCGGCGCGTTTCCCGTGACGCACCGCCGTCACCTGGGGTGTCGTAAAGAGGGCACATTCCCGATAAAAGGTGGCTTGACTGACAGGAGAAAGATGCTGTTTGGTACATTCGTCACGGTACAGGGCATAGACGGCGGAGCGACGTTTCGCCTGGGGTGCCGCGTAATGAGTACGAAGAAAGGTTTCGAGAAGCTGTTTCGAGGCTTCGTCTACGCGAGGCACTCGATTGCCACGACGCGCCGACTTGTCCAGCAACCCGAGAGACCCACAGCCGTAAGCACGCTCGGCTTCCCGATAGCTGCGCAGCCAGTTTTGCACGGAGCGCTTGGTCACCGAGACGCTCTCACCGCGCAGATATGCCAGGATCGTACTGAGGCGCCCCGTGGCTGCCGCTAAAGCCGTAGGACCAGCGCCAAGCAGCACTGTTCTGGCCTCTTCGGAAAGTTGGGAGGGGGCATCCTCTCTGACAAGTTGAGCCGCACCCGTGTCGAGGAGCTGCTGCAGGTGGGAGGTTTCGAGGGTGAAAGCTGCGCCAACTTCTGGACGCAAGACCACCTGATCTCCCTGTTTTTCGGCCTCCCACAGACGCCCATCGAAGGAGAGGCGCGTAAATAACGGGATCGGCGGCGGCAAGCTCTCCGCCCTCTCCCGCGCCTTCTCTGCTTCATCCTGGGAACGGAAGAGCCGGACCAGGTCCCATTGCATGAGCGAGCAAGCAGACAAATCGGTAAAGAGGCGATGATCGGTGAGCATGGCCCAAAGCACATCGACAGGCAGAGAGTCGCAGGCAGGTGTGAGTTGGCGGACCGTGATCCCAGGAGCGGTAGTGAGAAGTCGGAGGACTTGAGTTTCCTGTTCAGGCGGAACCTCATACACATGAATCCAGAAATCTTGGAGGAACTTGAGATTTTGGATGACGAGCGGATGAACCTGGGCATTGGTCCGTATCCGGTAGAACAAACCATGCACTTGTGCTGCGTTGATCCCGGGAGGACAGCGCCAGCCGCCGGATGGTTCGTGTTGATACCGCTCTGGCATGGTCACGGCAAGCTGATCCAGAGCGGTCACGGGCTTCCACTCTTCAAAGCCCGCTGATGATTGCCGAATGACGAAGAAATCTGGCGTGTGCCATTGGGTCGTCTTGCGACCAGAGCGGGCGCGGTACTGAAGCTGGATGCGGATGGGTTGATCGTAGTATTCGAGCACATCATCATCATATTCCATCTCGTAGATGCCATACAACTCCACATGATGGCTTTCAAATTGGATGGTGCGACCCATTTTGCGTGACGGATACCGCCCACTGACGTTGGAAGCGCGGCTACGCACCTTTCGCACGGGTTGCGACTGCCGAATACGCTCAATGTAGGCTTTGGTCTCCGCAGGAATCCTATTCTGCAAACACCAGGCTTGAAAACCATCATCAGTCAACACGCTGCGTTCCTTCCCTTCTCGCTCTCGCAGCGAGCGTTCATGCTCTCTTTCCGATTTCAGTATATCCGTTTGCTCCGTACTTATCAAGCATTTCTCGCATAACTTTTCGTTTTTCTCAGATAACTTTTTTATTGAACGAAAAACAGAGCGAAACCAGCCTCAAAGGTAGAACCCCACTAACTGGTGGAAAGAAGTCAGGGGGGACTTGAAAAATCGGCCACTCATTGGCATGTTGTGGATATGAAAACACACACAACAGAGCCAATGAACGCGTCCCTTCAATTTTGCCCGAATCTGGAGTGCAAAGCAAGAGGACAAGTCGGACAGGGCAATATCGTCGTACATGGAAGGACCCGCCCGCGGTACAAATGCAAAACGTGTGGAAGGACGTTTAGCGCCAAAGCGGGCACAGCGTTGGAAGGATTACGCAAACCAAGGGAACTGATCGGGATCGTGATGACCTTGCTGGCCTATGGATGCCCGCTGCAAGCGATTGTGCATGCGTTTGACATAGACGAACGAACCGTCGCGAGCTGGCGAGATCGTGCGGGAAAGCAGTGTGAAAGGGTCCATCAGGCGATCGTCGAGCAAGGCAAGCTGGATCTGCTGCACGTGCAAGCGGACGAAATTCGGGTCAAAGCACGAGGAAGCATTGTCTGGATGGGACTCGCGATGATGGTGTCGACCCGCTTGTGGAGGGCCGGGAGTGGTGAGCCAGAGGCGAGACAGCGCACTAGCAGACAGCCTATTGCAACAGGTGCGTCGGTGCTGTCAGAAGCTGTGTGAGCTGTTGGTCTGCACCGATGGGTGGGCTCCCTATCCCAACAGTATTCGCAGAGCCTTTCGTGAGAAAATCAAACGCACAGCCGGAAGAGGAAGATGCGCCTTAGTCGTGTGGCCCGACTTGCACATCGGGACGGTCATCAAACGCACGGGGAAGTCGCATCTCAAAGAAGTCATTCGTCAGATGACCCATGGGAGCTTCGCACAAGCACTGAAGCTGCTTGAACGTTCAAACGGAGGAACGATGCTCAACACGTCCTTTATCGAGCGCTTGAATGGCACGATGCGTGAGCGACTGGCGGCTTTAACCCGCAAATGCCGTCATGCCTCCTCCAAACTGCACGCGTTGCATACCGGGATGTATCTCATTGGCTGTACGTACAACTTGTGCTGGCCTCATCATGAACTGAGTAAATCTGTTGAGAAAGGAGGCTTCGGGATGCCATGCACGCCTGCGATGGCCAGTGGCTTGACCGATCACATCTGGAGTGTCTTGGAACTGGTGAGTTACAAAGTCGCTCCGCCTCCCTTGCCCCTTCCTAAGCCACGAGGGCGGCCTCGTACGAAGCCTTTGCCTGATCCGACCATCCCGAAACGGCCACGAGGCCGCCCTCGGAAGGTCCCTTTGTGCTCGTCCACCGGTTAGTGGGGTTCTACCTGGCCCGCCTTGGTGAGCAACTTTTTAATCAATTAATCGTACATCCTTTTGAGCGACAGAGCCAGCTCATCATCTATCGTCATTCTGAGATGCCGAATTTTGAGTGGAGTGAATGCATTATGTTGTTTTTCCTGGGGACCCTTGCTAGTCTGATAGCTTACGCAGGTGGATTATTCATCGTGATAAAAGTGACTCCACTGCTGCTTTCACGCCAGTATGATGAAGGATTATTCATGGGCATTGCAGCAGCGGATATCGTTGGTGGCATACTGGCGTTTGGGGCCGTGATGGTCACCTTTGCACTCCTCAATGGCTCCTTTGGCGCTAAAGTGCTGGATTTTTTGTTGCTCGTGGGGATACTCATCATTGCCGTGTATATGACGCTGGGCGTGTTGCGCCCGCGTAGGGTAGAGACCTTTCTCGTTTCGCGCATTCTGGCGGTGGGTTTTTGCCTCTTGCTGACTGTTGCCGCCCTCTACGCTCTTGTCCTGCTGTTCTGGCCCTCGCTGTGACCGACTATGTACGTGCCATCGTTGCTATACAAAGCGCTCGAACCACTCTACTGTGCGGCGTAGGCGATCAACACGTTGGTCAGGCGTGCCCACGTCGGGCCAGTCCATCAAATGGCTCACACCGGGATAGCACACTAACTCTACGGTGCGTTTCCTCTTGCGGAGTGCGGTGAAGAGTTGCAAGGACTCGCTAAATGGGCAGCGTAGATCGTTCGCGGCATGCAGCAGCAAAAGCGGTGTCTCAATGCGATCTACAAAACTTAAGGCAGAACGTTCACGGTAGAGTGTTTCGCGGTCCTGTCCTCCGCCGTCCATCGCCATATCGAACCAGAGCGTTTGATCCGTGAGCAGGCTCATACTTGCAAGATTGCTAATACCATTGCGGCTCACGGCTGCCTTGAAGCGGTTTGTCTGACTAATGGCCCAGTTGGTCATGTAGCCGCCATAGCTGATGCCGCCAACACCCAGGCGTGTCGCATCTATGGGTTCGGTAGCGATCGCATGATCGATGCCTGCCATCAGGTCGCGGAAATCGTCGCCGCCCCAATCGTTCAATACCTTCTTGCAGAATTCCTCGCCGTAGCCTGCGCTGCCGCGCGGATTAGGAGCCAATACCGCGTATCCTCGCCCGGCCAATACCTGGAATTCATAGATGTAGCCGTCGCCCCAGGCTAGTGTCGGTCCACCGTGAACTTCGAGAATCAGAGGTACCTTTGTGCCTTCTGCCAGCGGGGGTAGATATAGCCATCCTTCGATTGCCAGGCCATCAAAACTTTGCCATGTGATACGCTTAGGGCGGATCAGTTGATGGTTGCGCAAGAACGCATCGTTCACGCCGGTCAGTTTGTGTTGGTGCGACCCATCGCTGTGCATACTCCAGATATCGCCAGGGGTGAACCAGTCAGCGCGCACCATGGCTATCGATTGGCCGTTCTTGCTGAGTTGGGGACTCACGTAGCGCCCGTTGCCACTGGTCAACTGGACGACGGTGTTGTGTCCCATATCAATGCGGTACAGGTGGACCTGTCCACGCTTCTGGGCCGCTACGAGCAACGACTTCCCGTCTGGATACCACTGAGGGCGCTGGATCCACTCATTACGTAGTTCGTCTATCACCCATGCCTGGCAGGTGAGTTCCTGCGCGTCTGGGACCGCGAGATGTGGCGTGTCGGAACCATGAGCGCTGACAATCCAGGGCGTTACGTTGCTTGCCTCCGTCTGGTCTTCTGTGTACAGATAGGCGATGGACTGTCCGTCCGGGGACCAGACGGGCATCTGGGCCCATCCCGTTTCTGGAGTCAGACGGCGCATCTGGCCGGTTGCCAACGTCAACACCCACAAGGCCATGCTGGCACTCAGATCGGGATCGTTGCGCCGATTGGCACAGAAGGCAACCTCTGAGCCATCAGGCGACCAACATGATTGCACCAGGTCCACCGGCTCTGACGTGAGGCGACTCGCATCGCCCGCGAGCGGAATCAGCCAGAGTTGCTGTCGGCGACCCCGGCGGTAACCCATACTATCCCATTGGTCGTCGAGGCGTTTGTAAACCATGGAGGTAGCGCTGGTATCTATTACGTGGCGCTCATCATCGGGCTTCCATGGGCTGTGTGCGAGTAGCGCTGAGCCGTCGGGCCGCCAGCTGTATTCGCTGACATCCTGTGGCAGATTGCTCAACTGGCGCGCCTCTCCACCGTGCATGGACAGCAGATACACCTGCATTATCCCGCTGCGATCACTTAAAAATGCCAGTGTCTGCCCATCCGGTGACCAGCGTGGAGCAAAATCGTGCTGTGCCCAGTTCCCATGCGTGACCTGTCGTGGGGGTTCGGCAGTTCCATCGCCGGTCTGCACGAGCCAGATGGCACTGCTGGTGGTATCTGGCCCATCGTTGCATCGTAGTACTGTGAAAGCGATCTGCGTGCCATCGGGTGAAAGTTGTGGGTCACTGGCAATCTGGATGGTCAGTAGATCGCCGATGCTGACATATGGGTGTGCCGGTGGTGTCGCCACTGCTGTTGGTGCGTGTGCAGTCGTAGCGGCTATGCGGATGGTAGTCGCCTCGTCGGCGTCTGCCTGCGGGATAGGACGGGGTGTGGTAGGGATGTCTTCGTTCTCAATCATACATGGCTCCTGCTACTGTAATGGGGCCTTCTTAAGTTCAGCATGTAAAGGACACTCTCTTCAATATTTTCATGCACTGGATGAGTTGTGTGACACTCCGCACGGGCTAAAGCCTCGGCGGCTTCTGACACACCTCCGTAGTCGGTTCCCTGAGTAGACGTAGCGTAGCTACAACTCGTGGGGCCGTAGTGGGGGAGGCATATCTGAGGGGTGCTCATCCATCCAGAGCAGTCCCTCTTGGGCGGTGCCATGCCAGTTGCTCTCTGCATGCCTTGCCGGAAGGATAGATGGTCCCTCTTGGCTTTCGGCTTCTTGGCAGATGACAACACCTTCAGCTTTCACTGACCTCTCTGTTGCCAGAGGAGTGGGAGGCTTTTCCTTGTGATACCTCATGAGAAGGCGTTGACCGATCATCAGACTGGCGTTCCTGTCAGCATTCCCCTGCATGCCACACTCAGGACAGAGCACGAGTGGAGCCCCTGGAGTATAGCCTTCTGCTGGTTTGCCTGTCTCATAGCGAGCAACTAGGCTATGACAATGGGCACATTCACGGCTCGTATTGCGCGGACTCACACGACTGGTGATGATGCCTTCATTCCACGCTTTGTATTTGGCGTATTGGAAGATGCATCCCTTCATCCAGTAGGCACGTTTGGTGTTGCCACGACGGCTATACTTGCCCTTGGCAGGCTTCAGGTTGCCCAAGTGTTCAAACACTAAGATGGTGGCTTGGTGCTCTTTGGCGAACTGAACAATGCGAGCACTCACCAAATGAGCCAGGTGCTCATCGGTGTTCCTGATCTTGCGCCACAAGTCGGCATTGTCCTGTTCGCCCTCTGCAATGATGCCCGTTCGTGATCGGTTGCGTGCGATACGCCCAAGCAGTTTCTTCCTAAAGCCGGATACCCGTCTACCACCGCCGATAAAGCAGGTGGCGAGGATCGAACCTTCAACCGTTTGGATCGTACACACCGCAATATTCTCATTGATGTTGAGATCTACCGCGCAAATCTTCGTTTGTGCGGTAGTAGTAACTTGTTTCTCAATTTTCCCATGGCTCTTGAACTGTTTTTCGACAGGAGTATGCAACCACCACTGAGTACCACGTCTGATGAGTTGCGGGCTTCCTATCTCGCCAGACGCCGGCAGTTCCCGTCCGGTGATGCGTACTTTGAGCCAGCTCCAACACGTTCCTGTCCATACTTTTACGACGATGCTGTTCTCATGGCGTTCCCGCCACATGCCAGCATAGAGCGTCACGGACTTGTTCCAGGTACGTGGTGGAACGGGTGGGCGTTCGGTGAACTTCTTGCCTTTGGCTTCTGCCTTTTCCTTACGCTTCCGCCACTTGTTGAGGCTGGTATAGAACGAGCGGGCTGAGCCAAGAGCAGCATGGATAGCAGCTCGGCGGAACATGGCGGGAATATCTTCCTGTATCTCTTCCAAAGGCATGACAGGATGTGGGTTCCTGTCGGTGGTATGAGTGAGCTTTTCCAGAGCCGTGAGGGCCTCTTTGGTAGGCAGATCAAGCACGCCTGTATGAGCTTGAATGACCTCAAAGTAGAAAGCCGCTACCTGATTGAAGAGGGTCGCATTGGCAGCAAACCACGCAGCATGAACAGGTTCGTAGTTCAAAACCTGCTTGATCGTGGTGGTGGCTTTAGCCATGCTAGATTCCCTTCTGTGCTTCAATGTAGCGTTGGATGGTTTCTTGACTCACATTGCCTGCTGTGCTCGCAAAGAAACTCCTTGTCCACATGGACGGCAACTTCCGTAAAGCGGGAAATTCCTGGCGAAGGAAAAACGAGGTCACGCCTTTACATTCCTTGATCACCTCGGAGGCACTATCGGACGGATAACATCGCACAAACAGATGGAGATGATCGGGCTGGATGGCCAATTGCAAGATCGTCCACCCCTTCGTCTGACACTTCTCACGAAGCAGTTGCTCACAGCGTGCTTTCACCTCGCCTACCAAGACGGCTTTGCGGCGGCGTGGACACCAGATGAGATGATAGACGATGAGATGCACACGGTGCTCATCGCGTTGGTACTCAAGTGACTGTTTCATAGTTCTATGAAACACGATATTAGACAATTTGTCAAGAGGCAAGGGCTAAAGCCAGCTCGCACACCATCCCCCAGATGGCGTACCCGCCTTACCCCATGGATTAAAATGAAGGGGCTTGCGGCGGGTTTAGGACTGTCACCCTGAGCGCAGCGAAGGGTCTGTCTCGATGGGCAGAGAGAGGCTTCGCTGCGCTCAGGATGACAGGACCGGCGCATGGCTCGTGAAAATTCATTATCGGCCCCCATCGGCGATGATGAATGGTCGCGGGCCGATAAATCGGCGGTGGGCACGATGAATCGGCCCCTACGCTTGCTTGCCCCCATGTATTTCATACACCCGGCCCACACACGCCGTGTTGGTAAGAGCTATAGAGAATAGTATAATATGAGAATAGCACGAGGTAATGTTTTATAGGGGGTAACGTCCATGCCTGACACAACAGCTAATCCCAGGGCGCGTCTCATCTTTGATCCTGCTGAGCTTAACTACAACTTTGGGCCAGAGCATCCACTCCAGCCAGGTCGCCTGGCCGCTCTTATAGATTTGTTAGAGCAGAGTGGATTATGGCAAAGCCGTGATGAACGAACGCGGCTACCCTTGCGCGCTGCTACCCCGGAAGAATTAGGCCTCATTCATACGCCGGAGTATATCGCAGCAGTACAACGTTTGAGCACATTCAGCAAGGCAGGTGCAGGCGAGGATGAACGCAAGGAACGAGCAGACCTGGAGTTAAAATACGGTTTCGGAGACGGCGACACGCCAGCACTACCTCGCATGCACGAAATGTCAGCAGATATTGCTGGTGGCACACTGGTCGCATTGGGTGCTGTCATGGGTCTACCTGAAGGTGGAGTATTCAATGCCCAGAACGAACGTCCGCTGCATGTCTTTCATCCTGGCGGCGGGCTGCACCATGCATGGGCTGAACGAGCTTCCGGCTTTTGTGTCTACAACGATATTTCAGTGGCCATTGCCCATGTGTTGCGTGCCACTGAGGCCAAGGTGTTATACATCGACTTTGACGCACATCATGGTGATGGGGTGCAGCGCTCGTTTTATGATGAATCTCGTGTGATGACTGTCTCGCTGCACGAAACGGGACGCTATCTCTTCCCTGGAACAGGCGATGTACTTGAACTGGGCCACGGGTTGGGACGCGGCTACTCGGTCAACGTGCCCCTGGAGCCGTTTACCGAAGATGATTCTTACATCGAGGCGATTGAGGCACTTCTGTATCCCCTGGTCACATCGTTTGCCCCGGATGTCATTGTCAGCCAGCATGGCTGTGACACGCATGCCTGGGACCCTTTAACCCATCTGAGTTTGACCATGCATGCCATCCAGGCGCAGATGAAACTGGTCCATCAGCTCGTGCATACCTATTGTCAGGGGCGTTGGGTTGCCCTGGGTGGCGGCGGGTATGACCTGTATCGTGTGGTCCCCCGTGCCTGGAGTATGGTGTGGGCAGAGATGTCAGATCAAGCGTTGCCCGCCCGTCTGCCTGGCGAGTGGGTGATGCGTTGGCGGCCAGTTTGGGAGAGCGTCAGGGCGCAGGAGGAGATTGCGCAAGAAGCAATGGGAAAAACCGTGACCTCGGCTGCATTCCCAAACACCTTTCAAGATCAACAGGAAGATTTCCCACCCCAGCCGCGCCGCTGGTCGATTAGCCGCACGAATCGCTACACGGTCTCGTTGGTGCGTCACCTGCTGATACCTCCTTCGGTACGTCAGGCGTTTCCTACCGCCCGTAGACTATCACCGATGGCTGGCATGATTGACTTGCTACACCTGCGTGGTAACGCCACCCCTTCACGTAGCAAAACACTGGAGACGCCAAAGGGCCCCATCTTGCTGCGTGACTTCTGCCCACCGTCGCTCGTCGAGCGTCTCGTTGCCGATAGCGGGCTACATGCCTTTGCACGTGTGTCGGAACGTGAACACCAGCTCCTGCTTGGTATTGCAAAGCGGCCCGACTGTGCGCTTGCCCTGGCACATACATCTGCCGGGGAGATCGTCGGCGAAGTGACATTGGCCCCTGGCGATGAATGGTGGGAAGGCCTGGAGAATGTCTACGAAGTAGCCATCGAGGTCAGTTCCCAGTGGCGAGGATTGGGAATTGCCCGCCAGTTGTTGGCTTTTGCCCTCGAACTGGATGCGTTAGAAGACATGATCCTCTTTGCCATCGGCCTCTCCTGGCATTGGGATACTGAAGGGATGGGGCTGAGTCTCTACCACTATCGTCAAATGATCTCACGTCTCTTTGCATCACAGGGCTTCAGCGAATATCCCACAACCGAGCCAAATATCAGCATGGAGCCTGCGAACGTCTTCCTGGCACGGGTTGGCAGCCGTGTCGATCCCCGTGTGGTCGGTCAGTTCTTCAACCACCTATTGAGTTCGTCCAACCTCCCCGGACTCTAGGAGCTCCTACAAAGAAACTGGTAGCTCTTCAGAACTCCTCACCGCCTTCGGTGGTTCGCAAGCTGTGTTTTGCAGCGGGCATGGCAGCCTGCGGCTGCCATGCCCGCTGCAAAACACACACACGAGCCGCCGCATGCGGCGAGGAATCGGGTACCTGAGGAGTTAACCTGAAAGTTATAATAGCCATCGTAACTACTCTGGTCTCTTCTTTTCGAGACTCTTCACTGCACGTGCTCGATAAATCGGCCGTTCTACGAACGATGCTCGATAAATCGGCATTCCACATACAGCAGTTCGCCGAGGTTTGATGGTGAGTGTGCATGAGGACACGCATGACCAGCTCGCCTCCGGCAGTTCGCCGAGGTTTGATGGTGAGTGTGGGCTGTGCCGCCGCAGGCGGCACAGCCCACACTCACCATCAGCATGAGCGAGTCGCCGCAGGCGACGAGGAGTCCTGAGAAGTTACCGAAGAAGATAAGAAAAAGCTCAGATTCCCTTAATACGCTTTAGTTTCTGCTTAGAAGTAGTTACAGTAGAGTTTATATGCACAAAAAATCATTGCAATATCCACTGGAGGACGTTACCCTACATACAGATCAAAGAAAGTGAGGATGTTACTTATGCAAATGCGAGAACGTACACGAACACCTTCTCCAGAGATCTCTGATGGAATATTAGCACAACAAAGCCTTGCTGGTGACCAGCGAGCCTTCGAGGCACTGGTCCAGCGTTATAGCGTAGCGCTGTTCAACTTTATATGCCGCTTTTTGGGGGATTATGATCAGGCTTGTGATATCTTGCAGCAGGTATTTCTCCAATTGTATATCTCCCTGCCCAATCTGCGCACGGGTGAACCGCTCAAATCCTGGCTGTTCCAGGTAGCGCGCAATCGCTGTCTGGATGAACTGCGGCGCAAGCGGGCTATCCACTTCTCGGAGTTGGAACCGGTCAATGATGAGGACGAGCTATCGCTGCTGGCGACGATGCCCGATACGAGTCCACTGCCTGAAGAAGTGGCGGAGCGGCGGGACCTGCAACAATGCCTGCAAAAGGCGATCGGGACATTGCCGCCCAAGTTTCGCTCGGTGGTAGTGCTGCGTTATGCTGCCCAGTTGAGTTTTTCTGAGATTGGGCAAGTGCTCAAAATGCCAGAGGCGACGGCCAAGACCTACTTTCAGCGTGCCAAGCCGCTATTACGTGCGGCATTGACCTCTCAATAATGAAACTTTCCTTTTGCCCTGTGCGTGCTCACAGCAGAGATGGCATGAATGGCGCAAGAGGGAGTAAGTAATGCAGTACTCGCAACGAGTCTTGTTCTCAGATGATACTTTGCTACACGACGAACTTGATGATCTTTTCGATCGATTGGAGCAATTAGAGCCACCACCTGCTCTGATTGCACATATTCTCGAGTCTATCTCGCGTCTTCCTCAACCTCATAGGCCCGTGCAGGATCATCCATGGGATGACCTGGATTCCCTGGTGGTACGACGCGAGAAAGATCCGCCATGCTAGCTGGCACTGTCGTGTTCCAGTTCATGCGATCTGATCGGTGAGCTTGCCGATTCTCACCAGCCAGCGGATAAACTCGAAGCGCCGGTACTCGGCGAGCGCTTCGAGCCTCTCTCTTTCGTTATGATCTTGTCGGAGTCTACTCAATCGGTTCATCTCAGCCTCAGCAAAGCCGCTCTTACGCAAAATTTCACGATCTTCTTTGCGGTTGTGGTCCATATAGCCCTCCTTCTGTTATGAAGATAGCTCTATGATACTAGCATGCGCTTGATACGCTTAAGCAGTGCTTGTATAGGATATGGTTTAGGTAGATGATCTAACGTTAATTTGGTTTCACCATGGGTACGCATACGCTTGCGCACGAATGTTTCTGAACTCGTGAGCAGTACTGGTACTCTGGAATGCGTCCGTAGAACCTGCAAAACATCCCAACCAGTCATCCTGCCGGGGAGTTCAAGGTCAAGCACTACAAGATCAGGAACCGACTCGTGGAGGGCTATAACAGCTAGCTCTCCATTGCGTGCTGTCCTCACTGCATAGCCACTGGCTGCTAAAACGTCTGCTTCCAGGTTGGCAAGGGAGGTGTCGTCTTCAACTACCAGGATATGCCATGGTAGTGGTAGCTCCTCAACCTTTGAGTGTGCGATGCTCGGTGCATCACTGTGCGATGCCTCGTGTGGCGCACTCAGGTGGCCGTTTCCCGGCATCGTGTTCGCAGTGTCTTTGTCGTGCATGACTGACATCCTGCTTCCGCAAAGTATAGATTTTCTCCTGCGGTAGGTCCGCCGGTTCGGCGTGGAGAAAGCGTCCCTCTCTACGGGAGATTGTACACGAGAAAAGGTGATAAATGCGTGAATATGGCTACGAGGACCGTGAAAAATATGTGAAAACGCTGCGAATTCTGCTGAGAGAATTTGTCCCTCCAGCAGGATTCGCAGGTCAGCTTATAGCTTATAGCTCGTCGACATCGGGCGGCGGGGCATAGTAGCCTACACCAGGCTCATTGAGCAGGAAGTGTGGTTGTGTCGGGTCCGGCTCTAGCTTGCGGCGCAGATGGCGAATAAAGGTGCGCAGATAGGTCTTTTCGCTGCTGTATTCTGGTCCCCAGACACGTTGCAAGAGTTCACGATGCGTCAGGACCTTCCCCGCGTTGCGTGTGAGTTCGCAGAGCAAGTCGTACTCAGTCGGAGTCAAGTGAATATCCTTGCCACCGGAGCGTACACTGCGACGAGCGTAATCGACCAGTAAGCCCTTGTCTCCCCCACAGCGATAGACCAGGCGCTGTGTATCGCCGCTCATGGCGCTTCTGCGTAGGCGCTCTGTTTCGTCGGCGCGGCGCAAGGCCACCCGTACACGGGCCAGCAATTCGTTCAGGCTAAAGGGCTTGGTCAGGTAGTCATCGGCACCTTGATCGAGCGCCTTCACCTTGACCGGTTCCTCATCGCGTGCCGAAAGCACAATCACCGGTGCTCTGCTCCATTCACGCAGGCGGCGCAGGAACGTTAAGCCATCCAGTGTAGGCAGAGAAAGGTCGAGCAACACAAGCTGCGGCTGAAAGGTCGCCGCCAGATCAATGGCCTGTGCCCCATCGAGCACGGCCTGCACCTGATATCCACGAGCTTTCAACTGTGCCAACAGAAACGTGCGCATTTGGGCGTCATCCTCGACACACAGGATGCGGACTTTTGGATCTGTGATGGACATAGCGCCTTCCTATTCTCCTTCACTCTGTGTGGCACTTGCAGCGGGCAGGATGAATGCGAACGTGGCACCCTGACCAGGACTGCTCTTCAGTGTCAGCGTGCTAGCATGTGCCTCGATAATACCTCGGCTGATATACAAGCCTAATCCTGTCGTTGGGCTCCAGCGTATGCTACCGCGGCGTCTTATTGGAGCAGCTTGTCCTGGTCGGTCTGCCGCCGGGCGCCGCATGGCTGCAAACGTGCTGAAGCGTGTGAAAAGTTGTGCCTGTTGCTCTGGCGTCATACCTGATCCGCGATCAATCACGCGCAACTCTACGCCTAATACCCGCCGATCGGTGAAAACAGGCTCCGCCTCAAGTTGAACGATGCTGCCTTCGGGAGCGTAACGGAAAGCGTTACTGAGCAGATTCGTCAGCACACTCATAATAAGCTCATAGTCGGCCAGGACAGCCGGTAAATCAGGGGAAACATGTATTTCCAGGTGACGCTGTGAAGAGGAGATCAATGCCTCCAGGCGGTCTTGCAGGTCTTCCAACATTTCCGGCAACAGGATCGGCTCGAGTTCCAGGCGCAATGCCCCGGCTTCGACGCGAGAGGCATCGAGAAAGTGGTTAATCATATCCACTAGTCGCTCCACCTGCTCGTCGGCAGCCTCTAAAAAGTCATGCTGCTCCTGGGCTGACCACTCCAGGTCCTTCGCCAGGGGCGCGCTCAGATGAGCACGAATATTGGCAAGGGGAGTTTTGAGTTCGTGGGCCATCGTCGTAAAGAAATCCTCACGCGCACGTTCCAGGGCCTTTAGTCGCGTAATGTCGTGCCAGACAGAGACGGCGCTGGTAATCGTGCCATCGGCGGCGCGCTGTGGTGCCGCGTTGACGAGCAGGAACAGCGTCTGGCCATCGGGTTGTGTGATGTGCAGTTCGGCCTCGTTTGCCTCTCCATCGCCCAGGGCAAGAGAAAGGGGTTGTTGCTCGTATGAGACGATTGAGCCAGATGGCCCGTATATCATAGTGGTACGCAGCAACTCTTCGATATTCATGCCCGTGGCAAGCCTGGTGATCTCAGCAGCGTCGACGGAAGCAGGCGTAAGCAACTCCCCATTTTTGTGCGCAAGCGTACCCGTGGGGGGTCTCTGCGAAGATGCGGTAGGTAGCGTTGTGGCCACCCACCTTGGTTCGGGGACCCAGCCCATCCGTTGCAGGAGTTGTGCTCCCCGGTTGTTGATGAGGGTAATACGCTTATCAGCAGCAGAGACGAGCATCACACCTGAAGGCAGACGTTCCACCAGGAGTTGCAGACGTGCACTTTCCAGTTCCTGTGCAGCCTTTGTGATTTGCAGCGCCCGGTTACGTTGTGCCAGCTCTGCCGTGCGGGCCACCACTTCGGCCTCGATGCGTTCTCTGGCGACGGCCTGCTCTGTCACATCGTGGTAGATGACCACAAATGCGAAAATATCGCCGAGGGCATCATGGATGGGAGCCTGGGAACGGCGCATCGTATAGGGCTGGCCATCTGCACCTACTATCTTAATTTCGTCGATGCGCCTCTCCAACGCTCGGCGTTCGAGTTCGGCCCCGATGTCGGGAATGGCTTTGAGGTCTAGTTGGAATATGGCGGCGCTACGAGTGATGGCTTCTGTCACATGTAACCCGATCACCTCGTCGGACCACCCCAACAAGCGGCGTGCAGCATGGTTGATGTCTGCGACACGCCAATGCGCATCGTAGATGATGACGCCATCAGGGATAGCTTGCATAATATTTTCGCGCTGGCGAGCATAGCGGTTGGCAACCTGCGCCAGGTGATTAATACTGCGGAAGAGGCGAGCGTTCTGGATAGCAAGCCCTGCTTGTTGGGCGAACTGTTCGAGGAGCTCAACCTCCTCAGCCGGGAAGCCCCGTGCTCGTCGATGGTAGACCTCGATCGTCCCCAGCACGGCGCCTAGCGTGTGAATGGAGGCATTGAAGCCACCTCCCTGGTTATTGTCGGATGTTGGCTCAAAAATTGGTACACACAGCAGGGAACCTGGACGACGTGGCATACCTTCGTCATCCAGCAAGGGAAGCTCAAGCTCAGGTTCTGTGGTGGTGTCTTCGATAACCAGCGTACGGCGGTCGCGTATGGCACGACCGACTAATAATTGCTCACTCACTGGTGGGTGCCAGTTTTGCGAGCGGGGATGCAGACCTCTCTGCATTGCCACAGTAATGGTAGGAGCGATGCCTGGTGCATTGTGCGTTTCAGCAGGTGTCTGTGCCTCGAAACCTGGTTCAGATACCCCGGCACTGACTTCCGGTGGGTCGATGAGCATGATTGCGCAACGTGTAGAGCCGACCATCTCTTGTACCGCCTGGAGAATGCGATCAAGCACCTTGGGAAGAGCAAAAGGGCCAGCAATAGCCGAAGAGACGTGATGAAAGGCTTTCAGGTGTAGACGCGAGCGTACCAGGTTGGTTTGATCCTCAACGGTCACGAGTAGCGCATCACAAGCGTTGCCCGTCCCTTTATGTACTCGTTCCTCGGAGCCTGGCCCGCCGGGGGCAGATTGTGGGACCGGTTGGATTTCCACATGCCAGTAGGTTCGTCCCCGTGCTTTGAGAAATCCCTCAAAAGGGACGTCAGCAAATCTGGTGCTTTGACCTGTGGAACAGACCTGTTGTAAGAGTGGTAGTGCTAACTGGTATACCTCAACAGGCACTATTTCATTGAGGCGCTGCCCGATCACATCCTGGCATTGCCAGGACTCTTCCAGGAGCGATTGGAGATACGCATTGACGTAACGAATGCGCAAGTCGGGACAATCGAGGATGGCAACCCCGACCGACATGCATCCCAGAATATATTCAAGCTGCCCAGATTGCTCTGGCTCCATGATGTGTAGTTTCTAGATATCCTTTTGTTCTTGCGCACACAGGCCTATGCTATATATTATAACGTATAAAGAAATTGTAACTCCTCAGGACTCCTCACCACACGTGCTCGATAAATCGGCACTCTACGGTGGTTCGCAAGAGCTTTTTGCTGCGGGTCTGGCAGCCGCAGGCTGCCAGACCCGCAGCAAAAAAGACGCGAGCCGCCTCTGGCGGCGAGGAATCAGACACCTGAGGAGTTACAAGAAATTTTTGTGGAGCATAAGATGATTGACCTTCGGGGCAAGCGAGTCCTGATTATGGGCCTGGGACTGCACGGATCGGGCATAGCCGCAGCGCGGTACGCAGCCCAACGTGGGGCTATTGTGCGTGTGACCGATCTGAGATCGGCAGAAATCCTGGCACCGAGCATACAGGCGCTGGCAGGTTTGCCAATTGAGTATATCCTTGGCGAACATCGCAATGAGGACTTTCTGTGGGCCGAGGTGGTCATTCGTGTGCCGGGCGTGCGGCGCAACTCACCCTATCTACAGCTTGCTCGTGAACACGGTGCGTCTATCGAGTTAGAGATTGCCTTCTTCTTCCATGAATGTCCAGGTCGCATCATCGGCATTACGGGCACGCGTGGCAAGACGACGACGACGACACTCATTTACGAAATATTGCGTGCCAGCGGCGCCTCTACCATCTTAGGCGGCAACATCGCCGGTGTGGAGACTCTCTCCTTGCTGCCGATGATCTCACCCGAGACGCTCGTCGTGCTGGAACTTTCGAGCTGGCAACTCGAAGGGCTCGCTCCTCATGCACTCAGTCCGTCGGTTGCTGTTATGACGAATATCTATCCTGACCATCTCGACACTTACCAGGACATAGAGGAGTATGCCGGGGCCAAGGCCAACATTTTCCGCTGCCAACGTCCTACGGACCTGGCCGTCTTCAACTACGATAACCCCTGGACGCGCCGCTTTGGTGAGGAAGCTCCCAGCACTACCTGGTTTACGAGCCTGCAACGGGGGGGCAGTTTTGCGCGTGATGCTGCACATATAGTCCCCTTTGTGTTCACCGACACGCCATTAGTGGGTAGACACAACCTTGAGAATATTTTGCTGGCAACGACCACTGCGCGACTGTTGGGTGTCCCCGACGAGGCCATTGCTGCTACGGTGCGTCGTTTTCGCGGCGTCCCTCATCGACTTGAAGAGGTGCGCGTGCTCAACGGTGTACGTTATATCAACGACAGCGCGAGTACCACACCCATCGCCGGGCGAGTTGGTTTGCAAGCGTTTGATGCTCCTATCGTGCTGGTCGCAGGCGGCAATACGAAACATCTCCCACTGGAAGATTGGCCGGAGACCATCGTGCGACGTTGTCGTGCTGTGGTGTTGCTTCAGGGAACGGGCAGCGATGAACTGTTGCCTGCCTTACACGAAGAGGTGAGGAAACAAGGTGTTGCTGATCCTGTGCGCGGGGTATATGACAACTTTATCGCCGCTCTGGATGCCGCCGTTGCATTGACCAGGCCAGGTGATGTGTTGCTTTTCTCACCTGGCTTCACTAGTTTTGGTATGTTCCTCAATGAATTTGATCGTGGCGATCGCTTCGTCGCATATGTATATGGACTAGCCTAGCGTTGTAGCTCTACCTATTCAGTTTTTTTGTTGCATCCATAACAAATGCCTTTGTAGATTCCTGTCGGGTGTATGAAAAAGTTGTAGATGACACGGCTATTCTCTTCGACTCCATGCTCATCTTTCTGCTCAATTGAAGAGCTTATCTACAACTTTTTCATACACCCATTCCTGTCTACCCACTTGCGTAACGTCGGGGTGTTTGTGATAAACTAACTAACGACGGGTAGGGAGCCGCTGAGCTTCGCATGGTTGGAAATAACGGATAAAGGTTTGAAGCCCAGGAATACATAGCACGAGCATAGTCACTCAAAGGAGAGGAGAAGCACTTTATGACCATGATGATGAGCAGGAAAGCTCTGGAAGAGTTTGGATTGACGAACTTAGGGAATGTGAACTGGAATCTTTCACCACCTCTCCTGGTCGAGCACGCCCTGGCGCGCAATGAGGCCATTCTGGCCTCCAATGGTGCTCTGGCTGCAATGACCGGCTCTCATACGGGACGATCACCCAAAGATAAGTATATTGTCTCGAACGAGGAATATGCTGCAAAAATCTGGTGGGGTGAGAACAATCTCCCGATGTCTGCGGAGACCTTCGATCTGATACGTAGTAGCCTCGTTGCCTATTTGCAGGGGCGTGATGTCTATGTACTGGACGCGGCTGCGGGTGCTGATCCACACTACCGGATACCCCTGCAGGTGATTACCGAGTTGGCCTGGCACAATCTTTTTGCTCGTCAGCTCTTCCTGCGTGCGAATCAGAGGGATCTGAGCAGTGAGCGTCCCGGCTTCACTATCCTGTGCGTGCCGAACTTCCTCACCGACCC
>WNFT01001463.1_pt1 | contig 19907 bp, 16 predicted proteins | sample 5400191 | NCBI WGS metagenome assembly WNFT01 (sample SAMN13153359, study PRJNA577476) | soil metagenome | isolation source: 80 cm saprolite under Madrone tree | place: USA:California | collected 2016-06-14 | reverse complement strand
ATGCCGGGGCCGAGTGAGTTCCGTTACATTGCGAAAAAACGGCGCACCAAGGAAGACCGCCGCTTCATCGCCGGCGCCGGAAATTTCGCCGCCGATCGCGCCTTGCCGGGCATGCTGCACGTCGCCTTGGTCGCGAGTCCGCACGCTTTCGCGCGCATCGTCTCCATCGACACAGCTGCGGCTCTGGCACTACCCGGCGTCAAGGCCGTGACCACGGGCGAAGAATTTGTCCGCGCGACCGAGCCTCTGATGAGCGGTCTCGATATTCCCAAGGTGCGACGTTATCCGCTCGCCGTCGGACTCGTCCGTCACGTCGGCGAATGGGTCGTCGCCATCGTCGCGGAATCGCGCGCTGTCGCCGAAGACGCCGCCGAATTGGTCGACGTTGAATACGAGCCGCTGACTCCGATCATGGATCCCGAGGCCGCGCTCGACGCGGGCGCGCCGATCGTCCATCCCGACCACGGCAGCAATGTTCTCTTCCGCCGCAAATTCGTCTGGGGTCCGGTAGACGCCGACTTCCGCGCCGCCGAGCACACGCTTGCCTTTCGCGCGCGCTGGAATCGCAGCTCGACGGTGCCGCTCGAAACCTTCGGCGCGCTGGCGGCGTGGAATCCGGCGACCCAGCTGCTCGACATCTGGGCCTCGGTCCAAATGCCGAAATATCCCGATCAGCTCGCACGCGCGCTGCGCCTCCCCGGAAACGCCGTGCGGGTGAATTTCGACGTCGATGTCGGCGGTAGCTTCGGCGTCAAGCGCGGGCTGAAGCACGGCGTGCTGGTCGGCCATCTCGCGCGCAAGCTCGGGGTGCCCATCCGCTTCATCGAGGACCGGCTCGAGAACATGCGCGGCGGCGACGCGCAGGGCCCGGACCGCATCTTCGACATGGCCGTCGCCTTCGACCGCAACGGCATCATCCGTTCGCTGCGCATCCGGGCGCTCGACGATGTTGGCGCCCATGCCGGCCGCGCGCCGTTCCAGCTCGGCAAGCCGGTCGGTGCCATCGTCGGGCCCTATCGCATCGGCAGCGTAGAATATGAAGCGATCAGCGTCACCACCAACAAGACGCCTGAGGAGGCGGTGCGCGGCTTCGGCCAGTCGCCGACCAATTTTGCGCTCGAGACTGCGGCCGATCGCGTCGCGAATGCGCTCAAGCTCGATCGCATTGAAGTCCGGCGCCGCAATCTCATTCGCCGCGAAGAATTTCCCTACACGATTCCCTCCGGCAGCACCTATGACAGCGGCGACTACCACACCGTGCTCGATAAGGCGCTGGTGCGCATCGGTTACGGCGCGCTGCTGCGCCGGCGCGACGCAACGCGCGAGGCGGGCAAGCTCGCCGGCATCGGCATATCCTGCTGTCTCGAACCGAGCGGCGGCAATGCCTCCTTCGAGCCGCTGTTCAATCCGAAAAACGAAACCACGACCTGGATGGAAGGCTGCAGCATCAAGATCGATTTGAACGGCACGATCGTCGCTGCCATGGGCACGTCGTCGTCCGGCCAAGGTCACGAGACGCTGGTTGCGACCGTAATCGGCGAGATTCTCGAACGCGATCCCGATACCGTCCGCGTGGTGCACTCCGATTCCCTGACCGCGGTCCCTTCCAATAGCCCGGTCGGCAGCCGCATGGCCATCATGCTCGGCGGCGCCGCGGCCGGTGCCGCCAAGAAGCTCAAAGCCCAAATGATCGCCATCGCCGCGCACAATCTCGGCGTCGCACCTGACGCCCTGGTCTACGACGGCGGCGACATCGCGTCTCGCGACGAGCCGAATCGCCTGGGACGGGATCGTCGAAATCGCCCATCGCAAATTTCACAAATTGCCTCCCGGCGCCGAACCCGGTCTTCAGATTACGCATGCATGGGAAGTACCGACCGGCGGCACTCTGCCGACGGCGGATGGACGCGTTCAGATGTATCCGTGCTACGCCTTCGAGGCGCACATCGTTTACGCCGAGATCGATCGCATCACGGGAGAAGTCGCCTTGCGAAAATACGCCGTCGGGCACGATTGCGGCACGATGATCAATCCCGACATCGTCCATGGCATGGTCTATGGCGGCATCGCGCACGGCATCGGCGCCGCTCTCTATGAGCGCTTTGCCTATGATGCGAACGGGCAGCTCCTGAGCGGCTCGTTCATGGATTACCTCATCCCCTCGAGCCGTGAAGTGCCCGACATCGAGATCGTCGATCATTGCACGCCGTCGCCGTTGACCGCCTTCGGGCAAAAGGGCTCCGGCGAGGCGGGCTATCTCGGCGCGCCGGCCGCGATTGCGTCGGCGGTCAACGACGCCTTGGCGCCGCTTAAATTGAATATCGCAACACTGCCGATGACAGGTGCCATGCTCGCCGATCTCATCGCGAAGGCACAGGGAAAGAGCACATGATCATCGACACGCATGCGCATTTCGTGCCCGCGAGCGTGCTCGATCTGCTGTGCGCCAACCGGCGCATGTTCCCGTCGATCCAAATCTTGGGCGAGCGCAACGCCGTGCGCATGGCTTTTGCCGGCCAAGAACCCACGCGCCCGGTGTCGCCCAAGCTGTCCGACGTCGCACTGCGCAAGCAATGGCTCGCCAAGCAGCGTATCGACTGCCAGGTCGTCGGCGGCTGGCTCGACATCTTCGGCTACGAATTGCCGCCCAACGAAGGCGCCGAGTGGTGCCGCTTCTTGAACCGTCATATGCACGCGGCAGCCGAAGAGCTGAATGAGCTGGCGCCGCTCGCTTGCGTTCCTTTGCAGAGCGGCAAGCTTGCCGCCGAGATTCTCGACGAAGCGCTTGCCCAAGGCTTCCACGGCGCCATGATCGGCACGCAGCCCAAGGGCATGGGCGGCAACCTCGACGACGCCGATCTCGAGCCCTTCTGGGAATGCGCCTCCGCGCGCCACGCGACACTGTTTCTTCATCCCATGTTCGTCTGCGGCGACGAGCGACTGTCGCAATATGATCTCGTCAACGGCGTCGGCCGGCTCACCGACACCACGATCGCGGTGTCGCGGCTGTTGTTCTCCGGCCATTTGACGCGTTATCCGGGAGTAAACCTCGTGCTCTCGCATGGCGGTGGCGCGCTGCCTTTCGCCTTGGGCCGCATCATGCGTAATTACGAAAATCATCGCGATTACGCCGAACCGAGCGCCGAATTCCGCCGGCTTTATTTCGATACCGTGCTGTTCGAGCCGCGCGCGCTGCGCTTCCTCTGCGACGTGGCCGGCGCCGACAAAGTCGTGCTCGGCTCCGATCATCCCTTTCCTATCGGCGATGATGAACCGGTGAAAATCGTCGAAAACACACCGCTCAGTCCCGCCGAACGCCAGGCGATCCTCTCGACCAATGCGGCGCGCCTGTTCCATGTGTCCTGCGATTGCGGACCTGGCGCATGAACGAAGACAATCCCGTCTTCGCCAAATGCGCCTGGCGCCTGATGCCGTTCGTCGGGCTGATCTATCTCGTCAGCTTCATCGACCGCGTCAATGTCGCCTTCGCCGCGCTCACCATGAATCGCGATCTCGGCTTCACGCCGATCGTTTACGGCTTCGGCGCGGGCGTGTTTTTCATCGGCTTCTTCCTCTTCCAGGTCCCGACCACGGTGATCCTCGAACGCGTCGGCGCGAAACGCACGGTGTTTTGCATCATGGCCGCGTGGGGCTTGATCTCGGCAGCGCACGTGTTCGTGCAGGGTCCGGCGAGCTTCTACGTCTTGCGTTTTTTCCTGGGCATCGCCGAAGCAGGCATTTTCCCCGGCCTGATCTTCTATTTGACCTTGTGGTTTCCCAAGGCCTATCGCGCGCGTCTTATCGCCGCCTTGCAGACCGCGCCCCCGCTCGCGTTCATCATCGGCGGACCGCTTTCCGGGATCATTCTCGGCATGGACGGCTTGGCGGGCCTCGAAGGTTGGCAATGGCTGTTCCTGTTCGAAGGCCTGCCCGCCTTTTTCCTCTCCTTCGCCGTGCTCAAGCTGTTGCCCGACAATCCCTCGCGCGCCTCATGGCTCACGGCGGCGGAGAAACGGACCATCGCCGCGCGCTTGAGCTCCGAAGATACCGCCGAGCATCGCGACCTCTTCCGCGCGCTCATCGATGCGCGCGTGCTCGGCCTCGGCCTCGTCATGCTGGGCATCCTGTTCGCCGCTTACGGCATCGATCTCTGGCTTCCGCAGATCGTCCAGGCAATGGGCTTCTCCAATTTTGAAACCGGTTTCGTCGTCGCGGCTCCTCACGTCGTCAGCATGGCCCTGATGATCTTCTGGAGCTATTCGAGCGATGTCAGGGGCGAGCGCATCTGGCACGTGGCGATCCCGGCACTGCTCGCGGCCGCCGGCTTCGCCGTTGCCGGCATCACCGCCAGTTACGCGCTTGCGCTGCTGGCGCTGACCTTCGCCCTGATCGGCATTCGTGCCTGCTACGGTCCCTTCTTCAGCCTGCCCGCGGCATTCTTGGGCGGCCAGGCAGCCGCCGGCGGCATCGCCATGATCTATGCCATCGGCAGCCTTGGCGGCTTTCTCGGTCCGACGGTGTTCGGCGTGGTCAAGCAGCAGACCGGCAGTTACGCGCCCGCGATGGCGGCGCTTGCCGTCGGTCTCGCCTTGGCTGCCGCTCTGGTTCTTGCCATGGGCCGCTCCAAGCGCCTCGCGCTGGTCGCTTGAACACCCGCACCAATTCCGGCATGGGCATCGGGCCGTAAATGTTGCTAAGCTCAACCAGCTTTAAGGGGAGGGAAGACGATCATGAGCAAAGACGACGAAAGCTTTCGGGAGGAGCTCGAGGAGGTCGCGGGCGGCGAGAGCGAGCTTCTGCACGATCTCGGTAAGGGCGCTCTCGCAGGCCTGATCGCAACCGTACCGGTCGCCGTTCTCGCTGTTATCAAGCAGGTCATCGGCTTCATCCCGCAAATCGATTTGATCGCGATTTTAGGACGTCTTACGGGCCTGGAGTGGGCCGGCACAGGCTGGGTGCTCTTGTTCGTGGTCGGCGCCGTTTTGGGGATCGCCTTCGCTTCGCTCGACGCTCATGTCGAAGACGCCACCGAAGCCGGTGAGATGGTGCGCGGAGCGCTCTTCGGTTTTCTCTTGTGGGTCGCGCTGATGCTGATGTTCATCCCGCTCTACAGCAGTTCCGGCTTCGGCGTCGTCTTTGCGGGAAGCGTGCTCGTCACCAACCTCATTTTCGGCATGGTGATGGGCGTCGCTTACGAGCGTATGAAACCCGAACACCTGGACTAGCGACACCCCGTCACTTCGCCTGCGCGGAGGTACGCGGCGGATTCATGAGCCGCACGCCCGCATCGAGCTTGTCCGCATAGGCGTTCAGCGCCGATGCGGTAATCGCCGCATATTTGTCGACGTCTTCCCAACGCTCTTCTTCGACGGCCTCGCGTACGCCGGGCAGCGTCTTCGGATCGTACCCGGTATAGCGTCCCGGCGCGTACATCAGATTCTTGTACCAGGTGCGGCCGGGCAGGCCGACGTCCGGCGCCAACGTCTCCTCGGTCTGGCGCGTAAGATCGAACAGTTGGGCCTTGGTTTTGTCCGATTGCTTCGCTCCGTTGTCGGTCAGCGCCGTGTCATAGGCCTTGGCGCTTTTCTTCAAGCGATCGACCGCATTCTCCAGCGGCGCGAAATTGAAATGCGGCACGGACTTCAGCGCCGTCGGCGCCCCGCTGGTCTTGGTCGGATCGTCGGCAAGCCGGTACGCGCCCGCCGTCAGCATCTTGGCTTGCGCGTCGGCCGCCTCGCGCTTGGTATCGGCAAGCTTCTTCACTTCATCGACATAGCGCGACACCGTGTCGGCGAAATCGCCGTAACGCACGAGCGGCACATCGGCATCCGCCATGCGCAGAACGATGCGCCCTACGGTCTTCGCCAGCGCGCTCGCATAGACGAAACCGGGATCGCCGAAACGGCTGTAGAACTCATACGTGTCGTAGGCGGAATGATAGACGCCGCCGACCTGGCCTTCGCCGCCATAGCCGACATTGAGCGCCGCCAATCCGAGATGCTGGAGGAAGGGCGAATAATCCGAGCCCGAGCCCAGCGCCTCGATCGGAAGATCGCGCGCCAAATCGAGTGCGATCTTGCCGCGGTCGCGCGCCTCCTCGTTCGCGCCCGGCGCGGTGCCCGCGACCTGCATGCGCGCGCGCAGCCGCGTGGCGACGGAAACATTAGTCTCCGGATCGGTCACGTCGGCCGCGACGCTGTTGATGAGGTGCTGCAGCGAATGGCTCCCTTCGACGCCGAGGAAGCCGCGCCCGTTGCCGTCGGAGTTGATGTAGATGAGACCCTTCTGCTTCAGCTCGTCGGCGTGCGTCTCGGCCCATTCGGTCGAGCCCAGCAGCATCGGCTCTTCCGCGTCCCAGCTCAGATAAACCAGCGTGCGCTTCGGCCGCCATCCCGCGCTCGCCAGCGCGCCGATCGCCTTGGCTTCGCCCATCATGGCGATGTGTCCGCTCATCGGATCGCCCGCGCCGAACACCCAGCCGTCGTGATGATTGCCGCGCAGGATCCATTGATCGGGATATTCGCTGCCCTTGATCATGGCGACGACGTTGTAGATCGTCTTCAAGCCCCATTCCGATTTCACCACCAGATGCGCGCGTACCGCCCCGACGCCGCCGGGCGGGCCGCCGCCGACGTGATAAGTGATGGGGAGCGAGCCGCGCCATGCGGCGGGCACGACGCGTCCGTCGAGCTGGCTCAGGAAATGCTGCGCGTCGCCATGCGAAATCGGCAGCACCGGAATCTTCAACAGCGCCGGCGAGGTCTCCCGCGTCAAGCGTTTCGCGTTGCCGGTCGCGCCCACGCCGGGCGTCAGCGGATCGCCTGGATAAAGGGTCATATCGGCGACCGAGCCACGCTGGAATCCGTTCGCCGGCCGCGCGGGTCCCTTGGGATAGGCGTCGTCCGCTGAATAGCCGTCGTCGCGCGGATCGGAATAGATGATGCACCCGACCGCGCCGTGCTCCTGCGCGAGCTTCGGCTTCAATCCGCGCCAGCCCTGTCCGTAGCGCGCGATCACGATCTTGCCCTGAACCGATATGCCGAGGCGCTCGAGGGTCTTGTAATCCTCCAGCATGCCGTAATTGACATAGACCAGCGGCGCGGTGACGTCGCCGTCGCCTTGGTAGGCGACATAGGCCGGCAATTCGTCCTTGATGCGCGACGACGACGCGTCGCCCGCGATCGGTGCTTCGGTCAGCGTTGCCTTGAACGGCGTGGGCCCGACCAGCTCCAACGATTCGTTGATCGGCGTCGGATACAGCACCTCGAAGGTCTCGATATGCGCGTCCCAGCCCCACGATTTGAATTGCTGGAGCGCCATCTCGGCGTTCGCCTTGTTGTGCGGCGAGCCGACATGATTGGGCTCCGCGGCCATGGTTTTCATCCAGCCGCCCATCTCGGCATTGTTGAGCGACGCGTCGAAGCGCCGCTCGAGATCGGCATTCGCCGATTTGCCGCCGGGCGCCGCCGGCGCACCGAGAGCGCTCGCGCCTAAAAGCGCCGCAACCATTGCCGATCCGGTCCATATCGCGCGCCTCATGCCGCCCTCCTCGATTTCAAGTCCTGTTCGCTACCTTCTTATCCCTGCTGAGGGCTCATTCTCAATCCCACCTCCCCCTTGTGGGGAGGTCGAAGCGCCGGAGCGAAGCGAGGCGCTTCGGGTGGGGGGCGCGCTCATGACCAATCAACGCAAGCCGGACGTTAAGCCTTCCCGACCTTCGCCGCCGCGAGCGCTTGCTTCACGCGCACGGGCGTCATCGGATATTGCCGCAAGCGCACGCCGGTGGCGTCGAAGAATGCGTTCGCAATCGCCGCCGCCGTCGCGCCCATCACTTCCTCGCCGGCGCCGGTCGATGGCTCGTCCAGCCGCTGCACGACGACCGGAATGACCTCGGGATGCTCGGCAAAGCGCAGGATCGGATAGGTCGACCAATCGAGGCTGGTGACGCCGTGCTCATCGAAGATCACTTCTTCCTTCAGCACGCGGCTTGTCGATTGCACCATCTGTCCGACGATCTGGTTCTCCACCAGCCCCGGATTGACCGCGAGCCCGACATCCATCGCGCCGTAAAGCCGCTTCACGACAATATTGCCGCTGCGCTTATCGACCTCGATGTCGGCGACAGCCGCGCCATATGACACATGATGCGTGCCGAGCCCGATCCCGCGTCCCGTCGCCACGTCGGCATTCGACAAGGACGACCCCGCAACGCGCGGCGTCCATTTCGCTGCGTCGGCGGCCGCGTTCAGCACACCGAGCCAGCGTCTGTCTCCGATGTTCTGCCGGCGGAAGAGAAGCGGATCAATCTTCAGCGCAACCGCCAATTCGTCGATCGTCTGCTCGGAGGCGAACGAATAATTCAGATCGAGCGGCGATCGGAGCGCCGCTCCGCGCAACAATCCTTCCATCGGCACCGCGTGCGAAACAACGCGCCGGTTCGCAATCACATACATCGAGCCGGTGCTCATCGGATTGACGGTGATCGAATTCGTTCCGCCGGCGCGCTCGACGGCGCGCGCCTGGAGCGCCAGATCGTGCACGGTCGCATTCACGGTCCAGCCATGCTGCCAGCCGTGATACTCATACGCCACGATCTTGCCGCTCGCATCGACGCCGGCGCGCACATCGGCCAGATGCGCCGGCCCGTAATTGTCCCAGCCATGCTCGTCCCAGCGCATGAATTGCACGCGCACAGGCCGGCCCACAGCCTGCGATAAGATCGCCGCGGCTTGCGACGCGTCCTCGTAGCAGCTCCGTCCGAACGTGCCCGAGCTTTCGTAATACTGCACGCGCACCTTTTCTTCCGGCAGCCCCAGCACCTTCGCGACCTGCGCGCGCGACGAATAGACGTCCTGCGACGAAGACTGAATGAGCGCGCCGTTCGCGCCGACGTCGGCCAGCGCGCAATTGGGCCAGAACGGAATGTGCCCCTGATAGGGACCGCGATAGGTCGCGCCCGCTGTATGCGCGGCCGCCGCGAACGCCTTCGCCGCGTCGCCCGTCTCCGCGACCACTGTGTCGGTCGTCTTGCTGCTGCGCATCTTCTCGTACAGCCCGGCATTGCCCGGCAGGCGCGGCGTTTCCTGCCACGTCACTTTCAGCTGGCGCGCCGCCTTGACCGCGTCCCACTCGCGCTCGGCCACAACGCCGATGAAGTCGCCCTTGCGCACGACGCGCGCGCCTGGAATATTCTTGATCGAGCTCTCATCGATGGCGAGCGGCTTTGCGCCTGCGCCGAAGGCGCGTTGCCCCCGCGGCAGCACGACGCGGCCATGCAGCATGTTCGCCGCTCGAAGATGCTGCGCGCGGACATATTTTCCGGCCATCTTGTCGGGAATATCGACGCGCGGCACCGATTGGCCCACCAGCCGATAGCGGTTGCTCGGCTTCAACGGCGCCGAGCCCGATATCTTGACCTCGAATTTTTTCTCGCCGAGCAATTCGCCATAGGAGACGCGGCGCGTCGGATCGCCCTCCACGGAAACGATGCCCTTCGATATGGTCAGGCTATAAGGCTGCACGCCGAGCTTGACGGAGGCGAGCAGCAGCAGCGCCTGCCGCGCTTCGGCGGCTGCGGCGCGCAACGGCGGACCGCCGCGATGAATCGACGAGCTCGAGCTCGTCGCGCCCTGGTTCGGCGTCACATTGGTGTCGAGCCGCACGGCCGAAAGCTGGCTCATCTCGAGATCGAGCTCTTCGCCCGCGATCTGCAGGAGGCCCGTGGTGTTGCCCTGGCCGAGCTCGCATTTGCCAAAATATACCGTCGCGGAATTGTCCGCGTGCACCGCGATCCAGGAATCGACATCGTTCGGGTCCCGCGGTCCCGCGGCGCTCGCAGCAAGGCTTTCCGTGACCGCTCCAGCAAAACTGAAGCCGACGATCAGCGCGCCACCGGTCTTGAGCAGCTCGCGCCGCGAAAATGTGAGAGCCTTGCTCATGGCTTCGCTCCACTCATTCGCGCGGAGGCGAGCTGAATCGCCTTCATGACGCGCGGATAGGTGCCGCAGCGGCAGAGATGGCCGTTCATCGCCTGGCGAATCTCGGCTTCGCTCGGCTTTGGATTTTTCGCCAGCAGTTCGGACGCCTTGATCGTCATGCCGTTGTAGCAGGCGCCGCAATGCACCGCCTGCACGTCGATGAACGCCTGCTGCAGCGGATGCAGCGCGGGCGCCTGCTTCATTCCCTTTTGTTGGGCATACAGCGCGGGCAGTCCTTCGAGCGTGGTGATCGCTTTGCCCGCGACGCTCGCCACCGGCGTCACGCAGGACCGTATCTCGACGCCGTCGGCGAGCACCGAGCACGAACCGCACTGCGCCAGCCCGCAACCGAATTGCGGCCCGCGCAGATTCAGCTCGTTCATCAGCACATAGAGCAGCGGCGTATCGGCATCGGCCGCCACGCTGCGCGTCTCACCATTCACCTTGATGCTGAGCCCCTGCGCCATCTGCGGCACCCTTCTCAAAGCGCGCCAATTATAGCACTTCCTCGTCCGCCGAGTGAGCGTCAGCTCACGAGGCAGGTGAGGGGGCACCTTCGCCTCCCACCCCAACCGCTCTATAGTGAGCACGGCCACGGAACCGGAGACAACGATGCCGACGCTCGCTTCACGCCAACGCCTTCTTCTGGGCTGCATCGCAGGCACCTTCGTCACCGCCGCGGTCGCCGCGCCGCAATCGTCGCCCCCCGATTTCTCCTTAGCCTCCAGCGACACGGGATGGGTCGCTCTCGGCGGCGACTTCCTCCCTGTCGCCGGCAGCCCGACGCCGCTGGTTCAGGACCCCGCCCATCCTTTCGTCGGCAACAACACCGGCGCGCAGCCGACCTACCGCATCGCCGATCTCTCCCATTCCAATCTGAAACCCTGGGTGAAGGAGCGCATGAAGAAGGACAATGACGAAGTCCTCGCCGGCAAGATTGCCTACACCGCGCGTTCGAGCTGCCGGCCGGCGGGCATCCCCGACTTCATGATGTTCGTCATCAATCCGGTCTATTTCATCCAGTCGCCCAAAGAGGTGCTGATGATTTATGCGGGCGACCAACAGCTTCGCCGCGTCTATCTCGACGTGCCCCACACCGCGAACCCGAAGCCGTCCTATTACGGCGAGTCCGTCGGGCATTACGAAGGCGACACGCTCGTCGTCGACACCATCGGTTTGAACGACAAGACCTTCGTCGACAATTACCGCACGCCGCACACCGAGAAGCTGCACGTCGTCGAACGCTGGAAGATGGCCGAGGGCGGCAAGACGCTGGAAGTCGCCATGCGCATCGAGGATCCCGACACCTACAATCAGCCCTGGCAGGCCGTGCAGCGCTATCGGCGCGTGCAGCAGCCGATGATCGAAGAGGTCTGCGCCGAGAACAATCAGCACCTCTTCGATTATCACATCCCCATCGCCGCCAAACCCGACTTCTAACCGCGTGTTCGAGAGCTGGCGCTAGTTTTCCATTGCTCGCGAAGTAGATACAATCCCACCTCCCCCGACGCGGGGAGGTCGATCCCGCCGAAGCGCGTCAGCGCGTAGGCGGATCGGGTGGGGGGAATTTCGACGCGAAGGTAGAACGTCGCCGATGAAAGTTCAGATTCTCGGAACTGTCCTGCCGCTCCTCGCCGGGGTCGTGACGGCATCTGCCGCGCCGCTGGATCAGCCGCTCACGCTTGGCCTTCCCATCGACTGCGAATTCGGAAAGACCTGTTTCATCCAGCAATATTTCGACCACGATCCCGGTCCGGGCGCGAAAGATTATCGCTGCGGGCCGATGTCCTATGACGACCATGACGGCGTCGATCTGCGCGTGCCGACGCTCGCGGCGCAGAAGAAAGGCGTTGCCGTGTTGGCGGCCGCCGCCGGCACCGTGCGCGGCGCGCGCGACGGCATGGAGGACGTCAATGTCGCCATCGCCGGCTCCGACAGCGTCAAGGGACGCGAATGCGGCAACGGCGTCGTCATCGCGCATGCGGGCGGCTGGGAAACCCAATATTGCCACATGGCCAAAGGCTCGGTGCGCGTGCGCACCGGCCAGCAGCTCGGCGCCGGCGCGACGCTCGGCCTCGTCGGCATGTCGGGCAACGCGGAATTTCCGCATCTGCATTTCAGCGTGCGCCACAACGGCGACAAAATCGATCCCTTCGCCGCCGACGCGGCGCCCAACGCGTGCGGCGGCAAATCGCTGTGGTCGCGGGAAGCAGCCGCGGCGCTCAGCTATCATTCCCTTGAGCTGATCAATTTCGGTTTCGTGCCGCAGGCGCTGACCATGGCCGACGTCGAATCGGGACACGCGGACGAGTTGTCCTCTCAACTCGCCGTCGGCAGTCCGGCGCTGATCGCTTTCGTGCGCGCCATCGGCCTGAAGGGCGGCGACGTTCAGTTCCTGACGCTGCGCGGTCCGGACGGCCAAACGATCGCGACCAGCGAAACGCCCGCGGTGCCCCGCGACCGCGCGCAGCAATTGCTGGCCATCGGCAAGCGGCGCGCGGCGAACGAATGGCCGCGCGGCACCTATGAAGCCGAGTACGACGTGCGCCGCGACGGCGCGCCGTTCTTCTCGCGCCGCTTCAGCGTCACCTTGCGCTAAAAGCGCAATCCGGCGAAGTGCCTATCGCGGTTCACCGCAAGATTGCGCGACAAACAAAGAATCCGCGAAAATAGGCAACCCTGCCTCGGGACAAACCGAAGCAGGGTTGCGCGCAGCTTCAACGCTGTCTTATCCGATGATCTGGACGATCTTGTGAGTTTTCACATCAACCAGAACGGCGCGATCGTTGACGATCGTGTAACGGAATTCCGTCATGCCATATTCCCTCGGCACCTCGTAATAGGTAACTCCGGTCGCCGGCAATTCAGCGCCGATCACGAGTTCACCGCGGTACGAGTAGGACGGGTGATGTTCCTTGATCACATACTCGTGGAACCTCGGCGTGTTGGCCTCGGCAATTCCGCCGACTACCGCCCCGCCGACCGCCCCCACAGCCGCTCCTACCGGCCCGCCTACCACGGCACCTCCCGCCGCGCCCGCGGCTGCGCCCGCGGCAACGCCGGCGCCTTGAGCGTAAGCGGCGAGCGGCAACGCAACCGCAATCAACACTGCTCCGGTTAAGATTCGAATGCGCATCGAGATCTCCTTCTCTGACATGAGCCGTGCTCATTTTGTGCGCATCAGATAATTCGTCTTAAAGGCAAGCGTTCCTCCGGCGGCTGTGACAAGCTTTGGCCGCGCCAGCTTGAGCTTCGGAAATACCAAAGCGCAGCCCGAGGCATCGACAGTTCATCCGTATACGGATTGCAGTCGGCGCTTGCGCCTGTGCGCGGGAACTCCATTCCCCTCCGGATTGCCCACGCGAGGCATTACGCCTACAGCATAGGAGGTCGCCATGCCTAGTCGGATCGTGCTGCCTGTCTTCGCCGCCGTGCTTTCAATAGGCGCGCTCGCGCAGAGCGAATCGTCGCCGCGGCTGCTCGTTCAGCCTCAGACTCTCTCCGCCGCCTTTCGCGATTATCGCCAAGCCCTCTCCGCGACGGACGCCGGCGCTACTTACGCGCGCGGCCAATTCATGTCCGGCCTCGCCGCGCTCAAGCACCAACCCTAAAGTCGACCAAAGCCGACGCGCCGCATCCGCCCCCTCGTGAAAACATGCGCAAGCGGTGACACCTAAACTCAATCCCGCCTCCCCCATGTGGGGTCGAGGGACGATGAGCGAAAGCTCCAGCGGACCTTTCGCCGGCCCGAGGGAAGCGCCGTAGGCGCTTCGGGTGGGGGGCTGGCGCTCGCCGCATCCGCCGCGCGCGAAATCACTCCACCTTCAGATCGAACCGCTCCACCACGCTCGGATGAATCAGCCGCGCGTGCAGAGCGAGCAGCACCAATCGCGCATCCAAGCCTCTCTCGTTCTCGATCGCCGCCACCACGCGGTTCTCCACCGACGCCGTCCACTCCGTGCCGTTGTTGTCGCTGAATGCGTCGGCGCCCATGGCGCAATAGCCGAGCAGCTCCGCCGCCGCCTCGGTGGCGCGTTGATCGGGCGCGCGCCCGCCGCTCGCTTCCTTCAGCTGCTTCACGACGGTGATCTTCACCGCATCGGGCACGAGCGCGGGATGGAGTCCGACCGCGCGCAAGCTGCGGTCGAGCCGCTGGATCTCCTGCGACCGCCCGAAAATTCCAAAAAAGCCGAGCATGAATCTTCGCCGCGCGACAATTTTCTGCGGCACGCTAGCATAAAGAATCCCGCCCTGACCGTTGCCCTATGCGCCCCGATCCCACACCAGCTTGAACGATTGGCGCCGCAATGCCGCCTCCCAGCATGACTGCGCGGGCATGGGTTCGCGTCTTGTGAACATGGCGCCTTCGGGCTCGGGCACTTCGACGAACGCCGCCAAGCCGGGGTTGCGCGGCCATTCGCCCCGCTGCGCCCGGTGGATATATTCAGGATGGGCGAGCAGCTGACGCACCGCCTCGACGCGGGTTTCGCCCCAGCCGGTCGGATCGCGCACGAGATTGTGAAACCCCGGCGGCGCCGCGCACCAGGCACTGTTGCGATCGCGAAACAGGATGAATCGATTCTGGCTCCCCATACGCAGAAAAACATCGCCGCGCCCAAAAAGTTCCCGCCGCGATAAATATCCACAACATGAGATGCGCGTCGCCGCTTTCTCAGCGGCGGAGTTTACCCTCGGGACCACGCACTCGCGTGGACCCGGGGGCGCGGACCCGGGGGTGGGGAGGTCGCCCTCCGAAGCGCGATAGCGCGAAGGAGGGCGGGTGGGGGGCCTTTCTTATTTCTATTCGCTATTCGCCCCTAATCGCAGCTCTTATAATTCGACTCCTTGCACCGCATCGCCGCGGCCTGCGCCTGCATCACCTCCTCCGGCGACATGTCGGCTTCCAGCCCCGCGACGAAATCCTTCGCCCGCTTCGCGTCGTCGCCCTTGAGCGCCGCGAGCGCCAGGCTGTACCACATGTGCTCCTTGACCACGTTCTCCGGCACCCCGCGCCCGCCCGCGTACATCCGGCCGACATTGTTCTGCGCTTCCGCCATGCCCTGCTCGGCGGCCGCCCGGTACCACTTCATCGCCTCGGCATAATCACGCTTCACGCCTTGGCCGTCTTCGTAAGCCGCGCCGAGATTGTACGCCGCGGCCGCAACCTCCTGATCGGCCGCCATCCGGTACCACTTCACGGCTTCCGCCAGATCCTTCGCCACGCCCTGGCCGTTCGCATACATCACGCCGAGATTGAATTCCGCCGCCGCGTTGCCCCGAGCCGCCGCCGCCTGGAACAATCGGAGCGCCTCGCCGTAATTCTGCGCCACGCCCAGGCCCTCATAGTTAAGCCGGCCGAGATTGACCTCCGCCTCCGCGAGGCCCTGTTGCGCCGCCTGCCCGTACAGTTTCAGCGCGTCCTCGACGCTCTGCGCGATGCCGTCGCCGTTCTCGTAGAGCACGCCGAGGCTGTTCTCGGCCTGCGCCAGGCTCTTATCGGCGGCCATCCGATACCACTTGACGGCCTCCTCATTGCTTTGCGTCACGCCCTTGCCGTCCTGATACATCCGCCCGAGATTGTTCTCCGCCGCTGCATTGCCGCCCTCCGCCAGCGGCCGAAACGACGCCAGCGCACCCGCGTAATCGCCGGCATTGTAGGCGGCGACGCCCATGTCCAAGGCCGCCGCGGCCTCGGCCGCCTTCTCGGCGGCGCTCTTCTCGACAACGGCGGGCTGGCGGCTGCACGCCGCCGCGGCGAACGCGAGCGCCAGCGCCAAGACCGCAAAGCTCAATCTCCTCCGCACCTCGCCTCCTCATCGAACGACCCGAATCTACCATACCCTGCAAGACCGACACCGCGCACTTCTCAAAATCAAATCACGAGGACCTTGCTTGCCCGCTGACTTGTTCGCCGACTTGTCCGCCGTAGCCTTGGCGAAGGCGGGTAGGGGATCGAGGGCCCTCAACTCAAACCTGCCTCCCCCAACGTGGGGAGGCCGATCCCGCCGAAGCTGCGAAGCAGCGTAGGCGGATCGGGTGGGGGGAGTTTTTTTGTAGTGCCGGGGCGAGCTCGTACCGGCCAATCAAGCCCATCCGTGCTTAACGCAACCTTGGCACCGCATCGCGAATTCTCGGCGAATTGCAGCCGCGCGCAAAGGCAATCCTTCAGGCTTGATCGCTAATTTGCCGCCACGGATCGCCCGCCGATCCCGCCCTAGAGGCCGCGAAGCGGCGTACCGATAAAGAGACGAACTGTGTTGCCGCAGAGTCCGCGCGCATTCGACCAAGCGATGCCGGAGCCGGGCGTCATTCCCGACCGCGTCTTGAGCGGCCGCGTCCTCAACAACATCTATCAGATCGGCGCGGCTATCGAGCACGGCGCGTTTGCCGACATCTATGACGGCGCGGAAGTCAGCACCGGCGAACAGGTCGCGATCAAAATCCTTCACCCGCGGCTTGCCGAAGACTTCAAAACCCGCGCCATGTTTCTCGAAGAGGCGCGCACGCTGACGCGCTTGTCGCAGCCGGGCCTGCCGCGCTATCGCACCTGCGCGCAAGATCCCGAATCGGGCCTCACCTACATCGTCACCGAGCTGATGGGCCCGACCTTGTCGGCCCACCTCGCGACTCTGAAGCCGGCCGATCGGGAAATTTTGGCCTTCGCCAAACGGCTCGCGCTCGCTCTCGCGGCAGCCCATCGCTCGGGTTTGGTTCATTGCCGTCTGACGCCCGACAACATCAGGGTGCCGGGAGGCAGGCTCGCCGACGCCACCATCTTCAATTTCGGCTCGACCAAATATCTGCAGAGCGCAGGCAAGTCTCCTTCCAACGTGCCGGCGTCCGATCAGGCCTATTGCGCGCCGGAACAGCGGCGCTACGACGACGACAATCCGGCGATTGGTCCGTGGACGGACGTTTACAGCCTTGCGCTGGTCGCATTAGCGCTCGCTGGCGGCGAGGGCGTCAAACGGACAAGGGAAGTCCCCGATCTGTCGCCGCTGCCGCAAAGACTGCATCCGATGTTCGCCAAGATGCTGGCGCCCGATCCCGGCACGAGATTCCAGAGCATGGACGAAGTCCTCGCGGCGCTCGACGCTCTGCCCCAGGATCTATCGCCGCCGGCGGATGTCCCCGCGCCGAAGCCTCAAGCCGAATCTGCTCCCGCGCCCGTCCTGCGCGCCGTGAGTCCAACTCCGGCTCCGCCCGTTGCTTCCGCTCCACTTGCTCCACGCGTCGTGAGCCCAACTCCGGCTCCGCCCGTTCCCTTAGCTCCGCCCGCTGCACGCGTCGTGAGCCCAACCCCGGCCTCGCCTGCTTCAGCGGCACTTGTTCAACGCGCCATTAGCCCAACTCCGGCTCCGCCGGTTGCTTCCGCTCCGCCAGCTCCACGCCCTGTGAGCGCAACCCCGGCTCCGCCTGTTGCTCCAACTCCGCGTGTCAGCCCAACTCCGGCTCCGCCCATCGCTTCCGCCTTCGAGGCTTCCGCCTTCGCCAAGCCTACGGCGGACAAGCCAGCCGCACCAGCTCCACGTGTCGTCAGCCCAACTCCCGCTCCGACTGTTGCCCCGGCTGCACCCGTTCAACGCGTCGTGAGCACAGCTCCGGCTTCACCTGCTTCAGCTGCACTTGTTCAACGCGCCGCCAGTGCAACCCCGTCGCCGCCGGCGCCAGCCGCACCAGCTCCACGTGTGAGCGCAACTCCGGCTCCGCCAGTTCCGCCAACTCCACGCGCTCCGAGCGCAACGCCGGCTCCGCCCATTGCCTCAGCTCCGTCCGCTGCACGTCCCGCGAGCGCAACGCCGGCTGTGCCAGTTACGCCAACTCCGCGCGCCGCGAGCCCAACTCCGGCTTCACCCGTCGCTTCCGCCGCGCCTGCTGCACGCCCCGTTAGTCCAACTCCTGCTCCGTCCGCCGCTCCACAGCCACGCGCCGCGACGGCTGCTGCACCCGCCGCCGGCTTGTCCGCCGTCGCCGCCGGAGCGGCCGTCGCCGCCGCATCGGCCGTTTCTGCCGCTGCGGCCATCGCCGCCGCTGCGCCTGCTGCTCGCCCTGTTCAACGCACCGTCAGCCCAACTCCTGCTCCACCTGCTGCTGCTGCTGCTCCTGCTCCGCGCGCCGCCGCCGCGGCTGGCGCAACAGGCGCGCCGGCTCCGCGCGTCGATCCGACTCTGCGAGCCGCTGCCGCCGCCGCCGCAACTGCCGCCGCTGCGGCCGCGGCCGCCGAGGCTGCGGAGCGCTCGCGGCAGATTGCTTTGGCGGAGGTCAGAGCCTCCAATCGGTCCGGGTCGGTTCGAACCGTCGGCCTCGCCGGCATCGGGGTCGCCGCCTTCCTGCTGGGCGCCGGCTTCTGGCTCGTTCACACCACAGTGCTGCCGTCTGCGCCGCCCAATGTTGCGCGCGCGCCGCGGCCCGTTGGCACCGTCTACGGCACGCAGAATGCGGGTTCCCGCTTCACGCTGCGCCTGCATCGCCCCACCACAATCATCGTGTCGGCGCGAAGCGGCGAGCAGCTGTTCCAGCACGCCATGGAGACCGGCGACACCTATCGCACGCCCAACCTTGGGGATCTGACGGTGACCGCGCCGGACGCAGGCGCCGTGGAAGTGCTCTTCGACGGCGCTTCCCTTGGCTTCCTCGGCGGCGATGGCGCGGCGGTTCAGCGCGCGTCGTTGCGCGCGCTCTTGCCCGGGGCTTCGCCGCCGGCGCCCGCTCCGAACGAGCCAAGCACTCCTGCAATCGCGGCCAAGGAAAGCGCTGCTCCGACCGAGACGGCGAAGACGTCGCCTGCGAAAGCCGATGCGGCGACGGCTACTGCCTCCGCGGCGGCGCGACAGCAGACCGCGAAGCCAGACGCGGCCGCCGCGCCTTCCACGACGGCGAAGACTTCACCCGCGAAAGCCGATGCGAAGCCGGTGGCGGCTGCAGCCGCCGCCGCCCCCACGCGACCACAGACTGCGAAACCGGCTGCTCAAATAAGTGCCGCGCCCCCGCCGAAGCAGGCGTCCCCACCTGTGCAGGCGCCCGTGCCGCAGCCGGCGCCGTTACCCAGCATCGCCGAGCGGGCGATGGCGGCAACGCGCAATGCCGCTCCCGCTCCGGCTCAAAAACCGTCGACGCCCGTCATCACGGTCAGCGACGAAACGCGAGCGGCGGAATCGGCAAAGGCATTGAAGGAATTGGAGCAGCGCAAGGCGCAAGAAGCCGCCCGCGCCCGGCGCGCCTTTACCAACAGCCTCTACGGCATCAACTCGCAATACTGAACCGCAACTCCTCCATGGCCGGGCTTGACGGCTACCCAGCAGGCGCGCGTCCGCGCGCCAAGCGAATCTCGCCCCATTCACGACGACTAAACCTCAAACCCGCTCTCCCACGACGTTTGTCGTTGCGGGCTTGCCGCGCCTCCAAGGCGGGCTTGCCGCGCCGTAGCTGCGCAGCAGCGAAGGCACGTGTTTGCGTTTTTATCGACCTGGTTAAGCTTAACGCCAAGCCCAACGTGACTTGCGCGCGAACTTTCGCATTATGGAAGCCGCACGAGGGACTCGAGAACGTTCATGCAAGAGATCTCAGCCGACCTGACATGGATGCTGGTTGCGGTCTTTACCGCCGCCGGCATTTTGCATGTCATCGCGCCGAAATATCTGCGCCAGGCGTACGAGCGCGGCGATCATCCCGTCTGGTATCGCGTCCTCATCGGCTTCATCAATCTGCTGACGGCATACCTTCTCTCCGATCCCTCATACCGCATGATGGGCGCCGCGCTGGCCGCCATGGTGCTCTTCCTCGCCATCGTGATGCTGCTCGACCGCCGCGCCTACGGCCCTGCGCTGTCGGGTTTCGGCGTGCTCAGCGCCCTCTGGCTCCAGGTCCTCACCGCCACGGCTTAAGCCGCCGACAGGCAACGCGTTCGCATCATCCCCGCGCTGTTGCTCT
>WNFT01002780.1_pt1 | contig 19910 bp, 22 predicted proteins | sample 5400191 | NCBI WGS metagenome assembly WNFT01 (sample SAMN13153359, study PRJNA577476) | soil metagenome | isolation source: 80 cm saprolite under Madrone tree | place: USA:California | collected 2016-06-14 | reverse complement strand
GGCTCGAGTTCTATGGCCTGGATGAAAACGACATCAACTCTTACTATTCGAAGATCGATGCCATGACAATGGCCGATGCGCGCAGAATCATCCAACAGTATTTCCCGAAGGACAATCTCGTCTTCGTCCTGATCGGCAAGGCCGGCGAGATCCAGTCCCTGGCAAAGAAGTACGCGCCAACAGTCGACACCAAGCCCATTACTCAACCCGGATTCTGAGACGCGGCCACGTTTTTTAATGGCAGGAAAGGTACAAAGCATCGGGAACAGGGCATTCCCCTCCTGGGACAGGAGGGGTGGACGCGCATCAATAAAAATGCCGCGAAGCCTCCTTTGAAACTCGCGGCCGGGGTGGTCAGTTCGGGAAAACATTCGTCAAGACTGACCACCCCGTCTGCGCCGCTTCGGAGGCTGGCTTTTTCTTAATGGCACAGCCACCCCTCCTGTCCCAGGAGGGGAGCACCCTCGCCTCCTGGCTTTCGCTTTCCCGCTTTGTCGCGCCGAAGTATATTAATGCCGGCGTAACGCCCAGGAGCAGTGATGATGAATTACAAAACTAATTCCCGGTGGTGCCGAGTTCTTCCCGTGATCGCGCTTGCGATTCTGGCTAGCGCGGAGTCCGCAATCCCGCAACAACGTAAAGCGCAGCCCCCGAAGTCCGTACGCCTTTACGTGTTCGATTGCGGTAGCTTGAACATTCCAGACACGTCACCCTATCAGCTCAAGAAGGAGGACCTGGCCACAACCTATATGTCCGTCCCTTGTTTCCTCGTGGCCCATCCGAAGGGAACCATGATTTGGGACGCGGGAGCCGTTCCGGACACTGCGTTCAAGCCCGGCGGTGGACCTGGAACGCTTCGATATGCGGCCTCCCCCAGGCCCCTCAAGGTTCAATTGGCCGAAATCGGCTATGCCCCGGCCGACATCACTTACGTGTCGTTCTCGCACTTTCACTGGGACCACATCGGAAATGCCAACCTCTTCGCGAGCGCCACATGGCTGGTGCGAAAACTCGAGCGCGACATCATGTTCTCCGATCCTCCTTCGCCGCGCACCGAGCCGGCCAACTACAGCGCGCTCAAGACCAGCAAGACCGTCATCATCACGAAGGATGAACATGACGTGTTTGGCGATGGCACAGTCGTTATCAAGTCCACACCCGGGCACTCGCCGGACCATCAGGTATTGTTTTTGAAACTTGCGAAAACCGGCCCCATTCTGCTTAGCGGAGATCTCTATCATTATCCTGAGGAACGGAAGCTGAACCGGGTCCCGACCACCGAATTCAACGCCTGGCAAACCGTCGCGTCCAGGGCGGCCGTCGAGGAATTCCTGAAGAAAACGCGCGCTCAGCTCTGGATTCAACACGACTTCACAGCCAATGCCAGGCTCAAGAAAGCGCCTGAGTTTTACGATTAGATTCCAGCGGAGACTATTTCTATGCGAACGTACGTTTTGCTGATCCCCGTAGGTATGCTGCTCATGTTGGGGAGCGCGTGCACAGCCCCACAGCCTCCATCCGCTCCTCAGAAGGAAGCGGCGCCCGCCGGCGCCCAGGTCCAGGGAGACCTTCGCCAGGTGATGAGGGGCATCTTGTATCCCAGCTCAAACGTCATCTTTGCCGTTCAGGACAAAAATCCCGCCGAAATAAAGCCCGCTGCCGATCCGACAACCGCTACCGATCCTCTGGCGAGTACGTACGGAGGATGGACGGCGGTCGAGAATGCTGGCATCGCCCTGGCCGAGGCCGCCAACCTCCTCATTCTTCCCGGACGCAAGTGCTCGAATGGCCGGGCCGTCCCGCTACAGAATGCGGATTGGCCAATGTTGGTTCAGGGACTCCGCGACGCCGGAACGAAGGCATACAAAGCAGCCCAGGCGAAAAATCAGGACAACATACTGGATGCGGCAGGGGACGTGACCACGGCGTGTGAGAACTGCCACTCGAAGTATCGTGAGAAACCTGGAGGCGAAGCGGACCGGTGCATGTGATGCGGATGCAGTCCGGAGTTTCCATTTCGCCGCGCAAACTGGTATAAGTCTTCGGCACAACACTTAGGGGGGTGCCCCATGCCGGAGCCCACAAATGGCGCAGTCGCCCAGACCTCGATCCGCGGCGCCATCAAGGTCGCCATATCAACATCGAGCGATACGCTCGGTGCCGGTCAGGATTTCTCGATCTTTGTCACGATAAGAAATCCGTTTGAGGTTCCACTTGTCCTTCACAGCATCGCGACGTATCTTCCGACCGAGTTGCTGGATGCCGATAAGCACCTGCGGGATCTCCAGGCTCTCGATATCGAAGAACAAATGGCGGAACTGGAAGACGCCAGACGGGCCCTGGGTCAACCGCCAACCGGATTCGTCCCGCATCGTTCCCGAGCCCTCGCATGGCTTCCCAAGCCTGTTCTTAACCTCGCGCCGATTACGCTAAGAACCCCCGGCTATCAGTTAGCTCTGAGCGCTGCCGGAAGCGCAGGCCCCACGATCGCGCGCGATCTGACCTCGGAAGCGCAATTTCCCATCAAAATGCCGTTTCACGGTACCGTCACTCATTCGATCAAGAACCGGCTGCACAAACAATTGGACGAAGAAGAAACCAGGATCTACATCCGAAGCATCAATGAAGAAATGCAGGAGTATCGCGATGCGCTGGCGGCTTTGGACAACGTGACCACACCCGCCAAAACTCTTCAACCCGGCAACTCCACCACGCGAACTTTCAGGATTCGGTCCAAAAAGGCGATCTGGTTCAGGCCGGCAGCATATCGATTGCAGATTGAAGTTGAGTATTCCATCGGGGGCATAAGAAATATCGATACGATCGAACACCCCATTCAAATCAGAGCATCTCTAACCAGCCTCGTTCTGGGCGCATTCATCGGTGGACTGGGCGGCTGGTTCGCCGGTCACGGCTCCGTGGCGGCGCCAGGCGCGAACTCGGTGGTGGGTCTTACTGTATCTCTGGTGATGTCCGCTATGGCAGTGGTGCTTTTCGCCCGCAAGAAAGAGGTTCAACCGATCATTACGGTAGAAGACTTCTGGGGCGGGGTCGCGCTGGGGTTTCTCGTTGCGTATTCCGGCGCTACACTCCACACTTTCCCTGCCTGATGTGGTGTTCAAACTCTTCCCGGAATAGCCGGATCGCGCTCAGGATCGGCGGGCCGGGCATGTTGATGAGCGCACAATAACCCTTGCCTCGATTGAAATCGACAATCTTTTGAAACTGGTCGAAGAGAGCGGCGTCCGCCTTACCCTGCTGGATGCGTTCGAGCATCACCGAAAGCATGTTCGTCTCCATGCGGCAGGCCGGGCATTGGCCGCAGGATTCGCGCGCGAAGAACTGCGCGATACGAAGCGTTTCTTCGACCATGCAGGTCTCTTTGGAATAGAAGCGCATCACGCCGCACCCCAGCGTCGATCCCGCCTTCTTCAATGACTCCGGATCGAGCGGAACGTCGAGCTGATCGTTCGTCAGGAACGCGCACGATGGCCCGCCCGGAAGAATCGCCTTGAGCTCCGCGTGGTTCTTCAAGCCATTGCCGACATTTTCGTAGAGATATCGCAGCGAAGTCCCGAGCGGCAACTCATAGGCGCCCGGACGATTCATCTCGTCGCCGAGACAGAAAAGCATCGTGCCGGGGCTATCAGGCGTGCCGTGGGTTCGAAACCACGAAGCGCCATTTCGGATAATCGGCGGGACGTTGGCGAGAGTTTCGACATTGTTCACGACGGTCGGCTTGCCGAAGAGTCCGGAGGCCGCCGGATACGGCGGCTTCTGCCGAGGCAGTGGAGGTTTGCCTTCGAGGACCTCGATTGCTGCAGAGTCTTCGCCGGCGACATAGACGGTCGGAGCGCGATGTATAGTAACGGCGAGAGAACCGAGAAGGCCCGCCACCGTCGCCTCACGCACCGCCTCATCCATCCGATTGAAGCAGTCGTCGTACGTCTCGTTGAGGTAAATGTACGCCTGGCCGGCCTGGATGGCTCGGGCCGCAAGAATCGTGCCCTCGAGGACGAGGTGCGGACGGTGCGCGATCAGGATGCGGTCCTTGAGACTGCCGGGCTCATCCTCGCCCGCGTTGCAGACGACGTAGCGTGGAGTGGATGGTGTTTCTGCCGCTACGGCCCACTTTCTGCCGGCTGGGAAACCCGCGCCGCCCCGCCCCCTCAGGCCGGAGGCGGAGATGGTTTCCAGAATGTCTGTTGGTGAGGGATTTCGTTGGAGCGCATCGTATCCGCCCGATGCGCGGTATTCATCGAACGTCTCGCGCCGGGTCGGTTTGCCTTGTGGGAAGAGAATCATATTCGGAAGCTTGAACGCGGGCATAAGGAAATTCGGGGACAGACGCATAAATCACCTAATTACGGTCACGATTCCTTGGTTGTAATTAGGTGATTTATGCGTCTGTCCCCGAATTTCCTTGTGCCCGCGTTCTCTTAAAACAACCCGGCGTCGAGAAGCTGGTAGATCAGGTCCTTCAATGAGTCATCGATGCCGTGGGTCAGTCTCTCGACCGGGACGCCGCCCTTGGCGTGACTCGCGATTTCATCGAGATCGTTCTGCTTCACACCGCAGTACCAGACCTTCTGCGGATAGAGGACGATGTTCGGGCCTGCCTGGCAGCCCCCGAAGCACATGTAGGGCTTCACTTCGACGTCCGAATCCTTCAGCCCCTGGCTCAATTTGTCGAGGAGCTCGCCTGATCCGCGCGCTTTGCAGTCCTCATTCTGACAGACAAGAACGTAACTCGAAGCCATCAGTTATACCGCCAGCACCCAATCAGGCTGCTTGAAGATCTCAGCCAGCCGGACCTTGTCCAAAGCATTCGGCAACACCTCGTCGAGGTGCTTTCTATAGGCTTCAGGCGTGAGTTCCTCGCCACGGATGCTGTATGTCTTGTCAGCATACTCCCCGATCGAGCGATGAAACTTCACATCCGGCAGCACAATTTTCGGCTGGCCCTCCGGTACGAGTTTGTTCAGCGCCTCCATGAGACCGCTGACTTCCTTCAGGTAATGCTGCCGTGAAAGCTCATTCAGCCGGTCGCGATCGGCCGGCACATTCGTCTTTCCTTCGTCGTACCGGCCCTTCAAACCCCACACATAGAACCAATACGCCGACGACGAAGCGTCCACACCGAACAGATCCAGCGCCACGGAAAACCACTTGTTGATGTGCTTCTGGATGAGATCCATCGGAACTTTGCCTGCCTTCACGACTCGAGTGAGTCCCGTGTGCCCTGTAAGAAGGTGATAGAACTCCTCCTGCAACATCGGCGTCATGCTCGAGGCCAGCGGCTTGAAGCCGGAATGGTTGAGCATAGTGAGCTGATACTTGCCGTCACGATCCACCAGCTCGGTGTAGCAGTAAAAGTCCAGCCAGTCCTGCACGTCCTGATTGAATGCGCCGAGCAGCCGGCTGTCGTTGAAGGCACGTCGTTCGAGCAGCTTCTGCGCTTCCAGCTTTCCCGACGAGCCGAAGTATTTCACCAGCAGATAGCTCATCTGCGTGCCGTGCCGCATCTCTTCGCGCATGATCTTTACAGCCGACTGGAGGTCATACTCGGACGGAGCGGTGTTCAAGAGGTTGCGCTGCTGCTCAACGGATGCGAACTCCGTGTCGCCTTGATACGTGATGAGGTGGAGCAGGCTGTCGCGCACGCGCTGATCCGGAATCTGGAGCACGGTCTCCCACTTGGCGCGGCCGGCATAATCGCCGAACTCGATCACGTCGGACGGAACGGGTCCGAACTTCACCTCGAACTTGTAGTCCTCGAACTTCGAGGTATCGAGACCGATGTCTTTCTGCCACTGGCGGAAATAATCCGTCCAGTCATCAAATGTTGAAATCTTGCCCATACAATTTTCACTTCCCTTGAAATTTCGCGACGCGTTTATCTTTGTACGCGCTTAAACCTTCTGCAGCGTCTGCGCTGGCGAACGCCTGCGCGAGCAACTCCCGCTCGAGCGCGAGGCCTTCCCACTGACTTCCCTGGATGCCGCTCTGGATTGCGCGCTTGATCAGGCCGACCGCTTTGCTTGGCTTATTCGGGGCGACGAACTGGCGGGCGTAATCGAGAACCTGGTCGAAGAAGTCTTCGCCTTCGAAGATGTCGCCGATCAAACCGAACTCGAGTGCTTCTTCAAAAGCGATCATGCGCCCCGTGGCCGCGAGATCGATGGCGCGCGCTTTGCCGACGAGCCGCGGCAGGCGCTGCGTGCCGCCCATGCCTGGAATGACGCCCAGATTCACTTCCGCGAGTCCCGTACGACCGGCGTTCTTCTTCGCGATGCGGATGTCGCACGCCATGGCGATCTCCAGGCCGCCGCCAACGCAATGCCCATTGATCGCAGCGATGACCAGCTTCGGAGTGTTTTCCAGCCGCGCCAGCGTCTCGTGTCCGAACAGCGCAAAATGATTGCGGAATTCGGTGGACTCCCTGGAAAGCATGTTGATGTCGGCGCCCGCGCTGAAAAACTTTTCGCCCGCGCCGCGAAGCACCAGCACATGAACGTTCGTATCGAAGCGGGCCTTCAGGATCGCGTCATCCAGTTGCTTGAGGCTTTCAAGCGTGTAGGCGTTGGCGGGCGGGTTGTTCAGTTCCATGATCGCGACGCCGTCTTGTACCCGATAGTCAATCAATGCCATAAATTCTCCATTTAAGGACAGCGCACTCGCGGATTACAGCCGCGGAGCGGCGTCAGAGTGTAGCCCCGGGCGCAAGCCCGGGGTTTCTGTACGTTTAAACGAGTCGGCACCGGAGGTGCGAAAGATTCAAGCGATTCTTACGCCCCTCCGGGGCTCAACCTCAAAAACCATACCCTACCCCGGGCTTGCGCCCGGGGCTACACTCTGACGCCGCTACGCGGCTCTTTACGTCGTGTTCTCCCGTCGCGCCACAACCACGGATTTGGTCTCCATGTAGTAATCCAGTGCCTCGGAACCGTGCTCCTTGCCCAGACCGCTCTGCTTGACGCCGCCGAATGGAAGCTCGTCGAAAATGATCTGCGGCGAATTGATCCAGGTGTAGCCGGCCTCGATCTGCTCTGCAGCCGCGTTGGCCTTGTCAAGATCGCGTGTCCATATCGAGGATCCGAGACCATAGATCGAGCGGTTGGCTTTTTCGATCGCCTCGTCGAGATTTTGTACTCGCATTACCGGCAGCGCCGGGCCAAAAACTTCCTCCTGGACGACTCGCGACTCTTCATCGACATCGACCAACACCGTCGGCAGATAGAAGTTGCCTTTCGCAAAAGCGTCGCCCGACGGCCGCTTACCGCCCGCAAGAATACGCGCGCCCCGCTGGACGGCGTCCCTGACCTGATCTTCAACTTCGTCGCGCTGCGCGGCCGTATGAAGCGGTCCCACAATCACGCCTTGCTCGAGCCCGTTTCCAACGCGAAGCTTTTCCACCTTGCCGACCAGCTTAAATACGAACTCGTCGTAGATCTCGTCGAACAGATAAAGCCGCTTGATTGCCAGGCACGCCTGGCCGCAATTGAAGAATCGCCCGACCGAAGCGGCGCTGACCGCTTCGTCGATGTCTGCATCGCTGCAGACAATCATCGGATCGCTTCCACCAAGCTCCAGCGTCACACGCTTCACATTTTGCGCCGCAACTTCCATAACGTGTTTGCCGGTCGAGGTCGCGCCGGTAAACCCGATTTTCCGCACCCGGGGATCCTTCAACAGCCCTTCACCCACAACTCGTGCGGGGCCTGGAAGAATATTGAGAACGCCGGGAGGCAGGCCCGCCTCATTCAGGATCTGGACGGCTTGAACGTCCGTGAGCGGCGTCGTCCCCGCCGGCTTGACGACAACGGTGTTGCCCGTCACCAGGGCCGGTCCGATCTTGTTGCCGAGCAGAGACACCGGAAAGTTCCATGGAACGATCGAGCCGCAGACGCCAATCGGCTTCTTGATGATCATGCCGTAGCGGCGATCGTCGAGCGCCGGTACATATCCGCCGCGGATGGTCTTGGCCAGGCCGGCGTAGTGTTCGAGCGTGTGCGCGAAGCGGCGAATTTCGAGAACGGCTTCACGCAGCGGTTTGCCTTGCTCCTGAGTAAGAAGGCGGGCCAGTTCTTTCTCGCGCTCCGCGAGCATGTGTGCCGCTTTGAAAAGGATCTCGGCGCGCTTCGGCGGCGGAACTTCGGACCACTTCTTGAAAGCCGTCTGAGCCGCATCAATTGCGCGATCGACGTCCTCGGACGTGGCTGCTGCTACGCGGTCCACCACTTCTCCGGTCGCGGGATTCCGAATTTCTGTCGTCCCGCCATCGGACGCGTCGCGCTGTTCCCCCGCAATGATTAATTTCACCATTTAGCTTCCTCTGTAGCGGCGGTCTATGACCGCCGGCAATGTCTTGCTTACGGATTGTCGGCGGTCATAGACCGCCGCTACAGTTATGGATTTGCAACAACCACACCCTTGGTCTCCAGGTAATATTCCAATGCCTCCGGACCGTGCTCGCGTCCGATGCCGCTGAATTTCACGCCACCGAACGGCATTTCGTCATACCCGATGTGAAGCGAGTTGATCCAGACGTTCCCCGCCTGCAGCCGCTCGGCGGCCCGCCGTGCCTTGCCAAGGTCTTTGGTCCAGACCGACGAACCGAGCCCATATTGAGAGCTGTTGGCTTTATCGATGCCCTCATCGAGGTCCTTCACCTTGAACACCGGCAGAAGAGGACCAAAGGTTTCTTCGGTTACGACCCGAGAATCATGCGGCGCGTCGGTAAGGACCGTCGGCAGATAGAAGAATCCCTTCTCGAACTCGGCACCTTCCGGACGCTTGCCCCCAGTCACGACCTTCGCTCCCCGTTTCACCGTGTCCGCTATCTGAGACTCGATCTCATCGCGCTGCACTTTCGTATGCATTGGCCCGAGTCGCGTATCCTTGTCCATTCCATTCCCGACCTTCAGGCGTTGCACCTTGCCGATCAGCTTCTCCACGAACTGGCCGTAAAGGCTCTCGACTACATACAGCCGCTTTACAGCGAGGCATGCCTGGCCGCAGTTGTAGAAGCGGCCGACCGATGCGCCGGTCAGGGCCTTGTCGACATCCGCGTCCTCACACACGATCATCGGATCGCTGCCCCCTAGCTCCAGCGTAACGCGCTTCATAAGGCTGCCGGCCACTTCCATGACGTGTTTGCCGGTCTTGCTTTCGCCCGTGAAGGCAACACGGCTCACTTTTGGGTTCTTGAGAAGCTCTTCGCCCACGACACCGCCCGGTCCGGTCACGACGTTCAGTACGCCCTTCGGGAGGCCGGCCTGATTCAGGATTTCAATAATGCGCAGGGTCGTGAGAGGAGTCGTCGAAGCCGGCTTCACGACAACGGTGCAGCCTGCTGCGAGTGCGGGTCCGACTTTCGTGCCCATGAGCGTAATCGGAAAATTCCACGGCACAATGGCGCCGGTCACTCCGACCGGCTGCTTCAATACCATGCCGTACATCTTGTTGTCCGGAAGCGGCACGTACGAGCCGCGAATCTTGGAAGCAAGACCGGCGTAAAAGTTCATGCCGTGCAGGAAGTGCTCGATCTCTCGCTGCGAGTCGCCGACAGGTTTTCCCTGCTCCTTTGTAAGCAGGACGGCGAGATCCTGAAGCTCTTTCTTCACCAGTTCAACGCCCTTCAGCATGAGCTGCGCGCGGGACTCGGCCGCGGTTTCGGACCAGGCCTGAAACGCGGCGTACGCGGCATCGACCGCGGCGCGCGCGTCGCTCTCGTTACCTTTCGGTGCGGAGTCCACCACTTCACCTGTGGCGGGATTGATCACATCGTAAGTCTGCCCGGAGCTTGAACCAGCGGACTCTCCGGCGATGAACATTTTCGCCATAGCTCTCCTCCCGTGATCCATTGAGTAGTTCTATACACTTCGTACTATATTGCCTGTTTTCAGGCATGTCAACATGCAGTATACTTCATGGGATGGATTCGGCCACATTGCTCTCCCACATCGGTAACCGGGTTCGTATGCGCCGCACAAGCCTGGGCTGGACACTGCGGGAAGTTGCAGAGCGTTCAGGCGTTTCGTCGCGCTTCTTGTCGGACCTCGAGGGAGGCAAGGGCAACATCTCGGTTTCGCGGCTGGCGGACGTCGCCCGGGCGCTGGATATATCGCTGGCTTCGCTGATGCCTTCTGAGGAAATGCGGAAACCGGTTGTGGCGCTCGTGGGCTTGCGTGGCGCGGGCAAATCGACGATTGGGAAGGCCCTGGCGAAGAACCTGGGTGCTCCATTTCTGGAACTGGATGCGTTGATCGAAAAGGAAGCGAACTTGTCCCTTGGCGAGCTGTTCTCTCTTCACGGGGAACCCTATTACAAGCGCCTGGCGTACGATCTGCTGCTGAAGCAGCTCGCCCAGAGCGAACAGAAGGTCATTGCCACGGGCGGCTCCATAGTCACGGATCCCGAGACATGGCAACTGCTGAAGCGCCGGTCGCATACTGTCTGGCTGAAGGCAACGCCCGAAGATCACTGGAAGCGCGTCCTCGGTCAAGGGGATACCCGTCCGATGGCCAACCGCACATCCGCAATGACCGAGCTGCGATCAATACTGGCGCTTCGTTCGCCGCTGTATTCTGAAGCCGCGCAAACCATCGATACGAGTTCGGTTCGCGTTTCGCAGGCGGTCAAGATGATTGCCGATGCTCTGAAGGAGGAGAAGGTTGGCAGGAAAAAATAAGCCTGTCCGGCGCTATCGTCAATTCAAGGATCGTCGTCTGGAGATTCTCCGCTCGGCGGCGTCCGCCTTCACGCGCAGCGGGTTCGCCCACGCCACAACGGAAGACATCGCCGATAAAGTTCAGATGGCCAAGGGCAACCTTTATTACTTCCCTTCCAAGCAGGATCTGCTCTTCTTCTGCCAGGACGAGTCCCTGGGCCGGCTCACCGATGAAGCGCGCAAGATCTGCAAATCGGAACTCCCGGCCGATGAACAATTGCGCGTTATGTGACATCGACGCATTTTTGGATTCCGGAAATTGTACGCCCAGCCGCCGGCGACGAAACGTGACTTTCGCGCCGGCTGTCGCATAGACTCCCTCCGTCCAATTTAAGGAGGGTCGAGCCAGCGTGTCGATAAACACGCATGATTGGAGGCCATGAATCCCAGGATTATTTGCACTATCGGACCGTTGAAAGGGACTTCGTTTCCGATTACGGAGTCCGAGCTCACTTTTGGCAGGTTGGAAGGTAGCGACGTCGTTCTCGAGGATGATCTCGTCTCTCGCCGGCACTGCGGCATTCGGCTGCAGGACGGACACGTCGTGCTGCGCGACCTCGACAGCAGGAACGGCACGTTTGTGAACGGGGAGTCCGTTTCGAAGCGAGTCCTGAAGGACGGCGATGTCATCAAGATTGGCAGTTCAATCTTTATATATATGGAGCAGGGGGACGAGGACGATGAGACCCCAACATTCGTCGAGGGTGATGAAGACCGGCTTCGCAGCGTCACCACCCTCCGGGTCGTTCGGGACGAGCCGCTGTTTCCCAATACCGATCCGCTTCGGGCGCGCTTCCTCGAGCTGATTTCGCAATCGTTTCCGGATGCAAAGCGGGCCGCCGTTCTGTTGGCCGGGAGGAGTTCGGACGACGAGTTTGTCTCGGCCAGCTATCTTCCATCGAAGTTTGCCGTGAGCCGCATGGTGACGCACCTGGCTCTGGGGGAGGGTTTGCCGGTCCTCAGCAACGACGGCGACTCGGTTCTCTGCGCGCCCCTGATTGCAAAGGGCACAAGACTCGGCGTCCTTTACGCCGACAACCCGCAGAAGGACGTTTTCGATCAAAACCATCTCAAGCTCATGACCGCTATCGCGGCAGCGGCCTCGGAGGCTTTTGAGCGCATGCGGTATGGCGAGTGGCTGGAAGCCGAGAATCGGCGTCTGAACGAAGAGATCGATATCCAACGCGACATGATCGGTGGAAGCTCGAACATGCGCGAAGTCTACGACTTCATCCAGCGCGTGGCTCGCGCGGAGGCGAATGTATTGATTCTGGGCGAGACCGGCACGGGAAAAGAACTGGCGGCGCGCGCCATTCATCGTAATAGTCTTCGCTCGGAAGGTCCTTTCATCGCGGTGAATTGCGGAGCGATCCCCGTATCGCTCATGCAAAGTGAACTGTTCGGCCATGAGAAAGGGGCATTTACCGGCGCCGTGTCGCAGCGGAAAGGAAAAATCGAATCCGCCGGCGGCGGCACCCTCTTCCTGGACGAGGTCGGCGAACTGCCGCTGCCGTTGCAGGCGGGTTTGCTGCGGGTCCTCCAGGAACGGGAATTCGAACGGCTTGGGGGAACCCGGTCCGTGAAGGCCAACATCCGCCTTGTGGCCGCCACGAACCGCAACCTGGAAGAGGAGGTGAAACAGGAACGCTTTCGCCAGGACCTGTACTTCCGGCTCCATGTGGTTTCCGTCCGGATGCCCTCACTCTCGGAACGGCGGGACGACATCCCGCTCCTCATCGAGCATTTCATTCGCAGACATCGCCGCACCGGTGGCGTCTCCGGCATGTCGCCTGAAGTCTTGCCGCTCTTTCTTTCTTATGACTGGCCTGGAAACGTCCGTGAACTCGAGAACGCGATCGAGCGCGCGTGCCTGCTCGGAAAATCCAGTCTCATTCTTCTCGAGGATTTGCCGGAAGCGATGACCGAACGGAAACCGGCAAATCCGGCCAGGAGCATGTCCTATCACGACCAGGTGAATGCAGCGAAGAAATCGATCATTCACACTGCGATGCACACAACGCAAGGGAACGTTGTTGAAGCGGCCAGCATCCTCGACCTCAATGCCAGTCACCTTTACCGCCTGATGCGCGACCTGTTTCCGAAGTCCTGAGACCGTTCTCCCTCGAGAAATGATCGTTCGCCTCGCAGAAATCATCATTCTCCGTGTGAAAATCACCATTCCCATTCTGAAAATCACCTTTCTTCGGCTGAAAGCGTGCATTCGCCAGAAAAAAGTCACTATTCTCCTTCGGAAAACGCGCATTCGCCGCGTGAAAGCGAGCATTCGCCAGACGAAAATGATCATTCCCGGGGAAAAGTCGGCATTCGCCGCTGAAATTGTACTAATCCGCCACTAATTTCGACGATTCCGCCAGTAATAACGCGCATTCGCCAAGCGAAAACGAACATAGCCCATTGAAAACTCGTCAGGCGTCTGAATGCGCGGATGCGGCACCGAGGATGCGTTAGAGAGCGACGACATATAGAACATGAGCGGCTGCGAATGCAAGCCCGACGCGAAGCGCAAGCGCGACAGCGCGCGGCCTCAAGAAACGGCGCAGCCATCAAGAGAAAAGGAGCACACCATGAGCAAAAGAAACAGAAGCGCGAAGACGGGAAAGTTCGTCACGTCTTCGTATGCCAGGAAACATCCAACAACAACGGTGACCGAAACTCGGAAGCCGCGTAAACGAAAGTGAGGTGTCTGTGATTCGTCAGAGAATTCAGGAATACCGGATGCTCACGCGCGTCGTCGATTTTGGCGCGAAACACCTGGGCTTGTTTCCAGAACGAACCGTTGCCGGGGAACTCCTGGCGCAAATCACGGCGGCCGTAGGGAAGTTGCCGGAATACGCGACATGGCAGGTCACCGGGAACGAATCGGTTCGAACGAGTTCCAGAAAGCGTACAGCGGCGCGCGAAGCCGTGAAGACGCAGATGGACGCGATCCTTCAAACGGCGCGAGCTTTGAAGTTCCAGGGCTTCTCGATACCAAAAGACCCGAAAGAGGAGGACCTGATCAATGGCGCGCGCTCGTTTGCCCAGGCGGCTGAACCGTTGAAGCGGGAATTCATCCAACACGGCCTGCCGCCGGCGTTCGTCGAAAACCTGAATGCCGCAATTCAGGATCTCGAAGAAGCGCTGCTGAAACGTGCTGCCGGCAAGGCCGCGCGCTCGGGCGCGATTCGTGAATTCAACAAACTGCTGGACGAGGCTTTGAATCTCCTGGCCCGTTTCGAAGCCCTCGTCGACAACACGATGGCGGATAACCCATCGGTGATGGCCGCATGGCATGTCGCCCGCCATGTGGAGCGCATCCCCCAATCGAAAACGGAACCGGAGCCCAAGCCCGGACCAAAACCGGAGCCGAAGCCGGAGGCTGTCGCAAGTCCGACCGCGACACACCCAGGTGACAAGGCTGCAACGACTACTGCGTAATCCCAGGGCCAGGGATGTTTTTCATCATGGGCATCCCTGGCCCCCCGATTCCAGGAGGTCTTTATGCCGCCCCTCAAACTGATTCAGGCACTACTACAACAAGCGATCGCTGAAGGCAGCCGGTCCACGGCCCTGAAGCCGCTTGGATGGCTTCTCGCCATGCTGCTTCCTTCGACATTGTTCTCTGCATGGCAGAAGTCGTCGTCATGGCTCACCATATTTCTCGCGGCTGTTTCCGTCGTGGTGTTCGCGGTCTACATCGGCGCATTCCTCTACCTGCTCGTTCACGATCGTGATGCGCTGCGTTCCGAGACCTACTCCTTACGCAAAATGGCGCTACAGCACGGCGCGGCAGGGGACAGCCTGTCCGGAATCCTCGAGACAGATGAAGCGCGGCAGGTTTCCACCGAGACCGGGAAATGACAAATGGGGCGAGCAATGAGCCGCGCCCAAGCATTCGATACCCTAATATCCGGCGGAACTATTGTGTGGCCGGCATCGTTGCGTATTATATCGTCGAACGATATAATACGTATCCGAAAATAGAATCCCGCCGCGCTGACTCTTCAACCGCGGCAGAGATTGGGCAAGCGGAGAGCCTTCCTATGATGAACCTGTTATTCGCCCTGATTGTGTGGTTCGGACAAACCGCGGTGCCACCGGTTTTCGAGGTCGCATCGATCAAGGAGGCGCGGCCGCCCTCATCGATTGAGAACATCCAGGCAGGGCAGTTTCATATTGGGGCAGTTTCATATTGGGATGAACATCAACGGATCCCGTGCCGACTACGGATTCATGTCGCTTGCCGACTTGATCCCATACGCTTACCGCGTCAAACGGTATCAACTGTCGGGACCGAGTTGGATGAACGAAACCCGATGGGATATTTTGGCCAGGATTCCGGAAGGTCAGCCTGTGGATCGCGCTCCCGAGATGATGCAGAACCTTTTGGTGGAGCGGTTCAAACTGTCGATACATCGGGAGAACCGTGAGCAATCCGTTTACGCGTTGGTCGTTGGAAAAGGCGGACTGAAGATTAAGGAAGCGGCCCCCGAGGAAGAGCCGGGCGTGGGCGGTGGTCTTAACGTTCGCATCAATAATGATGGCAGCGGTGGCGCGATTTCCAGCGGCGCCACGGGAACCATGCGTATGACGCCAAGTCCAAACGGCGGGATGCAGTTGCAGATGGCAAAGATCACCATGGCTGCACTTGCCGACAGGCTGACGCAGTTCATGGACCGGCCTGTTGTGGACGCCACAGGGCTCAAAGGAAATTATCAAGTCACTCTGGATCTGCCGATAGAAGCGATGAGGGGCATGGCCTTCGCGCAGAAATTGGCAGCGCTGGCCGGATTCGGTTCGTTTGGAGTCCCGGAGGCCAGTGCTCCCGATACGTCGGGCGCGCCAATTATTAAATCGGTGAAGGACCTCGGCCTCGAATTGCAGTCCCGCAAAGCGCACATCGAAACGATCATCGTGGACCGCGTGGAGAAAACTCCGACCGCGAACTGATTGCCGACCCGTATGTGGTTTTCAAGCATTTGCGGCTACAACGGCACCGTCAGCGTTTCCTTCCGCGTCGACTCCAAAATGCTTACTGCCTAAAGCCATTTCATGGCGGGGCGCTCAATTTTGCGAGACCTTTGAAGATAACGGAGGATTTCCTGGGCATCGTCCCACTCTGGCCGACCTACCTCATATCCAACCTGCCGACAATGAATTCGCCACCGTCGTAGAAGCTGCACTTCGCTCTGAGGGATATTGTGATCCAGCAGGATCAAGCGGCAGGTTTCTTGTCGATTTCCCGGACAAGGCCGCGGCGGACCAGTGACACGGCCTCGGAAACGGCCGCTGTTGTGATCAATCCGCGGTATGCTCTGGCGACCTTCCGCGGTGTCATCCCGAGGCGGATCATCTCGATGGCATCGTATACCAAAATGCGTGTTCCTTTGAAAATCAGCCGGCCGCCGCACACCCGTGGGTCGATCGCCAGATGCTGACCGATTTCAATTCGCGCCACAGTTTCTTCCTTTCAAGAAATCACCGATAAGACAAAGCGATTTTGAATGATAGCCGAAAAGTCTGTCGAACATCGCCACAATTCAAGCAAACTGGCTCGCGCGCGCAATTTTTTACTATTCTGTGTCGCGTGCGTGTGACTCGTTCGCCCTCCACACTTGGATCAAAGATTAAGGCGCTCAAGATCAAGAAGAATCGTTTTAAGCCGGACTAGATCCTCATCTTTAGTGACTCGCGAGAATCCGCAAATTTACGAACGAGATTTCGAGAATTTACGAAGCTCATGATCCGCTCATTACGCGTTGTGCTTGTTTTTCAATAGCCACCTAATTTGGCTCTTGACCTGCAATTTCATACTCTGGCAGCGGCAATTGGTCCGATCGGGCCAGGTCGAGTTTCAAACATCAAAACCACAGAGAGGATGAGAATCCAATGAAGAAAGTATGTGCAGTGTTGTTCGTTTTGTCGTTCGCTGGAAGACAATCGTCGGCAATATCACCGTTTCCAATAACGATGCGGTCGCGGGAATCAACCCCGGGACCACTCCTTGGAGCACGACCGGCGGAAGGGCTAGCGTCAATCTTTCGACCGGACATGTTTCCTTCGAGGTCGAAGGCCTCGTATTGAATGGTGGGAATGCCACCGGCACTCGGGATGGCGTGGATCAAGTTGAGGGCTCGTTGATTTGCGATGCGGGCCAGCAGAATCAAACCATTTTCACCACGCGTCCAGTGCCGCTAGTAAGCAGAAGGATTTGAAAGGAGAACAAGGCCATGTTAAGGAAGAATCGTAACCTATCCTTGCTAGCGGCGGCATTGATCGGTGTCTTTTTTTTGGTCGTGGCGCTGAGCGCGAAAAGCGGCTCACCCCGTGATCGATCTGGCCAATGGCCAATAGCCGGACACGATCTGGACAACTCCAGAAGTCAGCCGTCGGAGAAGAAGGTCGGGACTGACAACGTGCATCAACTGGTCCCCAAGTGGGTGTTTACGACGGGCAGCGACGTGTCCGCCACCCCGACTGTCGCCGGGAATGCAGTGTATTTTCCAGATTGGGCAGGAAATCTGTACGCGGTTCGCGCGAATGATGGACGCCTCATCTGGACCCGCACGATAACCGACTACACCGGCGTACCGGAAACCATATCGCGGGTCAGTCCGGCGATCTTCGAGGATCGGTTGATTATCGGCGATCACAATGGGGCGTCGTGGGTTTCTTCTGCGTCGGGGTTCGTCGGTGGCGCACATGTGATCGCTGTCGACCGCCACAGCGGTGCGCTGCTCTGGATCACGCAGGTTGATGCGCATCCGGCCGCGCTCATCACCGGATCGCCGGTGGTCCATGGGACTACCGTGTATGTGGGCGTCTCATCGCAGGAGGAGGGGCTCGCCGCGAATCCCGCCTATCCGTGTTGCACGTTTCGCGGGAGCATGGTGGCGCTGGACGTCTTCACCGGCAACATCTTGTGGAAGACGTTCACGGTGCCAGATAACATGGGTCTGACAAATCAGTACAGCGGCAATGCGATCTGGTCACCGCCAGCAATCGATCCCAGCCGCGGATCTCTGTTCACAGGCGTCGGAAACAATTACACCGTGCCTAAGTCCGTCCTGCAGTGCCAACAGGAGGCGATCGCCAGCGGCAATCCAAACCCAAACTGTGAAGCGCCGGATGACTTCTTCGACAGTGTGCTGGCGCTCGATTTGGCGACGGGCGCGATCAAATGGTCGCGCAGGTTGTCAGCCTTTGACGTCTGGACGGTCGCATGTCCACCTATCACGGTGCCACCCGGCGTGAACTGCACCTCGCCTTTCGGATTAGACTTCGATATCGCTTCCGGCTCGGGCGTGAACCTGCTGCACCTAGGCGATGATCCGCCGCACGGACGGGGTCGGCAGCAGGGAGAGTCCCGTGCCGATCTTGTCGGCGTCCCATCGAAGAGCGGAATTTACTGGGCGCTCAATCCGGACACCGGCGCGATCGTCTGGAGGACCATCGTCGGCCCCGGCGGCGTCACTGGGGGAATCCAATGGGGGAGTGCGTTTGACGGGACCCGCATTTACGCGGCGGTTAACAACCCTGCGCACACGACCTTCACGCTCGCGAACGGCGGTCCCACGATCAATTGGGGCTCGTGGGCGGCTCTCGATCCGCGGACCGGCCGAATCCTGTGGCAGGTCCCGGATCCGACAGTCGGAGCACTCGATCCCGGCGCGGTGAGCGTCGCAAATGGTGTCTTGTACGCCGGGTCGTACTCCGGAGCGATGTACGGGCTCGACGCGGCGACCGGAGCTGTCCTTTTCACCTTCGCCAGCGGTGGCTCGGTCATCGACGCTCCATCGATTGTGAAGGGAACCGTGTATTGGGGCTCCGGCTACCGCAACATTCCGCCCGGAATCGGGAATAACAAAGTGTTCGCGTTTAGTCTGTCTGGCTCGGAGCATGGACAGGGGCACTCGAAAAATCATGGCGAGCAGGACTGATGTCTTTCGCTGAATACATCGCTGGCGTTCAAACGATGGTCCATGTGATTGTCAGTCTGTTACATGATCGAGATTGCATTTACGGAGCAGCATTCCGTCAGCGAGTTAGGGAAGTGGGCATCCGCGAGAGGATAGGAATTTCAATGGGGTGGGCTGTTCATGTCGGGTGTCACGCTGTGACGGGTTATGTCAACTTGGGTCCAGCAGGCCGGACGCAGAGGATTTAAGGCAGCACTCTTGGGACGGGCCGGAGGAGTCAAGGACGAAATGTCTCGGCGGAGCAGAGGATTCAATGCAAGATTCGGCATGGAGGAAACACACCGATGCGGCTCCGTTGTTTACGGCAACGATTAACACGAGTCCATATGGGCGGTGAAATCGGAGATAGCGGGCGCCAGGGGCGGGCCGCGAGAGGGCAGCCCCAGACAGTCCAGAATTTTTCGTGTCGTGGTGGGCGGATGTATAGCGGCAAGAATTTTCATCCGTCCGCCGCATCGTTCACACTGGAGGACGTCCAAGAGGAAAACTCTCATCATGAGGTAAGCCCAGGCGTAGTTGCGGCGCGGAGGCATCTCCTTTGTGCTCCCTTTCGCTTCAGTCGGGTCGTTGTTGCCTGGTGCGGACCCGGGTAAGGAAATCGGAACGGCGGCAGATGAAAAATCCAATTCAACACTCGGTTTGGGAACGATCCAGGGCCGCCATTTAGCCGCGGGCGCCAGTACGCCGTGAAATCGAGTCAAGTGAACGCGTGGAGCCGGAACTAAAGCCGCCAATTTGGCCATGAAATCTTGCGGTTCGTAGACGACGTCCGTGGAGCCGTCACTCCACATTCGTTTTAGCCGGTAGACCAGGCGGCCGTCTGGCAACCGGGACAGACGTTCCAACGCTACGGCGGGACGGGCGGCGTAACGCAGCAATCGTTCGAGGCGTTTTCTGTCGCGTGGGCCAATCGCGACGTTGCCGTGGAGATTAAAACCGGCAATCGCGGCACATCGGGGGCTGGACATGGCTTCGAGGCTGTCGCCATCGATCCGGTCTCCTCCAACGGTCGCGACGCGGTTTCCGGCGTTAGGCTCTGAGGCAATTCTTCCGCGCACGGCTGGGGCGTAGAGGGCCGCCAGGCCCGGCTCGTTTTCCACAAGCGTATCGGCTTCATCCTCGAGGCCCCGCTGCGCACGCCATCCAATCCGATCAAGTGGAAGCGGACGTTCAAGCCGAGCGCCGAATTGAAGTGCCGA
>WNFT01004483.1_pt1 | contig 19912 bp, 20 predicted proteins | sample 5400191 | NCBI WGS metagenome assembly WNFT01 (sample SAMN13153359, study PRJNA577476) | soil metagenome | isolation source: 80 cm saprolite under Madrone tree | place: USA:California | collected 2016-06-14 | reverse complement strand
CGTTCGGCTTCCACGTGAACAACTACCCGGACGAAGCCCGCGGCCGCCTCGTGTGGCGCCTCGACCGCGACCGGCGCAACGGCCTGTTCCGCGACACGTGGGGCTACTGGCAGGTCGAGCCGCGCGGCGAGGGCGTGATCCTGACATACGCGATGGCCGCGCGCACGGCGCTCCCCGCCTTCCTCACGCGCGGCGCCGAGCGCGACGGTCTCGTCGAGACCCTCAGGGCGGTACGCGAGCGCGCCGAGCAGGGCCGCTAGGCCCATCTCCGCCAGCTGCGGTACAATCTCTTCCGTTCCGTCGGCAGGGGAATTCCCCGGTAGCTCAGTCGGTAGAGCGCCTGACTGTTAATCAGGATGTCGCAGGTTCGAGTCCTGCCCGGGGAGCCAACCTTCTCCAACATTTCCATCTCGTGATCCTTCGACACTTCTCGAAATGGTGCCCGATTGGTGCCATGTCGCTCTGGCACCGGCGCCGGCCGCGCCGCCTCGCCCACCTCCGCAACAGCCTCTGAGGGCCTCTCCTCCGCGTCGAGCGCGTCCACGTAGTTCCTCCGGCTCGTCGGGAGCCAGTGCGAGTACCACTGGAGCGTCGTCGTCGGCTTCGCGTGCCCGAGCTGCGCGGCGACGTACGTGATCGGCGCGCCCCGGGCCAGGAGCAGCGTCGCGAACGTGTGGCGCAGGTCGTAGAGGCGGAAGTTCGGGAGCTCCGCGTTCTTGAGCACGCGCTTGAAGACGCGGGTCGCGTTGTACAGGTCGAGCGGCGTGCCGACCTCCGAGGAGAACACCCATGGCGGCAGCGTCTTTGCGCCGCGACGCAGCTTCTCCTCGGCACGCTCGACCTCGAGCCGGCGAGCGCCCGGGCCAGCTGCTGACTCACGTCCACCCGGCGGATCTCGCCGGTCTTGGTCGTGTTGACCTCGCCGCGAGAGAAGCTCCGCTCGACAAGAAGCGTTCGCTCGACAAGATCCACGTCATCCCACTGGAGCCCGAAGGCTTCGCCCGGACGGAGGCCCGCCCGCGCCAGCAGGAGGAAGAGCGTATAGAGCCGCCGATGCTTGGACTGCCGAGCCGCCTCCAGGAACGCGGCGAGCTGCTCGGCCGACATCGGCCGGATCTTCTTCAGGCGCTCGGCTTGGGTGAGGGAGTCGACGCGCTTGCGCCGTCGCCGGCCCATCTGGAGCGCCGGGTTGGTCGTGATGATCCCGTCGTCGACAGCGTCGCCGAGAAGGACCGAGAAGACCGCGCGGATCACCCGGACCGTGTTCTTGCTGAGCCCGTCAGCGCGCTTGCGGCCGAGGAGGTCCTTGATCAGGCCTCGATGAAGGGCACGTACCTTCACACGCCCGAGCGCTGGCAGGATATACCGGGTGAGCGTGTCGGAGTAGGACGTGAGGGTGCTGGCCTTGATGTCCGTCGCGATGTGCCCGAGCCAGCGCTCGGCGTACGCCGCGAGCGTCATCTCGCGATCGATCGCCGACGGCGCGGCCTGGCGGCTTTCGCGGATCTTCTCGGCGAGGAGGTCCTCGGCGACCGCCGGAAGATGGCTCAGGTCATCGACCTCTTCCGCGAGGAAGACACGCGCGACGAGCTCGGCCTTGGAGTCGTGAGGGATGCGCTCGCGGACCTCCTGTTCCCTGGGACCAGCACCATCCAGACCCGTGCGCGGTACTTCCTCTTCGTCCCGTGGATCTACCGGCGACACGAAGAGAAGGGCATGGCCGTGGCCGACGTCGCGCGCAAGGCGCGCAGCGACGAGGACAAGCTGATTGAGGCGCTCGTCCAAGGAGGCGAGCGCCCCATCGGGGTTGACAAGCGCACCGCGCTGCAGCGACCCGCCAGCAGCATCTACTGGGCGGGCCTCTCGACGTGGCGGATCCGGTGCTTCCAGGGCTCGCAGGACCAGTACCACCGGGCGTGGGACGCGCTCATGCGGCGTCGCCGGGAGGCGCTCGTCGACGACGACGGGGAGTTGGTCGATCGGTCAGCGTCAGTGACGTGGGATCCCGAGCTCCCCGAGGCTCCGACCGAGTTCTTCAAGCTCGCGTCGTTCGCGCTCACGCGACAGGAGGCGGAGTACCTCCAGCACCGAATCCTGGGGCTGGGAGCGACGCTGCTTGGCTACCTGGTCGGCAAGACCAAGCCCGCTGAGGACGCAGAATTCGCCTGGACCCATCCCGCGGCCGAGTCGTTCCCCCCGCCGTTCCGCGGGCAGGTCGAACATGCGCGGCTGTTCTCTGAGGCGATGCACGGGGCGGCGCTCCTCTAAAACCTCATCCTGTCCGAGGAGCGGCGCAATGCCGAGTGGATCGAGGAATACCGCGCGCGTTTCGAGGCCTGGGGCGCGCTTGTGCAGCACCGTGCCGAGGTCTTCGGGTCGTGGAAGCGACCCGACTTCTGGTCGCTCGTGGATGCGGCCCGGGCCCGGGTCACCCTCAGAACGCGACGATTCGTGAACGGCTGGCTCGACTTGCGTTGACGACCTCCAGCCCACAGACGCTCGCCGATGATGGTCGCGCACGGGGCCTCGTTCAAGAGCGCGAGCACGAGCTGAAGAGATCGCGCGCCCGCCTCGGTAACCCTCGTGCGCTCGAGCGCTGGAGCGGAGCCGCGGGTGCTCAGCCGCTCAACTACCGGTGGCACCGCGTCCGCGCGATCGTCGCCGACATCCTCAAAGGGCTGGAGGGCTGAAGGGCATGCTGAACCCGCGTAGCCGCCACGTCTACCTGGAGGCGCTGAAAGCGCCGGGCGGCTTCGCCCTCGACCACGCCGTCGGGACGACGTTCTCTCTCGATCTTCAGACGTTGCTCGCCGTGCCGCTCGGCTTCGCCGTGCTCGACTGGGAAAACGCCAAGGGCGAACTCTCGCTCGACCCGGTCACGCTGCTTCACGCGCTCCGTCGCTGCGCAGATCGGGTCACGATCTTCTGCCAGGAGGGACGCATCGCCGCGCCGACGAAGCACCATCCTCTCTTCGCGCACCTGGAGCCGATGATTGCCGAGGTTCACGCGCCCGACGAGAGCGGCATCTTCCACGCCAAGACGTGGCTGCTCCGGTTCACAGGCGACGAGGGAGTGCTCTATCGCTTCGTCTGCCTGAGCCGAAACCTGACACGCGATCGGTCGTGGGATACGGTGCTGGCGTTGGACGGCGTACTCGCCGGCCGGGAACGCGCGTTCAGCCGGAACCACCCGCTCGGCGAGTTCATCGCGGCCCTCCCGAGCCTCGCGCGTCGCGAGCCGACGCCGGCGCGGCGGGAGGCGCTTGCGGTTCTCGCCGACGAAGTGCGACGGGTGAAGTTCGAGCTTCCCGAAGGCTTCGAGGAGGTGACCTTCTGGCCGGTCGGTTTGCTGGGCACGAGGAAGTTCCCGCTGAACGACCGGATGGACCGGCTTCTCGTCGTGTCGCCGTTCGTATTGGACGGGTTTCTCCGCCGCCTCCTGGAGCTCGCGCCCACGACGCTCGTCTCGCGACCCGAGAGCCTCGAGGAGGTCGCGCCGGAGGTCCTGAAACGCTTCGCCGCGGTCCACGTGCTGGACGACGAGGCCGTGGAAGAAGACGCCGACGACGAGTCGACGGAGGGCGCTGTCGAGAACCTGGGGCAGGCGGACGTCCGGGGCCAGCACGCGAAGCTCTTCGTCGCCGACCAGGGTTGGTACGCGTCGGTCTGGACGGGGTCGGCGAACGCGACGGAGGCGGCCTTCGAGAAGAACGTCGAGTTTCTGGTCCAGCTCCGCGGCAAGAAGAAGAGAGGCAACGTTGGCATCGACGCCTTCCTCGGGGACGATGAGAACGGCGGAGGGTTTCGGGACCTGCTCCGTCCGTTCCAGGTCGGCGAACGAAAGGCCGCGGACCCGGGCGTGAAGGAGAACGAAGAGCGGGTCGAGACGGCGCGGCGGCGCCTAGCCCGGGCCACGTTCCGACTACGTGTCGAAACGAGCAGGGAGCGCTCCGGCTACGACATGGCGCTGTGCTTGGCCGGCACCGAGCACCTCGACATCGGCGAGGCGCAGGCTCGCTGCTGGCCGGTCACGCTCAACCCATCGTTCGCGCGAGATGTTGCGGTCGTCGCAAGGGAGGGGTCGGTCCAGTTCCCCAACCTGACGGTGCACGCGCTGACATCGTTCGTGACCTTCGAGGTGGCGGCGGGCGATGGCCCCAAGCGCGTCGTCGCCCGCTTCGCGCTGAACCTGCCACTCGACGGCGTCCCCGAGGACCGGCTCGAGCAGGTACTCAACGCCGTGCTCGGCGACCGCGAGCGGCTTCTGCGCTACCTGCTGTTCCTCCTCGCGCGAGACGATGACGTGGCGGCGGTTGGTCCGGGGCTCCTCGCGGAGAATGGAGGAGCCGCAACAGGTGGCGGCGGCCCGGACCTCGGCGCGGTGCTCCCGCTGTTCGAGGAACTCGTGCGCGCCGTTGCCCGCTCGCCCGAGAAGATCGACGCGGTCGGCCGGCTAGTTGGAGATCTCCGCAAGACCCCGGAGGGCGCCGCGCTTCTCCCCGAGGGGTTCGAGGAAGTGTGGAAGCCTGTCTGGGCCGCGCGGCTGGCGAGGAAGGAGGCGCGGAGATGACGGCGCGACGTCCAGACGTCGAGAAGACCCTCGGTCGCCTGAAGGACTTCCAGCGCCTCTCAGTCGACTACGTGTTCAGGCGCCTGTATCTGGATCCTGACCAGGTCGACCGCTTCCTGCTGGCCGACGAGGTCGGGCTGGGCAAGACCCTGGTGGCGCGCGGCACGGTCGCACGAGCGGTGGACCATCTCTGGGACAGGGTCGACCGCATCGACGTCGTCTACATCTGCTCGAACAGCGACATCGCCCGCCAGAATATCAACCGGCTCAAGTTCGAGGGACATGACGAGTTCGCCTTCGCGTCGAGGCTCACCCTGCTGCCGCTCCACACGAGGGACCTCCAGGCCCGGAAGCTGAACCTCGTGTCGTTCACCCCCGGCACATCGTTCGACGTGGGTGGCGGGAGGAGCGGCATCGTGGAAGAGAGGGCGATCCTCTATTTTCTGCTGAAGGAGCCGTGGGACCTCCACGGCGCCGGTCCCAAGAACGTGCTCCAAGGCGGCGCGGGGACGGAGCGCTGGAGAGACTACCTTCGGTGGTTCCGGCAGGAGCGTCGCCGGGACATCGACGATGGTCTCGGGGTCGCATTCGCCGCCGAGGCAAACCGAACGCCCGGGCTCCGCGAACGATTCGCTGAGCTTTGCGAGCGTTTCCAGCGGGACCGGTCGAACGTCCCTTCCGAGAACCGAGCCGCACGCAACGCGCTCGTCGGTGAGCTGCGCCGCATCCTGGCGCGTTGCTGCGTCAAGAAGCTAGAACCGGATCTGGTCATTCTCGACGAATTCCAGCGCTTCCGGCACCTGCTGCACGGCGAAGATGACGAGCGCACGCGCGAGGTGGCCGAGCTCGCGAAAGAGCTTTTTAACTACCGCGGGCACAAGGATGGGCGGGCTCGCGTGCTCCTGCTCTCGGCGACGCCGTACAAGATGTACACGTTGGCCCACGAAGCCGACGATGACCACTACCGGGACTTCCTCCAGACGGCCCGCTTCCTGTTCGCCTCGGAGACGGCGACGGCGGAATTCGAGCGCGAGCTCCGTGCGTACCGCGCCGCGCTCTTTCTCGGCTCCGACAGTTCATCCCACCTCGCCGAGGCGAAGGGTGCGGTCGAGCGCAGGCTACGCAAGGTGATGTGCCGGACCGAGCGGCTGGCGGTGTCCGCCGACCGCAACGGCATGCTGGCGGAGATCCCCACGCCGGCCTCTCCCATCCACCCGGATGACGTCCACGCGTTCGCGTGTGTAGACCGCATCGCTGCCACGCTCGGCGCCACGGACTCCGTCGAGCTCTGGAAGTCGGGTGCGTACCTCCTCAACTTCATGGAGGACTACGACCTCACGCGGAAGGTCCGTCAGGCGGTGGCTCGAAACGAAACGGCCCTGCACCACGCGCTGCGCGAGGCGACCGCGGTGCTCTTCCGCACCGATGCCGTGCAGCGGTACGACGCCGTCGATGCCGGGAACGCCCGGCTGCGCGCCTTGCTGGGCGAGTCCGTGGAGCGCGGGGGTTGGCGCCTGCTGTGGATGCCCGCGTCGCTGCCGTACTACGCGCCGCGCGGTGTCCACGCCGAACCGGGCCTCAACGGCTTCACCAAGGCGCTGGTGTTCTCCTCCTGGCAGCTCGTGCCGAAGGTGATCGCGGTGCTGGCGAGTTACGAAGCGGAGCGACGGATGGTCCGCCTCGGAAACTCATCAGTCGGGTACGGGGAGCTCCGCGACCGGCAGCGCGCGCTGCTCCGCTTCGCCCAGCACGACAGGCGCCTGACGGGGATGCCGCTGTTCGCGCTCCTGTACCCCTGCCTCAGACTGGCGCGGGAGTTCGATCCGCTCGAGTTCGGCCGCCGCCGCGCGGCAAGCGACGGGCTGACTCCGGCCGTAAACGAGGTCCTGGCCGAGGCGTCGTCGCTCGTCGAGAAACTCCTTGGACCCGTTCTCGCCGTCGCGAGGTCGGCCAGCGGACCGACGGACGAACGCTGGTACTGGGCCGCGCTACTACTGCTGGACCGCGAGTGCTGGCCGGGTGTGCAACGGTGGCTGGAGGCCAAGGACGACTGGGCGTGGCGATGGATGGCTGGCGAGGAAGACACTCACTTCGCCCAGCATGTCGACCTCACGCGCAGGTTCTTCGAGCGACCCGACGACCTCGGGCCGCCCCCGTCCGACCTCGCCGACGTGCTTGCGAAGGTCGCCGTTGCATCACCGGCGGTGGTAGCGCTTAGAGCGCTCGGGCGCCGCTGGCCGGAACGCCCGGACGCTCCGGCGGTTCGGCGCGAAACGATGGATGACGGTCGCGAGAACACAGCCTCGCCACCGCTCTTGGGTGCTGCCGCATGGATCGCGATGGGTTTCCAGACCCTGTTCAACCGGCCGGAAACCATCTTGCTCCTGCGGGGGCTCAACCCAGTCGAACCCTACTGGGAGCGGGTCCTGGACTATGCCGTCGACGGCAACCTCCAGGCTGTAATGGACGAGTACCTGCACGTGCTTGTGGATTCGATGGGTCTGGAAGGTGCTCCGAAGGAGGCGTCGCTTGAGGTCGCGGACCGCGTGCACGACGCGATCGCGGTCCGCTCAGTGGCGCTCTCGCATGACGAGTTCTGCCTCAGCGACGGCGACGGGATCTCGATCCGGCAGCACCGCATGCGGTGCCGCTACGCGCTCCGCTTCGGCGACGGAGAGTCTGAGGAAGGCGGCGACGTCACCCGCGAAGACCAGGTACGTAGCGCGTTCAACTCCCCATTCCGGCCCTTCATCCTCGCATCGACGTGTGTCGGGCAGGAGGGGCTTGACTTCCACCTTTACTGCCACGCGCTGTATCACTGGAACCTGCCGTCTAACCCGGTTGATCTCGAGCAACGCGAAGGAAGGATCCACCGCTACAAGGGCCACGTGGTCCGAAGGAACCTCGCATGGAAGTACGGCCTCCAGGCGACGACCGGTGCGACCGACCCCTGGGACGCGCTGTTCGGCCGGGCCGCGGCGGAGCGCGGGACGGCGGCTTCCGACCTCGTGCCCTACTGGGTCTTCGAGGGGCCGTGGAAGATCGAGCGACGTGTCCCGCTGTTCCGCCTGAGCCGCGAGATCAACCGACTCGAAGACCTCAAGCGGTCCCTCGCGCTCTATCGGCTCGCCTTCGGACAGCCGCGCCAGGAGGACCTCCTGAGGCTACTCCGGGAGCGGGTGGAGTCGGGACTGCTGCCCGACGCGCTGCTGGGCTACCAGATTGATCTGTCACCGGCTGCAGAGAGTTCGAATGCTGGCTCCGCGCTCTCCGCTTCGCTCAAGCGGACCCCTGCAACTATTCCGAACGACACGTGAGGCTCACTCGGGTCTCCGTTCCTTCTCGGCGCGGTACGGACCCGGACGCGCCATGCGGATTGGCTACCAATTGGCTACCAACTGACCCGGCCTGGGTCTCGCAACCACCGAGGTGGCCGGCGCGTCGTCCAGCATGTTCCCCGTTCGACATGCCGCAAGGCCTCGGGTGGGGTCATTACTTCTCGCGCATAATGTCGACGATTGACGTGATGGAATCTTCTAGGTAGGTTGAGAGTATGCCGGCCAAGGCGGTGATCACCACCCCCTTTCCAACGGTCCAGGAGACCGCCAGGGAGATGGGTGTGGCGGCGAAGAGGGTCCGCCTCCTCAGGAAGCTCATGACAACCATCGTGAAGGGACAGGACGGGCGCGTCGTGCGGTTTCTTACTCATGGCGGGATGGCTGCCTCAAGGGCGAAGAGACGGGCGGCGGCCAAGGGCAGCGTGACGAAGCGCAAGCGGGCATCCCACCGTTAGGAGCCTCAGCCCCCGATGACAGGTCGGCGCCGTCGGGCCGGACGTCGCCGGCGCCTTCCCACCAACACCGCCTTCATCAACGTCCCCTACGACGCGTCGTACGAGAGCCTCTTCCTGGCGCTGATCGCCGGGCTGAGCGGGTTCGGCCTGATTCCGCACGCCACGCTGGAGATTCCGGGAAGCGAGCGGCGTCTGAATCGGATCGTGGGACTTCTCCGCCGGTGTCGATACTCGTTCCACGATCTCTCACGCGTGGAACTCGACTCGACGCCACCACAAACGCCGCGCTTCAACATGCCGTTTGAGCTGGGGCTCGCTGTCGCGCTCAAGCAGACTTCTCGACGGCGCCATGAGTGGTTTGTTTTCGAGGCGAAGGCTCACAGGATGAGCAAGTCTCTGAGCGATCTCGGCGGAACGGACGAACATGTGCATGGTGGGACGCCGCGCGGAGTCCTGCGCACGCTGACGGACGCTCTGGCGCGCAGCCGCCACCGTCCAACCGTCGCCGAGCTCGAGCAGATCTACGCGGACGTCGTGAAGGGTGCCGCTGCGATCAAAGAAAGCCTCCGGGCCGAGTCCCTCTACAGCGCTCGACCATTCAAGGAGTTGGTTGTGGCAGCTCGCATCAGCGCCCGGCAAAGAATCAAGTCACTCAGGCCGCAGGCCTGAGGGCGCCGCCGGCGGTAGTATCGCCTGACTGGGCTGGGGTCACTCGTTTGGGATCCACGGGCACTTCCGATTCGCGACCCATGGTTCATGGATGGCCCGTTTCTGCCCATAGAGTTCGCCCGGCAGACGAGCGACGGTCGCCTGACCCTCGTCCTCGTTAGGAATCAGCCCACAGTTCCACTTGTCCGGAGTCTCTGGGCTCTGTTCTCAGTTTCCCAACTTGATGTGGCTCGGCAAGCCCTCGCAGATCGCGAGGGGATCCAAAAGGAACGAGCCAATGTCGAAAATGGCGTTTGGTCGGGGAAAACGCCTGGGCAGAGATCGAGAGAAGGATTGGGGTATGGGCTCGCAGCAAGCAGATCGAGGCTGTCGTGTGGACCAATCTCCCAACAACGTTCCGAGGCGACGTTGGCCGCATCCCTTCTGGGGACGAGGCCGTCGATTACCTGCGGGATCTACCTCACGAGAAGCGCGGGCTCGCGGAGCACTACATCCGCATGGCGCCGCGCCAAGTGGACACGGAGTACCGGAGGCGATTCGAGATCGAGCTCCGCTGGACGCCGGTCGGTCAAGACTGCTCTTGAGAATGGGATGCGCTGTTGGCGCGGGCGATGGCTGAGGGAGCAGTGGAAGGAAATGAGCGCTGACGAGTCTTCTGCGAGTATCAGGAAATTTTGGCATTGACACCCCTTTAGTTCCAGCGTAGAAGGGCCAGCATCGGTCCCTGGTCCTGTTGAGCGGCTTGAGGTAGGTAGATGGACCTAGGGTTCTTCAGTTGGCTCGTCTCGGTCCCGGCCGACCCTCGCATTCATCGCCCAACCGAGGGCCGCCGCGAGGCGAGTCCTGGTGGCCAAGTCTCCCATGAGCTTTTCGGCCCTCCCGTTGACCATGTGGATGGCCGGTTCGGGCGCTTGTGTCGAGCGCTGCCCGCACTTGCGATGATCCTGTCAGCCGGTCTCGTTGTTATCATCCCTCTCGCTTATGCAAGTCCTACTGATCCAACCTGGGTCGCGGGCATCTACGATGCGGCGGATTATGACGAGGTCCTCGACGTGCTCACGGACTCGAAGGCTGTGAGAGACTTTAGCTCGACGGCCGCCGTTCAGCCGACGGTAGCCGTTCAGCCATTGTCGGCCGTCGTCGCTCGGGTCGCATGCTCCTCTGCGGCGGTGTCCGGTCTTGGTGTCCTTCTCGCATTTTGTCTTCGCTCCCCCCCAATCGGACGAAGCGGCAGCTCAGGCGGGATCGGGTCGGATGGCGGATATGGCAACGCCCCGTGCAGGGAAGGAGACCTGACGGGGCGTTTGTGTTTAGGGCACTAAGTGGTTCGTCGATGACGCAGAACATCTGCTCGCGGAGCCTCGGGCGGACCGAGCGACTCACGTGGCACCTCGCGTGATCGTGAGCCGCACGCCCGGAGAGAGGGCGATGAGGAGTGGGGGCCGAGGCAGCGGAGGTTGTCTCTGAAAAGGACACTCAGAGTGACCAAACTCCCACGCGCGAGGCCGCGCACCGTCTATGCGTCGCGAGCATGACTTCCCTCAACCTGCGGGAAAGGATGAACGAGCTGAGCGACAGGGTGATCCGCCCATTCAACGCTACGAAGGAGGGGAGACGTGGGTCCATTCGGAAATCCCGGCTTATGTTTCCTTCGCGCTCCGTGAAGGTCCGCTAGGCCCCAATGCTCCTATCGCCACGAAGGAGGGCCGTATGAAGCTGTGGCGCATTGCCCTTGCTTTAGCTATCGCAACATCGGCCGCCGACCTCGTTAGCGCTGCTCCCGACGGCAAGATCGTCATCGCCCAAGGGACTGATCCAAGCACTCTCGATATGACGAACCACCAGGAGGCACCGGCGGCGAACGTCGGCGCTCAAATCTTCGAGACGCTCGTCGAGCGAGACCAAAACCTCCAGCCAATTCCAGGCTTGGCCGCGGAACTGCCTAGAGCGATCTCTCCGACCCTGTGGGAGATCAGGCTTCGGAATGGCGTCAAGTTCCACAACGGAGAGGACTTCAAGGCGGAGTCGGTAAAGTTCAGCATCGAGCGTCTCATCAATCCCTCAAACAAGCTCCGCGGCGCGCCGCGTCCAATTGTGCTGGACCGAGTGGAAGTTCAGGACTCCTACACCGTTCGGGTCCATACAACGCAGCCGGTGCCGACATTCGTCAAATCCCTTACCCTGAGTGGCTATTCGATGTACCCGCCGAGAGCCTATGCGGGCAAGGACACGGCTTATATCTCAAGAAATCCGATTGGCACCGGCCCGTACAAGTTCGTCCGGTGGTCCAAGGACGAGGAGATTGTGCTCGAGGCGAACGATGACTATTGGCGCGGCGCTCCGAGGATTAAAGACGTCGTTTTTCGAGCGATTCCCGACGATTCCGTCCGGATCGCGGCGCTCCAGAAGGGCGAGATTCACCTCGGTGTGAATATCCCGCCCCACCTCGCGGGAATCATTGCGAGTCATCCGAGACTCTTCCTCTCTACCGCTCCCAGCATACGGACCATTCAGTTGATGTTCTATACGCACCAGTTCGACGCCGAGCATCGCCTTGTTGGTGTTTACGCTGGCCCAACGGCAGATAGGCGGGTGCGTCAGGCGATCGTCGCGGCGATCGACGCGGACGAGCTCATCGCGAGGGTGCTCGACGGCAAGGCGAAGCGGGTCGCTACCTTGCTCACCAGCCTGCACTTCGGGTTCGACCCTTCCCTCGTCCCGCCAAAGCGTGACCTGTCGCGTGCCAAGCGCCTGCTCACCGAAGCCGGATTCCCGAATGGCCTCGAAATCACGCTCAACAGCCCCCAGGGCCGTTACGTTCGCGACAAGGAAGTAGCGGAAGCCGTAGCTGGTCAGCTTGCGAAGGCAGGCATCAAGACATCGGTTCGAACCTACGACTTCGTGACGTTCGTAAACAACCTCGGGAAGCCTGTTAGCGAACTCCTACAACCCCGAGTTTGATCGGCTGGTGGACGAAGCACGTATCACCATGGACGAGGGGAAGCGTCTCGACCTCTACCATCGCCTCAACAGAATATGGCTGGAAGACGCGGTCGCGGCACCCCTCTATCAGCAGATAGACCTGTATGGCCTAAATAAACGGCTAGTCTGGCAAGCGCGGAGCGACGAGCTTCTCCGGGCCTACGATATGGCGTTGAATCCGTAAGTAAAGTCAGGCCGAGGTTTGCCGACACTACGGCGATCCAGGCTCAATGTTCAAGGACTGGTTCGAGATCGAATCGCACTGAGTTGCAGAAGATCTCTGCGACTTTGAGAGGTCCTCTCACTCATCGTCCCCTACACGGAGGCGCGACCATGTTGAAGCGTCTGTTTCTGACCTTGCTCAGCACGATGATGGCCGTAAGCATCGCCGCGGCGGAGCCCCACGATTGTTCCTGGGCGAAGCACCCCGAACGTGTTGTCTCACAACAGACGGTAAAGGTCGGTCCCGTCGGACACGAGGTTGTGTACACGAACCGGTTGGACAGGATCGACAAGTCGACGATGGCCGATTGGGTCGGTGGCCAGGCTTGGATATTCGGCGTCAGCGATCAAACCAACGGCACCGGCTCGCACTCGGGGTGGTACGAGTGGGTCGGTAAGAGCAGCGACAAGATGTTCGGGACATACCGAGGGACCCACGTCACTGACGGATCCGTCAGGACTTGGCGGGGGACCTTCGACATTGCGGGAGGAACCGGACGATATGAGAAGGCGACGGGCGGAGGCGACTACAAGGGTCGTGCTGCCCCCGACGCCTTTGAAGAGTCCGGAGCCTGCACGATTAACTACTGAGGCGGCGCCGACACTTAGAGGAGGCCATGTATGGCACCCCGCGCTGATCTGCCGAGAACGAGCGGAATGAACCGTCGGTCCTTCCTCACCAACGCAGTTCGGACCGGGGCAGTTGGTGTCGGGTTGGCGTTAGGTGGAACGCTGGGAAGCGCGCAACGGGTTCGCGCCGCCCAGGGGCCGATCCGGATTGGGTTCCTCTCCCGAGCCTTCCCGCCGGCTATACCGACCGTCAACGACAGCCCCATCGCCCGGGGGTTCCTGCTGGCGGTGGACGAGCTCAACGCCCGGGGCGGCGTCCTCGGGCGGCCGATCGAGGTCGCGCTCGGTGACTACACCAGCGACCCCAAGAACGTGGCCGCCTGGGCGACTCGGCTTCTCCAAGAGGAGAAAGTGGACTTACTTGCCGGGCCCGTGACTAGTGCCGAGCGCAATGCCGTGGGACCGATTGTCAGCAGCGCCGACAAGCTCCTGCTCTACGGCAGTTACTACGAGGGCCAGGATCAAGAGCATTTCCCCGGGGTCTGCAACAAGCTCATCTTCATGTTCGGCCCCGAGCCCTCGCAGCTATTCGTGCCCCACCTCGATTACATCATGCAGCGCCATGGGCGCATCTTCTACGGCCTCGGCGCTGACTACGTATGGCCTCGCGTCGTGCTTCGTCGATTGAGGGCGGCCCTCGAGACCCGAGGCGGGCGGCTGGTGGCCGAGGAGTACTTCCCGGTGGGAGGCGAGAAAGACTTCGCGCCGGTGCTCGAACGGATCCGGTCCTCCGGGGCGACCGTCTTCTTTGGCGCTCTGATCCTGCCAGACAACGTGACCTTCGCGCGGCAGTTCTACCAGGCCGGAATGGATCAGAAACTTGCCTACTGGGGGGCGTCCGATCAGGAGGTCACCACCCGCGCCAAGGGGACACAGGCCTCAGCCGGCGCCTACAGCAGTTTCGACTATTTCATGGCGCTCCAGACGCCGGAAAACCAGGCCTTCCTCAAGCGGCGCTCGACACCGACAAGCTCGTCTCAGCCCTGGAAGGCATCCGGTCAAGAGGGCCGCAGGGCGAGGTCTACATGCGCGCCAAGGACCACCAGATCGTCGTGCCCTCGTATCTCGCGCGGGCTCGCAAAGAGTGGAAGGGCTTCGAGGACATGTTCGATATCGTGCGATCGACCGGGCTGGTGGAGCCGACCGAGGCGAACTGTACATTCCCGCTGAAGAAGAGGTAGCGCGCATTTCGGTCATCGTGATTGAGGGTGCAGGTGAGGAACGGCGGGTCTCATGCCCCGGCGATGAAAGAGGATCCGACCAAAGCCCTCGTAGAAATTTTGGCCCACGGGAGGGAAAGCAATGCGCGTCTCTCTTTGCCTAGTGACGGCGGGGTTTTTGATGTTGGCGATCACTGCCGTAGCGCCTGCTGCCACACCTCGTATCATGTGGCTTCCTCGCGGGACAAGCCGCAAGTGAATTGGCGCTCGACGAAATGGGGGTCCTATGAAGCCATGCCGCGTCGTCCTTCTCCTAGTTCTCGGTTCCGTCACGCTTCTTGCGGCGGCGGCGATCGCGGATGAGCTTCCGAAGTGGCGATGGAAGAAGCTCGTCCTGCTTAACAAGGGCGTTGACTATGAGGTTGAACTCATTGCCGCCGACCCAGAGAAGGGTGAATACCTCACAACGCCATGGCCAGACTATCCGACCTGTGGGGGCAAATGCCTAACGGTCATTTCGCCGACTGGTGAGATTGTCAAAGTAATCCGTAAGGAAGATGCCGCGAACTGGAAGGAGGCTCCGCTCTGGCGCGACTACGAGCGGGCTAGCGGGCGCGCGCTCCTACGCTTCCCGGTGAAAAAAGGCAACAGTCACACTGTTGAGTGGACGTGGCCGCGTGCTGATGGGACGATCGACAAGCTCCGCTCTAAAGTGCGAGTTCTCGGCGAAAAGGTGATCACCATAGCCGCAGGCACCTTCACTGCGTGGGAGATGGAAGAGGTTCTTTGGCCTGATGATCGAAAGTGGGAGTCCGTACGCCATTTCCTTTACGAGCCAAATCTCGGCTTCGTAATCGCCTGGCGCGGTCGAGAACAATGGGAACTCAAGAGCGTAACCCTTCAAGAGGGGAATTAGGGGGGCCGCGCGGTCCGATCCGGTCGGCGCTGAGAGGCAGTAATGCGCCGAGTCATTCGCAGCCTAGCAAGTAGTCCTGTTGCGAGTAAGAGGAGCGGAGTAGGTGCGCGACCGAGCGCCGGGAGAGGATTGTGGTCTTTTTGAACTTGAGCAGGCGGGGCGGAGAAGAAGGAGTTGGCATGAGAGTCGTTGCGCTCATCGCCGTCCTCGGCCTTCACCCACGCGAGAGCCCAGCGACGCGAGACTCCTATACTAACCTCGCGAACCCGCTGTCTCATTTTTATTGACAGGCTCCGGACTCCGCACGCGCAAGCCGGTGCAGGGAGGTCCACGCGAAGCGGCTCACACCCCGTGCGCCGCTGCTGAAGCGCACGAATTCCCGAAAGGAGATGAAGGTTCTGCCCACGTGTTGCTGATTGGTGCCAAATCGGTGCCCAAGCCACACGAAACAGGCCACACCGAGCGTGCGAGCGCTCAAGGTCAACTCTCGGGTTCTCGCGGTCTTAGCTCTTCGTGATACTCCTCAGGTTGCTCCGGGCTCTCGCTGTTAATCAGGATGTCGCAGGTTCGAGTCCTGCCCGGGGAGCCAACCTTCTCTCGCATTTCCATCCCACTCTGGCACCTGGGCCGCCTCGACCACCTCCGCAATAGCCTCTGAGGGTCTCTTCTCCGCATCGAGCGCGTCGACGTAGTTTCTCCGGCTCTTCGGGAGCCGAGAGGGCACCTCACGAACCGGGGAGCCGGGACGTTTACCGAGTGTGAGCCAGAAGCGCTTCCAAGTGGACCGGCCGGGAATCGGAACGATCTCAGCAGGAGGACGTCGCATGCGCTCCGTGGTAAAAACAACACAGACGGATGCGGTCGGCATCAACACGCGTGTCGGGATGCTCGACTGGACCAGCGTCTCGACGCACCTCGATGACCATGGCTGGGCGATGGTCGAGCAGCTTCTGACCGCCGACGAGTGTGAAACGATCGCCGGTCTCTACGATGACGAGGGCCGGTTCCGGAGCCATGTGGTCATGGCGCGGCACGGCTTCGGGCAGGGTGAATACAAGTACTTCACGTATCCGCTGCCGGACATCGTCGCCGATCTTCGCAGGGCGATCTATCCGAATCTGGCGCCGATCGCCAATCGCTGGAACGAGTCGATGGGGATCGATGTCCGCTATCCGGACGCGCATGCCGATTTCATCGCGCGCTGCCACAAGGCGGGGCAGACGCGGCCAACGCCGCTCCTGCTGCAATACGCCGCGGGCGACTACAACGCTCTCCACCAGGATCTCTACGGCGAGCATGTCTTCCCGCTGCAGATGACGATTCTGCTGTCGGAGCCGGAACAGGATTTCACTGGCGGCGAATTCGTGCTGACCGAGCAGCGCCCACGCATGCAATCGCGGGCCGAGGTGGTGCCGTTGCGGCGGGGCGATGCCGTGGTGTTCGCGGTGCACCACCGTCCGGTGCACGGCACGCGCGGAACCTATCGCGTCAATCTCCGGCACGGAGTGAGCCGGCTGCGATCCGGGCATCGCCACACCGTGGGCGTGATCTTTCACGACGCGACATGATCCCGGACTTGTTCGAGGGTGAGCGCCGGGACGTGCCGCTCGCGCCGGGCGCGATAGTGCTGGGTGGGTTCGCGCAGCCCTTCGAAGGACGCCTCGTCGCCGCGCTGGGGCGGGTCGTCGAGCGTGCGCCGTTTCGCCACATGGTCACGCCTGGAGGCCACCGGATGTCCGTGGCGATGACGAACTGCGGGGCAACCGGCTGGGTCACCGATCGAACCGGGTATCGCTACGACCGCCATGACCCGGAGAGCGGGCGTCGCTGGCCGGCGATGCCCGATGTGTTCGCCGACCTCGCTGCCCAGGCGGCAGCGCGCGCGGGATTCGACGGCTTCGCTCCCGACGCGTGCCTCGTCAACCGATACGAGCCTGGAACCCGCCTGTCGCTCCACCAGGACAAGAACGAGCGGGACTTCGAGGCGCCGATCGTGTCGGTCTCGCTCGGACTGCCGGCCGTCTTCTTGTTCGGCGGGTTACATCGAGCGGATACGCCACGGCGCGTCCCGCTGGCTCACGGCGACGTGGTGGTCTGGGGAGGTCCCGCCAGACTTCGGTATCACGGCGTCATGCCGCTCGACCAAGGACATCATCCCTTGATGGGCGGGCACCGTATCAACCTGACGTTCCGGAAGGCGGCCTGATTCCGTGGATGGACGGCACCTTCTGCGACGACTCGACGCGGCGTGGGGGGCGTTCAAGGCGTCGTACGCCGGACTGTCAGACGCGCAGCTGGTGAAGCCTGGCGTCACCGGCGACTGGTCGGTCAGAGACATCCTCGCCCACGTGACCACGTGGGAAGAGGAGGCGTTGACGCACCTGCCGCTCATCCTCGAGGGCGGCACGCCACCGCGGTACTCCGTCAGGTACGGCGGCCTCGATGCCTTCAACGCCCGCATGACGGAGCAGAAAGCGCGCCTGTCGCTCTCCGCGGTGCGACGGCAACTGGACGGGACCCATCGCCGGCTCATCGACTTCATCCAGAGGGCGCCCGAAGATCAGCAGAGCCGCGAGACGCGCTTCCGTCGTCGCCTACGGCTCGACACCTACAGCCACTACCCGCAGCACGCCGAGGCGATACGGCAATGGCGACGAAAAGTATTGGTGTGAGCCAGCAGCCCTTCGAGGAGATCGTGGCGGAGCACGGTCCCACCGTGCTGCGCGTGTGCCGAGCCGTCCTGGGGCGAGTGGACGCCGAGGATGCGTGGTCCGAGACGTTCCTCGCCGCGCTGAGCGCCTATCCGCGCCTGCGCGCGAACAGCAACATCGAGGCGTGGCTCGTGACGATCGCACACCGCAAGGCGCTCGACCACCTGCGCGCGTCATCGCGTCGCCTCGTCGTGACCGACGAGGTGCCGGAGCGCCCCGCGAAGGACGGCAGCCCTGAGGGCTGGGAGTCCGGTCTGTGGGAGGCCCTCGAGGCGCTGCCACTCAAACAGCGGCAGACGATTGCCTACCACTACCTGGTGGGGATGCCCTACCTGCAGGTCGCCGAGATCGTGGGCGGCAGTGAGGACGCCGCCAGGAGAGCCGCGGCAGACGGCATCGCGACCTTGCGAAAGACGTTCCCGAAAGGAGAGTCCCGATGATGAACGAGCGCGATCTGTTCGCTGCGTTGCCCACCATCGACGAAGCGGTGAGCCAGAGGCTGCACCAGCGCCTGGTGGACGTCGCGAACGCCGCCGGTCTCCTCGACGTCGCCTACCGCACCATCGAGACCCCCGTGGGCACGCTGCTGTTGGCCGCCACCGCGAAGGGCCTGGTCCGGGTCGCATACGCGAGCGAGGACCATGACCTCGTCCTGGAGCGCCTCGCCCGCGACGTGAGCCCGCGGATTCTGCGAGCCCCTGCGCGCCTGGACGGCGTTGCCCGGGAGATCGAGGAGTACTTCGCGCGGCGACGCAGCACGTTCGACGTGCCGCTGGATCTGCAGCTCTCGCACGGCTTCCGTCGTAGGGTCCTCTCGCACCTGCCGGAGATCGGCTACGGGAAGACCGCCAGCTACGCGGCGGTCGCGAAGGCGGCTGGCCACCCGAAGGCGGTGCGTGCCGTGGGCAGCGCCTGCGCAAACAACCCGCTGCCCGTCGTGGTGCCCTGTCACCGCGTGGTGCGGAGCGACGGCACCATCGGACAGTACGTCGGTGGCGTCGAAGCCAAGCACATGCTGCTCGCGCTTGAGTCGGCCGCATGAGCCCCCGTGCGAAGAGGTACACGCTGCTGGGGTCGGACCGACGGCCCTCCGGGCCATCGCGCGTGGCGGGTACGTCAAGAACCGCGTGTTCTTCACCGACGAGGAGACCGCCATCGCGGCCGGGTACGCCGCGTGCCTGCCCGACACCCACGCGCGATGGAAGGCACGACGTCGTTGAGCGCGGTCACTTCACTTCGGTCTTGGCCTTCCACTTCACCAGCGCGGGGTCCACTTCCTCCAGGATCTTCGTGCAGGCTCGTCACGGCGCGCAGGACGCGAATCCTGCGTGACCCGGCACGGAGAACTGGCAACCGAACTTCGGATCGGCCACCGTCGCTGGCGTCAGGATATCGTCGCCCGCCGGCTTGATGCCGTTCGTCACCCAGTTCACGAGGTCCGCGAACGCCCGGGCCTCCTCCTGCACCGCGAAGCCGCAGTGGTTGTGGTCGCGGATGGCGCGCGTCACGAGGAGGTCGGAGGCGCCCTGGGCAGCGGCACGCCGAGCGTAGATCTGCTCCATCGAGAAGGGCACGAAGAGGTCGCCGATCGTGTGCAGGCTCAGCACGGGGATCGGCAGCCGGCCAGAGATCGGCGGGATGTTTGCGAGGCCATTCAGGTGGCGCCCCTGCGGGTCCCGCGTCACGCGGAGCACCGCGGCATTCAGCGCGATCTCCTCCGGCGAGAGCGCGGGGTCCGAGTCGATCTGATAGACCGTGTCGCTGTTGTCCTGGACGTTACCGGGCGCGACGCCGATGTCACCGCCAGTCACGCCGACCGTGAAGAGGAAGTTGCCCCAGACCTGGAAGGAGAGGCTGAAGGCCGGCCGCGGTCCGCCGGAGATGTTTTGAGTCACGCCGCGGAGTTGCTGCCCTCGGGCGTTGAGCACGATCGGGTAGGGCGCGCCGACGGCGGCCTTGACCACCGGCACCACCGCCGTCTGGTAGTCGGCGGGGAAGGGGAACTGCGCCTGGACGCCGGCAAGCGCCTGAGCGACCAGATTGAAGTCGAGGAAGTAGTCGAAGAGCTCATCGTCACCCATGACGCCACACATCGGCAGCGCCGCCACATACGCCTGCGGGTCCTGCTCGATGGCCACGCCGGTGATGTGACCGCCCATCGAATGGCCAGTGAAGTACGTGCGCCGCGGGTGGCCGACGAGGCCGTTGAAGAGCTCGCTGAGCGCGTGGGTGTCCATCACGCCCTGGCGCACGTCGTAG
>WNFT01005345.1_pt1 | contig 19922 bp, 21 predicted proteins | sample 5400191 | NCBI WGS metagenome assembly WNFT01 (sample SAMN13153359, study PRJNA577476) | soil metagenome | isolation source: 80 cm saprolite under Madrone tree | place: USA:California | collected 2016-06-14 | reverse complement strand
CGTCAACCACGGTGAAGGGCACTTCCAGCAGCTCAGCGAGCTTGCGGGCGATGTGCGTCTTTCCCGAACCGGTGGGACCCATCAGCAGCACGTTCGACTTGCGCAGGAGCGTCGGCTTGTCCAGTCGCCGCTGATCGATCCGCTTCAGGTGCTGGTGCGCCGCGGTGGAGACGGCGCGCTTGGCGGCCGTCTGCCCGATCACGAACCGATCGAGGTGATCGTAGATCTCCCGGGGGGTATGCACCCGGATGTCCTCCCGCGCGGGGGGTGCCCGTCGTGGCCCGCCGGACGGCGGGAAGGAGCGCGTGCGATCGTCCTTCGGCATGCGCCCCAGTGTACCGCAGCCGGTGCCGTGCCCGCATGCCCGGCCGACTCCCGGGCGCTCCTCGCTTGCAGTCGCGACGCGCGGCGTCCAGCTTCAGAGGTCACCTGACGAGAGAGGACACCGACGATGACCCTTCGCAAATGGATCACGTTCGCATCCGCAGCAGCCCTGATCGCGGGCGCCAGCGCTTGCACCGAAAACCGCGGCACCAGCACCGGCCAGGCTCCGGCCGACAACACGGCGCAGGGCCGCCGCGGCGATACCCTGCCTCGCGCCCGCGACGCTGGCGCTGCAGACACCACCGGCTCGGGCTCCGCCACCGGAGTCAGCGGGAGCACCAGCGGCTCCAGCTCGACGACCCCCAGCGACAGCTCGAGCTCGGGCAGCACCAGCGGCACGAGCGACAGCAAGAAGTAGCTGAGCGCCGCAGGAGGCTCGGCGCGCCTGTCGGACACCGATCGTGGTGTCCCGCGGCGCCGTCCCGGCGTGCGGTGGAGCCTCCTCGTAACCGCCGCCGGGGCGGCCCGTTCATGCTTGGGCAACGGCCTTGCGGAGCGCTGCCTCCACTCGAGGCAGCGCTTCCTCGATGTCGCGCACCGACACGGCGCCCACGCTGAGCCGGAACCAGCCGTTTTCCCCGCTCAGCCCGAAGGCCTGGAAGGGCACCATTGCGAACCCTGCCTCTTCCAGCAGGTACTTCCGCACCTGGTCGTTCGTCCGGAAACCGCGCTTGCCGATCAGGTCGAACTGCACCGAGAGGTAGATCGCGCCCTGCGGGGGAATGTCGCGCACCGGCAAACCCGCTTTCGCCATCCGGGTGAACCCCTGGTGCAGGCGATCCAGCCTTTCTTGAAGGCGGCCCTTGTGCTCGTGCAGGTAGGCGTCCAGGGCCGGCGCGTCGCGCAACAGCTCCGCCGTCGCCACCTGCTCCGCCCTGGGCGCCCAGGCGCCGACGTGGCCGAGGATGTCCCTGATGGCGGCGATCACCGCTCGGGGGCCGATGCACCACCCGACGCGCACGCCGGTGGCCGCGAACGATTTGGAGATGCCGTCGACGAAGATGGTGTACCGCGCCGCCTCCGGCACCGCGTGGACCGGAGTGTCGTGCCGGGCGCTGCCAAACGTCAGCATCCAGTAGACCTGGTCGTAGAGGAGGTAGAGCGGCTTTTCGCCAGAGCGCTCGCGACGGCGGTTCTCCGCGACCACCGCCTCCGCGATGCGCCCGACCTCTTCGGGTGAGAGGACCGTCCCGGCCGGGTTGAGCGGGGTGTTCAGCGCGATCAATCGCGCCCTGCGCAGCTCGGGCCGGAGCGACGCGGCCGTGGGCAAGAACCCGTGCTCGGGATCCGTCTCCAGCGGAACGCCCTTCGCGCCCACCAGGTGGCAGTAGTGGTTGTTGTTCCAGCTCGGCACCGGGTACACCACCGTGTCCCCAGGCTCGATCAGCGCGCGGTACGTGGCATAGATGACCGGCCTCGATCCGCCGGCGATCACCACGCTCTCCAAGGGGATCTCGAGGTCCAGCCGGTCGCGCCAGAACTCGCGCACGGCCTCGCGCAGACGCAGCACGCCGTCGCTGGGCGGGTAGTTCGTCTCCCCCGCCGCCAGCGCCTTGAGCGTGCCGTCGCGCAGGCGGTCGGGGATGGGGAACTCACGCGAGGAGAAGTCCCCGACGGTGAAGTTGGAGATCTTCTGTCCCGCCGTGACTGCCGCCCGGATCTCGGCGGCGATGCGGAGGATCTCCGAGCCGACCAGTCCCCGGGACATGGTGGAGAGGCCGCGCCGTGGGTCCGGACCGTCCAGATCGAGCTGCAGCTTCTCCATGGCGTCTCCAGCCCCGGGCAGGACGCGCCCATCTACCACAGTTTAGTCGGTACAATCGCGACGCATGCGGCTCAAGGCGCTGGTCTGGATCGTCCGCCCGGGACCGAACGGTCCGCAAGTGCTCTTGCTCGAGCGGCCGGAGCGTCGCGCCGGCGGGGAACACCCCGTGACCGGAAAGGCGGACCCCGGAGAAAGCCCCGCGGGCGCCGCCGAGCGCGAAGCGTTCGAGGAGACCGGGCTGCGCGGAGAGCTGGTGGATCTGGGCTACGCCCACCGCTATCGGGGGCGGAGGGGCGAGTTCGAGGAGCACGCGTTCCTGCTGCGCGTGCCGCCCGACGCGACCCCGGTCCTCTCCGACGAGCACAGCGGCTACCGCTGGGCGTCGGAGGAGGCCGCGCGCGCGGCGACGACCAACTGGCACGCGCACGCGCGCGCCCTGGATCTGGCGCTGAAGGGGTTTTGATCGGATCGGTCACTGAAGCCGGCCCGGCAGGGTGGCTCAAGGGCGTGGCCTGGCCGTGGAGGCGCGCACCACCAGCTTCACGTCGAGGATCTCCGTGCGAGGGCGGCCGGCTTCGAAGATGAGCTTGGCCGCGAGGCGGCCTTTCTCGACGATCGGCTGGGAGATGGTGGTCAAGGGCGGGTCGGCGGCCGCGGCGTCAGGGATGTCGTCGAAGCCGACCACCGAGAGGTCCTGCGGGACCCGCAGACCGCGCGCCCGGGCGGCGTCGATGGCAGCGAGCGCGACGACGTCGGACATGGCGAGGATCGCCGTGGTGTCCGGCCGCGCCGAGAGCAATTCCCCCGCATGGCGGGCTGCGGGCTGCCGCTCGTTCGGGACCTCCATGATCGGTAGGTTGTCGAGCTGGATGCCGTGCTCCGCCAGCGCGGCGGCATACCCCGCGGCGCGATCACGTTGGGTCCTGTATTCCGCGGACCGCAATCGCGCTGCATCGACCCAGCCCAGGCGTGACGGCTCCGCAGCCTCCATCGCGAGCAATCCGATCTTTCGGTGGCCGAGATCGAGCAGATGCCGGGCGGCGAGGTAGGCGCCCCGGCGGTCGTCGATCAGGACCGAGCTGATGCCAGGCCCGGCGTCGAGGTCGATGGCCACGAACGGGAGCCTGCGTTTGCGGGCAAGGGAGATCAGCCGATCTCCCACGCTCAGGCAGTGAACGATGAAGCCGTCCACCACCGCGGTCTGGATCCTCCAGGCGGCGTCCTTTTGCCGCGTGGCCGAGACCAGCGCCATTCCTGCCCCGCGCTCGTCGCACACCTCGCCGATCCCGGCCAGGAGCAGGCGCGCGAATGGATCGCGGAAGAAGTAGGCCGTGTCCTCGGCCATGACGATCCCGATGGCGTTGACCTTGCCCGCGCGGAGCAGGCGGCCCCTCGGGTCGGGACCGCCGTAGCCCATGCGCCGCGCCGACGCTTCGACCCGTTCCCTGACCTCCGGCCGGACGAGCCCGGGCCGGTTGAAGACGTTCGAAGCGGTTCCCTGCGACACCCCGGCCGCTTTCGCCACTTCGGCCAGCTTCACCATCCGCTTCATCCCCTGGAAGATAGAGGAAGTTTTGAATCGTTTCAATCCAAGCTTGACAGCGCGCAGGATCCGCTGCAAACAAGGGAGCCACTTGAATCGATTCAAGTGAACCGATTCAACACGGGAGGTACAGGTCATGAACGCGATGGTCTTGGCAAGCGCCCTCATCAAAGCGAAAAGCGACGCGCCCCGACTCGACCAGCGCGAGCTGGAGCTTTCCTCCTCCGGTCTGCGAGACGGCCTGGGAGATGTCGCCCGCGTCCTCTCAGCGCTCGGTGGCGTCGCGCTCTACGCCTGGGTGCTGATCGTTGGCCGCTAAGTGCTGGTCACGGGACCGGCAATGCGACCACAAGGAGCAGCGCCTGCCGGGTGAACAACGTCTCGAGAGACGACAGTTACCCCCGCGCGGGAATTCCGAGCGAGATCGGCACCGGCTGGGCAGGCTCGGCCGCGAGCTGGTCCAGGGAGGTCCGCCGGTACACCTCCAGCATGCGGTCCTGCCCGACCTTCCACACGTTGTACATCGTGCAACCGGCGCTGACGTCGCAGCGGTCCTTGTGGTCCAGGCAGACGTTGAGCTGCACCGGGCCTTCCACCGCCTCGATCACCTCGAGGAACGAGATGTCGTTGGCGGGACGGGCCAGCTGGTAGCCACCGTGCGCTCCGCGGCTGGACCGGATCAGGCCCTTGGCCGTCAGGATCTTGAGGATCTTCGCCAGGAACTCGCGCGGCAGGTGCAGCGTGGTGGCGAGGTCCTGCAACGACGCGATCTTGCCCACCGGCAACCCGGCGAGGTGGATCATCGCCCGCAAGCCGTAGTCGATCTTGCGGCTGACCTGCAGGACGTGCTGCATGGTAGGGAGATAACCAGCGCCGCAAAGGAGCGTCAACAGAGTGATCGACCTCCACTCCCACACCCTGCACAGCGACGGGGATCGCTCGCCCGCCCAGCTCTTCGCCGAAGCAAGCGCTGCGGGAGTCCAGGTGCTCGCGGTCACCGACCACGACACCGTCTTCGGGCTGGATGAATGCCGCGTCGCGTCAGAGCAGTCCGGCGTGCGTCTGGTCCCCGGGATCGAGCTCTCCTGCGACCTGCACGGCCGCGAGGTCCACGTGCTCGGGCACTTCATCGACGCACGGTCTCCGGCGCTGGAGCGGCTCGCGACTGGCATGCTCGCGGAGCGGCGCGAGCGGATGGAGCGCATGGTCGCGCTGGCCCGGAGCGCCGGGTTCACCGGCGTGACGATGGACCGGGTGGTCGCCGCGAGCGGCGGCGAGAACCTGGGCCGGCCGCACCTGGCGCGCGCGTTGGTGGACGCGGGCCATGCGGAAAGCATCAAGGACGCGTTCGATCGGTTCCTCCACACGCGTGGGCCCCTCTGGGTCGATCGCCGGCGGCTCCCGGTCGACGAAGCCGTGCATCTCGTCCACGATGCCGGGGGAACGGCCTCCATCGCCCATCCCGGCGCCAACGGCATCTCCAGGCAGGAGCTGAAGTCCATGGCCGAGACCGGGCTCGACGGGGTGGAGGCGTGGCATCCCGAGCACCCGCCGAACCAGGCGGAAGCGTTCGTGCTCTGGGCAGATGCCCTGGGGTTGCTGGTGACGGCCGGAAGCGACTTTCACGGCCCCGGCGTGCAGCCGGAGCGCAAGCTGGGAGATCGGACGCTGTCGCTGGAGCGCTTCGCCGCGCTGGAAGAGCGGGCTCGAACGCACCTCATGAGACGTGCTCGCGTGTGACCGCGCTCGAGCGTATCCCCTGAGTTGACTGCGGTGCCGGGGCTAGCCGGTTTGGCCGAATGTGGTGTCGTCCTGGCCGATGACGTGGTGAACGGTCAGCGTGCGGCTCTCCTCCGAGATCGTGTAGCGGACGGAGACGCGTCCCAGTTGCAAACTGAGCAGAGGCGGAGCCTGGCCGGACATCCAGGTCTGCGACACGTTGGGCGGAGTCAGGTCGGCGAGCTCGGTGATGTCCTGGAGCATCTGCCGCAGCCGTTGCTGCGTCTGAGCCGACAGTTTGCCGATCTTCTCGATCGCCGCAGGGGCGACGCGGATCCTGAAAAATGAGTTCGTCAACCAGTCTGTCCAAGTCGAGGGCAAGGGGTCACTCCGCGCTGTTTACTGCAAGGCGTCAGCCATCCGGTGTCTCCCTCTGCCGATTTCGCCATCCCGTCGCTTACGCAGTCAGGATCGGCAAAAATTCCAGCAATCTCGTTGATTCGACCGAAATAGTTGCCGGTTTTCCACCCTGGGTGGAATCGGGCGGTAATTCCTTCCAAATTGACGAGATCAGGACGCGTTTCCGCCGCCAAAGGCCGCGGCCGCCCAGCGGACCAGCGGCGTCCAGTATACGCCCAGAGCGAGGATGGGAACCGCGAGGGCAACCAGAAGTCCGGTGTACAAGGCGGGCACCCCCAGCGGGCGCTGGTCCACGGGTTCGTCGAGGTATGTCGCCTTGATGATCCGCGCGTAATAGAAGAGCGACACCGCGCTGTTCAAGACGCCGATCACGGCCAGCAGCACGTACCAGAAGCCGCCCCGCTGAACGACCGCCGCGAAGATGAGGTACTTCCCGATGAAGCCTGCGAAGGGAGGAATCCCCGTCAGGCTGAAGAGGAAGACCGTCAGCGAGAACGCGGCGACGGGGGCCTTGCTCCCCAGGCCACGAAGGCTGTCGATGTCCTCGCTGCCGGTGACGCGCGCGACCGCGATGATCACCAGGAACGCGCCCACGTTCATCAGGACGTAGACGACCAGATACACGAGGATGCTCCGCACGCCCGCGGCGTTGGCGGCGGAGAGGCCCATCAAGAGATACCCGGCGTGCGCGATCGAGCTGTACGCCAGCAGCCGCTTGAGGTTGTTCTGCACGATGGCGGTGAGGTTGCCGAGCGTCATCGTGACGGCGGAGATGATCCCGATGATCGCCGGCCAGGGAAGATCGGTGATGGGCGCGTAGTCTCCGCCCGGAAGCTGCCGCTCGAACGCGGCGAAGAAGAAGCGGATCGCCACCGCGAATCCGGCGGCCTTCGGACCGACGGAGAGGAAAGCCGTGAACGGCGTGGGCGCGCCCTCGTACACGTCGGGGCACCACATGTGGAAAGGAACGCTCGCGATCTTGTAGCCGACTCCCGCCAGCACGAAGATCACCGCCACCACCAGGGCGAGCTGCGCCGCCGGCTGTCCGCCAAAGGCCTGGGCCATGAAGAGGCGGCTGGTGACGTCGGCGAGCTGGGCCCCGATGCCGGAGGGCCCGGCCACCCGGCTGGTGGCGAAGAGACCGTAGAGGATGCTCATCCCGTAGAGCATCACTCCGGAGGCGACGCCGCCGTAGATGACATACTTGAGCGCCGCTTCATTGGCCTTCCGGTCGGCGCGGCGGAAGCTGGTCAGCACATAGCTGACCAGCGAGACCATCTCGACGCTCAGGTAGATCATGAGGAGGTCGGTTGCGCTCGCCATCAAGAACATCCCCAGCACCAGCGCGAAGAGCAGGGCGATGAACTCGCCCAGGCGCGCCGGCGAGATCTGCCCGCTCCTGGGAACGATGATCACGGTGAGGGCAGCCGCGCCCAGGAACAGCCAGGCAAAGAACATCCGGAGCGGGTCGTGCTGGAGCAGCCCGCCGAAGAGAGGCGTGTTGCCGCCGGGAGTCGCCCAGGTGGCCGCGGCGGTCAGCGCCAGCCAGAAGAGGGCGCCCACCACCAGGGACGGCACCCGCCACTCGCTGCGCCGGACGATCAGGTCCTGCACGAGCATCGCGATCACCGCGACGGTGAGCACGCTCTCGGGCCAGAAAAAACGCAGCGACTGGAGGTTGTCCATGGGCTATTGCAACGGCAACAGGAGGGTTCGCAGCGATCCCTGGATCAGGTTGAGGATCGCCGACGGATAGAAGCCGAAGAGGATGATCAGCGCGCCCAGCGGGTAGAGCGTGAGCCGCTCGCGCCAGTTCACGTCGGGCAGCGTGGTGTATGCCGGGTTGAGCTGGCCGAGCATCATCCGCTGGATGGCCCAGAGGTAGTACGCGGCGGTGATGATCACGCTCAGCGCCGAGATGATGGTCATGGTCTGCCAGGTCGCCAGCGAGCCGAGGAAGACGGTGAACTCGCTGACGAACCCGCAGAGGCCGGGCAGGCCGAGCGAGGCGAAGAACGCCAGGCCGAGCAGACCCGCGTACTCCGGCACCTGCCTGGCCAGCCCGCCGAACCCCTCGATGTTGCGGTGGTGGGCGCGGTCGTAGATGACGCCGACGATGAGGAAGAGCATCGGGCTGATCAGCCCGTGCGTCCAGAGGTTCAGCACTGCTCCGTCGATCCCCTGCTGCGTGAACGCGCTCATCCCCAGCAGGCAGAAGCCCATGTGCGAGACGGAGGAGTAGGCGATCATCCGCTTGAGGTCCTTCTGCGCCAGGCAGACGAACGCCGCGTAGACGATGTTGATGGTCCCGAAGACCGCCATGGCGGTGGCGGCCCACTTCGTCGCCTGCGGCAGGATGGCGTAGTTGATCCGCAGGATGCCGTAGATGCCCATCTTCAAGAGCACGCCAGCCAGGATTACCGAGATGGGCGTCGGGGCTTCGACGTGCGCGTCGGGGAGCCAGGTGTGGAACGGGAACATCGGGATCTTGATCGCGAACCCGATGAAGAGCGCCACCCAGGCCACCTTCACGAACGCGAGCCCCAGGACCAACGGGGCGGTCATGTACCCGCCGGCGCGGCCCCACTGGGCCATCTTCACCATGTTGAAGGTGTGCGTGAGCTGCCCGTTCACCACTTCCGTCGGGCCGTTGTAGTAGAGCCCGATGATGGCGAGCAGCATCAGGACCGAGCCCGCCAGGGTGTAGAGGAAGAACTTGATCGCGGCGTACTCCTTCCGCGCCCCGCCCCAGATGCCGATCAGGAAGTACATCGGCAGCAGCATCACTTCCCAGAAGACGTAGAAGAGGAACATGTCCATGGCCACGAACACGCCCGTCATCCCGGTCTGGAGGATGAGCAGCATCGCCATGTAGCCGGGCACGCCCTGCTGGGTGAAGTGGTGCTCGTCGAGGTGCGTGTTGCCCGGCCACCACGGCATCGAGGCGATGGTGGCGATGAAGCTGATCAGCGCGGTGAGGATCACCAGGGTGATGGAGATCCCGTCGACGCCGACGAAGTAGTCGATGTTGTAGGCGGGGATCCAGCGCGCCTGCTGCACGAACTGGAGCGCCGGGTTGGTCGTGTCGTAGGCGCGCCAGAGAACGAGCGCGAGCAGCAGCACCAGCCCGGAGGCAAGGAGCGCGATGACGCGCGAGACCTGGTCCGCCGCTGGTTTCGAGAGGACGCCGGCCGCCCGCAGGCCCAGGACGGGCAGGATCAGCGCCGCGCCGATCAGCGGCAGGAAGGTCATCCAGGTCAAGAGCGAGGGGGGCAGTTGGCTCATGTCGGTTACCGGATCACGTACTGGATGATGACGAAGGCGATGGCGCCGCCCAGCGCGCCGTAGAGGTAGCTCTGGATGTGGCCGGTCTGGACGCGGCGGAGCGCGCTTCCGCTGTTCCAGGTCAGCGAGGCGAGTCCGTTCACCGCGCCGTCCACGATGTACTTGTCGATGGCCGCGTCGACGTAGGCCACCGCGCGGCCCAGCCAGCCCATGAAGTTCACGAAGCCGTCGATCACGTTCTGATCGATCCAGTACAGCACGCGCGAGAGCACCAGCGAGCCGCGCACCACGGTGGCGTCGTACAGCTCGTCGACGTAGTACTTGTTGAAGACCAGCGCCCAGGCGCGCGGAAACACCGCCTTCAGCCGGGCGGGAACGGTGCTGCGGTTGTCGTGGTAGAGCGCATACGCCAGCAGCCACCCCGTTCCTGCGACCAGCACGCCCCCGATGAGCTGGAAGAGCAGCTCGGTCGAGTGCGGCGCAGGGGCAAAGGGCACCCGCTCCTGCGCCGGGAGGCTCGGCGACAGCCAGTGCTCGAGCATCGGTCCGGAACCGCCCCAGGCCGCTGGCCAGCCGAAGATGAAGCCCGCGAGAACGGCCGCGGCGGCGAGCGCGACCAGCACGTAGGTCATGCTCTTCGGCGACTCGTGCGGCAGCCCGCCGTGGGCGTGCTCGTCCCTATGCACGGGGGCCACCTCATGCGGTTGGCCGTGCACGTGCGGGACCGAAGCGGCAAGGGCTTCCAGCGCGGCCAACGGCTGGTGGGCGTGCAAGGCGATGTTCGCGTCCTGGTGCGCCGCGACCGCGTGCGGGTCCTCCTCCATCTCCATGAGCTCGTGGCCTTCGCCGCCGCGATACTTGCCGGTGAAGGTCATGAAGTAGGAGCGGAACATGTAGAAGCTGGTTCCGAGAGCGGCGATGGTCCCGACCAGCCAGATGGCGGGACCCATCCAGGGCTGAAGCAGCCCGCGCGCGGTGAACGCCTTCCAGAGGATCTCGTCCTTCGAGTAGAACCCCGCCGCGATCGGGAACCCGGCGATGGAGACGCAGGCGGCGAGGTACGTCCAGCGCGTGATGGGCGTGTACTCGCGCAGCCCGCCCATCTTGCGCATGTCCTGCTCGTGGTGGCAGGCGAGGATGACGGACCCGGACCCGAGGAACAGGCAGGCCTTGAAGAATGCGTGCGTCATCAGGTGGAAGATCCCGGCCCAGTAGGCGCCGACGCCCACGCCGATGAACATGAACCCGAGCTGCGAGACGGTGCTGTAGGCGAGCACCTTCTTGATGTCGTACTGGAAGAAGCCGATCGACGCGGCGAAGATGGCGGTCAGGCACCCCACCATCGCCACCACCGTCATCGCCGCGGGGCTGAGGGCGAAGAGGAAGTTCAGCCGGGCCACCATGTAGACGCCCGCGGTGACCATGGTGGCGGCGTGGATCAGGGCGGAGACCGGCGTGGGTCCCGCCATCGCGTCCGGGAGCCAGACGTAGAGCGGGATCTGGGCGCTCTTTCCCGCCGCGCCGACGAAGAAGAGGATGCAGACGAGCGCGATCACCGGGAAGCCCCAGAAGGTCATCCCCTGCAGCCGCTCGGCCATCCCGGTGGATTCGTCGGCCACCTGGTTGCGCAGCTCGCGGAACTCGACGGTGGGCCCGAGCCGGACTCCGCCCGGCGCCATCTTGGGACGCTCCGGAGCAGCGCCGAGGATCCGGCCCGAGAGCCCCTTCTCGGGCACGTACTTGTTGGTGCCCGGCGCCCAGGCGCCGGACAGCGACCAGAAGAGGATGAAGAGGCCGATGACGAACCCGAAGTCGCCGAACCGGTTCACCACGAAGGCCTTCATTCCGGCCTTGGCCTTCTCGATGTCCTCGTACCAGAAGGCGATCAGCCCGTAGCTGACGAACAGGTTCAGCCACATGAAGAACCGCCAGTAGGCCGGCTCGTCCGCCATGTAGCCCGTCGAGTAGACGTGGATGAGCGTCGCCACGTGGGTGACGATCATCGTCATCAGCATGCCGAGCGGGTCGAGGCCGAAGGCCAGATCGGCCCGGAGCGACCCGGACTGCCACATCGTCCAGAGGAGGTTCTCGAAGAAGCGCTGGTGCGGGTGCGCCGCCACCATCTTCCCGAAGGCGACCTCCGCGGCGATGCAGGAGAGCACCATGGCCCCGACCGCGATGGCGTGGTTGGCGCGCTTGCCGTACGCGCGCTGCAGCCAGGGGCCGAGGAAGGCGTTCAGCGCCGATCCCAGCAGGGGGAACGCCGGGATCAGCCAGAGCCAGCCGACCTGAATCGCGTTCGCGATCGCTTCGTTTTCCATGGCGGTGTCGGGCTATTGGCGCAGCAGATCGGTTTCCTGCACATCGATGGTGCGGAAGGTCTGGTAGATGGCCAGCACGATGGCGAGCCCGATGGCCGCCTCGGCGGCCGCGAGCACGATCACGAAGATCGAGAACACCTGCCCGGTCAGCTTCCCCGGCCCCTCCACGAAGTGGTTGAAGGCGACGAAGTTGACGTTGGCGGCGTTGAGGATCAGCTCGACCCCCATCAGGATGCCCACCGCGTTCCGCCGGGTGACCACCGTCACCATGCCCAGCGCGAACAGGGCGGCGCCGACGATGAGGAAGTGAGGCAAGCCGACAGAGCTCTGGATCATTGGAGGATCGTGTCCGAGGTTTCCTTGATTTCCTTGCGGGCGATGATCACCGCGCCCACCAGCGCGGCCAGCAGCACCACGGAGACGACCTCGAACGGCAGGAGAAAGTCGGTGAGGAAGGCGACGCCCAGCCCCGCGCTCACCGGCTGGTAGCTGGGCGCCGGGGTCAGCTTCCAGGGCGCCATCACCGCCATGTACGCGAGCGTGCCGACCGTCACCGCGGCCAGGGCCGCGCCCACCGGCAGCGCCAGGTGCGCGTTGGTCAGCTTGGGATCCTCGCCGATCTGCTTGGTCAGCATGATGGCGAACAGGATCAGCACCAGGATGCCGCCGACGTAGATGAGGACCTGCGCCACCGCGGGGAAGTCGGCGCCGAGGAAGACGTAGAGGCCGGCCACGCCCATGAAGGCGAAGAGCAGGCTCCAGGCCGAGTAGATGATGTTGCGGGAGAAGGCGCAGCCCGCTGCTCCGCCGATGGTCATTGCCGCGAAGGCGTAGAAGATCAGGTCCACCAGGCGGACGAGGCCGATGAACTGGCCGGCCGAGTCGATCAAGAAGGGCCCGGCGACGCTCTGGAAGAAGTAGCCCACCAGGAAGAGCGCGCCGAAGACGGCCGCCGAGAACACCGGCAGCGAGAACCAGCCGGAGAGCGGCAGGCTGCGAAAGATGAACCCGTTCAGGCCCCAGACCACGCCGACGACGCCGAAGTACTGGGCGGCGATGGTGGGCGCGGTGGGGAGCTTGCCGAGCGCGTGCAGGAGGCTCGCTCCGGCGAGGACCAGGAGTCCAGCGACCAGGACGGCGAGCCGCACGAGCCAAGCGCGCAGATTCGAGGAAGCTACCGCCAAGGATGTCCCTCCGCGCGAGAGCGCGCTGCACTCTACTTTGCAGGCGGCTTGGTGCCTAGCATGATCTCGTAAAGCTTCACGCGCGTGTCCTCGCCGCCGGGCGCGCAGCGGTCGAGGTCGGTCTGGCCCTCGTAGACGATGCCCTTGCTGTAGCCGTCGCAGTCCGCGTACTCGCAGTCGCCGCAGTCGGTCCCGGCCATGGCGTCGAGGACGACCTTGTACAGCTGGTCCTTGGAGAGGGTCTGCGCGAGCGGCGGTCCCTTGGGCTTCTCCGGCTCCTGCGCGGCTCCCGAAGCGGCCGCGGGCGCCTCGTGCTTCGCCTCGGCGGGACCCGGCACCACGCCGGTCTTGAGCGAGACCAGGATGGTCTCCAGCATCGCCTTGGAATCGGCCCCGCCCGGCGCGCATTTCTCCGAGCTGAAGTCCTTCCCCTGCGCGATGGCATCCGAATAGCCGAAGCAGTCCGGGTAGCCGCAGTCGCCGCAGTCGGTGCCGGCCATCGCCTCCTCGATCACCTTCTGCAGCTTGGGCTTGTCTTCCTTGACCTGGAGCGCGCGGGCCGCGAGCTGGCGGCCCATCGCGGCGACGTCCAGCGCGCCGGCCTTCGGCTTGCCGTGCTCGGCCTTGGCAGCCTCCTCCTTGGAGGGGAAGGGCGGCGGGGGCGCGTCCCAGGCCTTGATCAGGTTCTGGGTGATCTCGCCCAGCTGCTTGCGGGGGAAGGCGTCGGCGCCCTTGGGCGGCTTGTAGGCGACCACCGGCTGCAGCACGTCGGGCACGAAGCGCAAGGTCAGGTTGTTGAAGTGCATCACCGCGCCTTCGAACTCGCGGGTGTGCTGGATGGCGCCGGTGGGGCAGGGCTCGACGCAGAGCCCGCAGTACATGCACTTGCCGATGTCGATGTCGAACCGCTCCATCCGCAGCTTGGGGACCAGCTTTCCGTCGCCCTTGAGGATGTCGATGTTGATGACCTGGATGGGGCACGCGCGCTCGCAGGCCTGGCACGCGGTGCAGATGTCCATGTCCACTTCGAGGAAGCCGCGGTAACGCGCGGGGATGGTGTGGTTCACCGAGACCGACATGCGGTCCGGGTACTGCGAGGTGATCGGCTTCCGGAACATGTAGCTGAGCGTGACGCTCATGCCCTCCCAGAAGCTCTTCGCGGAGTCGCGGACGTTCTTCACGTACGCGCCGAAAGCGCCTTCTCCCTGCTGTCGGCTTTCGGCCTGGGTCTCAGCCATTCAGGGTCACCAGTTGGAGGTGAAGTCGAACTTGTCGCCGGTGTCGCGGATGTTCTTCAATACCCGCAAGCCGAACATCGCGATGGTCAACGCGCCGACGGAGGTGAGGACGATCCGCATCGCCACGCCGAGCCAGGGCGCCGCGTTCACGATCAGCATCCAGACCGCGACGAAGAGCACGCCGGCGAACGAGGCGGGCACCAGGTACTTCCAGCACATGTTCATCATCTGGTCGACGCGGATGCGCGGAAGCGTCCAGCGCAGCCACATGACCACGAAGACGAAGAAGAGCGTCTTGAGCGAGAAGATCAACAGCGAGGCGACCTCGGCCACCACCGCGATCCCGCCGGTGAGCGCGTCGAACCGCTCCGGCGAGAGCCCGGGGATCTGCCAGCCGCCCAGGAACATCGTCGTGGCCAGCGCGCTCATCACCCACATGTTTCCCCACTCCACCAGGAAGAAGTAGGAGAAGCGCATCCCCGAGTACTCGGTGTTGTAGCCGGACACGAGCTCCGACTCGGCCTCGGGCAGGTCGAAGGGCGTGCGGTTTCCCTCGGCCAGCGCGCTGATGAAGTAGATGAAGAACGCCGCGAAGGCCGCCGGGTTGTCGAAGAGGAACCACTGCCAGGGCAGGCCGCCCTGCGCGCGGATGATGCCCTGGGTGGACATGGTCCCGGCGAGCAGCACCGGGATCATCAGGGCCATGCCGGCCGGGATCTCGTAGGAGATGATCTGCGCCGCGCTGCGGATGGCGCCGAACAGGCTCCACTTCGAGTTGGAGCTCCAGCCGCTCATGATGATGCCGACCACGATCAGCGCGGTGACCGCGATGATGTAGAAGACGCCGATGTTCATGTCCGCCACCACCAGCGAGTGGCTGAACGGCAGGGCCACGAACACGCAGGCGAAGCCCACCATCATGAAGTAGGGCGCGATGCGGAAGAGGAACTTGTCCGCCTCCTCGGGGACCAGGTCCTCCTTGAGCAGCAGCTTCACCGCGTCGGCCACCCACTGCAAGAAGCCGCCCGGGCCCACGCGGTTGGGGCCCACCCGGCTCTGGATGCGCGCGGCCACCCGCCGCTCCGCCCAGGAGAAGATGCCGGCAGTGATGGCGGCGAAGTTGATCACGATGAACGCGGCCGCGCCCATGGCGGCGAGATACACGAACTGCGTGTACGGCCAGGTGGCGGGATCGTATCCGGCGTTCCGGATCAGGTTGTCGAGGAATCCCTGCATCAGCGGTCGATCTCCGGGGCCACCACGTCGAGCGATGCGATCAGCGCCACCAGGTCGGCGATCATCAGGCCGCGCGAGAGCACGTCGATGATGCCCATGGCGGTGAAGCTGCCGGTGCGGATCTTCACCCGGTGCGCGTTCTCGCCCGCGCCGGCCACCACGTAGTACTGCATGTCGCCGCGCGCGCTCTCGATCCGGCTGTAGGCCTCGGTGCCCTCGGGCACTTTGATCTTGCGAGGCACCTTGCCCATGATCTCCGGTTCCTTCGGCATCTGCGCCAGCGCCTGGCGGAGGATGCTGCAGCTCTGGCGCATCTCCTCGACGCGGCACCAGAAGCGGTCCCAGGCGTCGCCCTGCGTGCCCACTTCGCCCTTGCCAACGGGGACGTCGAAATCGAACTGGGGATAGACGGAGTAGGGCAGCGCCTTGCGCACGTCGAAGTCCAGCCCGCTGGCGCGCAGGTTCGGGCCCACCAGGCAGTAGTCGATGGCCATCTGGGCGGGGATGGGCGCCAGGTGGGCCAGCCGCTTGATGAAGATCTCGTTGTAGGTGATCAGCCGGTTGAACTCGTCGAGGATCTTCTCGAAGTGGTCGAGGAAGGTCGAGACCTTGTCCTCGTAGCCGCTGGGCAGGTCGAAGGCGACGCCGCCGATGCGCAGGTAGTTGTACGTCAGCCGCGCTCCGCAGAGCTCCTCGAGGAGATCATTGATGAACTCCCGCTCGCGCAGCGCGTAGGGGAACGGGGTCACCGCCCCGACGTCCATCGCCATGGTCCCGACGGAGATCAGGTGGCTGGAGATGCGGTTCAGCTCGCAGGCGATCACCCGGCAGTACTCGGCCCGTTTCGGGATCTGGAGCCCGAGCAGCCGCTCCACCGCCATGGCCCAGCCCTGGTTGGCGAACATGGCCGCGATGTAGTCGACGCGGTCGGTGTAGGGCATGTACCCGTTGTAGGTGCAGCGCTCGCCGATCTTCTCCAGGCTGCGGTGCAGGTAGCCCACCTCGGGGATGGCGCGCTTCATCACCTCGCCGTCGGTCTGGACGAGGAAGTTGATCACCCCGTGCGTCGAGGGGTGCTGCGGGCCCATGTTGAGCAGCATGTCGCCCGTGATCTCGATGCGGCGGAGAACTTCCTTGTTCTCCATGTCCATCGTCGGGATTTCGAGCGGCTTGCTCACTGCAGCACCTCCTTCTTGGGCGCTGCCGCCGCCGCGGCCTCGGCCGCTTTCTTCTTCAGCTCGTCGAGCCGGACGTAGCCCTCGAGCGAGTTGTCGCGCGTGGTGGTGATGTTGTGCCACTGCGGCTGTTCCGCGTAGTCCTTCCGCAGCGGGTTTCCCACCCAGTCGTCCGGCATCATGATGCGGCGCAGGTCGGGGTGCCCTTCGAACTGGACGCCCATCAGGTCGAACTGCTCGCGCTCCAGCCAGTCGGCCGACTTCCAGACCGACTCGACGCTGGCGATCCGGGGCTGCGCGCGATCGAGCAGCACCTTGAGGACGAAGGCGTGGCGCTTGGAGTAGCTCCAGAGGTGGTAGACGACCTCGATCTGGTTCTTCTTCGGCCAGTCGACGGAGGAGAGGTTCATCAGGCAGTCGAAGGCGAGCTCCGCATCCTCCTTCGCGAAGCGGCAGATCTCGACCAGGTCGCCCGCCGCGATCACCAGGAACGGGTCCTTGTTCGCCGGCGAGAGAGCGCCAATGCGCTCACCGAACTTCGCGGCGAGTCGCTGCTGGATCTCTGCAAAGGTCATCTAGGCGGTCACCTTGTAATCGACGCCGAGCGACGCCTCCGGCTGGCCGATCTTCTGGCGCGCCGAGAACCAGCGCTCGCGCATGATCTTGTCCTGCACGCGCATCAGGCCTTCGGTGAGCGCCTCGGGCCGCGGGGGACAGCCGGGCACGTAGATGTCCACCGGGATCAGCTTGTCCACGCCCTTGCACACCGAGTACGCGTACTGGAAGAGGCCGCCGCAGGAAGCGCAGGAGCCCATCGAGATCACGTACTTCGGCTCCGCCATCTGCTCGTAGAGCAGCCGGCAGCGCTCCGCCATCTTGTAGGTCAAGGTCCCGGCCACGATCATGAGATCGCTCTGCCGCGGCGTGGCGCGAGGGACCGATCCGAAGCGGTCGATGTCCGCCCGCGGCCCGCCGGTCTGCATCAGCTCGATGCCGCAGCAGGCCAGGCCGAAGAGCAGGTAGAAGATGCTGCTCTTGCGCGCCAGGTTGATGATCTCGTCGATGAACGAGGTCTTGCTGGTGATGATCGATCCGAAGTCCTGCTGGTAGTCCTTGGGCATTCTGCTAGGCCGCCTTCTTCGCGGAAGTGTCGATGGGCTTCTGCCGCTTGTCGCGCAGCGACTGCAGCACGTCCTGCTTCAGGCCCTTCACCCACTCCAGGTCGCCCATCGCCCAGACGTAGGCGAGGCCCACGGCGAGGATCGCCACGAACACGAAGATCTCTGCGAACGCGAGCAGCCCCTGGCCCTTCTCGATGAAGGACTTGTAGACCGACGCGACCGGGAACATGAACGCGATCTCCACCTCGAAGATCACGAACACCAGGGCGATCAGGTAGAAGCGCGGATTGAAATTGAACCAGGCCTGGCCGATGGGCTTCTCGCCGCATTCGTAGATCATCGACTTTTCGCGGGTGGGAGCGCTGGGGCGGAGGAAGTGCCCGGCGAGCAGCGACCCGAAAACGAACAGGATCGCGGTCGCCGAGAACAGCAGTACGTTGGCGAAATGGAAGGGCATCCGCTCCTCGAAAAACACTGGAAAAATCGCGTGCGCAGAGTCTACGGTGCGGGGGGTTCAAGTCAAGCAGGCCCGGGGGCTTGTGCCCTGCCGCTTGACGGCCTTGTGGCCGGGGCGTAGCGCTGGGCTCGTGAACGCCGAACCGCTCAATTCGGCTCGCTGGGCGGCGAACAAGGCGGGGGCATTCCACGAGGCCTGGTTCGTCGCCGCGAGCGAGCCCAAGGCCGGGCACGGGCTCTGGCTCCGATACGGGGTGGATCTGAAGGCCGGGAAGCCCGCCGGCGCGCTCTGGGCGAGCTGGTTCGACCGCGACTCACCCGCCCGCACCTTTGCGCTCGGAGACGGCGGCGAGCCTGCGGCAATCGGCCGCGGCGAGGCAGTCCACCTGGGAAATGCCTGGCTGGGCTCGGCCGCTTGTAGCGGCGCTGTGGAAGCGGGCGGCCATGCCATCGGGTGGCGGCTCTCGTTCGGAGGCGGGGCTGATCCCGAACAAGCCGTGCCGCTCTGGCTGTCGCCGATCGCGCGGTTGCGTGGAAGCGGATACGTCCTGCCGCACCCCGCGACGACCGTGAGCGGCGCCGTGGAAGTGGACGGGCGCATCGCCGAGCTCCATCAAGTTTCGGCCATGCAGGGACATCTCTGGGGCCGCTCGCGTTGGCCGGGCTGGGCGTGGGCGCGCTGCTCGGCGTTCGCCGAGGAGCCCGACGCATCGATCGACCTGCTGGACGCGCAAGGTCCTGCCGGCGTGCGCTTTCCCATGTTCACCTTCCGCTTTCGCGGCTCGGTCCATCGCTTCGCCGAGCTGCCCTGGATGCCGCTGACTTCGTCGCGCCCCACGCCCCCCGCCTGGCACTTCTCCGCGCAGGATGCGCGGCTGGCGATCGACGGCGCGGTGCGCGCCGAGCTCGACCAGATGGTGCAGGTGCAGTACCCGGAGCCGGAGCGGCCGATGCTGCACTGCACGCATACCGCGATCGCGTCGATGGAAGTGCGGGTGCGCTCGCGTGCGTTTCCCGGAGCACCCTGGCGGCCCGAGGCGACCTTGAGCGCCACCTCCGGTTCGTCCCTCGAGTTCTGTGGCCCCGAATGGGACCGCAGGGTCAACCGAATGCTGCTTTCTGCGCGATCTGTGGCAAGCTGACGCTCTCAAATCCCGAGGGGAAAAAATGAGCCGCCGCGCTTCCGCACGACTTGCGCTCGTCGCAATTGCGCTCGCCGCTTGCGTGGTGAACCTCAGCTTCGACATGGACCAGCCGGGGGTCGACATCCTGGCGCCGTCGCAGGGCGCGCTCTCGCAGAACGTCCTGGTCGATCTCGGCAGCTACAACGACGTCCGCGCGCACCAGAAGGACATCACCAGCCTCGATCTCGAGTACGTCGACGTGACCATCACCGACATCCGGACGGCGAACGCCGCGACCACCCTGTCGCTCACGGTGTCGCTGCGCAAGAGCCTGACCGATCCGCCCGCCAGCGACGTGACCGTGAAGGTGGGCGACCTGCAGAACTTCATGGTGTCGCCGTACGCCACCCGCCACGTGGTGGGCAACCCGGAGCTCGATGCGTTCCTGCTCGACCGGCTGCACGACGGCGGCAAGTTCTACGTCGTGCTCAGCGGCACCACCGACGGAAAGACGGACCTGGTGGTGGACGTGAACCTGCACGCCTCGATGGGGTACGAGACGGGGCTGTTCTAGCCGCGGCGCCGCAGCCAGCTTAGCGGCTACGCCTGAGCGCGGCCGGCCGTCAGTGCGCGTAACCCGGCCAGAAGCGCCAGGTGCAGGTCGCGTTGCCGCTCGAGTCGGTGGTCTCCATCTCGCGCGGGAGCTGCTGGATGACCGTCCCGTCGTAACCCACGTCCAGCGAGCCGCTTTGACACGCCCCGCGAGCGACGAAGAACGTCGCCGTTCCGCAGCTCTTTCCGGAGGCGGAGACGATCTCGAGCCGCTGGGCGCAATCGGGAGTTTCCTTCACGTTTGGCAGCGAGAGCATGGCGTAGGCGCTGCCATTGCGTGCCATGTGGATCTTCGTGTCCGGTCGCGACGCGAGCCAGGCGGGCGGAGGCGATCCGGTG
>WNFT01001817.1_pt1 | contig 19937 bp, 19 predicted proteins | sample 5400191 | NCBI WGS metagenome assembly WNFT01 (sample SAMN13153359, study PRJNA577476) | soil metagenome | isolation source: 80 cm saprolite under Madrone tree | place: USA:California | collected 2016-06-14 | reverse complement strand
GTCAACGGTGCCCTAAGACACGAGGCTCACGCGCTTGCGTATCTTGATGATCAACCCCAATACGTCGGTGACCATCACGGACATCCTCGCTGCCCGCATGCGCGAGATCGCGGGACCGGGGGTCACGATTCTGCCGGTGACCGGCCGGTTCGGCACCCCCTACATCGCCAGCCGCGCCGCGGCGGCGATTGCCGGTCACGCCGCTCTCGATGCCCTGGCGGAACATGTCGCAGATTGCGACGTCGTCTATCTGGCTTGCTTCGGCGACCCGGGGCTCGCGGCACTCCAGGAAGTCTCACCGGTGCCGGTTGTGGGAATGGCCGAAGCCTCCGTCGAGGCCGCGTGCCGCCGCGGTCGCCGCTTCGCCATCGTGACCGGAGGGGCCGCCTGGGCGCCGATGCTCAACGAGCTGGTGACCGGCCTTGGCCGGTCCGACCGCCTCGCGGCTATCCGCACCGTCGAGCAGTCAGGGGATGAGATCGCGCGCGATCCGGGCGCGGCCCTGGATCGCCTCGTTGAGGCATGCAATGCCTGCGCGAACCAAGATGGAGCCACCTCGGTGATACTGGGTGGCGCGGGGCTCGCCGGTCTCGCGGCGAGTGTTCAGGGATCGGTCCCGGTTCCGGTTATTTGCTCGGTTGAGGCCGGCGCACGCGCGGCGCTTGCCGCGCGCGATCACGGCCGGGGCGCGAGGGCGCCGCCGACCGTAGATAGCGTCGGCCTCTCCACCGCTCTGGCGAAACTGCTTGCAGGGGTATGACGGCGGCTGTGGCCTCTCCCGTAGCCCGGATGGAGCGACCGTCTTCGGTCGCGTAATCCGGGAGCACCCGTGCAACCCGGCGAGGTTTCCCGGAGTACGCGGAGTTTATCATCGGGCCGGCCGAAGGCCGGACCCGGTGGCTCCATCGGGGCTACTTCGCCGAAAACACAATGTCCTGCGCTCCATTCCAAAGTACGAGCTCGCCCAGGGCGCGCAGATTTTCGCGGCCATCCACGATGGTGAGAAAATGGTTGCCGGCAAGCTGGCCGACTTTGCTGGAAAACTGCACGGCGCCGTAAGCGAGCAGGATTTCGGTCTCGCTCAATCCGCCGGGATAAAGAATGATTTCACCGGGCGCCGGATGGCTTGTCGCATTTTCATGGGGCAACCCGAGATCAAGGCTGCCCAGCGGAATCCAACAGCCCTCTCCGCTCCAGCGCACATGAATTATCTTTTGCCGGTAGGGCAGCATGAAGTTGAATTTGGCGCATGTCTTTGGCGCTGCCTCGACCTCCATGCGTGCCGTGAACGTGAAAGGGCCAGCGTCGATCGTGATCGTGTTCATGAAGCGGCGTCCTTTTGATGTCAGATCTATTGGTGTCATCGCCCGGCTTGACCGGGCGATCCAGTATCCACGGTCGGGGGTTACTGGATTGCCCGGTCAAGCCGGGCAATGACACGGTGAGTTGGCCGTATCCTTCAGTGAGAACCCGTCCCGGCTATCGTGCCGGCGCCCCTGCGGCGAGCCACGCCGCAATCGCTGCACGCTCCGAACCGGTCATCTCGGTGATGTTGCCCGGCGGCATCGCGCTCGACCATGCCGCATTGCGGCCGATCAGACGGGCATAGCGGCGGATGTGGTCAGCGTCGTCCAAACGGATCGCCTTCGGGGCCATCGCCAATGTCGGCCACACCGGCTCCGCAGCATGGCACATGCTGCATCGCGTGCCCACGATCCGCTCGACCTGGGCGAAAGTCGCCGCTCCCGCCTCTCCGGTCTTGACCTCGCGCGGACCCGCCGCCGACAACAACGCTATTGCTCCCATTCCGGCTGCGGCGACGCCCCACACCCACCACGGGGACCCCTGACCGGCGTGCCGCGAATTGAAGAAGTGGCGGATGACCGGGCCGAGGGCAAGGACGATCGCAACAATCAGCCAGTTGTAGCGCGTCGCAAACAGCAACGGATAGTGATTGCTGATCATCAGCACGATCACCGGCAAGGTCAGATAATTGTTGTGAACCGACCGCTGCTTCCCGGTTTTGCCAAGTTGCGGATCGGGCCGCTCCCCGGCGAGCAATGCCGCCACCGTCTTCTTCTGATTGGGAATGATCACCAGGAAGACGTTCGCCACCATGATGGTGCCGATGATCGCGCCGATCTGATTGAAGGCGCCGCGCCCGCTGAGCACATGGGTGAACGCGTAAGTCAGGCCGACCAGGAAGACGTAACCGCCGATCACAAAGGCAAGTTCATGTTCGGCGATGCGTGATCGGCAAGCGCCTTCGTAAAGCAGCCACGCGAGCACGAGGCTGACCAGGCTGAAGAGGGCCGCCTGGGTGGAGGTGAGATCGAGAACGGATTTGTCGACAAGAAAGAGATCGGCGTCAAGGTAGTAGACGATCACCACGAGCATGAAGCCCGACAGCCATGTCGCGTAAGCTTCCCATTTGAACCATGTGAGCTGGTCGGGCATGGCCTTGGGCGCCACCAGGAATTTCATGATGCGATAAAAGCCGCCGCCATGAACTTGCCAGGCCTCGCCGCCAACGCCTTCAGGCAGGGCGCTGCGGTTCTGCAGGCTGAGATCGAGATGGATGAAATAGAATGAGCTGCCGATCCAGCCGATGGCAGCGACCACGTGCAGCCAACGAAAAATCAGACTGGCCCAATCGACGATGATCGAATTCCACATGGTCCGCTGCTTCGCTTCATAACGGTCTCAGACATGTTCGCTGGACGCCGCAACCGCCATGGCGTCGCCACGCGCCTCCTTCGCGCTGCCAAATCCGTTGAAGAACTGGTTGAGCACCACGGAAACGATCGCGCACAAAAGGATTCCGGATTCCAGCAGCGGGTGCAATTCGTCCGGCAGGTTCTTGAAAAAGTTCGGCGCCATCAGAGGAATCATCCCGAATCCGACGGAAATCGCCACCACGAACAGATTGAAGCGGTTGGTCCGGAAATCGACGTTGGTGAGAATACGGGCGCCGGTCGCGGCGACCATGCCGAACATTACGAGTCCGGCGCCTCCCAATACGACCTGGGGTACAGCCTCCACCAGCGCCGCTATCTTCGGCAATAATCCGAGCCCCAGCAATATGACGCCGCCGGCTGCCGTCACCGAGCGCGACCGCACCCCGGTGACGCCGACAAGGCCGACGTTCTGAGAAAAAGAGGTGTACGGAAAGGTATTGAAAAATCCGCCAAGCATGGTGCCGACCCCATCGGCTCTCAATCCTCTGGTCAGCGCCGCTTCGTCGATCTTTGTGCCGGTCATTTCGCCGAGCGCCAGAAACATGCCGAGCGACTCGATCATGACCACGATCATGACGATGCACATCGTGACGATCGGCACAATCGAGAACTTCGGCATGCCGAAATGGAGCGGGGTGACGACGTCTATCCAGGCCGCGGAAACGACTTTTTCGAAATGCATCACGCCGAGAACAGTGGCAAGGATGGCGCCGGCGACAATGCCGAGCAGAACCGCGACGTTGGCGACAAAACCGCTGCCCCAGCGGATTAACGCGAGAATGACGATCAGCACGAACAGCGCAATGGCGAGACCTTGGAGCTGGCCATATCCGGGATTTGGAAAGGCGCCCGGCACTCCATCCACCACGCGGGTCAACGTCGGCAAGCCGCCGCCCGCCCAATTGATGCCGACTCGCATCAAGGAGATGCCGATGACCAGGATGATGGTTCCGGTCACGACTGGCGGGAATAGAGGCAAGAGTCTGCTCATAAATGGAGCAGCCAGGAGCGCAAATGTGCCAGCCGAAATAACCGAGCCGTAAATTCCAAGCAATCCGACATCGGGCGATGCCGCCATGGACAGCATCGGCCCCACCGAGGCGAACGTAACCCCCATCATGACCGGCAACCGAATGCCGACGCCGGGGAAGCCGATACTTTGCACCAAGGTCGCCAACCCGCATGCAAACAGGTCGGCACTGATCAGAAAGGCGACCTCTTCGGGTTGCAGCTTCAAAGCGCGCCCGATGATAAGCGGCACGGCGACGGCGCCAGCATACATCACCAAAACATGCTGAGTGCCTAAAGTGAACAACTTCGGAAGAGACAAGTTTTCGTCGGCTGGAACTCCAGGCATCGCAAGCCTCCTCCGCAGAGAGATCCCAAAATAGCTACCAAGAACTGTGCCATTCGCTTCCGTCCAGCCTAGAGCATTTTTCGATTAGGTTGGCCTGCCTCTGTGCTTGTCATCGCCCGGCTTGACCGGGCGATCCAGTAACCACCAGCCGTGGATACTGGATTGCCCGGTCAAGCCGGGCAATGACACCAGGAGACTGAACCCGATCGTAAAATGCCCTAGCTGCCGCGATAGGTTGAGAAACTCCAGGGCGTAACCAGCAGCGGGACGTGGTAGTGGCCCTCCGGTTCCGCGACGAAGAACTCGATCGGAACTGATTGCAAGAACGCCGGATCCGCGGTCGGTGTGTTGCGCGACGCATAGTAGCGACCGATGTCGAAACGCAACTCGTAACGGCCGATTGGGATCGGACGACCACCGATGAGCGGCCCGTCGGTGCGGCCGTCGTGGTTTGTCACGGCTTCCACAATCGCCCGGCGGGTACCGTCGTCGCCAAGCTCGGAAAGCGTCAAGGCCACGCCCTGCGCCGGACGGCCGTCATGGTTGTCGAGCACATGGGTCGACAGGCGGCCCGAAACCGGCAGCTCATCGGCGGCTTTGACCCGGTCGCTGAGCCGGAGCGCGGCAATGCGAAAGATTTCGTTGAGCGCGGTTTCAAGCTCGGCTTGGCGAGTATTTTGCAAACGCCGTTGGTACTGCCGCAGGATCGACTCTTTGGTATGGCGGCGGACGCAGACAATGAAAGGAATATGGAATTTCTGGCGGTAGGCGTCGCTCAATCGCGCAAACAGCGCGTATTCGGCATCTGACAGGCGGTCGAGCCCGGCTCCGCCCTGCTCGGATTGCGATGCCGCCGTGACATTGCCGGCGCGTGCGGCTTTTCCGGCGAGGTCCGGATGGAGTTCGATCAGAGCAAGTCTCTCGGCGGGCGGTGCGGCACGGACGGCAGCCGCCATGGCGTCGTTGAGCGACGCCAGGCTTGCGAACGGCCGCTGCCCCGCAACGGCGCCCGCAACCCAAGGCGAGTGTTCATAGATGCCCGCCAGCGCTGGCACGAAATCGTCCGCATGCGCGACGTTGAGCTGTTCCAGGCGTACGCTCGATGCGGTGGTCATGGCAGCCACGTTTGTTCCGGCTTCGGCATTCGGGGCGGCACCGTCAGGTGGCGAGCCCGGAATGACACAGCATATGAATCGAATTTCAAACTCGATCAACCAGGCGATATCCATGCCAGACTTGCCGGAACATCCCCGCGAAGCGACGAATAGCCCGATGTCGAACGGCTCGCCCACGGTCGACGACCGGCTTATGCTCGGCAGCCGCATTCTCGACCTTGCGGATAATCTCGCCCACTGGTCGGAGTCGACCGGGGCCTTGACTTGCACCTTTTTTTCCGATGCGCATCGTGCTGTTGCCCGGCAACTACGCGACTGGTTTGCGGCAGCGGGGCTTGCCAGTGAAATCGATCCCATCGGCAATGTCGTGGGGCGGATGCCGGGCGCACGGCCCGGGGCTCGAACGTTGATCCTCGGATCACACTATGACACGGTGCGCAACGCCGGGAAGTATGACGGCCGCTTTGGCATTCTTTGCGCCCTCGTTGTACTGGAAAGCTTGCGCGGCACGCGCCTGCCGTTTGCCGTCGAGTTGATCGGCTTCTCGGAGGAGGAGGGCGTTCGCTTCGCAACCCCTTATCTCGGCAGCAGAGCCATTGTCGGCAGGCTCGACGCCGCGATGATGAACGTGCGCGACCGCAGCGGACATCGGCTGGGCGACGTCATAGCGGCGGCCGGACACGACCCCAGCCAGTTGCCATCGGTGGCGCGCAAGCCCGAAGAGGTCATCGCTTATCTTGAAGTGCACATCGAGCAGGGGCCGGTTCTATTGAACGACAACGTTCCGGTCGGGATCGTGACGGCGATTGCCGGCGGCGTCCGCTATGCGCTGGCGATTGAAGGCGAAGCAGGGCATGCCGGCACGGTACCGATGGACGCGCGCCACGACGCCCTGCTGGCGGCTGCGGAAATCGCGCTGCTCGTGGAACGGCGCGCACGCCTGGAGCCGGGACTGTTGGGAACGGTCGGCCGCTTCGAAGTTCCGGAGGGCGCCATCAATGTCATTCCCAGGCGCTGTGAGGTGTCGCTGGATGTTCGCGCCCAGGATGACGACGTGCTGACGCGGGCGCTCGCGGATATCCTTGCGGAATCCCAGGCGATTGCCGGGCGGCGCGGCGTGCGGCTGAGTGGGCGCGAATTGCTGCGCAAAAAGGCTGTTCCCTGCGCGCCGCACTTGCAGCAGCTGTTCGCGGCAAGCATCGAGAAGGCGAACATTCCGGTGAAGCGGCTGGCCAGCGGTGCCGGACACGATGCCGCAACGTTCGACGGCTTCACGGATATCGGAATGCTGTTTGTCCGCTGCGGCAACGGCGGGATTAGTCACAGCCCGCTGGAAACCGTCACCGCGGAGGACGCCGGCATCGCGGCGCAAATCCTGCGCGATACGCTGGTGCGCATGGGGACCTGGGTAGAACCACGGACCTCATCCTGAGGAGCCGTGCGACGCACGGCGTCTCGAAGGATGGCCGCCGGCACGGTCTCGCCTGTGGCCGTCCTTCGAGACGCCGACCTTCGGTCGGCTCCTCAGGATGAGGTTGATGGATGACATCGATCTTATGCTACTCTGGCAAGCCGAATTTCTAACGCTGCGGCGTCAACGACCGCAACGACGGAGGTAGCCATGCCCGAACATCCTGAAAATAAGCCCCGACACGCCCTCACCGCCGGCCTGCTGGCCGGGCTCTTTTGCATCGGCGTCGCGCCGGCCCTCCCGCAGCAGAGCCCTCCCGACTTCTCGGCCAACAATGCCGGATGGGTCTCGGTGGGCGGCGAATGGACCCCGCTGCCGGGCACCCCGTCGCCGGTCACGCAAGACCCCGCCCACCGCTATGTGCCCAACAATGTCGGCGGGCAACCGACATTTCGCGTCGCCGACGTCAACAATCCTAATCTGACGCAATTCGCCAAAGACGCGCTGAAGAAGGCGAATGAGGAAGTGCTTGCCGGCAAGCCGATGTGGTCGCGCTCGTCGCGCTGCTGGGCGACCGGTGTCCCGGCCTTTCTGCTGACCCCCGCACAACCGATGTTCTTTGTGCAAACGCCGCAGCAGGTCAGAATGATCGCGCAGCATGATAACGACGTGCGGCGTATCTATCTGAACGTGCCCCATTCGGAGAATCCGAAGCCATCCTGGTACGGTGAGTCGGTCGGCCATTACGAGGGCGACACGCTGGTGATCGATACTGTCGGCCTCAACGACAAGACGTTCGTGGACAACTTCCGCACCCCGCACAGCGATAAGCTGCATGTGGTCGAGCGGCTTCGCCTGGTCGAGGGCGGCAGATTTCTCGAGGCCGAAGTCCTGATCGATGATCCGGCGATTTTCCTGAAGCCGCTGCACGTCACCAAGCGCTCGCGGCGCGTCGAGGCCACGCTCGCCGAATGGCGCTGCGCCGCCGGCGAAATGAGCAACCCTTTCACGCAGGGCGCTGATCCGTTGCCGATAGCGGAGAAAGCCGAGTTCTGAGTAGTCCCGTTCAGCAGGCGTTCAGCAAGTCGCAGGCAATGAGGGAGAAGATCGGCCGTGAGGCTTGGTTGCGAGAGGGCCAGCGATCAAGCTGAGGTTGTAGTCATGTCGACTGCACACGTGGAGGGAGGGACGATATCATTCGTGCCTCGGGGCTGACTATGAATCGAACTTATATTGCCGCTGCGGTTCGCGGCGGGAGTCCGCGTGCCGCCGGTCAGCGGCCGGCGCGAACGCGTAGCTATGCCGCGATGGGGCTCTTTGCGTTGGCCGCGGTTGCGCTTGCAACTCCTCTCGCAATCGCGGCGGCGAGCCATAAGCACACCCCGGCGCCAGCGAGAAAAGCCGCCAAGACCGAGCACCACGCCAACACCGAACACCACAAAGGCGGCCGTTCGGCACGGGAAACGAAGCGGAGCGCGGGCGGGCGGCCAAGTGAACACAAGAGTGAACGCAAGAGCGTGCACGCGGTCCCCGTCCCGATCAGCCGGCCGGCAGCCGCCGATACGGCAGCAGCGCTGCCGCCCGATCTCGCTGCAACGAAACAGGCGATTGAGCTTGCTCGCCAGAGTAAGGTGGGTGAGGCGACCGCGCTGGCGGCGACCACCGGCAATCCGCTGGCTCAGAAAATCGTTGAATGGGCGCTGCTGCGCCGCTCTGATACGGAGGCCGGATTGGAGCGGTACGCCGCCTTCATCCGTGCCAATCCCGACTGGCCGAGCATTGCGCTCATACGCCGGCGCGCCGAGGAGAAGCTGTGGCAGACGAGGCCCGATACTGCCACCGTGCGCCGCTTCGTCGGCGAGGACCCGACCAGCACGACCGGCCGGCTTGCGCTCGCCCGCGTCGAGATGGGGGAGGGCAGCCGCGCCGCCGCCGAGAGCAAGGTTCGCGCGGCGTGGCGGTCGGCGCCACTGTCGGCCGAAATGGAAGCCGCAGTGCTCGCCGCATTTCCGGGCGTGCTGACCCGCGCCGACCATGTGGCGCGCATGGACCGGCGCATCGGCGCCAAGGATTTTGGCGCCGCGATGCGCGCCGCAAAACGCATCGGCGACGACCACGGAGCGATCGTCAAGGCATGCAGCGCCGCGGCGACGAAATCCGCCAAGGGCGGCAAGCTGCTGGACGCGGTCGGCGGCGACGCGCGCGGTGATTTGGGCTACGCGTTGTGCCGTCTGCACTGGCTGTTGCGCAACGACTCGCCCGGCTCGAATGTCAGCGGCCGCATCGTGACGCCCAAAGCGGACATTGCGGCGGCTGTCAAGCTGGTTCTCGCGGCTTCGCCCGAGGATTTGCAGCGTCAGGACACTGATGAATGGTGGCGCGAGCGTCGCATGCTCGCCCGCAAGCTCATCGATCTCGGCGACGCCCGGACCGCATATCGCGTCGTGCACGAGGCCGCGCCACCGGCCAATCCTTATTACCGCGCCGATTTCCATTTCATGGCCGGCTGGATTGCGCTGCGCTTTCTTGCCGATCCGGCCACTGCGCTCGAGCATTTCGCCCACGTCGATCGCGCCTCGGCTGATCCGATTGTTCTCGCCCGCGCCGCCTATTGGCGCGGTCGCGCGGCCGAGGCAGCCGGCATGTCCGAAGAGATGCGCGGGCACTACGAGGAGGCGGCGCGATTTCCCACCGCCTATTACGGCCAGCTGGCGCGCGCCCGGCTCGGCCTCGGTGACATTGCGGCGCTCCGCCCGCCGCCAGAACTCGCGCCCGGCGGGGCGACCGAACTCGTGCGCGGTGCAGACATGCTCTATGCGATCGGCGCGACCGACCTCGTCAGGTCGTTCATGACCGACCTCGCTCAAGAGAGCAACGATGCCGCCCTGCTGGCAGCGCTGGGGCAGCTCACCGCACGACGTAACGACGCCCAGTCGATGCTCCTCATCGGCAAGACGGCGCTGGCGAGAGATCTCGCGCTCGATCACTACGCTTTCCCCGACATCGGCGTGCCGCCCTACAGCCCCGTTGGGTCGAAGCTCGATCGCTGCATTGTCTATTCGGTCGTGCGCACGGAAAGTGCCTTCGACCAGCGTGACAAGTCGGCGGCCAGTGCCGTGGGACTGATGCAGGTCACGCCGGGAGCCGGTCGCGACACTGCAAAGCGGTTCGGCATCTCCTACGATTGGAACCGGCTCGTGTCCGACCCGGCCTACAACACCCAGATGGGAGCGGCCGAGCTCGCGGCGCTGCTTACCGACTACCGCGGCTCCTACGTCATGACGTTTGCGGGCTACAACGCCGGCCGCGGCCGAGTCCAACAATGGGTGGCGCAGCACGGCGATCCGCGCGATCCCAAGGTCGATGCCGTCGACTGGGTCGAGCGCATCCCGTTCTCCGAGACGCGCAACTACGTTCAGCGCGTGATGGAGAATTTGCAGGTCTACCGCGCGCGGTTCGGCGCCAGCACGGCCACGGTCGAGCCTAACCTGCACCGCACGGCGACGATCGAGTCGCGCGCCGAACCGATCTCGATAACAACTGTTCCTCAATGACCTGGAAAACTGCGGCGGCGTAGCCCGGGTTGAGCGCTAGCGAAACCCGGGGACGGTATTTGCCGTGTTGAAAAGCTGATCCCGGATTTCGCGGAGTTTATCATCGGGCCGGCCGGAGGCCGGACCCGGTGGCTCAATCCGGGCTACACTTGCTCGACCGGCTCGATGTCCTATCGTCCAGCCGGGGACGCCCGCCATTGGACCAAGGCCCCATTGGTCGTGCGGATCATTTTCCACCCTTCGGCAAGCCGTCTCGCAATGTCCTGCCCGCTCAGGGCGGTAATTCCGCAGGCCACGTCGTGAGCGAGACAGGCCCTCAAGATAACCTGGAAGGCTTCCTCCACTTCAGGCGCGTTGCTGTCGACGCCCAGATACTGGTGGAGATCGCCCCCTGCGCCCACGAAGATGGCGCCCACGCCCGGTACCGCCGCAATTGCATCGGCGTTCTTCAAGCCCTCGGCCGTTTCGATCATCATGATGGCCAACAGGTCGCCGTCGGGATTTAGCGGCCACACGTCCGCTCGCCGCTCGTATTCCGCTGCTGACACGCCCCACGACCACACCGCGATTCCCGGCGCGTAGCCGCGCAATCCAGGCGGGTCGGGGTATTTCGAGGTCTTCCTTTGCGGGTAGCGCATATTCCGCACGGCCAGCAGCGCCTGCTCGGCGTTGTCGATGCCATTGAAAATGACCCCCATCAGGCCAATGTCGAGCGCCTGCTTCACGACCCACTGCGCCTGTTCGCGGCCGTAAGGCGCAAAGCGGGCGAATATCGCCACGTTCGGCTGAACGTTGCCCTTCTTGAGAATGGCAGCTTTGTCGACCATGCCGACCGTGAACTGGTGCAGCCCCGCAAAATCCATCGGCCCGTGCTCCATCTCGATGTACACATAGTCGATATCGTTGCGGGCCAGGGTGCGGGCATTCTGCAGGGACAAATCGCCGGTCTGAAATCCGATGAACGGCTTGCCGGCGGCAAGCTTCTCAATGACCGGGTTGAGATGCTTGACCGCCTCCTGAGCGGACAGCGGGCCCGTCAGAGCGACGAGCCCGGCCGCCAGCAACGCGATGCGCAGGTCGTTGGTGCGATTGGCTTTGGTCATGTGTTTCCCCCTGAGCATTTTTCGATTAGGTTGACCTACTTCCGTCCCTGTCATCGCCCGGCTTGACCGGGCGATCTAGTAACCACCGGCTGTGGATACTGGATTGCCCGGTCAAGCCGGGCAATGACACCAGGAGGGTCAACTTTATCGTAAACTGCTCCAACTTACTTCGATGCCCCGGCAATCATTGCCTGTATCTGCGCCACCGCATTCTTCGTCTTCATATCGAAGTAGCGCTTGCCCATCTCGGGCGTGGAAGGACGCGGATCGCCGATGATCCCATTGTCCACCAGCGGCGTGTTCGGGTCTCGCGGCGTGCCCGGCGGCAGCAGGGGGTCGCCGGCCACCATCTTGTCCTTGCGCACCCATGCGTCGCCCCCCAGGTACATCATCAGCGACGTATCCGGGACGCCGCCATGGGAACTCGGCGGCAGGTGATTGGCGATCACCCACTGCTGAAATTCGGCTTGCGTCTTCTCGTAGAAGTCCCCGCAGAAGAAGACGTGCACGCCCTGTGGGCTGTATTTCGCGTTGGTCTTTTTCGCCACCTCCTCGAGTTCCTTCTGCCCGCCGCCGTGCTCACCCATCAGTACGATGTTCTTGAAGCCATTGACGACCATGCTGTCGACAATGGCCTCGTTGACGGCGGCGAACAGCGGCCCCGGAATATTGACCGAGCCTGGCGTCTTCGGGTTGAGGTGGCGGCCGGCGATCGAGAACGGCATGACCGGCGCGACGAGTGCGTTGCCCAGCTTGCGGGCGATGTCGACGCCCTGCGGCTTGGCCGTCAGCGAGTGCCCGCCGAGCACCGCGTGCGGCCCGCGCTGCTCGATGCCTCCGTTGACCACCAGGACCGTCGTTTTGCCTTGCTCGTGGATGGCGGCATAAATCTCCGGATAGGTCATCAGCTCGATTTCAACCGGTGCCGCGTTCTCCTGCGCGGCCGCAATGCCCGCCGCGACGAGCACCCCGGCCACTGCCAATGCCATTACTTGCTTCATGTTGCACAACCTCCCTGATCTTATTGCGGATTTCGTTTAGGCTATGTCACCCGAGAAGAGCCGGCAACCAGGTGGCAATCGCCGGAACCATGGCGATCACGGCGAGAAGAATGAGGCTCAACACCACATAGGGCACGACAGCACGGAAAATATCCGCCATCGTCACTTGCGGCGGGGCGACGCCGCGCATGGTCATCAGGAGGAGGCCATGCGGCGGCAGCAGCAGACCGAGCTGCATGCAGATGAGATAGAGCACCCCGAACCAGATCGGATCGATATTAAGTCGCTGCACGATCGGCATGAAGACCGGCAACGTGATCAGCATCATGCTGACCTGGTCGACGAACAGGCCGAGAAATATCAAGAGCGCCATCATCCCGGCGAGGATCGCAAAGGGAGAAAGCTCTTGGCCGAACACGGCCGACACGATGCCCTCGGTGGCGCCGGAAAAGCTCAAGATCTGCGAGAATGTCGTTGCTCCGAGAATGATGAAGAGGATCATTCCGGAGATCGCGATGGTCCCGTGCAGCGCCTTTGCCATCGCCGCAAAGCTGAGCGCCCCGTAGACGGCGGCGAGCGCCATCGTCGCCAGCGCGCCGAGCGCAGCGGATTCGGTGGGCGTCGCGATGCCGCCCGACATGGCGCCGATGACGACGATGAAAATCGAAACCAGCGGCAGGACGTAGCGAACCAGGGGATCGAATCTGGCCCACCCCGAAAGCTTATCGATCGGCGTTGCCGGCGCGAGCGCCGGATCGGCATTGACGCGGGCGACGATATAAACGACGAATGCGACGCTGAGGATCAGGCCGGGCACGACGCCGCCGATCAGCAGTTTCGAGATCGATATCCCGGACAAGCTGCCGAGCAGCACCGTGAGCGCCGATGGCGGAATGAGCATGTCGACCGCGCCGATCGCCATGATCGGGCCGGTCGCCATGGTCGGATGGTAGCCGCGTGCGAGCATGATCGGCAGCATCAATGAGCCGAGCATCGCGGTGGTGGCAATGGTCGAGCCCGAGATGGCGGAGAAAACCGTGCCGGCGACCACCGCAACCACAGCGAGCCGGCCCGGCACTTGCCTGATCAGGCGCTCGATGGCGGCGATGACCTTGATCGCCAACCCGGTGTGGAACAGCACTTCGCCCATCAGGATGAACAGCGGGATGGGCGTCAGCGAGAAGTTGATCACCGCGGCGCTGCTGTTGCGGACGAGCTGGTGCAGGCCGGCATCGCCGCCGAGAAACAGCACGGCGCCGATGAGGTTGATGGCAATGAAGGAGAAGGCCACCGGTATGCCGACGAACAGCAGGATCGTCGAGCCGCCGAGCAGGAGCAGGGAGGCCATCTGCCAGGACATTTTCAGTGACCTAGCGCTCTCTCACGACGCCGAGACTGCGTCGTCGCGCGGGCCCCGTTCGGCCGATGCCAGTCGTTGCATGCGAAAGCCGAACTCGAGCGCGAGCAGCGCGAAGGCCACGGGCATGGGGACGAGCAGCCACCATTCCGGCAACACCAGCGTCTTGATGGAGACAGACCCGTCGAAGAAGCTCGCGGCCGCGACACGCGCGCCGTACCATACAAAGATCAGGCAGCAGACGAGCCCGACCACGTCGCCAGCCCACTCCAGAAGCCAGCCGAGGCGCTGCGGCACGGCGCGCAGCACGATGTCGACGCGGATGTGGCGTCCCTGGCGCAACAGCCCAGGGGCTGCGAGGAGAGTGATGAGATAGAGGCTGTCCTCCGATAATTCGTTGCTCGGCGGAATTCCTCCGGCGCCGATGTTGCGGAACAGCACGTCCGCCCCGATCATCACCGTCATGGCGAGCAGCAATATGCCGGCCGCGGTCATCATGCTGTTCAAGAGATGTCCGTACCACCGGGACAGGGTGAGCATGCTTGCACGTGCCGCCAGGGGCTATGGCGCCTTCTGGAACAGTTCCTTGAGTTTCGGCCCGGTCGCGGCGCTCTGCCGGATGATGCCGTCCCAGCCGGCCTGATAGGCCTTCGCCAGGTACGTACTCGCCATTGCGCCTTCGAATTTGATCGTCTTAATCCCGGCGGCGGCCTGACGGCTGATCTCGCGCTCATTCTCCTCGCCAAATTCCGCAACCGCCTCCCCTTCGCCGCGCTCGGCGGACTTGCGCAGAACGTCCCTCTGCGCCTCATTGAGCCGGTCCCACGAATTCTTGTTGATGAGCACGGAGACCTCGGCCGTGTAGAAGCCGGGGTCGACGCGATATTTCGTTTTCTCGTTCCAGCCGAGGTCGAATATGCCGCTGATCGGCCAGCCGTAGCCATCCACCACCCCGCGTTCAAGCGCCGTGTACACCTCGCCGGGTGCGGTCTGCACGACGGTGCCGCCCAGCGCCTGGAAGAAGTCGCGATAGACCGGAGTGATGCGCAGCTTGAGGCCCGTCAGGTCCGGCGTAGAGATCGGCTTGTTGACGTAGAGGTGGAACGGATTGTTGTCGACCAGCCGGGCCAGGAAGATGGCGTTGAGCTTTTGTGCGTAGATCGCCGCCATTGCGGCATAGCCGCCATTCTGGCGCAGTTCCGACATCCCCCGCTCAGTGAGTTTCCAGGCGTCCGCCTCCGGCATCAGGTTGGTGTAAAACGCGCCGGCGGAATTCGCCAAATCGACGACGCCGCCCTTGAGGGCGTTGCCGATCTCAAATGGCGGCAGCGCCTTGGGGCCGCCGACATAGTTGATGCGCAGAATGCCTTTGCCGTCCTCATTGACCCGGCTGATGAAACGCTCGAACGGCCGCGAATAGGTGGTGTTTTCCGTGAACGCGGTCGCGGCCTTGAGCGTCACCTCCTGCGCCGCTGCGGCATTCGCCAGCAGCAGCGGCGATAGACCCAAAAAAACCAGTTTCATTTTGACGCTCCCCATCACAAGCCGCGCCCTGCCGCCGATATGTACCGCCGTAAAGGTCGGGAGATTTCGGCGCGTCCGATCTGCAGCCCATGCGGCCGAACTATAAGCGAAGTTACATGATCTGCCCACGCCGGCGAAGGGGCCGGCGAAGGGGCAGGGGAGACAGCGATTAGGACCTGCGGCCTGTCCTTGTCGGCCGCAAGGTTCGGCGTCATCATGACACTCGAATTTGATGATGAATGTCACCGTCGCGGCGCGGCTCGATTCTTGCCTAGGCTTCGGACGAAAAGGCTTGCGACGAAAATCTAAGGAGACGAAACATGTCGATCTCGCGATTGCTCTTGGCGTTCGCGACTGCGAGCGCATTGGTTTCCGCAGCCGTTGCCCAAACGCCTCCTTCGCGGTGGGGGGCGGGCGACGAGCTTGGGATGGCGAACACGCTCGGCCCCGCCACCTGGCAGCGCTGCGCGCAGGCATTAGCAAACCCCAAGGCCAAATCCTATGAGGTGTCACATCTGCGCTCGAACACCATGCCGCAATCGCCGTTCGGCGTGCCGCTGCGCGACAAGTATCGGCCGACCGTGGGCATTCCCGGCACCGCCCACGCCTTCAACGGCGAGGAGACCGTGAGTGGGGAGCCCGGCGCCCAAGGCACCCAGATGGATGCCATCGGGCATTTCGCGGTGCTGCCCGAAGTCTGGGACGGCAAGGGCGATTTCCCGGCGGACAGGGCGATCTACTACGGCGGCTACAAGCAGTCGGACATCAAGCCGACGCCCGACTCGCCGTTGCAGAAGCTCGGGATCGAGAAAGTGCCGCCGATCGTCACCACGGCGGTGCTGCTCGATGCCAAGGCGTATCTCGGGAAAGGCAAAGCGATGCAGCCGGGCGAGGCCGTCACCGCCAAGGACATCGAGGGGATGCTCAAGGCGCAGGGGCTCGAAAGCCGCGGGCTCCTTCCCGGCGACGTGCTCTACATCTACACCGGCTGGGGCGACAACTGGAAAGACCCTGACAGCGAGAAGTTCTACTACACAAAAGGGCCGGGCCTCGCTTACGACGCCGCCAAATACATCGAGGAGAAGCAGGTCGTGCTGCTGGCGCTCGATAATCCGTTCACCGATCCGGTGGCGGACGGCTTCCTTGCGGGCACGGCAGGCCCGCCGGCCGGCACGCCGCCGGGTTTGCCGTTTGCGATCCACCATCATGATTTGACCCAGGCCGGCATCTATCAGATACAGAACGCCAACCTTGGGGCGCTCGCCAATGACAAGGTCTGGGTGTCCTGCACCATGATCCTGCCGTTGCGCGCGCAAGGAAATGCCGGTTCGCCGGTCCGCCCGGTGGCCATCGGGGCGCCGGCACAGTAGCGGCAGTCGCAAAAAAAAGGGGCGGATTCAGCCCTTGAGGTGAAGCCGCCCCTGACGTGGTCGCTGTCGCGATTGCTAGCTTATTGTTGGAGCATGATCTTTTCCGAAAACCGGTTCCAACTTTTCGGGATCATGCTCTTGCCATCGAAGTTACGGATCCGAGCCGACGGTCTGGAAGACCGCGATGCGGCCGTTGGCGTCGACGCCTCCCCTGAGCACAAATCCCGGTCATTCCGGCGGCGAACGCGGTGCACCCCGCAAGCTCGACGAAGAAATGTGGCAGGTGATGATGCGCCAATTCGCCCGACGTGCTAGATGACTCCCAAACAGGATATTACCATGGGCGAATTTACCCGGATCACACAGAATGCCGCCGTCATGGGCGGCAAGCCATGCATCCGCGGGATGCGAGTTACGGTTGGCATGATCGTAGCACAGATCGGCGCTGGTCTAACGATTGATCAGCTCCTGGCCGACTATCCTTATCTGGATCGCGACGACGTGCTTGAAGCGTTGCGTTATGCGGCGTGGCGCGCGCAGGAGCGCGAGGTCGCTCTTGCGGATTCTTGATGAAAGTCCTGGTGGATATGAATTTGTCGCCGGACTGGGCGAGATTTCTTGCTGAGGCAGGTTTCGAAGCGGTCCATTGTCGAACGTCGGTTCGAAGAGCGCGACAGATAGCGAATTGATGCAATGGGCCGCTGAGAACGACCACATCATCCTCACCGCCGACTTAGACTTTGGCGCCATTCTTGCCGCGACGCACGGTATCAAACCGAGCGTCGTCCAAGTGCGCAGCGACCTCCTCTCGCCGGGTGCAGTCGGCGGTGCAGTCGTGCGGGCCGTCCGCCAAGCTCGCCAGGAATTGCTTGATGGTGCGCTGATCTCCATTGATGCCGCCCACGCGAGACTGCGCATTCTTCCACTCAAGAAATGAGCGCGTCCGGCTTATCCCGACCGCCCAAACTCACGCGGCCGCGGCCGCCTGCGCCAGCGGCTGCAGCACGAAGTCGTACCTGATGGTGTAGAACGTCGTCCCGATCTGCTCGCCGTTCGGCGCGACGCCGGGCGGGTTTTCGACAAAATCCACGATCAGCGGCGCCTTCACGCCATAGACGACGTCCGTCTCAAGATAAGGACAGACGCGGTTGAACAAGTGGGTCACGACGCGGCGATAGCTGGGCGCCTCGATGCAAAAGTGAATGTGGGCCGGGCGCATTTCCGACACGTCGGTCCGCTTGACGAGATCGCCGATTGGTCCGTCCATCGGGATCGAGTAGCCGATCGGCGCCACCGTGCGGATCGTGTATGAGCCATCGGCCTTGGAGTGAAACACGCCGCGCATCCACGGCTCGGTGACGTCGCGCTGGGCCTCGTAGAGCCCCGTCGAGGCCTTTGACCGTGCCGGTGACGAAGCACGGAATGCCGGGGCACCCCGCCGCCATATTGCCGCCGTCGGCGAAAGCCGGCGCATTCGGCACATGGAACGGACCTTCGACGGTGGTAGGCGTCGCCCGGCTCTCCAGCCGGTGATTGAGGGCATCGATCAGCATGCTCACGCCCATGACGTCGGAGAACAGAATGAACTCCTGGCGTTTGTCGTCGCATTTCTGGCCGATCCGGGTGAGGAAATCGATCGCCGTCGCCCACTCGGCCTCGGTCGGCTCGATGTCGCGCACGAACGCATGCACGTGCTTGATGAATGATTGCATCACCTGGCGCAGACGGGGGTCCGGCACCGCCTTCCAGCGCTCGAGAACCACATCGGTCAGATTCTGTTCGGTGACATAGGGCATCGGGTGCTCTCCTCAAACTTTTCCGCCGATTTCTTGCCGCACGATTTTAGCGCCGTCCACCATGGCTTTCATCTTGCCATAAGCCACCGCGCGCGGCAGGTACTTCATGCCGCAGTCCGGAGCGATGACGAGCCGCTCCGGCGCCACATGCGCCATCGCCGCCCGGATCCGGGAGGCCACGATCTGCGGCGTCTCAATCGCCATATCGGCAAGATCGATCACGCCTAGAATGATGGTCTTGCCCGGCAGGTTTCTCAAGACCGCAAGATCGAGCCTGGGCTGCGCCGCCTCGATCGAGATCTGTTGGGCCTTTGAATTTTCAAGCTCGGCCAGGAACGAATAGCCGGTGGGCTTGTCATGCACCACTGCCGCATAGCCGAAACACAGATGCACCGCGACCGTGCCGGAAACGCCGTCGAGCGCCCGGTTGAGCGCGTTAAGGCCGAAGGCGCGCGCCTTGTCGGGATATTGTTGCATCCACGGCTCGTCAACCTGCACGACCTCGGCGCCGGCGGCAAACAGGTCCTTGATCTCGCCATTGACGGCATCGGCGAAGTCCATCGCTATCGCTTCCTCATCGCCGTAATGGTCGTCCTGCGCCTGGCGGCTCATGGTGAAGGGCCCCGGAACGGTGGCCTTGATGCGGCGGTCGGTATTGGCGCGCAGCCATTGGACGTCGCGTACCGCCACGGGCCGTTGCCGCCTGATCGGGCCGGTGATGCGCGGCACCTGGATGGGCCTGCCCATCCGGCTCATGGTGGTGCCCGGGTTGTCGATGTCGACGCCGTCGAGCGCGGTGGCGAAATGATTGGAATAGCTCTCGCGGCGCTGCTCGCCGTCGCTGACGATATCGATACCGGCGCGCTCCTGGTCGCGAATGGCGAGCAGCGTGGCGTCGTCCTGGGCGGCTTCAAGCTTATCGGGCGCGATCAACCACAGATCGCGCGCCCGCACGCGCGGCACCTGCTTCGACAGACGCGCCCGATCGATGAGCCATTCGGGCTGCGGGTAGGAGCCGACCAAACAGGTGGGCAGCATTTATGTTCTCCTTATCCCTCCCCGTCTTCGGGAGGGTGGCCGAGCGAAGCGAGGTCGGGTGGGGACCACAAAAGGCACGGTCATGCCGGGGAAAGAACCCCACCCTACCCTCCCCGAAGACGGGGAGGGATCAAACTACCGCCACTACTCCACAAACCGCGTCGCCACGATTTGCTCATAGGGAACATCGCCGCTGAGAATCCCCATCGAGCGGGCGAAGGCGTTCATGCCGGCGACGAATTCCGGCGTAATTTTCGCATCGTAATAGGGCAGATCGCGGCGGATCAACCCGGCAATCAGCTCGGCCTCCTCCGGCGGAAACAACTTGCGCCCCACCCCGGTCGCGAGCGAGACGTCGTTCTTCAACGCGGCCTGGGTCTTGACGATCGCGCGCACGGCCGCGGCCGCAATCTCGGGCGAGCGCTCGATCAGCTGGTCGGTCGTCGCGATCGACGCCATGGTGTAGTTGAAGCACTGTTTCGGCCCGTCGCCGCGGCGGACATCGAGCACGACCGTGCCGACGCCGCGGCGCACCGCGACCTCGGCGCCCATGCCGTTGGCCCAGAAGCCGTC
>WNFT01003948.1_pt1 | contig 19942 bp, 15 predicted proteins | sample 5400191 | NCBI WGS metagenome assembly WNFT01 (sample SAMN13153359, study PRJNA577476) | soil metagenome | isolation source: 80 cm saprolite under Madrone tree | place: USA:California | collected 2016-06-14 | reverse complement strand
CAGCCACGAGCAGAACAGAAAAGCGCTCACCCCAGGCAGCGACGGCAGCGGTTCGTAGAGGTAGCTCGCGAGTCTGTGTACCTTGCAGTTCATGTATGTCCTGGGTTAGCGAGGTAAAAGCCGTTTCCAGGTCATGAAGCAAGCTATGGCGACTTTCGTGGTTATGTAAGGCTTTCTCGGCTGCTTCTGTGTGTTTCTGCTTCAATGCACTTAGCTCAAACTCGCAATCCTGGTGAGCGCCAGTGCAGGCATAGCGTGCGATGCGTAGCAATTGATCGGTGACGCCCGACATGGCTGAGACTACGACGATAGGGAAGGCTTCTCCAGGATCATGTAATTTGTGAGCGATGATGTTCGCCACGTGTCGTATGCGTTCACCGCTGCCGACTGAAGTTCCTCCGAATTTTATGATTTGCAGGCTGGTTTGCATAAGATTGCTCCGATACGATGAAAGATAAGTATTGCGTTATGATCCAAAAAGGGCCCCACCCCTACGCCAGGATGTGCAATGCGAGTGTCCTCATTGCACATCCACATCGTCCCCGCCATTACACGGAAAGGGACGCGCTAGCTTTGAGGGTCGCGGCTTTTAAGGCTTGATCGAGGTCTTCGATCAGGTCATCGACCGTCTCCAGGCCGACTGATAGGCGAACGAAATCAGGTGTGACGCCTGTTTCGTACTGCTCATCGGGTGTCAATTGTGAGTGGGTCGTGCTCGCCGGATGGATGATGAGCGACTTGGCGTCTCCGACGTTGGCCAGGTGAGAGAATAGCTCAACGTGACGAATGAGCTGTTTGCCCGCCTCCAGGCCGCCCTTGATGCCGAAGCCGAGGATAGCCCCGTAACCATGCGTATGGTACTTTGCTGCTAGCTCGTACTGCGGATGGCTCTTCAGGCCAGGATAGCTGACCCAATTGACAGACGGGTGCCCCTCCAGGAACTCGGCAATGCGCTGGGCATTCTGGCTGTGGCGCTCCATACGCAATGGTAGGGTTTCCAATCCTTGCAGGAAGAGCCAGGCGTTGAACGGCGCGGTGGCGGGGCCGAGGTCGCGCAGCAGTTGCACGCGTGCCTTGATAATGTAAGCCAGCGGGCCAAGCGCTTCGACGTAACGGAGTCCATGATACGATTGATCAGGCTCGACAAATTCGGGGAAGCGCCCGCTCGTCCAGTCGAACGTCCCGCTATCGACGATTACGCCGCCGATAGCTGTGCCGTGCCCACCGATGAACTTGGTTGCCGAGTGGACAACGATATCAGCGCCGTGCTTGAACGGCTGCATCAGGTAGGGCGTGGGTAAGGTATTATCGAGAATGAGCGGCAGGCCGTATTCGTGCGCGATGTCGGCTGTAGCGCGTATATCCAGGGTGTCCAGGCGCGGGTTGCCGACTGTTTCGGCGAAGATGGCCCTGGTGCGATCATTGATGGCAGGGCGGAAGTTCTCCGGGTTGCGGCTGTCCACGAAGCGAACATTGATACCCAGCTTGGGAAGCGTATAGTGGAACAGGTTATAAGTGCCGCCGTACAGGCTGGCCGAGGTGACGATTTCATCACCCGTCTGAGCGATGTTGAGAATAGCAAGGGTTTCCGCAGCCTGGCCAGAAGCGGTTGCCAGTGCGCCAACGCCACCTTCGAGGGCGGCTATACGGCGTTCGAAGGCATCCTGGGTAGGATTCATAATGCGCGTGTAGATATTGCCAAACTGCTTGAGCGCGAATAGGTCGGAGGCATGCTCGGGACTGTCGAAGACATACGAGCTTGTCTGATAGATGGGAACTGCACGTGCATTAGTTGCGCTGTCTGCCGTTTCCTGCCCAGCATGCAAAGATAACGTTTCAAATCCGTACCGGCGATTACTGTTAAGTGCCATGGGTGTTGTTACTCCTTTATCAGATTCAGCGCACCGGTCATTTGCTCCCACTCTTTCAGGAAAGCATCATGGCCGTGCGGGGAATCAAGTTCTGCATAGATTGCCTCACCACCGGCAGCGCGCACCTGGTCTGCTAACCAGCGTACACGCGCGGCAGGAAAAAGAAAATCCGAACGAATGCCGATGAAGAGCGCTTTACTACGCAAGCGACTCAACGCGGCTTCTAGTGAGGGATAGCCCTCACTGACATCATACAAATCCATTGCCCGGCTGATGTAGAGGTAGCTATTGGCGTCGAAGCGCCTGACCAGCGTTTCACCCTGGTGATAGAGGTAGCCTTCTACGTCGAAGCGCTCGCCAGGATCGGTGAAACCACTGGGAGCAGATACGTTTTTATTGCGGGCAGGGCGACGCGCAAAACGCAACTCCATTGCCTCCTCGCTCTGGTAGGTGATCATCGCCAGCATGCGTGCAATGGCTAGCCCTTCTCGTGGGCCTTCTCCAGGCAAGTAATCACCGCCTTGCCAAAGTGGATCGGCCAGAATAGCCTGTCGTCCAACTTCGCTGAACGCTATCGCCTGCGCGGTGAGCGCTGCTGTTGCTGCAACAACGATGGCCCTACGCACGAGTTCAGGATAGGCAACGGCCCATTCCAATGACTGCTGTCCACCAATTGAACCACCTGCAACCATAGCCAGTTGACGCACGCCCAGGTGCTCGATCAGCTTGCGCTGCACCTCCACCATATCCCGGATGGTAATGACTGGAAAGCGCATACCATAGGGGCGCCCTGTGTTTGGGTCAACCGAGGAGGGGCCGGTAGTACCATAGCATCCCCCCAGGATATTCGAGCAGATCACGTAGTAGCGCGAGGTATCGAAGAATCTCCCCAGGCCAATTAAGGGATTCCACCACGCTGCCTTTGGATCACCGGGGTTTTCTGTGTCGTGAGCATGTGAACTGCCTGTGAGGGCATGGGTAATCAATACCGCATTATCGCCTGTCGCATTAAGCTTGCCCCACGTTTCATATGCCACTGTCACCGGGGCGATGTGACCGCCGCGCTGCAATGGCAGTGAGTCAAAGGTGAAAACCTGGTTGGCAGTTTTGGGCCGTGTACCTGCCACAACATTGTGTTCCAATTGTGTCACCATTGCCACTCCTTTCTTCTTTCTGGCCTGGCCTGAAAATAGGAACAAAAAAACCCCTACCCTGACAGGGGCGAGGGGTAAAATGGTTTTCGCGGTACCACCCTGGTTTATCGACGCCTCGCGGCGCCAACCTCAACGAGTGTCGTGGGAGAAAAGAGCTGTTTTCTCTTACAACACTCCTGCCTCTAACGGGGCTGACCGGCACAGTCTACTGACCGACAAGGCGTTCAACCTGCAACTCCGAGGTCATATTCAACGCTGGTGCGGCGCTGGTATCTCATCAGCACCAACTCGCTGTAGCCGTCCGTGACGTTTACTCGTCCTCATCACAGTTATTCTCTTTAAGCATGGTTTGTGATTGCTCACTGCTAAAGTACGTAGCATATGCAGGCAATAAAAAACCCCTGCGTCTCAGGGGTGTAGCTTCGTCGCTTTTCCCCTCATCTCGCGGACTATTCCGCCGGAATTGGCACCCTTCCTGCGACTATGCAGGCGGGTTGTCGGGCTTCAACGGGCCGTTTCCCTCCACCTCTCTTGATGAGAGCAGATTTTGCTGCGTATATTCAGTTGTAAGTGTACTTTCAATTGTTAGTAAAGTATACCGGAGAAACTCGAGTAATGTCAAGGTTTTTGGGAGAAAGAGCAAATATGAAACATCTTCGCCTGTCGCTGGTGGGTTTTGGAGTTGTCGGGCAGGGATTCGCCGAGTTGCTTGCAGACAAGCATGCTGATTTGAAGCAGCAGTTTGGAGTGGATGTAACGCTTGTTGGTGTTGCTAACGCGCGTCATGGCTTTATTTATCGCGAAGACGGGCTGGATATTCCCAGGATATTGGAACTTGCGGCAAAGCAGCGCCCGCTGGCAGAGCATCCAGGGGTAGCGCATTGGGATAGCGCATTGGGGGGATTGCAAGCAAGCAGCGCTGATGTGCTGGTTGAGGTGACGCCCACGAATTTGCGCGATGGGGAACCGGGCATGAGTCACATGCGTATGGCCCTCGCGAAAGGGATGCATGTTGTCACCGCGAACAAGGGGCCGGTGGCGCTGGCTGCGACCGAACTGCTCACACTGGCGCGGCAACATGGAGTACAGTTGCGCATGGAGTCAACGGTAATGGCCGGTACGCCTGTCATCAGCACTATTCGCGAGGGCATGGCAGGGGCGCGTGTTTACGGCATACGCGGCATACTCAATGGCACCACGAACTATATCTTGAGCGCGATGGCATCGGGTCGTGATTATGCTGAGGCGCTGGCGGAGGCGCAAGCCCGGGGATATGCAGAAACAGATCCAACTGCTGATGTTGAAGGCTATGACGCAGTAGCCAAGACATTGATTCTGGCGGCGCTGATATTTGGTCGCACGCTTAAACCGGAGCAGGTGGTACGGCGAGGTATCACAACGATTAGCAGGGAGCAGGTACAAACGGCGCTGGATGAGGGTAAGAGAATCAAGTTGATTGCTTCTTTACGCCTGCTTGCAAGTGATGACGGGAAGGGAGATGCGCTTGAAGCGCGTGTTGAGCCGGGCGCATTGCCGCTTGATGATCCGCTGGCGCGTGTGGATGGCGTGATGAACGCATTAACGATCCAGGCTGATACGCTCTCTGAGGTGACCGTGATTGGGCCGGGAGCGGGGCGGATGCAGACGGGCCAGGGGTTGCTGGCGGATGTGATCGCCTTGACAAGGTAAGGTACGCGGGAGTGCTTTCTTAGGCAACGGAGGATGTTTGGAAGGATTGTCGATGGGTGAAGCGGGAAAGGCGAAAGCGGTCTAATGGAACGACAGGCTGCGTGCCTCGTACCATGCTGCTCAAGAGTTCGCCCAGAAGCACACCGAATTTGAAACCGTGGCCTGTGAAGCCCGTGGCAAAGATGATACGGGGGTCGTGTGGCAGGTGGTCAAGGATAAAATCTTCGTCCGGAGTGACATCATAGGTACATGAATCGATACGTGCCAGCTCCGCGTGGTGAAGGGCAGGCAAGAGTTCTCTAAGCTGGCCGGTGATTTGAGCAATGATACCTTGATCGGGGAGAGAAACCTCATCCGGGTCAACGGGGGGGCCAAATTTGTGCGAGGCTGCTTTTAGCCATCCATTGCAGCCTTGATGAATGGGGGAGCCGTAGAGATCCTGGGCGATAAATGCGGGAAAAGTGCCTGGGCTAAATAATGAGAAAGGGAGACCGGCGAAATAAAGCAGGTACTGGCGGGTCAGGCGTACTGGTAGATGTAGATCAGCGAGGAGCCGGTGGACCCAGGAACCGGTTGCGAGCACAACGCGATCCGCCGAAATCTCGTTTCCGTAACTGAGGCGCAGGCGGACCGGACGCTGTTGACTGTCGCTTGTGATATGGGTCACATGGCAGGATTCGTATATTGCTCCACCCCGATCGAGTACCAGGTCGCGGAGCGTCAGCAAACAGTTCGAAGCGTGTAATATGCCCCCTTCATGATTGTAGCTGAATGTGTCGTAAGGCTGCGTATCAAACTGGGGAAAGCGAAGCCCACAATCTTCTCTGGAAAGACGTTCGATGGGAAGTCCTGACGCCTGTACAACGTGGAAACTCGGCTGTGTGAAGTTATCGTTTTCTGTGCCCAGCATAAGCAGCCCGGTTGGGGTGTAGAGCGTGCGTCTCGATAGCTGTTCGAGACTTCGCCAGCGCTTCAGGCTTAAGCGCACCATGCTGGTATAGAACGAGTCGGGACCATACTCGAAGCGCAGGAGACGTGAGGAGCCGTGAGAACTGCAGCGTCTATGATCCACAGCCTCTTGTTCCAGGACGGTTACGTGTTGCATACCTTGCGATAACAGAGCATAAGCGGTTGAGAGTCCAACGATACCTGCACCTACAATTACGATGCCTTGCTGGCAAAGCATATTATTCCGTCTCCCAAGAAGTTTTATTGAACACTGGTGATTATAGCAGGAAATACACTTAATGTCAATGTCACATAACTTCTGATAGTTCAGCTTTTATAGTAAAACAATGTAATTGTTTTGCACTATAATTTGTGATAACAGTGTTGTTTCATTGTGTGATGTTGTCCGGGAGCAAAATGTATGGGAGGGCAGTTATGGTGAGTGACAAATGATGCTTGTAAATATATGGGTATGTTGTGCGGAAGTATGGTTAGCGGTGTCGAAAAGTGTATTAACATCAGTTCGGGTCGCTCTCGCAGTCCGACCAACTTTATCGTATACTTGAGAAAGTGCTCACACCGAGCCGCGCAGATCACGACAGATGGCTTTTTGCAGTGAAGAAAAGGAGAAACCCGCATGCCGCTCGACCCACAAGTACAAGCCCTGCTGGACCAGATGGCAGCCCTGAACGGGCCCCCTATCCACACGCTGACGCCTGAACTGGTGCGCGTGGAGATAAAAATGCAGTTGGCGAATGCCCCCGGCGAACCGGAACCGGTGGCCCAGGTTGTAAACAGGACGATTCCAGGGCCGGCTGGCGAGATTCCCGTCAGAATCTATATCCCGGCAGGTAGCGGACCCTTCCCGGCGCTGGTCTTCTTTCACGGTGGTGGCTGGGTGATATGCGATCTGGATACGCATGATAGCTTGTGCCGCAGCCTATGCAATGGAGCCGGCTGCGTTGTGGTGTCGGTGGACTACCGCCTCGCACCCGAACACAAATTCCCCGCTGCACCCGAAGATTGCTACACCGCGACGCAGTGGGTGGCCGGACATGCGGCAGAGATCAACGCCAACCCTGGCAAGCTTGCCATAGGCGGCGATAGCGCCGGCGGCAACCTTACGGCGGTGGTGGCGCAGATGGCGCGGGACCAAATTGGCCCCCGGCTGGCTCTCCAGTTGCTGATCTACCCGGCGACGGATTTCACCTTCGATGGCCCATCCATCCACGAAAATGGTCAGGGCTACTTCCTGACCACCGATGATATGCACTGGTTCACGGGCTACTATTTGAACAGCGATGCCGACACGCGACCTGCCACCGGCCCTGGTGATTACAGCCGAGTATGACCCGCTGCGCGACGAGGGCGAAGCCTACGGCAAGCGGCTCAAAGAGGCGGGTGTGCCCATCACTCTCTCCCGCTATAACGGTGTGATTCACGGGTTCCTCAGCCTGGAGCCACTGACTGAGAAAGGGAAGCAGGCGAGAGAGGAATGCGCTCAGGCGCTGCGCGCCGCCTTTGCTACGCACTAGCATCCGACCAGCAGAAAGATACCCCTGGGGCAGACGACGTCAGCTTGCTTGACGCCAGGCAACGTTGATGATCGGCGTCCTGGAAGTCGCTGCCCAGCACCCCCTGGAAGTCCTCACCCGGCAGGGCCTCGACCACTTCGTGCCCACGCGAGTGATGGTACTCCAGATATAGCCGTTGAGCCCGTCTTCTCGCCAGCCCATCTCATAGATGACCGCTGGTTGCATGCTGCAGGTTACACCTGCGCCAGCCAACAGCGGCGCTATCCTGTGGTTTACCGGTATGGCAAGAAATCTTGTATCGCTATGTCGCATAAACAATGTGGCGGGGCTGCTCCGCCCCGCCATGTTGTTAACGAAAACCTTATCCTCCCGTATATCCCAACACATCCGTACCACCCTGATCCACCCCAGCGAAGTCGAAGTACATCGGGCGTTCGGCCACGATCTTCGCGTTGGCGCCCAGCACCTGCACTGTGAGAGAAACCGAGGAGGAGTTTCCGCCCATGTTGTTGTAGGCCTGGGCGATCGGCGCAACCAGGCTATTGATACCGGTCGTCTGGCGACTGTGAGCGATGACGATTACCTGGTGCTCAAACACGTACCCATCGGCAAACAGCGTCACGACCACCGTCTCATCGGCATTGGTCGGGTTTTGCAGCGTCAGGTACTCCTGGAAGGTGTTGGCCGTGTAGCCCTCGGCAAAAGCGTAGACGCTGTGCGACGCCGGTCCTGCTTCCCCAACGATCTCGGTGCCACCAGAGATGTGCGAAGGGCCGAAGTGGAAGTACATCAGGCGGTCGGCCACAATGGGGCCTGCCGAGGTAATCTCAGCCGACACCGAGAGGGTCGTCTGGCAAGGGGTGACGTCGCAGGTTCCCGTTGGATGGGCATTGGCCTGGTTGACATCGAAGGTGGTCTGTCCCAGAGCAGGAACCGATACCTGAACCGACTGGGTGTGCCCATTGGTATATTCCAGCTTAATCGTGGCCGTGGTAGCTGTTGTACCATAGTTGGCCAGGATCAAGTATTCCTGGAAGCCGGAGGCGGTGTAGCCCTCGGCGAAGAGCCAGTCGGTACCGGGCGCGGTGGCGCCGACCACGCTGGCAGCACCGGTAGTCACCCCACCGGCTGTGGCGATGTTATCGCTGAAGTACATCGGGCGTTCGACCACGATGGGCAAGCTCGAGCTAACAGACGCCGCCATCTGGAGGCCCACCGGCGGGGTAATGGTGCCGCGATGCAGGGGCAAGACGGTCACCGTCTGGGTGGAACAAGCCGGTTGGCCATTTTGCCCACAGGCACCGGTGTAGAATGTGGCAGTGACGGTAGCGTTCTGTGTGGTGCTGGGATTGAGCATGGTGATGTAGGTGTAATAGGTGCGACCTGACCGGCGCGTGTCGACTTTGGGGAAGAAGTAGGTCTTTCCCGGGTTCGTTGCGCCGACCACGTCGGTGCCGCTGTGGATGCTCAGGTAGTTGAAGTACATGGGGCGTTCGACGACGATACCTGGCCCGCTGGTGACCTGTACGATCGCGGAGATCGCCTGTTGCGGACTAGTTGTTGGAATGCCCAGATCCTGGTTGACAGAGACAGTCGCCCGCGTACTGGCAGGGACGGTATGGGTGACAGTGACTGCCGAACGCGACTGGAACAGGTAGCTGATATTGACGGTAGCCGCCTGGGTGGAGCTGGGATTCTGCATGGTGATGAATTCCTGGAAGCCGCCGCCAACGCTGCCCTCTGCAAAATACCACTTAGTGTTTGCGGGCGAGGAACGAGGCCCTGTGGCACTCTGCGCAAGTGAAACGAGGTTCTGCGCCAGCGCCAGGGCGTTATAACTACCAAGGCCTGTCGCCATGTCATAGTTAGACGTAGCTGGATAACGCCCATTCAGATGATTGTAGTCATTATTCCCCGACGTGATATCGTGGAAGCTGGCAGTATAGGTATTCGAGTTACTGGCAGCCTGGTAAAGGAGTGGGTTTATGTAGCCAAGGCTGAAATTGCCCATCCGCAGTGACATCTCATTGGTGAGTGCCATCATCGCTGCCCACATGGGGGCGGCTGCAGAGGTGCCACCAACGATCAACCAGCCACCAGAACTGCTGCAGTGAGCCGCTGTTGATGAGCAATAGACCAGGTAGCCGTTGTGAGGGTCGGCATTCAACGAGACGTCGGGAGACTCGCGATGACCGTTGCTGTACTGATTACTGACACCAGGTCCGGTTTGCCATGACGGCAACGACCAGAATTGGCTGATACCGCCCCCGGAAGCGCCGCCAGGGTTGTTACTTTGAGGAAGATTATTCCACACGATTTCGGAGTTGTAAGTTCCCTGGGTGTTTGACGTGAGAGTTGTGCCACCAACGCCGGTAACAAAAGGCTGAGCTGCGGGGTCTCCTGCATTCAGCCCGGTGGATGGGGGCTGGGAAAACGCACAGCCAGCGCTGCCACTATCACCAGAAGTGGCAAAGATGCTTTCACCCTCGGCGGCTGCAACCGCGAAGAACGTGTTTTCCTGGCTAGCCTCCTGTTGCCCCACATTTTTTTCGCAGTTTCCCCAACTGGTACTCACTACGGGTGGCGCATCTGCGATGATTTGCGCCCACTCAGCATTATAATCCGCGGCATCATTAGCGGCCTCGTAGATGCGCAGGATACCGAGCTGGGGTGCCGCACTCAGCACCAGTTGAGCATCCAACTCAACCTCCAATACGCCGCTATCTGAGGGAACTGCTCCCTTGCCAGTGACCACCGTCTGGATTGCCGGATGGGCGTGGCCGAAACATGAGGCATAGTTGGTGAGATCGCTCATCTGGAAGGTGTCTAATTCAAAGAGCGCGACAGTCTGCCCCTCGCCGTGATCGCCTGCACTATACAGCCCATTCAGGTTGTAAGCTGTCGCAGTCTGGTTAGGGGTCATGTAGCTATTGGGAGTGCCTGGGTTGCCTGGTCCAGGACCTGGGCAAGTCAGCGCATTATGTTTGCTGGCTAACGTTGAGAGCATTTGCCTGGCTATTTGGGGGTGATACAGGCGCGTCGCGGTATTGAGGCCGCTGATACTCTGGATCGCTCCTACCAGCGAGGATGGCACAAGAGGGTCAGTAGTGTTGGCATAAAATACGCGGCCATCCGGGGCAGTATAGTTGTTGATTGTGACATGGAATACCTGCTCAGCCTGCCCGATAGTACCACTCAAGTTGACCAGTAGATGATGGCGATATTCGTGGGTAATCGTGAAGCCAGACGTTTCCAGATACTGCAGCAGCGCGTTGTAGGTTGCCTTAGCCGGTCCGAAAACCGCGGCGATCTCCGCAGGTGCCAGATAGCGGTGGTAATTCACGGAAGTCCTGTTCGAAATGTCCTGTGCAGAGCGCGTCAGTTCGTCCGCATTGCGTGGACGCAGGCCGATCGCGAGTGAAATGGATTGATTTTGATCGGCCGGACCGCGTAGAGAACTGTGCGCGATCAATGGGGAAATCGTGCCTGTAAAGGGTGTGAGTCCTGTCGAGGCGGCCTGCGTGGAGCTACGGGCAATGTACGATAGCACTCCACCGGCCAGGAGTATAAGCATAAGCAAGGCACTGACAAGTGCGAAATGTAGGGATCGACCGTGGCCAGAGGGCGCGCCCCCTGCTCGTGGCTGACGGGAAAAAATCCGCATAAATCCGAATCTCCTCTGGTGTTTACAAGAACAACATAAGCTTAATGGATGTAATGAGCCTTGTTGGCTATGTAACCCCATCCATAGTAATCGACGTGTAGCAGGTTATCTAGATAACATCTCATCAGTAAGTAGTACTTGCTTCCTTGATTGATGTAAAATGACGGGGTTCTCAAGAGGTCGGACAAACTCCTCGTTGGAGGTATGGCATCTCTCACAGGTTGCGGGTACATTCCGCAATTGGTGTGTAGCTCAGGCGCTACGGCAGTCTGAGAAGGGTATCATCATAGAACTTATGTTACACCAGACCCACTTCTTTCGTTAAGAATATATGAGGGGTACATGAAGACCTCTCAGCAGACAAGCTATTTATAGGTTTTGCTTGTAGTGCGTTCTCGTAGCGCGGTACCTGTAGGTAGGCCTTGTATTAACTGTATCATTTAATGGGAGCCGGGCTTCTCGGCTCCCATTTTTACTGGCTTTTGTGAAAGCCTATTGCTCCTGGAATTATTCCTGCTTGCCAGGTGTTTATTTAGTTGGACAGTACATAATCCCCTATGGTATACTACAGTTCGATGCAGTGCGAATAAGCCGGTGTGTTTCGTATTGTTGTGTATAAACCAGGTTAGGAAAGAAGTCCAGATAGACAGAAGATAGGCGAAAGGGGTCCAGGATCGATGCCAAGAAAAGGTGAACTTTCAAAGACGGCGCGTGCCTCGCTGGCAAACCGTGAAGAGCTTAACCATATGACCAGCCGTATCTGCGAGAAGTGCGGCGAACCAATCATGCTTAAGGAACTGCAACCTGTGAAGGTGCTTGGTAAAGGGATGGTCTTCTACCACAAGTCTCATTACAGCATGCAGTAATTGTGGTGCGCTCCGCTAAGCGATATCAGGAAGATAAGCCCTCGATTAGATTTGATCGAGGGCTTATTTTTTAGCGTTTGATTTTCAGGGTGTTGACGAAGTTTGCGGCAAGCGTATCGTATGCTTCGCCGTGGTATTCTTCGATGCGACCGGCGTCGCACAGGGTTGTTAAGATGGAGTCGATGGGCAGTTGAGCCAGCAGGGGAGCATCCGTCATATCGACCAGTTCTGGCCCGTTGCTGGGACCGAATATCTCGTACCGCTCGCCGTCCGGGGTCTCGAAGTAGGCCATGTTCTCGACAACTCCTACAATGATGCCCTTGAGTTGCAGCACCATGTTGATGCATTTCTTCACGACCATGGTTGCGAGCAACTGTGGGGAGGAGACGATGACGATGCCATCGACGGGCAACGACTGCAAAACAGTCATGGGGGCATCAGAGGTGCCGGGAGGCAGGTCTACCAGCAGGTAGTCAAGCTGCCCCCAATCAACATCGCTGTAGAATTGTTTGATGGCGCTGGAAACCATTGGGCCACGCCAGACAACGGGAGAGCTTTCGTTCTCCAGGAACATGTTCATTGACATGACGCGAATGCCGCCCATGCTGGTCAGCGGCTCAATACCCCCGCTGGCAGACTTGGCAGGCTGGCCCTTCGTACCGAACATACGCGCAATACTGGGGCCGGTGATGTCACCATCCAGGATGCCAACCCGCAATCCCTGCCGGCGGAGCGAGACAGCCAGCAAGCCTGTGACAAGCGATTTGCCAACGCCGCCTTTGCCGCTCATGATGGCGATGACCTGTTTGATAGCGCCATCTTTACCGGCAGGAGCCATTGTCAATGGTATGCCACGCCCAACAGGGGCCTTCTTGGGTGCGACCGAGATGGGCTCTCCCTTGACGACGGCGTTGAGGTCTTTGAGCAGAAGCGCCTGTTTTTCGGGCGTAAAGCGATGCGTGCGGGCACCACCTGCGATGCTTTCCCGTGAGCCGACGGCACAGGCCGTGCAGGGCAGTCCATGACCATGAAAGACCTTTACAGTTTCGGGGTGTTTCGTGACAACATCGTGAATGATCATATCGACAGTTATAGTTTCCGCCATGTCCCTTATCCTCTTGCAGGCGCGATTTGTTAGCGCCGTTCCTCGTGAAATTGGTGTCTGGTTCAATTGGTTCGAGATAGAAATTAAATCCGACCTCTGTACTCAGATATATTATAGCATAGGACGTATCTCTACATCAACGAAGCAATTGATGCGAAGCGGGGCCGGTCGAGGGACCACCCTGCTTCGCTCAATTTTCTGATAGCCCTATACGGTAGTCACTAGACCAGGATGCCCTCATCGTCCAGTTGCTTAATTTGCTCATCGGTCATGCCAAGCAAGTTCTTGAAAATGTACTCGGTGTCAGCGCCCAGGGGTGGGGCGGGACGATGGATGTAACCCGGGGTGGCTGACATTTTGAATGGTACACCTGGATAGAGCTTTTCGCCTACGACCGGGTGATCAAAGCTTTCCATGTAGCCTCGTGCCTTGATATGAGGGTCCACAACGAATTCGCCCGTGCTGAGTACTGCGCCTGCGGCTACTCCTGCGGCCTGTAAACGGTGCATTACGTCGTAGTGGTCGTATTGTGCCGTCCATGCACTGATGAGATCGTCGAGCGCCTGCCGGTTTTGGATGCGCGCGTTGTTGGTGGCGAAGCGTGCATCTTGAGCCAGTTGGGGCTGTCCTATGGTTGTTGCCAGGGCTGCAAACTCCGTATCGTTCTCCACGGAGATAGCGCACCACTGGTCATCCCCGCTGCAGGGGTAGACGTTATGCGGGGCGAAGAAGCGATTCAGGTCGCCGTTACGCTGCTGGATATCGCCATTGATGGTATATTCGATGATGGCGGTACCGGTGAGGGCGGCAGCGGTGAGGGTCTGACCAAGGTCGATCCACTGTCCCTGGCCTGTGCGCCTGGCGTGACGGAGCGCGGCAACAATCGAGAAAGCGGCGCTGGCGCCACCGGCGGCGTCAGGATAGCTGGTGCCGACACGCGAGGGCTGACCATCCGGCCAACCTGTGAGGTGGACGATACCGGCCTGTGACTCTTGCATCGGGCCATAGGCGACATAGTTTTTATAGGGACCACGATGCCCGAAGCCGGCCATGGAGCAATAGATGATACGCGGATTGATCTCGCGCAGGCGTTCGTAATCATAGCCAATGGCTTTCATACCGCGGGCGCTGAAGTTTTCCAGCACGAGATCGCTCATGGCGACCAGGCGGTCGACGATCTCATGCGCCTTCTCGCTCTTCATATCGAGGTTGATGCTATATTTACTGCGGTTGTGCCCGTTCCAGTAGCCGCTGGAATTGAGGCGGCGATCCTCAAAGGCAAAGGGTGGGTAGTTGCGCACGACATCCATGCGTTTGCGACTCTCGATCTTAATCATCTCCATGCCCAGGTCGCCCAGTAACTGTCCGCAGTAGGGTCCTGCGAATACCCAGGAGAAATCAACGCAGCGCAATCCAGCGAGTGCATCCTTTGACATATTCGCTCTCCTCTTGTTAAATGACGCCATCAGCGCGTAGAAACGACAAATCTGCTTCAACGGTGCCAAGGCTATGCAAGACCTCGGCAGTATGCTGGCCCAGAAGTGGGGCGGCGCTGCGCATCACGCCCGGGGTTGCGGTGAAATAGATCGGTGCCGCGATCTCTTTGAATTTGCCAATCACGGGATGATCAAACTCGGCGAAAAAGCCGACCTCGTTGAGGTGGGGATCGTTGACCAGGTCGCGCGCATCGCTGGTCATGGCAACCGGGCAGCCCAATGCCTGCCCTTTGTGAAAGAGTTCTGATTTGCCATACTTCATGTATCCAGCTACCAGGCGAGGCTCAAGCTCGTCGGCGCGAGCGCGGCGCTCGAATTGATTGTGCAAGACGGGGTCATCTGCGAGTTCATAATCTTCGGCGAGCAAGACAGCGCCACGAACTTCTTTTATCTGGGTACAGCACATACCGATATAGCCATCTTTGCAAGGGAAGACGGTGCAAGGCCAGGCAGTGCCGTGGCGACTACCTGCGCGTTTGCGTACTACGCCGGTATAGGTGTACTGCTCGATGGCGTTTTCCAGCACATTAGCAGTACATTCCTGCGCCGAGACATCGATATGCTGACCTTCATTATGCAGGTCGCGATAGAGCAGGGCTGCGGCGGTAGCAAAGGCGGCATGCATGGCGGTGACATGCTCTGCCTGCTGCCCACCGGTCATGGTGGGGGGTTTATCGGCGGGCCCGGTGATCCCCATGAGACCGCCCATAGCATCTTCGACGATGTTGCTGGTCTTGTAATCTGCGTAGGGTCCTGTTTGCCCGAAGCCGGTGATCGAGCACATTACGAGGCGGGGATTGATCTCCCGCAGTTGCGCATAACCGAGGCCCAGGGCCTCTAAAGCTCCAACCGCCCAATCCTCGACAAGTATATCGGCGGAATGGACGAGGTCGCGCAATAATTCCTGTCCCCGGGTTTTGCGCAGGTTCAAGGTAATGCTCTTCTTGTTGCGGTTATGGTGGGCAAAGTGCAGGCTTGTCTCGAGGCCTGGCTGGCCTTTGGCAAAGGGGCCGACGCGCCGTGCAGGGCTGCCGCCAACAGGCTCTACCAGGATGACCTCAGCGCCATAGTCGGCGAACATTTTCGTGCAATGCATGCCGCGAATAGTACTGGTGAGATCGAGTACCAGGGTGTCGCTAAAGAGCGATGCGCCTGCGGTGGATGCAGCATCTTCAGCCATGTCTGTTCCTCCCTATGTGGGTGATCTTCCTTGCGGGCCACCCGATTTGCAGAACGAGGGTCCACCAGGTGGAAGCATTCAAAATATGTGTTAGTATACATTACCTCAACATATATAGCGAGATGAAGACACGTGTGGCATATTTCTGAGGTTCTGCCACGACCCTTGCGCGATAGCCGAAAGTGCGCTACTATAAGGTATTCAGAGCATCGTCTTTGTTAATAGAAGCGATACGCCAGTAGATATTTGAGGAAATGATAGAGGAATAAAAGTATGGAAACAGAGAAAGAAACCTCGTATCTCAAACAGGTGTCATTTTTTGCGGACCTGCCTGAAGAAGATATTCGTGAACTGAATTCGGTGGCAAGGCGGCGCACATTTCGCGCCGGGGAGGTCATTTTCCACCGGGACGACCCCGGCCAGGTGCTGTACATGATTAAAGACGGCAAGATCAAAATCTGCATTATTAGCCCTGATGGCCAAGAAGTTTCACTGGCCGTGCTTGGTAAAGGGGAGTGCTTCGGCGAATTCGCGCTGCTCGATGGCCTGCCGCGTTCTACCGATGCCATCGCCCTCGAAAAAGTTGAGTGCTACACCCTCCAGCGCAGCGACTTTCACAATGCTATCTTGAAGAATCCGAAGATTGCTATTCAAGTGCTGGAGTTCCTTACCAAGCGCCTGCGTAATACCGATCAGATGGTTGAAGACCTCATTTTTTTGGATGTGTATGGGCGCGTGGCGAAAAAGCTGCTGGAACTGGCCGAGGCTCATGGCGTCAAGACTGATGATGGTATCCGCATCGATGTACGCCTGACACAACAGGAGCTGGCTTCGATGGTCGGAGCATCACGCGAGAGTGTGAATAAAGTCATGGGCTATTTTACTGATAAGGATTTTATCAGCACCGATAAGCATAGGATCACCTTACACCGCATAGCTGATTTAAAACGACGAATTTATTAGATAGCCTGGGTTGCATACCTGGCTACCATTGTTACTCCCTACGTTTGCTGTACGTCTCAATGGGAGTACTATGCTTTTTGGCGTAGAAGGGATGCGGCATCCTTGGAAAAAATGACGATAACGCAAGAGGAACGAACTCAACAGCAGATAGATGTACATTCCTCAGCAAGCAACAGGGCACCAGTTAAGACTTCCAAAGAAAGAACCAGGGAGCGAGTAGTGGCGTTAGTGGCTGCTATGCGGCCCAGGCAGTGGACAAAAAACCTGGCTCTTTTCGTTGGCATCGTATTCGCGCAGCGACTGCTCGATCTCTCAGCATTTGAGCGGGCATTTGTGGCATTTGTGGTCTTCTGCCTGGCATCCAGCAGTATTTACCTGCTCAACGATCTGTTCGATCTTGAAAATGACCGGCAACATCCTGTTAAATGCAAACGTCCACTTGCTTCCGGCCGCTTGCCAACCTCGTGGGCGATCGTAGCGATAGGTATGTTGATTCTGGCCTGCGCCGGTTTAACACTGCTCGTTTTTAAGATACCGATCCAGTTTTCAACTGATCTCTTTGCCTCGTTCGGGGGCGCAAACCTGCTCTTCGCGCTTACCGTCGCTGCCTACCTACTCTTGATGGCCCTGTACAGTGCGCGTCTCAAACATGTTGTGCTACTGGATGTATTCGTTATCGCCAGCGGCTTCGTATTACGCATACTGGCAGGAGCGGTCGTTATTCCAGTGGTAATCTCGCCCTGGCTTTACCTTGTGGCCATCCTGTTGTCGTTGTTCCTGGCTTTGAACAAACGGCGACATGAACTGGTATTCCTGCAAGGGCAGGCTACTAATCACCGCCAGATTCTGAAAGAGTACAGCGTGCCTTTACTCGACCAAATGATTACAATCGTGACCGCGGCAACGCTGATGGCGTATAGCCTGTATACCTTTCAAGGGCCAACCGGGAATCACCGCCTGATGATCACGATCCCGCTGGTATTATATGGCATGTTCCGCTACCTCTACCTGGTCTATATGCGTATGGAAGGGGGGAGTCCTGAAGAAGTACTGCTGCGTGACCGGCATATGCTCGGAACCGTTGTGTCCTGCACAGTAGTAATTATTATTGTGCTCTATGTATTACCGAAGTAGGGAAGCAGGCGTTTGCTTACTCGCAGAAAAAGACCGGGATTGTATTTTCTCCAGGGCTGGCCTGCATAGTGATGATTGCTATCGCGCTGCTGCTCTCTCGAACAATCCCATTCCTCTCACCAGAGGGAGGGGTTGGATATACCGAAGCTTGAGCTTACAAGCAGATCACTTAAAGATACAGGCCCACCGGCTTTGCAGGTGGTGCCGGCACCACCTGCTAGTGGAGACGAAATTGTATGAAGACGTTACTGATTATCCCCACGTATAACGAACTTGAGAACCTGCGTCCGTTACTCGACCAGGTCGGTGCGTATGCGCCGGAGACCGATATTCTGATCGTCGATGACCATTCCCCCGATGGCACCGGGGAACTGGCCGACCAGCTCCAGCAGGAGAACGCCCGCGTGCACGTGCTCCACCGTCCCGGCAAGCTGGGACTGGGCACCGCCTATCTCGCAGGCTTTCAGTACGCCCTGCAGCACGGCTACGAGGCGGCGTTCGAGATGGATGCCGATTTCTCGCACGATCCGCGCTACCTGCCGGCGTTTTACCAGGCGATCGAGCAGGCTGATGTGGTGATCGGGTCGCGCTACATTGCCGGGGGCGACACGCCCAACTGGTCGCTGCTGCGCCGGCTGATCAGTGGGGGCGGCAATATCTTCGCGCGGGTGCTGCTGGGGATGCCGGTGCACGATTGCACCGCCGGCTACCGGCTCTACCGGCGGCGGGTCTTAGAGGAGCTTGACCTGGAGACGGTGCAGTCGCAGGGCTATGCCTTCCAAATCGAAATGGCGTACCGGACGGTACAGCAAGGGTTCAAGATCGTGGAAACGCCGATCGTCTTTCTGGACCGGCGCGTGGGGAAGTCGAAGATGTCGCGCAAGATCGTGCTGGAGGGCTTCACCTATGTGTTGAAGACGCGCTTCAGCAAGCAGGCAGGGAAAGCGGGTGCGGTGCCCCCCGCTGCGATGGAGCAGGAGCTTCCATCGGCTGCACAGAAGTAGCCGCTGCGAGGCGTGGGCTTGCCCCCGCTTTTTTGTTAGCTGTGGTGCCGTGATGCTTTTTTCTTCTTACGACGAGGCGAGCGGGGTGGCTCGTATTCCTCGTATTCCTCGTAGTCGTCATCTTCGTATTTCTGCGCGGGGTTAAGGCCGTATTGACGACGTGCCTGCTGGCGGTGGCGGGAAAGGCGGGCAAGAGCAGGTGGGGCTGCATTGAGGTGCCGGGTAAGCTGGCCGGTGGAACCTGTCTTACCGCCCTGTCGAGCACCTGATTGCTGCACCTCGGCGTCATCGCTGAATATTTCCACCTCGCGCCCTGCTGCTCTTGCTGTAGTTGCTAGACGGGCAATGACGCTGTCGGCAGTTTCGCCTGCACGGGAATAGATGACGCGCACCTGGCGGTCGTGAATGGTCTGTTCGCTTGCACCATTGCCATCAAAGACGACGATTACCTGGTGCGCTGTATGCAGATATCGATTGACAAGCTGGTTGACCAGCAGTTGGCGTGCAGCGGCCAGATTCTTCTTTCCCAGAGTTTGAAAAGAAGCGTCTCTTTTGATTACATTGTAGCCATCGACCAGGATATCGCGTCCCACTGTGTTTGCTATCCGTTCTAGTTCATGCCTGCGCCGTGTTCAAATCGTTCTTGCATATAGGATAGGCTATCACAGTAGTGGTGTCAATTGTTCATGACCGGGATATCCTCCGGTGGATTGGTATTTGTGGTGGCGAGTCTTTCGGGGGCCTTAGGGCCGCTCTCCACTTCATCCGGCGGGAACTCATCACTGTGGGTTCTACGATAGTACGTCCAGAAGGCTGTGGCGAATGCCTGTAATAACCCTGCCACGGGCGAAGCGAAGATAGCTCCCCAGGGCCCGAATAGCTCGCCTCCGATGGTAAGTGCGAACAGGGCAACAGCGCCATTCAGCCCAACTGATTTCCCTACAAGACGAGGTGCCAGGAAATAGCCTTCGAAGATGTGTACGAGCACAAAGTAGCCCAGCACCAGGGCCGCCATCAGCCATCCCTGCGTCAATGCAAGCAAGACGGCGACTGTTCCGGCGAAGATAGTCCCCAGCACCGGGATGAACTCGGTGACGAAGGAGAGCACGCCGAGCAGAACGGCATAGGGCATGCGCAGTATTGCCAGGCCCACGCCTACAATCGTGCCGACGATGAGACAGAGCAAGATCTGACCGCGAATGTAGCCGCCGACGACATGCTGCATCATTGCGAACAGCGCAGTAACCCGTCCTCTTTGTGATACTGGTGTGCCCTTCCGCAGCCAGCGTATGGCGCGTGAGCCATCAACCAGGAGGTAGATACTGATGACGAT
>WNFT01003045.1_pt1 | contig 19960 bp, 20 predicted proteins | sample 5400191 | NCBI WGS metagenome assembly WNFT01 (sample SAMN13153359, study PRJNA577476) | soil metagenome | isolation source: 80 cm saprolite under Madrone tree | place: USA:California | collected 2016-06-14 | reverse complement strand
CTTCGCGCCAAGCCGTGACGGTTACCGTCGGAGGTGCGCCGATCCCCCTCCGAACCCACCTGGCCCCTATCTACAGCACAGACCTCGGCGGCCTCAGGCTTGGCGTTCCTTTCCTGGCCGAGGGCTTGAGATCAGGGCAGCCCGGCTTCCTCGCCGCGACGGATGCCGTCCTGGAACGCTATGTCAAGGCTCTCAATCAGGAGCAGGGGATCGATTTTCATGCGGCTGAACGGAGCGGCCGGTTGACCATAGTGGGATGGCCCGGGGCGAGCGTCGCGGACGCCATTGCCAACTGGGAACGGCTTTTCGGGAATGCTCTAGCCGGAGGCCCCACGATCCTGCGCGTCGTCGGCGAGATGGCGTGCGAGCGTTTGATGTTTACGTCGGACGCCGAGATGCTGGCCTACGAGGAAGCGTATGAGGTCATGGCCAGGCGCTACCCGGCGGTCACCCTGTGCCAGTACGACGCGCGGGAGTTCAACGGCGAAGTCATCCTGCGGGTGCTCAAAGCCCACCCAGACATGTTCCAGCAGCACCTGGGAGGTCTCCTGAACTAGCCCTGGCCTCCCCACTCGTGGGGAGGTGGGCTCCGCCGCAGGCGCAGCCCAGAGGGGAATGACGAGCAAATGCGAGTCTCGCTTAAGCCGTCAGCTCCGGGCTCATCGGTATGCCGTCGGCGATCGCGTCGGCCAGCTTCATCAGGTCGGCCACCAGGGGATCGGTCGGGTCTGATGTGACCAGGGGCCGGCCGCTGTTGGCGGCCGCATCAAGGCTTTCGTATCTCTGGACGACAAAATCCGGAGGGCGCCCGAGGACTCTGGCGGCCGATTCAGTGTCCATGGCATGGCTGGTGCTGTAGTTGAGAATCAAGCGGACGCGTCCGGCCGCAACCCCCAGCTTCTCGAACAGGCCGAGGCAGCGCCGGGTGGCTTTCAGCGACGGCAGCGAGGCCGACGTGACCAGGCAGATCACGTCGCTGGTGTCGAGAGCCGTCAGCGTGCGCTCGCTGAACGACGCGGGCGCATCGATGAGCACGTACTGGCAGGTGGCGCTGAGTCGATCGATAGCCAGCTGGATCGCCGGCAGAGTGACCAGCTCTGCGCGCTCGGGGAGGTCTGCGCCGACCACCAGACGGACGCTTCCTGACTCCGTCACGAAGCCTTCGAACAACGCCTCGTCCACAACCGTCCCGGGTGCGGGTTTGAGGTCGGCCAGCGTTTGGTTTGGATGGAGGTTGAGATATACGGCCGAATCGCCGAACTCCACGTCGAGGTCGAGCAGGCCGACCGGCCTGGCGGAGCGCGCGGCCAGAAGCACCGCCGTGTTGACCGCGAGGCACGTCGTGCCGACGCCGCCCTTCGCGTGGGCGAAGAGGATCACCCTGCCTCGATTCGCTCTTGCGGATGCGCCTGCCGAGCGCCGCAGCAATGACTGGACCTTGGCTTCGAGGATCGCGAGCTCGAAGGGCTTGGGCAAGTAGTCGTCGGCGCCGACCGCGTACCCGGCGAGCGCGTCCGGCGGCGCTCCCATCTCCGAGAACATGAGGATCGGAACGCCGGCGGTTCGGTGGTTGCCGCGTAAGCGAGAAGTCAGCTCGATGCCGTTCAGCTCGGGCATGCGCACGTCGGTGATGATCATGTCCGGGATGCTGTCGTGGATGAGCTGCAGGGCTTCGATGCCGTCGTTGGCCCTGCGGACCTGGTAGCCCCTCCGTTCCAGAAAGCCGCCGACCATCTTTTGGATCACGCGATCGTCGTCGACGAGGACTATGTCTTGCACCGACATCACCGCTCCTCGGTCAGCTTGGAGGCGATGGCGCGCGCCAGGTCGCGTTGCGAATAGCCCTCGAGCCCCGCGAGGTCCTCGGCGCCATCCCCGCTCATCATCATCGCCAGCCCGGCCGCTGCGAAGGAGCGTCGTGCTTCGCGTGGGTCGCCCGCCAGCTCGAGGGCGGCCCCAAGTTGAAAGTAGGCGATCGCCAGGTTGGGGTTGAGGTAGGTCGCCTGGCGAAACGCGCGGACCGCGGCCTGGAGGTTGCCGCTCGCCGCCGCATGTCCACCTTCCGCCATCAGCCCGGCCGGGTCGGGACGCGGTGGGGCGTACTCTTGCCGCCTTGTGATGCTCGCGGCAGCAGGCGCGGGCACGATCAGCCGCCGGTAGCAGAGCACGCCGGCCACTCTCACGGGTTCGAAGCAGTGGGTCATTCGCCCGGGCGCATCCGAGTGGCCCAAGAAAAGGTAGCCGCCCGGGACCATACAGTCGGCGATGCGTCGAATGCACGCTTCCGACTCTTCGGGACCGAAGTACATGAGGACGTTGCGACAGAACACCACGTCTGCCTTGGGCACGATCGGGGGGGCATCGGCGCGCGCGAGGTTGTGGTGGGTGATGTGCACGTAGCGTCGAATGAATGGAGCGATCTCATAGCCGCCCGGTCTGGCCGTCAGGTACCGTTTCTGGCGCTCGGGCGACAACCCATGCAGCTCACCATCCGCATAGCGCGCGATCTCGGTTCGCGCGAGCGCAGGGAACGAGACGTCGGTGGCGACAACCTGCCAGTTGTGATGGCCGGTTTCATCGATGAGCATGGCCAGGCTGTACGGTTCCTGGCCGTATCCACAGCCGGCGCTCCAGACGGTATGAGGTGCAGCGCTCGCTTTGCGCACGAGGTCTGAAAGCGCCGCGAATTGAGCGGGGTCCCTGAAAAAGGCGCTGTGCTGAACGGTGACTCGGTCCAGCAAATCGTCAAATGCGGCGGGCTGGTCGTCGAGCATGTCGACATAGGCGGGCACTGCAATGCCCGCCAGGTGCGCCCTTTCTTTGAGCAGTCGCTCGAGGCGAGCGCGGCTTGCGGGCTCGGCCTTGAGTCCCGCTCGCGAGCGCAGGAGCTGCGTCGCGTGATCGAGCGGATTCACTGTGTCCTCGGCGTCGTGGCCTCGACGGGTCGCGGCGTTTGGCTGTGCGCGAGCGCGCCTGCGCCGTGCCGACGGTGCGCCGGCATCGCTGCAGTACGACCCAACAACCGCGACACGGCGCTGAGCAGTCCCACCTCGTCGAAGGAGGTCTTGACGATGTAGGCATCCGCGCCGGCGTCAAGGCCGCGCTGATGATCCTCGTCGCTCCCATGCGAGGAGACGATCAGGATGGGAATGTTGGCCAGGCGGGGATGCCTTCTGATGCTTTGAATCAGATGCAGGCCGTCGAGATTGGGCATCTCCACGTCCGTCACCACCAGGTCGGCGGGGAGTTCGGCCAGCATGCCCAGTGCTTCGGCGCCGTCGCTGGCGGTCCGCACCGTATAGCCTCCGCGTTCCAGGATCGAGCGCTGAAGCTCCCTCACCATCAGGGCGTCGTCGACGACCATCACGGAGAGCTGCGGCGCGGGCGTGGCGGGCTTGTTGGCGACCTCGGCCGCGATGCTGACGGAGTTGGCGCGTTCGAGGAGATTCGGAACGTCGAGCACCAGCAGGATGGAGCCGTTCGGTTCGATGCTCGCCCCGCTCACGGACTTGAGATCGCGCAGCCGGCCTGTCAATCCGCGGACCACCACGTCTCGCTTCCGCAGCACCGTCTCCACCTGGAAGGCGTGCGAGCTCTCAGCGGTGCCGAGCAGAACCCACGGCCCTGCTTCGGCGGAAGGGAGGCCGAGGAGCGCCGCGAGGTCGGAAACCGGAATCGCGCGCCCGTCGACGACGGCCAGCCGGCGCCCGCTCACGACCTGGACGTGCTGAGCTTCCAGCATGCGCACGATTCCTTGCAGCGGCAGCGCGAAGGACTGGCCGGAGATGGAGACGATGAGGCAGGGAACGACAGTGAGCGTGATGGGTACGACAATCCGGAACTCGGCGCCGGCGCCAGGATGGTTCACAACCTGGACCGTGCCGTGGATGGCCGCGACGGCTGTGGCCACGACGTCGAGTCCGACCCCTCGACCCGAGTCCTCGGTGAGGACTTTCGCGGTCGAGATCCCGGAACGGAAGATCAGGTGCAGCGATTCCTCTTCGGTGAGGGCGGTCACGTCGACCCCCGCCTTGAGGGCTGAAGCCCGCACCGCGGCGACGTTGATGCCGGCGCCGTCGTCGCTGATCGAAATCACGACCTTGGATCCGACCTGCGCCGCATGGAGCCCGACCACGGCCTGCATCGCCTTGCCGGCCGCGCGCCGCTGGTCGGGGAGCTCGACGCCATGCCCGACCGAATTCCGGACCAGGTGAAGAAGAGGCGACACCAGCTCCTCGAGCACCCCTCGGTCGACCTCGACGTCCTCGCCGGACACCTCCCAGCGCACGTCCTTGCCGGCGGCGCGCGCCACGTCCCGGACGGTCCGGTGCAGGATCGGCTCGAGCGTTCCCACCGGCACCATGCGGGTACGCTCGGTGACCTCCTGGAGCTGGTTGATCACCTTGGTCAGCTCGCGATACTCGGTGACGGCGTCAGGGTCCAGATGCAGCTCGGAACCGAACACGTGGCCCACCCTCAGCTGCGCGGCCGAGGCCTCGCCGACCAGCCGGTTCAGCTCGTCGATCCGGGCCACCGGCACTTCGAGCGTCGCCGCGCCCGGCTGCTTCCGATCCAGAGAGCCTGGCCTCCCCACTTGTGGGGAGGCTACCTCCCGCGCCTGCGGCGCGGGGACCCCAGTGGACGCCGCGGTCGGGAGGGGAAGGACCACTTCCACCGCAGGTGCGGCTGGAGGTCGCGGTGGTGAAGGCGCCGCTGCTGCCGGTGGAGCCGGAGGCGGCGGCGGCCGTTCTGCGGCCGCGGTCGGGAGGGGAAGTACAACTTCCCGGGCGGTTGTGGTGAGCGACGGTCCTGCGGGGGGGACCATCGCGACGGGCGTGGGGGACGTCGGCAGAAGCCGCTCCAGCGCAGCCTCGTCGCTGGCGTCTTGATCGCCGCTGGACGGGCTCGCGATGAGACGACCCATGCCGTCGAGGACCAGGAGCATGGCGTCCGTGAGCTCCGGGCTCGACCGGCGCGTCCCGGCCCGCAGTTCGACGAGCAGGTCCTCGAGCCGGTGGGCGAGGCGGCTGACGCGCATCATGCCGACCATCCCGGCGGCTCCCTTCATGGTGTGCGCTTCGCGAAAGATCCCATCGATCGCGGCCTGATCGTCCGGCGCCGACTCGAGTGCCAGCAGACCGGAGGCGATGCGCTCGAGGTGGCCCTTGGCCTCCTCGATGAACAGCGGCCGGAACTCGTCCTCTAGCTCGCCCATTTCAAATCCAACCGGTTCTTGACCAGCGCCTCGACATCGACGAGCACGACCAGACGACCGCCGTGGCTGTAAACGCCCAGCTCACCCGGCTGGCTGCCGGGGCCCACCGGCTCTTCGAAGTCGGCAGCGGTCGGCAGCTCCTCAGCCGCCAGCGCCACCACGTCCTTCTCGCCGTTCACCAGGACCGCGAAGGGCGGATCGCTGAGGGCGCCTGTGGCCGTCATCACACCGGTGTCGAGCAGCGGGACGATCTCTCCCCGCACGTTGACCACGCCGAGCAGGCCGGACGGCGAGAGCGGGACTCGGGTCACCATCGGGTGGCGCAGCACTTGAAGCACGGTCGCCATCGGCACAGCGAAGTAAGCGGCGTTGACCGCCAGCACGAGCACTCGCATCAGTTGGTCGCCTCTGCAGCCGCCTTGACTTCCTGACCAGCAGCCGCCATCGCGCGACACCGATCCGTGATGAGTTGAACAGCGAGCTGGACCCGCTCAACGGCTGCGTGTTGGTTCATGACGGCCGGCTGGACTCTGCCGCTCACGTCAGCCATCACCTGCGTCATGCCCATCCAGCTGTCCAGCTGCTGGCCGCGCCTCTCGATGGCCAGCACCGCCTCACCGCTGGTGACCTTCGCGCCTTCGGCGAGGTTGGAGATCTGCGCGGCGGCAGCCTTGGAACGCTCGGCCAGGCGGCGCACCTCGTCGGCGACGACCGCAAATCCACGACCGGCCTCTCCCGCGCGCGCTGCTTCGATCGCCGCGTTGAGCGCAAGCAGCGCGGTCTGGTCGGCGATGTCGTTGAGGAGCCCAATCACTCCCTGGATCTCATCGACACGCCTCGAGTTCGCCATCGTCCGGTCGCTGGAGGCCTGCAGGTCCGTCCGAGTGCGCTGGATGTTGGCTCGCAGGTCGTCCGCCTGGACGACGACGCTGCCGACCGTCTCCGCGATCGAGGTGCAGGCGGTCGCCAGCGCCTGCAGCTCAGTCGACGTCTCGGCGGCAGCCTGAGTCTGCTCGGCGGCGGCGGCGCCGAGCAGCTCCACCGAAACCGACAGCCGGCGGGTGGATTCGCTCGCTTGGCCGCGCAGGCGGGGCAGCTCCATGACGATTCGTTCCAGGAGCCGATTGACCGTGTGTGCAAGGCGGCGGGTCTCGCCGCTGCCGGCGGGGACGGCGCGCACCGAAAGATCCCCCGACCCGATCGCGGCCGCGACCCGAGATAGGGCGAGCACAGGTCGAGCAATCCACCAGGTGGACAGCGCCAGGAGCGTGGCGAGCACGAGCAACGCGCCGACACCCGGCCAGAGCCCCTGCTGCGCCAGATTGAACAAGGCAGCCAGCACAAAGAAAGGCACCAGCACCACAAGCCAGCCGAGGATCATCCGGACAAGGAAGCTGTCCCAGGGTTTGAGGTCGGCCATCGTCGACGCGGGGTCCTCTTGAGGCAACGGCGGAATCCTCAACATCTGCGGGTCGTCGGCACCGCGGTTGGGGAGGGGAACCAGTCCGGCCTTCCTAAGCTCCACGATCGGGCTCACCGGCACTCTCCCAGCCCGAGTCTGCGAGCTCGGCCGCGAGCTCTCCCTGTCGCGCCGCCGCGGAAGCGATCTCCTGCGCAGTGGCGGCCACCGAGCGGCTGCCCTCGGCGATGTGCTCGATCGCGAGCACGACCTCCTGGGTGGAGATGCGTTGCTGCTGGCTCGCGAGCTGCACCTGGCCGCTGACCTCGGTGATCGCCCGCATCATGGCCAGACCACGCTCCATCTGTTTGACGCCCTTCTCCAGGGCCATGACGGTCTCGCTGCTCTGGGCCTGAGCGCCTTCGACGAGCTTGGCGATCTGGGCAGCGGCCGCCTTCGAACGCTCGGCCAGCCGGCGCACCTCGTCGGCGACCACGGCAAAACCACGACCCGCGTCACCCGCGCGAGCGGCCTCGATCGCGGCGTTGAGGGCGAGGAGGTTGGTCTGGTCGGCGATGTCGTTGATGAGCTCGAGGATGCCCTCGATCTCGTTGACGCGACCGGCCAACGCGAGCGTTCGATCGCCCGACGCCCTGAGGTCGGTTTGTGCGAGCTCCAGGTTGGTCTGCGCCTCGCCGGCCTGGATCGCGACCCGATCGACGGTGTCGGCAATCGCAGCTGAGGTGCGCGCGACCTCCTCCATGCTCGCCGAAGTGGCGGTGGCCGCGGTGGTCTGCTCGAGGGTTGCGGAGGCGAGCTGCTCGGCCGCGGCGGAGAGCTGCCCGGCCGCCTCGGTGACCTCGCCCCGGAGGCGGAAAAGGACGCCGCCCAGGCGCTCGATCATGGCGTTGAAGGTGTCGCCGAGCCGGCTGACCTCAAGGCCGCCTTTGAGATTGACGCGGGCGGTGAGGTCCCCTGCTTCAACCATTGCAGCCGCGCGAGACAGCTTCCCGATCGGTCGGGTCGTGTAGACGGCAAGCACGACCCCAAAGAAGATCAGCAGCAGGGTGCTGAGAGCCTGCAGCAGTGAGGTCCGAATGCCCTGGGAGTTGGCCGAAGCCAGCGCCGTCCCGGTCTCAGTCGAAGCGATCACCACCCAGCCGAGGTCGGCGATCGGTTCATACCCGGCCAGGACCCGTTTGTCCCTGTAGTCGGTGATCTGGGCGGCGCCAGGCCCGGACTTCATGGCCTGGTCGTAGATGGCGCCCTCAGCGACCAGCTTGAGCGCGCCGGCGCGCAGCAGGAGTGCGTCGTCCGCAACGTCGCCCCATTCCGAGCTGTACAGGAGCAGGTGCTGCGCGTTGACCAGATGCGTCTCCTGGTCATGCGCTGGCTTGTCCAGGCCATAAGGGTTGAGCAGCTTCCCAAGCACCGTCACGTTGAGGTCACCCACGACGACTCCCTGCGCCTTTTCGTCAGGGCCCAGGATCGGCACTGTCATGAGCCAGTCGAGGCCCACCTGCCCAATCCCAATCGGCCCCATGGTCTCGACGCTGAGGCTGTGGGCGAAGTCGACCCCGGTCGGGGTGGTGGAGAGTACAGCCGCTCGTGTCGAGGCGACGATGTTTCCTCTTGCATCCGAGACCTGGAGGGCTTCGAATGAAGGATGCGACGCAATCGAGGCCACCAGGTTGGCGTTGACGCTCGGACTGGACAGCTGACCGACCTGGTACGCCGCCACATGGCGAAGCTCCGCCTGACGTTCGGCCACCCAGTCGTTGATGCGGACGGCGCTGCTCTCTGCGGTGGCCTCCGCGCGCGCCTGGGCCTGATCGATGAGGGTCTGGGTGTTCCAGTTGTCCACCCCCAACCCGAGCACGACCGAAATTGGGATCGACACCAGAAGGATTCCGGCCATGACCCGTATCGAATAGCTGTCGATCCACGCCCAACGTCGCCCTCGCGGATTCGCGCGAGTAGGGCCCGAAGGAGCCTTGACGAGACGAAGCGCGGGCGTCCGGATGTCAGGTGCGCTGACTTGAGGTGGTCCGCGTCGGAGCTGCATGCGTTGGTATTACGCCGAACGGTCTGGTTTGTCGCCATGGGTGAACACGGCGGACCACCCCTGTAAGGGGATGGCTTCGGGGGGCGGGGTCCGTTCAGATCAGGCCGGCTGCAGGTCTCCGCATGCGATGCTCGGTGCGTACTCCGCCTCGGTGAAATCTGGACCGAAATGGACGTTGACGTACCAGCCGGACGTGGGCACCAGGTACGTCGCCGGTACGGTGGTCGTCGTCGTGGCGGCGCCGGACGAGCTGGCGACGACCGGCTGCAGGCTGTAGACGATGCCACCCGGCTGGGTGCATCGTCCGGCATGCACGTGAGAAACGTGGATCGAGCCAGGCGTCATCCCGGTCAGCTTGATCGTGAGGGTGAACGAACCCGTCCCGTTGACGATGTCGCCGGTGCCAGACACGCCGCTGCCGCTTTGAGCTTTCATGGCGAAAGCGAGGGACGTGGGCGATGGCGCTGCGGCTGTGCCGCCGCCGCACGCGGCCATCATGAGGCCGCTCACCAGGGCAATCACGACATTCTTGACCGCGGGGCGCCGTCGTGAAAGGCGATTGGTAACGAGCACACACCTTTACTACGCCGGAGCGGACGCGGTGTCGCCACGGTTCGGCACAGGATGCGACCCCTATTAAATGATGGGTCGTGGACCCGGTGGGCAGCTAGAGCTCGATCAGACCCTTGTGCGCCGCCGCGATGACCGCTTGCAGCTTGGAGTGCACCTGCAGCTTCTCGATCACGTGACGGACGTGCCACTCGACGGTGTGGGGGGCGATGGCAAGGCGCTGTGACATCGCCGTCGTGTCCAAGCCTTCGGCGAGCAGGTGCAGTATGTCGAGCTCTCTCGGCGTGAACTCTGCCAGCAGCTGTTCGCGCTCCCGCTTTCGTGTGACCACGCCTCGCTGCCGGGCGATCGCGCGGGCGAACAGCTCAGCCGGAATGAGAACCTCGCCGGCGGACGCCCGGCGCACAGCTTCGATGATCTGATCGGCGGTCGCATCTTTGGTGAGGTAGGCGGTGGCGCCGGCGTCGATCGCATCCAGCAGCGCGGTTTCGGACTCATCGGCGCTGTGGAAAACGATCGCCGCTTCCGCGTGGGCGCTCTTGATCATGCGCGCCGCGGCCGGCCCGGTCACGTCTGGGAGCCGGAAGTCCATCAGGACCACATCGGGGCGCTTGTCCGCCGCCGACTGAACGGCGTCGGCTCCCGAGCTGGTGACACCTGATACCGCCAAGTCCGGCTGCGCTTCGAGCACCCGCGAGATGGCGGAGGCCAGCAGCGGATGATCCTGCACGATCAACACCTGCACGCGGCGGGCAGCCGGTTCCGGGCTCGTGAACGGCTCGGGATTGCGCACCGCCATCACCCTTGACGCTCGAAGGCAACAGCCTGGGCGCCTTTCGCTGCTCTAGTTGTCATTTCAACACCAGGTGCAACTGTAAAGCCAATACTTAGCTGATCGGCAGCCTTAGCCAACCTTTGTAAACCTTTGCTATACCGGGCATGTCGACCAAGGTGGGGAAAACCGCCGATCAGGCCCTCATCCCGGCGGACCAGGAGCGTGCCGGCCGCGAATGGCTGCCCCGAGCCCTGGCTACAGGCCTGAAGCTGTTTCGCCGTCATCCTGCCCACCAGCGGACTGGCGAGGATGAACCTCAAACCGCTGACCTGACCGGTCGATGATCGTTGGCGTCGGCTTGACAAGGACTCCGGCGTCTGACCACGATTGCTCTCCGCCAAATCTCATGATTGAGTCGAAGGACGTGGTTCTCGGCGCCCTGGGCGCGGCGGCCGCACTTGCCGGCCTCGTCCTCGTGTTCATGGGCATCGTCATCGCCGCCTATCAGTCATACGCGGGCAACGCTCCGGCGGCGGTTGTCCGGCCGTACAGGATCGCCGGCATCGCGTTGTTCGGAACGTTCGGCCTCAGCCTGGTGACCGTCGCGCTATGCATGGCCTGGCTGGCGCTCGGCGGTCCCCATTGGCTGTACGGGTGGACCGTCGGATTTTTCGTATTGCAGCTGGTCGCAGCTTTCGTCGCCGCCGGTTGGACCACGCGGATGGTCCTCTGGCCGTAGCCGTGGCGCTGACCCAGAAGAAGCTGCAGGACCTCACCGACGCCGGTCTCGTCGGCCTTCTCGAGGACGACCACGCGCTGTGGCGCGCAAAGGCCAAGCACGCGTATAACGCAACACATGCGTTCATCAAGGGGATTCGGCCGGACGACGTGGTCAGCCTCCTCATCGCCGAGCTCGAGGTGGCTCCAGAGTTGAGGACCTTCCTGGCCAAGAAGAAGCTGACGCAGAAGTACTGGTATTCGTGGTTCGCGGAATTGATCATCGACCGTTTCTGGACCGAACTGGCGGGAGGATAAACGAGACATGGCCAAGGATTCATCGCAGATGGCGCGCGACTACATCGACGGAGCACTCAAGACACGCGCGCGCCTCGGGCGTTCGGCCAAACCAAGCAAGGCGGCCTATGCAAGGGCGGTGAGCCTGGCGAGGCAGGCGATGGAGGAACTGATCTCCCTAGCGCCCAGAGCACGAAAGGGAACGCAGAACTAGAGCCGACTAAAGTTCCGCGCGCACCCTGGCCGCCGCGCGGGCAAGCGCGGTCAGCTTGCCGAAGGCCTTGGGCCGCGGCAGGTACTTCATCCCGCAGTCGGGCGCCAGGATGAGCCGCTCCGGCGGCACGAAGCGGAGCGCATTGCGGATCCGCCCAACGATCGTGTCGACGTCCTCCACCGGGCTGTCGTCGGCGAGGTCGATGACGCCGACGATCAGCGTCTTGTTGGTAAGACTCTTGAGAACTGACAGATCGACCTTTTGCTGAGCCGACTCCATCGAGATCTGATGGGCTGTGACGTCTGCCAGCTCTTCGAGGAACGGGTATCCATTCGGCCGCGAGTGGACGATATGCGCGTACCCGAAACAGGTGTGAAGGGCGGTCGTCCCGGCGACGCCCAGCAGCGCCCGATTGATCGCCTTCACGGCAAACCGCTGCGCCTTCTCGGCCCGTGCCTGGAGGTACGGCTCGTCGAGCTGGACCACGTCCGCGCCGGCGGCAAACAGGTCGCGCACCTCATCGTTGACGGCTTCGGCGAGCGCCATCGCCAGGGCCTCTTCGTCGTGGTAGTAGTCGTCCTGCGCTTGCTGCGACATGGTGAAAGGTCCGGGCAGCGTCGCCTTGATGGTTCGGGTCGTGGTCGCGCGCAGGAACTCGACGTCGCGCACCTCGACCGAGCGCGAGCGACGCAGCGGCCCCACCACGCGCGGAACAGGGTTGGGATGTCCGGTCCGGTCGAACGCGGTGCCGGGATTTTCCAGGTCCATGCCATCGAGGGCGGTCGCGAATCGATTCGAGTAGCTCTCGCGGCGGATCTCGCCGTCGGTGATGATGTCGATGCCGGCTCGCTCCAGGTCTCGGATCGCCAGCACCGTCGCATCGTCCTGAGCCTGCTCGAGGTATTCGGGGGCGACCCGCCAGATCTCCACTGCGCGCGTTCGGGGCGGCAGCCGGCTGCCCAGCATCGCGCGGTCCACGAGCCAGTCCGGTTGGGGATAGCTGCCGACCACGGACGTCAACAGCAGATCCGGCATCGTGCCAACCTTAGTGGACGTCATGAGAACGCTGCGGCTCAAGACTGTTGACGCGTATGTGGCCTTCGACTTCGAGTGCCCGACCAGCGCCGGAGGCACACGCCTCGCGCCGGACGTGACCGAACGCGAGACCCAGCTCCTGGCGCGCGCCATGACCTACAAGTTCGCGGTCCTCGGGGTCAACTTCGGCGGTGGCAAAGGGACCATTCGGGCCACTCCGTCCGAGCGCGACGACGCGATCTCCCGCTACGTCGCAGAGATCCGGCCGCTCGTCGAATCCGCGAAATTTCTCACGTCCACCGACCTCGGAACCGTGCCTGACGATTTCCGCTCGCTTCCCGGCACCGATCAAGCGGACCTCATGCACACCGATTACATGGGCATGCCGCTCGACGCATTTCTGACCGGCCTCGGGGTGGCGACCGCGGCCGAGACTGCCCTCGGTGGGCTGGAAGATCGCACAGCTGCCATCGAGGGCTTCGGCAAGGTTGGAGGCGCGGCAGCGGTGGAATTGGCCATGCGCGGGGCTCGGCTCATAGCGTTCTCGACCATCCACGGCAGCGTCCGGCGTCCGGCAGGCTTCGACGTCGACGAGCTCCTCGAGCTCCGCGCTCAACATGGCGATCGGCTGGTCGAGCATCTCGGCACGGAAGTGCGCCCTGCGTCTGAGCTGTTCGCGGTCGAAGCGGACGTGCTCGTTCCCGGCGCACGCATCGGGGTGATCGACGAGGCGCGCGCGGGGACGCTTAGAGCTCGCGTGGTCGCGCCCGGAGCCAACGTCCCGTACACGGCCCGCGCGCTCGAGATCCTGAAAGAGCGCAGCATCCCGGCCCTCGCGGACTTCGTCTGCAACTCAGGCGCCACCATCGGCTACGTGACGTCCGGTCTCCAGACCTCGGACCAGGCGGTGGCCGCGGTCGAGAAACTGGTTCGCGACCTCACGCTGGAGAGCCTCGAGGACCCCGAGGGTCCGCTGTCGGGAGCCCGCCGGATCGCCGAGGCGCATCTGCGCACCTGGTTGGATGCTAGCCAGATGCCGGACGGGCCGGCGGTAGCTTCACCGTAGAGTTGACGCGCCATATGACTTCGACCAGTCCTGGTCGTTTGCCCGACGACACCTGCGACCGCGACCCGATCTGGGACCGCGAGCTCGAGACCGCGTCATACGAGCAGGCTGTGGCGCGCGCGACAGCCGCCTGGGAAAAGCAGTTTGCGTATCTGATGGAGAGGTCGCCGTACTACACGCGCAAATTTCGCGAAGCGGGCATCGGGCACGCCCGCGTAGGGCTGAAGGACATGTCCCGGCTTCCGTTCAGCACGAAACAGGACCTCAAGCACGCGATCGACGACGCTCCTCCGTTCGGGAGCAACCTCTGCGTCCCGCCTGCGCAAGTCAAGCGTGTGTACCAGACCAGCGGCACCACCGGCGCGCCCAGCGTGCTCGCGCTGTCTCGTACAGACATAGAGACCTGGACGGTCATCGGCACGCGCACCTACTTCGCGACCGGCATCCACGACCACAGCAGCGTGCTCACGACTTTTGGCGCCGGGCCGTTCGTCGCGGGGCACACGCATTTCGTGCTGTCGCGCATCGGGTCTCGTTCAGTGCCGGTCGCGCCGGGCGATACCGACCGCGTCCTATTCGGCTTGAAGGCGGGCCTCGCCGACACACTCCTGTGCACGCCGTCCTTTGCCCAATACCTCGCCAATCGCCTGGAGAAGACCGAGCCCGATCCCGCCGCGATGGAGCTCACCCATATCGTCACCGGCGGCGAACCCGGTGGCGGCATCCCGGCCATTCGCGACCACATCCAGACGGTGCTCGGCGCGACCGTGACCGAGGTGATGGGGATTGGCGACATCGCGCCCTCCCTGTTCGGTGAATGCCCGCAGCAGGAGGGGATGCATTTGGTGCGTTTCCTCAGTGGCGACATCGTGAGGATCGGACCCTCTCCATGCGAGTGCGGCCGGAACACGTTCCGCATGCGGGTCATCGGCCGCCGTGACGACATGTTCATCGTGCGCGGCGTCAACGTGTATCCCTCGGCCATTCTTGCGGTGGTGGGCAGGTTCCGGCCGCGCGTCACCGGGCGCGCGCGCGTGATTCGCAAAACTGCAGATGTAAGCGTGGCTCCGCCGGTCCCGATCGAGGTCGAGGTGCCAGACGGCCGTAGCGCCGACGCGGGCCTGACAGAGGAAATCGAAACCGCGATCCACTCCGCATTGACCTTCCGCGCCAAAGTCGACCTGGTCCCCGAGAAGGTGTTCGGCGAGAGTGGCTACAAGACCCGCCTCACCGTGGAGCGTCCGTGACCACAAGACGAAAGCGGTTGAAGTCCGACCTTGGCTGGAGCACGGCCGACCGGATCGTCGTGCAGGGCCACGACCTGGTCGAGCTCATCGGCAAGACGTCGCTCGGAGACTTCGCCTTCCTCGAGCTGAAGGGCCGGCTGCCGACCCCGGAAGAATCCATCGTGTTCAACGCGATCGCCGTCACCCTCGTGGAGCACGGCATGACCCCGAGCGCAATCGCCGCGCGCCTCACGTACTTCGGGGCGCCCGAGTCGCTCCAGGCCGCGGTCGCGGCCGGGCTTCTCGGGATGGGGTCACGTTTCGGCGGCTCGATCGAGGAAGCCGCCCGAACGCTGCAGGAAGCCCTTGCCGCGGCCGGCCCCGACGCGGACCTCGGCGAGGTTGCACGCGACGTGGTCGCGACCTACAAGAAGGCGAAGCAGCCCATCGCCGGCCTGGGGCACCCGATCCACAAACCGGTCGACCCGCGAACGCCGCGCCTCTTCGCCATCGCCCTCGAAAACGGGCTGTCGGGACGCTACGTCGAGCTCATGAAGCTCATCTCCGAGGAGGCGGGCCGGGCTTACGGGCGCGAGCTGCCAGTCAACGTGACCGGCGCCATCGGCGCGATTCTCAGCGAGCTCGACTTTCCGTGGCAGGTGGGCCGCGGGCTGGCGGTCATGGCCCGAGCGATCGGTCTCGTCGCGCACATCCAGGAGGAGGTCAGGGAACCGCTGGCGGCCGAGATCTGGAGGCGCGTCGAGGATGAGGCCTCCGAGGACAATCGAAATTCGTAACTCCCCACCCCGGTACGCCTCCCGCGCCTGCGGCGCGGGGACCCCAGAGGACGGACCGGACCTCCCCATGTGATGGGGAGGCCAGGACTAACATAGGTTCGCTCGTCTGACCGGCTGGATAGGAGGCGATGCGTTTGCCCGCCAACGTTCCCGGAATCCACCACGTGACCTGCATCACGGGTGACGTGCAGAAGAACGTCGACTTCTACGTCGGCGTCCTGGGCCTTCGCTTCATCAAGAAGACCGTCAACTTCGACGTGCCGGACACCTACCACATCTACTTCGGCGACTACCTGGGCACGCCCGGCAGCGCGATGACGTTCTTCGTCAACGTAGAAGCCTCGAGGGTGACTCGATTCGGCATCGACACGCTGGTCCTCAAGGACTTCGACTCGATCCAGATCGAGCTCGTGGGCGAGGCGTCGGATGAGCGTTGGCAGCCGTGGCCGGACAGCCCTGTCGATCCCCATCACCAGATCCGCAGCTTCCACTCGGTGACCTTGTGCGAGGAGTCCGACCTCAAGACCATCCAGTTCCTGACCGACACGATGGCCTTTCGCAAGGTGGCCGGCGAGGGCAACCGCACCCGATTCGAAACCGGCGCCGGCGGCCCAAGCTCGGTGCTTGACGTGCTCGATGCGCCCGAGGCGCCGGTGGGGGAGGAGGCGGCCGGAACCGTCCACCATGTCGCGTGGCGCGCCACCAATGACGCGCACGAGCTCGACTGGCGCGAGGTGCTGGTCAAGTCCGGGCGCAACGTGACGCCCGTGATCGAGCGCAAATACTTCCGATCGATCTATTTCCGCGAGCCTGGCGGCGTCCTCTTCGAGATCGCCACGGACCAGCCAGGCTTCACAGTCGACGAGCCCGCCGAGGCGCTTGGCTCTTCGCTTCAGCTGCCGCCGCAATACGAAGGGCGGCGCGAGGACTTGAAGTTCAACCTGACGCCCATCGTCGTCCCGACCACCGCGGCGCGGGGCGCAGGACACTGACACGAGTTTGGGGTGGTCTGGAAAGTTTGACCTCTGGAGGGACGTGAGCTGATGAGCACCGCAACGATCGCACCGGTGAACCCGATGTCGGCGGAAGGCAAGGACACGGTCATGAGCGTCATGCGGAGGGACCGCGCCAACTTCACGCGGCTGGTCTCGGATCCGAAGAACTGGAACGTCATGACGCGCTGCACCGGATGGGAGACGCGCGACCTGGTCGGCCACATGATCGACGTCATGGAGGGTTACTTCAAGAACTGGGACGCGGCCAAGGCGGGCAAAGAAGGCACTGCCCTCGGCCTACCTGTGATGGGCGAGACGCTCAACGACCACGCCCTCGACTTTCGCAAGCTGCCGCGGGAGGAGGCGCTCGCGCGCTTCAAGAAGGACGCAGAGAAGCTCGACGGCATACTCCAGGCGCTCACTCCGGAGGAGTGGACAGGGTTCATGGTCTACCACCCGTTCGCGGGGCCGGTGCCGGCCGGCTTCTACGGCACCTTCCAGATCATGGACTACGGCGTCCACCCCTACGACATCGAGTACGGCCTCGGCAACAAGCTGGCGACCATCGACGAAGCGACGGCGGGGCTCATCCTGCCCTACTCCTTCATTTTCTGGATGTACACGGTCGACCAGAAGGTGGCGGCGGGAGTGGACACTCAGTACGGAATCGAAACGGAAGGTCCGTGGGGCGGCAAATGGCGCATCACCGTCAAGGACGGAAAGTGGTCCTCGGAGGCCGAGAAAGGAAACTTCGAGGGGTGCGATGCGCTGTTCCACTTCGACAGCGCGGCAGACCATGTGTTGACGTTCTTCGGACGGTTCCCAGGCGGCTCCGCTTCCGGCGATCCCGAGGTGATTCACAAGGTGCGCCACCTCTTCTACTCCTTCTGATCCGTTCCACCGTTTGGGCTCTGGCCTCCCCGCCACGCCAGAGGGGTGGGGAGGTCGAGCGTCCAGACATCAAAGAGGTAACCGCCTCCACCTCTGGGCAGTTAGCAGATGCGATGGGCCCCGAGGGAGACCTCGTCGCCACCCGCTTGTCGCGTGGCTGTCGGTGCTTCGGCGCCTGGGCGGGCGACGAGCTGCTGGGCTATAGCTGGCTCTCGAGCGGGCCCGAGTGGATCGGCGAGGTCGACCTCGAGATCAGGCCGGGCGAGGGTGAGGCCTACGTCTGGAACTGCGTGACCTTGCCGCCGCACCGGCGCCAGGGAGTGTTCGGGGCGATGGTAAGCGGCATCGCCGCGCGAGCGCACACCGAGGGGATGTCGCGGCTTTGGATTGGCAGCGTCGCCATCCCGGCTGAGAAAGCCATTCCGCGGGCGGGGTTCGCACCGGTCCTTCATTTTTCGAGCGAGCTGTTGTCAGGCATTCGCTGGCTGAAGGTCCGCTCCGAGGCCGGGGTCGACCCAGGCCTGCTGGCGGCAGGGCGCGAGGTGCTCGCCGTCGGTGGACGGCCGCTGCGGCTGGACACCTGGATGATGCGTGCCCAGCCGCGTCGCCACTAGAAGTTCCTTCTAAAGCGCCGCCAGGTAAATCTCCAGCAGATCCTCTGCTGGGTATTTGTCTGCCAGGTCGGCTGCGGCCCTCCGAAGCTCGCGTTCGCCGATCCCGAACTCTGCGATGTGTTGCGGCAATCCCAGCAGTGAAATCAGCCCGCGCACGTCGACGGCCGCGTCCCGGCCCGACCCCGTGGCCCTCGCCAGCTCAGCCATGCGTTCGGGCTTGGTGCGCTCCATGTACCGCATGACGTGGGGCATGAGCAGGCAGGACGTAACCCCATGCGGAATGCCATGCCGCGCGCCGATCTGCTTGCCCATGACGTGACACAGTCCACTTGCCGACGCACCAGGCAGCATGAACGAGAACCACGCCGCCAGCTGGTTCTCCGTGCGCACGCCGATGTCGTCGGGCCGGGCCTTGGCGCGCGGCAGGGATGCGAACAGGCGGCGCACCGCCTCGAGGGCCATGACATCCGAGAACGGGTGGGACCCGTCGGCAAGGAATCCCTCCACGGCGTGGTCGAGCGCTCTGATCCCGGTCGAGAGCCACAGGGACATCGGGGTGGCCAGCGTGAGCTCAGCGTCGTAAATCACGGAATCGAGCAGGAGCCGGACATCGCGCATGCCCGCCTTGTCGCCCGCCGCGTCCGTGTAACCGGCGCTGCCCGCGAGCTCGGCCACCGAGAGCGTCGTCGGGATGGCGATGTGGGGAAGACCGCGGTATGCAAGGCCGTGTCGATCGGCCAGCCTGACGGCGATCATCTTGGCTGCGTCGATGGCGCTGCCGCCACCGAAGCTGACGATGCCGTCGACGCCGATCTCGGTCGTATGCGCGATCGCATCCTCGATCTCCGACATCGGCGCGTGTTGTCCGATTACCTCTGTGGCCGGAGCTTCGGCGGTGCCCAATGCACCGCGGACCCGTCCGAGCAGCTTCTCCTCGGCAAGCAAAGAACGCGTCGTGATGAGCGCAACGCGGGTGACTTGCAGCCGGCTCAATTCCGCTGTCAGCTGGTCCAGCGAGCCGGCGCCCCAGTGGATCGCTCGCGGATTGGAGTAGTTGAAAGACCCGGTCTCGGCCGTCACCTCACGCAATACGTTACTTTCGAGACCATGGCCATGGCCGGCCCACACGAAGGACAACCCGTCCTCTACGCAGGCGAGTCGCTCGAGCGGGCGCGCGCGGCGATGATCCTCGCCCACGGTCGCGGTGCGAGCGCGGCCGACATCATGACCATCGCCGCTGAGGTGATGTTCCCCGGCGTCGCTTATCTGGCGCCACAGGCTGCGGGTTCAGCCTGGTACCCCTACCCGTTCACCGCGCCGCTGGACGCCAACGAGCCTTATCTCAGCTCGGCGCTGCAGGTCCTGTCGTCCTTGGTCGCCAAAGTCGAAACGACGGTCCCGTCCGGCCGCCTCGTGCTGCTCGGCTTCTCGCAGGGCGCATGCCTGACGTTGGAGTTTGCGGCCCGCAACGCGCGCAGATATGGCGGCGTGGTCGGGCTGAGCGGCGGGTTGATCGGGCCGGATGGTTCACCGCGCGACTATCCAGGGGATTTTCAGCGGACGCCGGTCTTTTTGGGCTGCAGCGACGTCGATCCCCACATTCCAAGGGAGAGGGTGATCGAGGCCGCCGAGGTCTTCGAGCGGATGGTGGCGGACGTGACCGTGCGGCTGTATCCGGGCATGGCGCATACCGTCAGCCCCGACGAGATCGAGGCCGTGCGAGCGATCGTGAAAGGGGTCGCCGCCTAGACTTTTTTCTCGTCCTCTTCGGCCTCCTCGCCGTGCTCGACGATGTCGCCCCGCTTGAAGAGGACGTCCTTCAGCACCACCTGCCACTTCGGTTTCCGGCGGGACAGAAATTCCAGCGCCATCGCAAAATGCTTGAACTCCTCCCCCTGGGCGTCCTCCATGATCGCCTTCGCTTGGGGATCGCGCTCGAGCGATATGCGCTGTTCATACCAGCCGATCGCCTCGGCTTCCTCCTGCAGCGATGCGGCCATGCGGGCAAAGGTCCTGATGTCCTGGCTGAGTTCCCCGGGCGGCTCGTGATACTGCTCTGTTCCCATCGCGTGAATATAGGGGTG
>WNFT01002404.1_pt1 | contig 19964 bp, 15 predicted proteins | sample 5400191 | NCBI WGS metagenome assembly WNFT01 (sample SAMN13153359, study PRJNA577476) | soil metagenome | isolation source: 80 cm saprolite under Madrone tree | place: USA:California | collected 2016-06-14 | reverse complement strand
GCGAATATCTTTCCACCGGATGCAAATGTCCAGATCATACCGATGGGCAGAGGATGCAGTCCCTGCGCGTCAAAGAACTTGAGCACTACCGGAAGAGAAGTGCTCAACATGGCGGTCTCGTTGGCGAGGAAGAAATGATAGATGAAGGCAGTCCAGTACAGAATGAAAGAGGAGGTCAGGGAGCCGGTCACCAGGGGTGTCATCCAACCCATCATCGTACTTGTCAGGACTTCCAGCCCCTTCGTCTGGGCAAGAACCCGGCCCATACTCAGAGCGGCCGCGGTAAACCAGATCGCGCCGAAATTGAGCTTGCGGAGATCACCGGCGTCGAGAACGCCGACGGCCGGCGCCAGTGCCAGCAGACCCACAGCGAGACCGACCATCGAGGGACTGATCGGGTGCATGAAATCCGTCATCCACAGCAGCACCGCAATCGCCAGCAGTGCGCCACATTTCTTTTCCGCAACAGACCATGGTCCGAGCAGGGCGAGTTCTGACTTCAGGTACTCCGTTCCACTGCCTTCGACACTCTGTTTTTCCGGAGGGTATAACCAAAGGATGAGGCGCCAGCAAAAGAAGATCGTGATCAGGTCGCACGGGAGGTAAGCGATAAACCACTGGCTGTAAAGAACACGCACATTGCCGACCTGCTCGATGATCCCCCGCGCCAGAATAGATGCGGTGCCCGCAATGAGCATCTTGTCGAAGATGGCGGCCGTATACGTGACGATGATCAGCAACCCCCGCCCCACGTTGCTGCGTGGACCAAGCCCCAGAGCGTTGACCGTGCCGACCGCAACCGTTGCGAGAATCGTGACGCGAGCAATGTCCGACGGAATCAGAAACGTCAAAAGAAAATCGACGATTATGAAAGCCAGCAGCAACCGGCTGTATGACGTCCCGATTCGTGCGGCGATCGTGTGCGCGATTCGCCTGGCCAGGCCCGACTTGCTGGCCATTGCTCCGATGAGGATGGCACCCAACAGGAACCACGGCGTCTCGTTCGAGAATCCGGAAAACGCGTCCTCGAACCGGCTGACGCCGAGAGCCCAGAACAGGAAAACACCGATGAAGCCGGTCAGCGCATAATCCATCGCCTCTGTCGCCCAGAGAATGATCATCAGCGCCGAGATCGCGATCGCATGCTGAGCGGCAGGATCGTCATGCGTCGGCGCGAACCACAGCGCGAGGACAGCAAGCGGGGCGGCTATCAGGCCGGCGAGTTGCTTGGTATTGAGCGCGGCAGCCTGCATCTTATTTGGCGCGAATTATTGACTATCGTGGCAAGGCGGTCAATGGCTGAAATGGATAAACACAAAGACACAAAGGCGCAAAGACACAAAGTAAGCCGGCATCAAAGGCTATTTAAGCCGGCTTACTTTGTGTCTTTGCGCCTTTGTGTCTTTGTGTTTTATCCGATCTTGGTCTCAAACGTGCAACACTATACCGAATGATGCCCGGAGGACACCTCGCCACCGCAATCGCCCTGGGCGGAGTCGCCTATGCCGCGACAGGCTCCCGGGAAGCTGCTGTGGGCTGTTTTGCCGGCGGTTTTCTTATCGATGTCGACCACTACCTCGACTACCTGTTCTTCGAAAAACAATGGCGCCGGCCCGGTCCGCGAAGTTTCCTCAGTTACTACTTCAGGCTATTTCCGCGCAATCTGGTCCTGCCGTTGCACTCGGTGGAGCTGATGGCGATTCTTCTCACCGTATCTTTTTTCCACCCCTGGCCGTTACTGGTGGGTTATTGGTTTGGCGCTGCCATGCACATGACCTTCGACGTTCTCATCAACGGCGAGTGCGCCTTGAAGCGTGCGTTCCTCTTCTATTTTTTCAGTTATCGAGCATCGAAGCGTTTCGCCGCGGAGAAGCTGATGGACCGTGTGATCGTATCCGGCGAAGCCGGGAAACGGCCGGTCCGGTATTTCTTCACGTGGCGGCCACCGGAGAAGAAGGAATCGCAGATTACGCAGGTCGAAACCGTGCCATAGGTCCACCTTGCCATCCCCATTCATTGCCGCCTATACTTCTCCCTTATTAAAGTAGTAGATGCACACATAAATTCCAGAGGAGGAGTTGTATGAAGACGTTAACCCGCGTGGGGCTCGTCATTCTCGTCACCCTTTGCCTCGCCATTCCCGGCGGCGCAGTCCAGGGTCAGCGGAATGCGGCCACGCCGACAGGTTACATCACTGGTGTAGTTCGAAGCGGCCAGGGTCCGGAAGCCGGAGTCTGGGTTATTGCCGAGACAAAGGATCTGCTCACTAATTTCATCAAGATCGTCGTCACGGATGATCAGGGCCGCTTCATGCTGCCCGACCTGCCGAGCGCCAACTACAGCGTTTGGGTAAGGGGCTATGGTCTCGTGGATTCAGCGAAGACCCAGATGAAACCGAGCACGAATTCGGTGACTCTCACGGCGACCGTTGCCAAGACTCCGCAGGAAGCCGCCAAGGTTTATCCCGGCAATTACTGGTTATCGCTCATGGAGCCGCCCGCCAGGAGTAACTTCCCTGGAACTGGAGCACAGGGTAACGGCGCCGGCGCAACAATGCTGACCCAGAACCACTGGATCAACTCCCTCAAATCGGGCTGCAATTTTTGTCATCAGCTCGGTAACCAGCTCACACGGACTCTGGACGATGTCTACAGGGCGGAACCCTCCGTCAAAACATCAATTGAGGCCTGGGATCGCCGCCTGCACGGCGGTGTGCGCGGCGACGGCATGTATGGAACGCTCGGTACGATGGGAAAGGACGCGTCACTTAAATCATTTGCGGACTGGACGGATCGTATCGCAAAAGGCGAAGTGCCCCCGGCTCCGGCTCGTCCGAAAGGAATCGAGCGCAACGTTGTCGTGACTCTGTGGGACGTCGGCGATGATCATTCGTTCATGCACGACGAGGCCTCCACCGACAAGAACCATCCAACTGTAAATGGCGGCGGTCCTGTCTATGCGGTGTCGGCCGGCCATGGCCAGCTCGTGATCATGGATCCGAAAGAAAACAGCACTTTCTCCGTCGACATCCCGACGCGGGCTTCCAAGGAGACGGTCCCATCCCGTTTTCCGAAGCCGGCGATGCCGTCTCTGCATTGGGGTAACGAGCATTTGTGGGCCAATCCTCCTTATAATCCTGCCGATCCACACAATCCGATGCTCGACAGCAAAGGCCGCGTATGGACCACGTCGAAGATACGTCCCAATCAGGACCCCGCGTGGTGCAGCGACCCAACGAACAAATACGCTGACTATTACCCACTCCGCACCAGCGGACGCCAGGCGTCGTTCTATGACCCCAAAACGCAGAAGTGGGCTTTGATCGACACGTGTTTCGCCACACACCACCTGCAGTTCGACAATGACCCGGACGAGACCGTGTATTTCAACGAGCTCAGCGGCCCCATCGTCGGCTGGGTTGACTCGAAGGTCTACGATAAGACGCTTGCTGAAACGAAAGACGAGGTCAAGGCCGAACAGGCTGCTGTGGGCTGGTGCGGCCAGGTGCTGGACACCAACGGTGACGGAAAGATCACCAAGCCGTTCAATCAGCCGGCGCAGGGTCGCGGAACGATTGAGGGCGTGCTGTACCAGGGCGATACCGGAGGAGGCTCAGGCGCACCAGGTCGCGGGGCACCCGCGCCGGGTGGACGAGGACAACCGGCCGCAGCCGCAGCGTTTGATCCCAAGCTGGACACGATGGTCCGGTATAACCTCTATAGTGTCATTCCGAGTCCGGTTGACACTGCAGTGTGGGGAGTTTCCGAACAGTTTCCGGGCATGCTCGTGAGAATGGAGCGCGGCAACAATGCTCCTGCCACATGCAAGACCCTGCTCTTCAAGGTACCGGAACCAGGCTTCGATCCGCGCGGCGTCGATGTCGACAGCAACGGCGTTGTCTGGACGGCTCTGGCGGCCAGCAGCCATCTGGCCAGCTTCGATTTCCGCAAATGCAAGGACGTGGACGGTCCGGCAAAGACGGATGGCGGCCAGTGCAGAGAAGGCTGGACGCTTTATCAGACCGACGGTCCGAAGCTGAAAGGTACGGAAGTCCCGGCCGACTTCCACTATTACAACTGGGTGGATCAGCACAACATATCGGGACTCGGGGCCAATACGCCGTTCGCCACAGGCTCCAACTCGGATTCACTCCTGGCATTGAACACGCAGACCAGAGAGTGGCTCAAGTTCCGCGTACCATATCCGCTCGGTTTCTACTCGCGCGGAATGGATGGGCGTATCGACGACCCGAACGGCGGATGGAAAGGCCGCGGACTGTGGGCGAACTACGGCACGCACTTCGTCTGGCATATTGAGGGCGGAAAGGGCACCAAGGGGAAGGTCGTGCACTTCCAGATTCGGCCCGACCCGTTAGCGAGGTAAAAAATCAGCCGCGAATTACGCCAATGACGCGAATGGGGCGCATCAAGAATTGTTTTATGCGCCCCATTCGCGTCATTGGCGTAATTCGCGGCTGATTCTTCTTGTTTACGCGATCAGCGGCTCGATGGTAGCCCTGGCTTTCTTCGCCACTTCATACGGGTCCATCGCCTGAATCATCGGATTGAACATTTCGAGTGATGCCGCGCCCGCATATTTCTTCCGCTTCAGGACTTCGACGATGCGCCGCAGAGGGACGATGCCTTCGCCCGGAAATTGACGGTTCGGCTGCACTTGAAGTTCCCGGATAGGCTCGGCCGGCACATCTTCGAAATGAAGATGATGAAGTTCTCCGTCACGCAGCAGGTCCAGGTCTTCGAATTTGCTGACGCCTCCCCAGAAATGCCATGTGTCCATCATGACGCGATAATTCGGGTGGTTGACCTCGCGGACGAGCTTCAAAGCCGTCGGCAGGCATGCCGCAAACCTGGATGTTCGGGCAAACTCCAGCATCAGCGTCACGCCGAAAGGCTTCGCGATCTCGGCCGCTTCGCGCATGTTGTCCACGCCTTTTTTGTAATCGTCTTCCGTATACATGCCCGTTCCGGCGGACGGCGTGACCAGGCGGTCGGCTCCAATAGCTCGTGCCAGTTCCACCTTCCACTTCAGATCTTCGAGACTGCGTGCGCGCGCATCACCCGGCTCAGGCAGTCCAAGCTGGTTGCTGGAGGAGACTGCCTTCAGGCCCAGATCGTCGAGCAATCGCTTCGCGACGGCGGGTGATTCCTTCATTACGAAGTCGCGGACCTTGGTGAGATCCGGTTCCACCGCTCGAATTCCAGCCTTCGCGTAACCCTCCATCGCCGGCTTGAAATCGAAGCGGGCGGAACTGGCTTCATGCATGCATACAAACATCTTTCCGGGTTTGATTTGCGACGCCTGCAACAAAGGCGGTACCGCGGCTGCCATTGCAAAGAACTCTCTTCGATTCACGGGTTCCATGGACGCTCCTTATTTCTAAGCGTCGGGCCCACCGGCGAGGGATAATTCGGGGACAGACGCATAAATCACCTAATTAGCGGGTAGGTAATCTTGAAAGCTAATTAGGTGATTTATGCGTCTGTCCCCGAATTATCCCTCGCCGGTCCCCCCACGCTCTTTTTTATGTGCCGAGAATATATCTCACGAGTAAACTTCCGGCAAACGAGGCCGAGGAGAAACCTATGAAAATAGCCGCCGTCGCACTGGCAATTTTGTTGGCTTGCATGTCTGCTCTCGCACAACGTCCGTCCGATCCAGCGTTGTTGATACCGCAACATGCACCGGAATTGGACTACGTGGCTGTTGCAGAACCTCTCGGGTTTCCCGCCGGCACGACTCTGGCAGGAGCGGCCGCGAGCGTCGCGTTCGATTCCAAAGGGCATCTGTTTGTGCTGACGCGCGGACAGCCGTCTCTATACGAGTTCGACAATAACGGAAAGTTCATTCGCTCCTTCGGCGAAGGTCTTTTCACCCGGTCGCATGGATTGAAGATCGATAAGGACGGCAACATCTGGGCCACTGATGTCGGCGCGCACACCGTCATGAAGATCAGCCCGCAGGGACAGGTTCTATTGACGCTCGGAACAAAAGGACAACGGGGCGCGTGGGACGCGTCGACGCAGCTTTTGAACGAGCCCAACGATATTGCGATTGGCCGCAATGGAGACCTGTTTGTCGTTCAAGGGCACACTCCGGGAGCCATGGGCGATCCGCGTGTGCTGAAGTTCGACAAGAATGGGAAGTTCATCAAGTCGTGGGGCGGGAAGGGAAAGGAACCGGGCAAGTTCGACGTTGCTCACGGGATAGCGATCGATGCCAAGGGATTGCTCTGGGTGACCGATCGGGAGAATCAACGAATTCAGGTCTTCGATGCGGACGGAAAATTCATCAGGGAATTGAAATATGCCGGCTTGCCGTGCAGCCTGGATATCGGCAGCCAGTACATCTACATGGTGAACGGGTTTGCCGGCCAGGTCCTGAGGATGGATTTGGATGGCAAGGTTCTCGCGGTCACCGGAAAGCCTGGAAAGGGTATTGGTGAATTCGGCGAGGCTCATGTTATTGCGGTGAGCCCGAAGGGAGAGATCTACGTCGCCGATAGTGTCAACGCCGCCGTGCAGAAATTCGTGAAAAAATGATCACTTAAGACGCGATCCGCTTCAACATAAAGCCCACGCTCGGCGTCGTCATGTACACGACCGAGCCGGTCATTCGGAGTCTCCGGCACCCGCAGGCAGAACCTGAAGCGTTTTAAGAAACTCGATAATCTCGGCGCGATGAGCTTCTGTCAGGCGGAAGAACGCATCACGAGCCGGCTCGGCCTCTCCGTGGTGATGGTCAATCGCTTCCGTAAGCGTTGTGCAATCTCCGCGGTGACCATAAGGTGCCGAGTTGCCGGCATCCCAAAGCTTTCTGGTCAGGAACTCGCGCGTGGAGATGCCCGCTTGAGAGACTTGCTCATTGCAGAAGAATTGATCCGTGGTTCCACAGATGTCGTGGCGCTTCAGATCGGTAAACGCACGAACGATTGCGCCACCATCATGGGCTCTTTCAAGTCTCGGTTTCTCCCCGTCTCGAGTCATGTCGAAAGCATAAGGTGAGGAAACATCTTTAAGCTGCAGGTTCCCTGCAGGGTTGAATGGATTGGGTTCGGTGAACCAACGGCTGCGTAACTTCATTGCCGGAATGTGACATCCTGCACATCCGATAGCGGCAAACATGGACTCTCCGTTCTCCACGGCTTTTCTTCGAACGGGATTGCGGGGCATCAACCGTCCCGGCGTTCCAAGCTGTGCCTGGAAAATCGTTACTGCGGTGATATCGCCGGCTGTCAGCTCGTGCTGTACTCCGTCCTTGTCCGGGTCCGGATCACCAGGGAATAAGAAAGAAAACCGTTCGTCGGACTGCATTCCGTGATGGTGATTCATCGCATTATTGGTGAACTCGCGCAGAGAAAAAACCACGCCCTTCTGGTGGAATGGACGAATTTTTAGATCAGTGTTCACGCCTCGGACACGGCTGGTGTCCAGAGTAGCGTTGGGATGCGCAACGATCGAACCGAAGTTCACTCCCTTGGTGTTCAATTGCGCGATGACGTCTGAAGAAGTTGCCGCCGCTTTCGAGAGTGAACCGGCCCGAATTGCGAGTAGATCTTCGGTCATTTCACGCGCCAGCATTTCGATCGGCCCCGCCCCGAACATTCCCAGGGTGTTCCGCTCGTCGCTGAACTGGCCGGAAACGGACTCCGTTACCGGGTCCAGAGTCTGAGCCAGTACGAACACGTTGGCCACAAAATCGCCGGCACCGCCTGCGCGTGGCTGATTGTGGCAACCCGCGCAGGAACTGGCGTCCGGAGCAGAGGTGCGAATCATTGCCGGAGCGCTGCCGGGGATACGGACAGCTCCCGCTCCTGTGCTTCCCGGACGACCCTGTCCGTCAAACTTGTTGAACACGGCAGTGAACAAGAGCGCGCCGTGATCGACCAACTCATCAAACCGGACTCGACCGTTCTCGATGTCGCTCTGATCCAGATGAAATGGGATCGCGCCCACGTCACCGATCTTTTGAGCGGCAGTCACTCCGGCGAACAGAAACAGGCATCCTGCCGCAAGACAATTTCGGACGTTTCTCATCTGTCACCCTTCGAAGACTCCTGGAATTTGAACTTGGCGCGGAAGTTCGGACATCCGGTGGCATTTGTGCCGAAGGGCCCTTCTTCGATGAAGCCGCTGGCACCGCTGAAGCCGGCGATACCACCAGTCACCGACAATAGTTCCCCGGTGGGAGTGGTGTAGCCCTCGGCAGTTAACGCCCGGCCGTCGTTCAGGATGAAGTACTGGGTGTTGAGGGCGAAGGGCACCGATGCGTAGGCCGAGGCGATGGCAGGCGGAAATGGTTGAGACACCTGGCCGCGGCACATCCAATTGCCGATCGGGGCGACTCCGTTGACGGGTTGTGTTGGATCGTTGGTCGCGGTTCCAGAAGGGAGAGTCCCGGCAGGAAATATCTTGCCGTTGACGATGAACACGTCGCCCCGGGTTCCAGTGAAGAACCCCGGTGAGCCCGTGCGGCAGTCGCAGGCTACATCGAAGATGCGGACATTCTCAGAGGCGGCCTCCACCAAAGTGTCCAACGCAGGTAAAGGCTTGAAGCCGGGCGCGAGACCGGCCAGGCCGGCCAAAATTGCAAGACCTAAAGCAAACAGTGTGATTTTCTTTATAGCTTTCATGTGCTCCTTTCTCTCTCAGGCGCGCTTGTTTGTGCCTTCACTTATGAGGGCGACAAAAGAGCAAAAACCGTCTCAAAAAATGCCCGGAGAGAGGTGAGCGCTAATTCTCGCGACCATACTGCGACCGCCGGAGACTATAATGCCCGTATGAGCACCCGCGCGGCAGACTACCTGGAAGCTATCGAGCACTTGCCGGAAGGAGCGACGCTGGTCATCCATCAGGTCGACTGGGACGACTACGAAAAATTGCTGGAAGACGTGTCGGGAAGGCCCGGCCTGCGCGTCAGTTACGACTGCGGCAGGCTGGAAATCATGAGTCCACTACCTGAACACGAGGAATATGCCAGGTTTATCGAAGGTTTGGTTCGAATCCTGTCCGAAGAATTCGACCTGACAGTGCAAAGCTATGGAGGCGCAACATGGAGGAGGCAGAAGCTTGCCAAAGGCGCGGAGCCCGACTGCTGTTACTACGTCAGGAATGCGGGCCGCGTTATCGGAAAACGGAAGTTTGACCTGGATTCGGACCCGCCTCCCGACATCGTCGTCGAGGTCGACATTACGAATGAATCGTTGAGCAAATTCGCGATTTACGCCGCACTTTCTGTCCCCGAGATCTGGCGCTACGACGGAAACAAAGCCCAAATCTACGAATTATCCGTCAGCGGATACCGCGAGGTTTCGGAAAGCCAGTTCTTTTCTCAGTTGACGCCAAAGATGCTGGCGGACTCTCTTATGCAAAGCAAATCGGAAGGACAGACAGCGGCGCTCCGCTCGTTCCGGCAACAATTGCAGAAGCGAAGTTGAGTTCTTCCCCATTTTCCCGGATTCATCTCCGGAGTTTCCGTTCGTTCATTGCTGAGAGTTCCTGTGTGCCGAAGCGGCCTGCTCCAGTACGACTAGACTTAAAAGGCACGTCTCAAAAAAGTCTTCTCCGTTTTGCTATCCAGGGATTCTTTTGACTTGAAGCTACGGCGGGCTTATTCTCACGGCAAATTCCCGACCTCTGGGCGAGGTTGGCATGAATCAAGCTGATGAGATAACCAGGTTGTTGCGCGAATGGAGCGACGGGCGTCGCAGTGCGTTTGATGAGTTGATGCCGCTCGTTTATGGCGAACTGCATCGTCAGGCCGCGCGGTATCTGCGAAATGAACGCCGCTGCGAGACTCTGCAAACAACCGCGTTGATTCACGACGCGTACGTGCGGCTGGTCGGGCAAACGGGCATTCCATGGCAGAGCCGCACGCAGTTTTTTGCCTTCAGCGCCAAAGTCATGCGCCACCTTTTGGTTGATCGCGCTCGCGCCAAAGGGCGAGAAAAACGCGGCGGCGGCGCGGTGAAAGTGCCTCTGGAAGAAGCGGTAACGTTCACGGTTGACGAGCAGGACGTGGATTTGATCGCTCTGGACGAGGCTTTAAATCGTCTGGCGAAAATTGACGAACAACAAGTCCGCCTCGTGGAACTTCGTTACTTCAGCGGTTTGAGTTTGGAAGAGACGGCGGAGGCCCTGAAGATCTCGCGGGCGACAGCAGCACGGGATTGGAATGTAGCAAGGGCCTGGCTGCATCGCGAATTGACGAGATAAAGAAAGCCATCGGCGGTCATAGAAAGTGTGAATGAATTGCGTCCCTCAATTCATTCGCACCTTCATAGACCGCCGCTTGAGTGAAAAATGACAAACGAACAATGGGAGCGGGTAAAAGAGGCTTTTGATGCTGCGTTGCGGCGCAGACCCGATGAGCGCGCGCAATTTCTCGACGAAGTTTGCGGCGCCGACGAAACCATGCGTCGCGAAGTCGAAGCGCTCCTGTCTTCGTTTGACGACGCCGGCGGTTTCATGGCCAGGCCGGTCGTCGGCGAAATGGCGGAAGCGGTAGAGATTCGGAAAACCCTCCTCACCAGAGGTCAGTATTTGGGGCACTACGAAATCAGCGAACAAATCGGCGCCGGAGGAATGGGTGAAGTTTACCTTGCGCGAGATACGCGCCTCAATCGCCTCGTGGCTTTGAAGGTTTTGTATGCCGCATCGCTCTCCGATCGGGAAGCCGACCAGCGTTTGTGGCGCGAGGCGCGTGCGGCTGCGACGCTCGACCATCCCAACATCTGCGCGATTCACGAAATTGCCGAGACGGACGGTTGCAATTTTATCGTGATGCAGTATGTCAAAGGCGAAACGCTCGCCTGTAAGCTCAAACGCGAAAAGATGAGCCTGCGCGAAGTTCTAAACAACGCCGTTCAGGTTGCCGATGCTTTGGAAGAAGCACATGCGCACGGCATTATTCACCGCGACGTCAAACCCGCGAACATCATCATCAACGACAAAGGACAGGTAAAGGTACTTGATTTTGGTTTGGCCAAATTCACCGAAAACCTCGAAGCAAAAAGCAAAATCGCGACTGACAAACCGTCAAGCAAATCGGGCGCGATTATGGGAACAGTCCCGTTCATGTCGCCCGAACAAGTGCTTGGAAAAAGACTGGACGGGCGAACGGATATTTTCAGTTTTGGCGCGATGATCTACGAGATGTCTTGCGGGCGGCAGCCTTTCGCCCGCGACACGGATGCTGAAACGATTTCCGCGATTCTCCGTGATGAACCGTCCTGGGAAGACATTCCAGACGAACTGCAACCGATTGTGCACAAGTGCTTGATGAAGAACCCGGCCGAGCGTTATCAAACGGCAAAATATCTGGCGGCGGATTTGTGCGAACTGCAAAGGCGTTTTGAGACTGAACCGGAAGTGAAACTCAGGCGTCAGGTCAGCGCTGAGGCTGAGCCCGGCCGGTTGCCTGCGCCACTGGCCTCGCGTTTTCTTAAACCCCGTATCCTTACTGGCGTGGCCCTGTTGTCCGTTGTTGCCGTTGGCGCGGCGTTCCTGATGCGTCCAACCGGCCCAGCCAGTCAGGATCTTGCCTACGAACAGATCACCAATTTCACCGACTCGGCGATATCGCCGGCTCTCTCTCCCGACGGCAAGATGCTCGCGTTCTTGAGGAGCAACAGATGGTTCCTCTCTCTCGACCAGATTTACGTCAAGATACTTCCCGACGGAGAGCCGGTTCAGGTCACGCATGATCCGCGGGCAAAGTACGGGCCTTCGTTTTCACCGGACGGCTCGCGGATTGTGTACACCGTGTCGCCGTGGTCAACGTACACGGTCTCCACCCTCGGCGGCGAACCGAGCCTGTTTCTGAACAATTCCTCCGGCGTCACCTGGCTGGACCAGCACCGCATCCTGTTCTCCGAAGTGAATCCTCCCCATAGCGTACACATGGGGGTCGTAACAGCCAAAGAAGACCGCTCGCAGGAACGCACGATTTACTTCCCCCAGGAAGAGCGCGGTATGGTGCACCTTTCCTACGCCTCGCCCGACCGCAAATGGGCTCTGGTTTTGGAGATGAATCCCGTCTGGCAGCCGTGCCGCGTGATTCCGCTCGATGGCAGTTCGTCCGGACATCAAGTTGGCCCCAAAGGCAATTGCACCTCGACGGCGTGGTCGCCGGATGGAAAGTGGATGTATTTCGGCGTCGAGCTGGATGGTCATCACCACTTGTGGCGCCAGAGGTTTCCGGAAGGACAGCCGGAGCAGATCACGTCAGGTCCCACGGAAGAGGACGGAGTAGCCTTGGCGCCGGACGGCCGCTCGCTGATCACTTCCATCGGAGTTCACGAGAGCGCTGTCTGGATCCACGATGGCCGCGGCGATCGGCCGCTTTCCTCGCAAGGCTACGTGCCGGAAACGGAGACGAACGGCTTGCTCGGAACCATCCCGGTCTTCCGGGACGGCAAGTCGCTCTTGTACTTGAGAAGTGAATCGCCAGGAGGACCTACAGAGCTATGGAGAACGGATCTCGCATCGGAAAAAAGCCAGAAGCTGCTGCCGGGGACTTTCATGGTGGAGTTCGATATTTCGGACGACGGCAAAGAGGTGGTCTACTCGGCAGAGCCTTCCGGAAAGCCCTTCCAACTCTGGGTGGCCTCCCTGGACCGGAGTTCACCTTCCCAACTGGTGTCCGCTTCAGGCGGCGATTCTCCCCATTTTGGACCGGACGGCCGGATCGTGTATCGGACATTCGATGGGACGAACCACTACCTTGAACAGATGGACCGGACAGGTTCCGGCCAGTCTAAGGTGGTTCCCTATCCGGTTGGCAACATCTTTTATATGTCTACAGACCGGCGTTGGATCACGACGTCCACTACCATGCCGAACGGCATTGGAGGCACCTACGCGGTTCCCTTCGACGGAGGCGTTCCCCAGCGCATCTGTGGCTGTACTGTCATGTGGGCTCCCGATGGAAAATTCCTCTACGTAGTTGTGCAGACGGCGTCACTCACCGGACCTCGTAAAACGCGCGTCATTCCGTTACCTCAGGGCGAGATGCTGCCCAAGCTGCCGCCCAGAGGAATGGGCGCCGCAGACGATCCCAACCTCTTTCCCGGTTCCTGGCTGATTGATGCCTCCAGCGTCTCGCCCAGTCCGGACCCCTCCGTCTACGCCTATGTGAAAACGACAACGCACCGGAACCTCTTTCGCATTCCATTGCCCACCCAATAGTCGGCAAGCGGTTAAGACGTGGTGCTGCGGAGTGCCGGCATGACTTCGCGCGTGAAAAGCTCCATCGACCTTTCGCAGGCCTGTCGAGGAATTCCCGGAACCGAGAACCGGCAGACAAGATGGCTCGCGCTCAGCTCTCTTTGAAATCGGATGATCTCCTCAACGCAGTTCGCCGGGTCGGCCAGGATAATCCGGTTTTCAGCGAGGCGCTCAATGGTAAGTTGGCCCGCAGGGCGTTTGACCACGGGGTGAGGCCACCGGAAGTACATCTTCTCGAATGCCTGAATAAAAGAATCTCCCGCAGCGCTGATGGCGTCTTTGGTACTGCTTGCGACAAAGACGTAGCGAAGCAAGGCGACATCGCCTTCGCCTTTTCCTGTCTCTCTGCATGCTCGCCGATACACTTGCAGGCACGGTGCGATCTCGTCGAGGCTCGCCGAAGGCCCAACCAGCCAGGCGTCTCCAAGGCGCGAGGCGCGGCGAATCGCCGGCTCTGCCCAGGCGCCAAACCAGATCGGCGGTCTCGGCCGTTGCACAGGCCGCGGCGCCACCGTGACATTGTCCACTTGATAATACTTTCCGCGGTGAGTGACATTCTCCTCCGTCCAGAGGCGGTGAAGAAGCGAAGCGCTCTCCTCCAATCGACTGCCGCGCTCCTTGATTGAATAACCGAACGCAGCGAATTCTTCCGGGGCGTAGCCGGCGCCTATCCCCAAAATCAGCCGGCCGCCGGAAATCATATCGACCATCGCTCCTTCCTCGGCAATCATCACGGGATGATGGAGCGGAAGCAGAAGGACCCCCGTCCCCAAACGGATCGAGCGTGTGCGGCTTGCGACGGCGGCCAGTCCGATCAGCGGCGCGGGATATAACAACGGATGGTTGTGGTGCTCGCCGAGCCAGATCGAGTCGAATCCGGCTGCCTCGGCTTGCTCGCATTCTCGCAGCGTCTCCTCAAAACTCGTTTGCCCTTGCAGCGGGCTTAACCCAATCTTCAAAGCAGCCTCAGTCCGCCTGCCTGGGCTCGCCATTCGGATTGGACTTGAGCGCATCAAAAAGCTGGCTAAAAAAGGTCGCGTTGAAAGCCCAGGGGGCCTTGAGGCCAGGACTGAACAGGTCGTCTTGTTTGACCTGTGAAGCGAGCGTCTCCTTCGTGGCGCCGTTCTTGACCGCGTCCCGTACGCGCGTCATGAACGTGTCCCATGTCTTCTGATAGGCTTGAATATCGGCTTTTGTCAGCACAGGCCCGCGGCCTGCGATGGCGGCATCAAAATCCAGCTTCAAAACTTTGTCCAGTATTCCAGGCACCTGGACGGCGTTTGTACCGCTGATACCAGGGCTCGGGTTGGCATAATTTACCAAATCGGAGAGCATCACAAATTTCTTACTCTTGAAGAAGACGATCGTATCCGCGTCTGTATGCGACGAACCGAAGTAGTGCGCCTCCACTTCGGTGCCTCCAAATTTAAGATCATAATCCTTCTCAAACAGGACAGCCGGCTTGCCGGGAGTGTCCTTCAGGTTTCCAGCCTCCCAGAGCTCCTTCAGGTGTTTCAGCCCAACCACTGTTGCGCCCTGACCGATGAAATACTGGTTATGCGAAATGTGATCGCCGTGCGGGTGAGTGTTAAACACGTATTTCACCGGCAGGGGAGAAATCGACTTGATCTCTGCGATGAATGCCGCTTCGATTTCGGCGCCTGGATTCTTGGTATCCCCGAGGATCAGTCCCTCAGGTGTGACTTCAACGACAGAATTCGCCCCGCCGTCGGCGATGTACCATAGATTCGGCTTGATCTGGATTGCCGTTTTGACGGGATCCGGTGCGGCGGCGCCCCGCTGTCCGCCGGCCGCCGAACCGATCATCGCGAGACATAGCGCCGCAATCAACAAGACGAACATTCGTTTTTGCAACATGGTCTCCCCCTTGGAAATCGTGCTGATTCTAGCTCCTCCCTTGTAACCTGCCAACCAAACTGCAGTTTTTCTCCTCTAGGGCTTTCAAATCCTTAAGGAGCAACAGAGGACGCCATATACGATTCGCGTCGATGTTGTCGGCCGCACCACGAAGGCCATCAATTACCTTCATCGGAGCGGATCTACTACGATCGGTTTTCGCGGCACCGCACTTCAACCCGGAGCCCGCGGTGAAGCGAAGGTGGAAAGCAAGCGGGGATACACCGAGATCGAGGCGGAATTCGACGACATGATTCCGCCCAACAGGTACGGCCGCGAATACCTCACATACGTCATGTGGGCCGTCACACCTCAAGGCAGATCGCAGAATCTTGGCGAAGTCATTCTCAAAGGCACGAAGAGCAAGCTCGACGTGACCACCGACCTTCAGACTTTCGGTCTGGTCGTCACCGCTGAGCCATATTTCGCGGTGAGTCAGCCGACGGACAGGGTCGTCCTGGAAAACTACGCCCGCCCGGATACCAGAGGTCGGGTGGAGGAGATCACGGCGCAATATGAGCTGCTGGATAAGAACTATCTCGCATTCGATCGGATGCCAGGCGAACTGAAGCCGACGCTTATCGATACTTCGCTGCCGCTGGACCTTCAACAAGCGCGCCACTCCGTAAACATCGCCCAGTGGGTCGGCGCCGATCGCTACGCTCCGGACCTGATGTTCCGTACGCGCGACCTGCTCCACCAGGCTCGCAGCGTCGTCCAGAATGCTGAAGACGCGCGGCTCATCGCGATGAACCGAAAGCAGGAACCCTCGAGGCCGAGCCGCTCACCGCGGAGGAGATAATCAAGGGCCTGTTGCCCAAACGGAATCAAGTTAGTCTTAGTCGGATCACGAATCCCGAACTCTCGTCCTCCGTATGGCGGGTCATAAATGTCGCGCACAAACTCGATTCCCTCACGACTCGATCTTCTGCAGGGTACGCTTGATCTCCTGATCCTCCGGGCGCTCCGCGCTGGAGCGATGCATGGATGGGCGATTTCTGAGCGCATCCAGCTAATCTCACAAGATGTTTTGCAGGTGAACCAGGGCTCACTCTATCCCGCGCTCCACCGCCTTGAACGTCGTGGCTGGATCAAGGCCGAATGGGGCGTTTCGGAGCTGGGCCGGCGAGCGCGATTCTACTCACTCACGGCTTCTGGCCGGAAACAGCTCGAAATCGAGGCTGAGAACTGGGGCAAGCTGAGTGAAGCCATTGCCAGGGTATTAAGGATGGCGTGAGATGTGGCAAGACATCGTTCTGCGATTTCGTGCGCTATTTTTCCGTCGTCGGATGGATCAAGAGCTGCAGGAAGAATTGGATTTCCACATTGAAATGCAGGCGCGGAGGAACCGGCAGCACGACGTTGACCCGGCGGAGGCAAGGCGACAGGCACGATTGCAGTTCGGCAGCGTTGTGAGCGCAACGGAAGAATGCCGTGAACAAAGAGGCCTATTCGCAATGGAAATGCTCCTGAAGGATGTTCGATTCGGCCTTCGCATGTTGCGCAAATCTCCCAGCTTTACGGCTGTGGCCGTTGTGACGCTCGCATTGGGCATCGGCGCAAATGCCGTGGTTTTCGGTGTGTTGAACGCGCTGGTACTGCGCCCGTTGAGTGTGCCTCAGGCGGAGAGCCTTTACTCCCTCCACAGGAACGACAATTCTGCAGCGGTGTCATATCCCGACTATCTCGATCTGCGCGATCGCAACCGCAGCTTTGATGGTCTGGCAGCTTTTAACATCTCTCAGGCAGGGATGGACGCGGGGGAAAATCCAGCCCGCGTCTGGCTCTATGAAGTGAGCGGGAACTACTTCGACGCATTAGGCATTCGGCCGTATGTTGGCCGTGTTTTTCACGATTCCGATGAGCACGGTCCCAACAGCGCTCCGTATATCGTGCTCGGTTACGCGTATTGGCACACCCGTTTTCAGGATGACCGCGGCGTGGTGGGCCGTACAGTCCAGGTCAACAAGCATCCTTTCACCGTCGTCGGTGTCGCGCCGCCTGAGTTCCACGGGACTATGTTGTTTTTCTCGCCCGATTACTTTGTGCCGATGGTTAATCAGGAGCAGATAGACGGGTCAAACCTCCTGAACGACCGTGGGAAACGCTGGATTTTCATGACCATCGGACACCTGAAAGCGGGAGTCAGTCCGGCACAGGCGGCTGCTGATCTGAACTCCATCGGTTCTTATCTGGAAAGGACTTATCCCAAAGACCATGGCCAAATGACCTTTAAATTGGGCCGGCCAGGTCTTTATGGCGACTTCCTTGGCCGTCCGGTAAGGGCATTCGTTGCTGGCTTGATGCTGCTGGCGGGATTAATTCTGCTAGCCGCATGTGCCAATCTGGGCAGCCTGTTTGCGGCGCGCGCCGCTGACCGTTCCCGGGAAGTTGCTCTGCGACTCGCGGTTGGAGCGAGCCGCATACACATTCTGCGGCAACTATTTACCGAAGCTGTGCTGATCTCACTGATCGGAGGCGCTGTCGGGCTGTGGGGCAGCATAGTGCTGTTGCGTTCGCTGAGCGAGTGGCAGCCATTTCCCAGATTTCCCATCAATGTGCCTGTGACCCCAGACGCCAATGTTTATTGGGTGGCTCTGCTGCTGACTCTAGCGAGCGGCTTCCTTTTTGGCGCGGTCCCGGTGAGGCAGGCACTTCGCATCGATCCGTATCAGATCGTCAAATCGGGCTCGATCGGCAGGATTGGGCGGCGGATCACTGTCCGGGACGCATTGCTCGTCGTGCAAATTGCCATATGTGCCGTCCTGGTCACTTCTTCGCTCGTTGCCGTGCGCGGACTGGTACGATCGCTTCACAGCAATTTCGGCTTTGAGCCACGGAATACGATTCTGATGGAGACCGGTCTGGATATGGCGGGGTACCGCGGCGATGCAGTGCGCGCAATGCAAAAGCGCATGATTGATGCTATGGAGACGATTCCCGGCGTAACGTCTGTGGGATTGGTGGATCGGCCGCCATTGGGTAATGGGACCTACTACGCCTCAAATATCTTTACCGACGAAACGACAGATCTGAGGCCGGGGAATGCCGTGGCTGAATCCGCAACGTACAGCATCTCTCCCGACTACTTCCAGGCGGCGGGCACAGCGTTGTTCGCGGGCAGGGCTTTCTCATGGCATGACGACGAAAACTCGCCGCGCGTAGCGGTGGTGAACCGCGAGTTCGCCGGCAGAATTTTGGGCTCCCCATCAAACGCCATGGGCAGATACTTCAAGCGGCGGGATGGAACACGCATTCAGGTAGTCGGCATTGTAGAAGACGGAAAATATCAGAGCCTCACCGAAGATCCACTGCCGGCAATGTTTCTCCCCATCCTGCAATCGCCATCCAGTGAGACATCGCTGGTGCTACGCTCGAATCGCGATCCGCAGCAACTGGCGGCAGCCATGCAGAGCACAATGCGGGGCCTGGATTCAGGGCTGCCTCTTCTTATCGAAACGTGGAACCAAAAATTGGACTTACCTTTGTTTCCTTCGCGTGTGGCCACGGTATCGCTGGGTATTCTGGGCGTGATGGGTGCAATGCTGTCTATAACTGGCATCTTTGGAATGGCTGCGTATTCCGTGAGTAAGCGGAAGCGGGAATTGGGGATTCGTATGGCGCTTGGGGCGCAGCGCAAGGAAGTGTTACAGGCAGCGTTGGGACGGGCACTCAAATTACTTGCTTTAGGTTCGGCCGCAGGATTGTTCCTCGGAATTCCGGCGAGCCGGGTGCTGGCTTTCATCGTTTATGAGGCAACTCCCCGCGATCCGCTGGTATTGGCTGGCGTTGTTCTGGCGATGTTGTTGCTGGGACTTCTGGCTACCTGGATTCCGGCGCAACGCGCGCTGTCGATTGATCCGCTGACCCTGCTTCGCGAAGAGTGAATTGGCTTTACCTGCCGATCCTGGCGGCCCGAAAATCTGCAACGACCGGATTGTGATCGCTCAACTGACTCCAACGCGAGCCACGAACCACGCGGCAGGACTTTAGGCGCGGCAGCCACGAACGCGGGACAAAAATGCCATCGCAATGGTAGGGCGCACTGGGGTTCCCCATCCATCGCAGCGTTTGAGCCAAAGGGCGGTCCGGATTCGCTGCCTGCCAACAACTTACCAAATCGAACTCGTTGGCCAGGCGGTCGAGTACGTCGCGTTCGCCACGCAGAATTCTGATTCGCTCACGCGGCTGACGATATCCGACTGCCACGTTGAAGTCACCGCCCAGTACAAGGTCGGCACGGTGGCGAAGCAAGGCAATGCGGTCGAGGATGTGTTGCATCGTGCGGATGTATCCGCGTTCACCGACAGGTCCGTGAACGCTGAACACTATTAAAGGACGTTCCGACCACGAGGTGTTCCGGATCTCGCCACCAACCACCCAGCCGTCGTAATCCGGAATCGCGATCGGGACCAATGACGCGGATCGTGCGAATAATCCGCTTCCCCAATATCTGCTTCCGGCGGACTGCCACGCGAATGCATCGCGCTGGTCATGCCGGAGCCGCTCACCGGGAGAACTCTGTGGCGGGCGACATTCCTGCGCCAGCACCAGATCGGGTTTTAGATTGCGGATCACTCGCGACCAGTGACCGCAGCGCTTCAGGCTTCCTGCGCGGAGAAAGTTGTATGTGACGATTCGCATTTCGCGGCCCGGTGGTTAGGTCCCGGCCCTTGTCCAGTTTGGCCATTTCGTGATCAGCGCGCAAACGGTTTTCGACTACTTCTTCGCCCGCCGCGGTCTTCGCGATAGCGACGTGTGCTTCGGGAGTGTCATTTGCGTTCTGAGCTGCGAGCATCGACG
>WNFT01003033.1_pt1 | contig 19971 bp, 19 predicted proteins | sample 5400191 | NCBI WGS metagenome assembly WNFT01 (sample SAMN13153359, study PRJNA577476) | soil metagenome | isolation source: 80 cm saprolite under Madrone tree | place: USA:California | collected 2016-06-14 | reverse complement strand
CGCTGCGCGGAGGCGACGTCGTGGAATCGCAGCGGCACCTCTATAACCTGGGGGTCTTCAACCGGGTGACGATCGAACCGCAGAATCCGAGCGGAACAAATCCGGATAAAGACATCGCCGTGCTGGTGGAAGAAGCCAAACGCTATACCGTGGCTTATGGCGGAGGATTCGAAGTGCAACGGCTGGCCAGCACAACGAACCCGACCGGCGGGCAGGTGCAGGCCGCCCCTCGCGGAATTATTGAGGTGAGCAAACTGAACTTGACGGGCCGCGCGGACTCGCTGTCCTTCAAACTGCGCGGCAGCACGTTGCAGGGACGCGCGTTGCTGGGGTATTTCGTGCCGAGCACGTTCGGCAACCCCCACTTCAGCTTTCAGGCAACCGTGTTTGCGGAGAAGACGCGGGACATCAACACGTTCACGGAGCAACGGTACGAGGGGGCGGTTCAGCTGACGGAGCAGATTTCGCCGCTGACGACGGTGCTGTATCGGTATGCGTTCCGCAAAGTGCTTGTTTCGAACTTGAATATTCCTTCGCAGGAAATCCCGTTGTTCCAGCAGCCGACGCTGGTTTCGCAATTCGGTGTGACCTGGTTCCGCGACTCGCGGGACAATCCCGCGGACGCCACCAAGGGAAGTTTTAATAGCGCGGACTTCAGCGATGCGGACACTTATTGGGGTTCCAGCGCCAGTTTTCTGCGCTTCTTCTTTCAGAATTCGACTTACTATCCCATCAAACGACGGTTTAGCTTCGCGCGTTCCATGCGCTTCGGGATTCTGATGCCCTATCGCGACACTGTCTCGCTGACTTTTCCCGCTCCGACGTGCCCGCCGGGATCGACCACCTGCACGCTTCCGACGGTTATTCCGCTGCCCGAGCGATACTTTGCCGGTGGCGGCACTTCGCTGCGGGGTTTCGCGCTGAACCAGGCCGGGCCACGCGATTTTGGCACGGGGTTTCCCGTCGGAGGGCAAGCGCTGCTGGTCTTGAACCAGGAATTTCGTTTTCCAATGCGCTTGCCGTTCATCGGCACGGCACTCGGCGGGGCCATATTTTATGACGGCGGGAATGTTTACAGCCGCCTGACGCGGATCTCTTTCAGGACGACGCTGCCAGCGCCAACCTTCGGGTTGGGACCAAAGAACGTGAACGTGTGCCTCACAAACTGCAGCAACGAGCTGAACTATTTTGCTCATTCCCTCGGTTTGGGGGTCCGTTACAAAACACCAGTAGGTCCGATTCGCGTTGATCTTGGCTACCAGCTCAATCGCCCGTCGTTCGTCATTCCGATTCCGTGTCCCCGGAACACACCCAGTTGCCAGATTGGTTCGCTAGGCTATCGAGGCACGCGGCTGCCCGGATTCCAAATATTCTTCAACCTGGGGTCGAGCTTCTGATGCGTGGTCCGTCGATGCGCGCGCTGTTTGCCGCCATGCTTGCCGTAGCAGGCGCAGCATTCCTGGGCGCGCAGGAAATCCTCGACCGTATTGTCGCGCGGGTGGAAAACGACATCATCCTCTTGAGCGACATTCAAGCACTAAGCCGCTACCAACAACTTGTCGATGGGAAGTCGGAGGCCCAAGGGCAAATTCTGGACCGGCTGATCGATCAGTGGATCGTGCGAACGGAAGCAGACGTTGCACATTTCCGGCCCCCGTCGGACGCCGACATTGACAGCAGCCTGAGCAGGCTCCAGAAATCGGTTGCGTCGGCCGAAGAGTACGAGGCGAGAAAGAAGCAAAGCGGCCTCGATGATTCTGAAATCCGGAGAATCGTAGGCACCCAACTTTACTTGAGCAATTACCTTGATTCGCGTTTTCGGCCCAGTGTGCAGATTGATCCCAAGGCGATTGAAGACTTTTATCAGACAGCGGTCTTGCCGGTGGCAAAGGCTCGCGGGCAGGAACCGCCATCGCTGGAAGCGGCGCGCGACTCGATCCAGGAAGCGCTGATTCAACAAAGGATCAACGAGCAAGCCGATCGATGGCTGAAGGAGAGCAGACTACGTCTGCACATTGAGAAACTCCACGATGAGGGGGCGAAATGAAGCGCAATACACGCCACCCGATCTGGAGCTGGATTATTCATACGCCGTGGGTCCTCGCGGTTCTAGGGATCCTTTCCGTCATTGCGTTTTTCGGCAGCGGCGCCGGGAATCCCCTGTTGACCAGGCTGATTACGCATCGGCTGGCAATCATGACGGGCGGGAAAGTTGAGATGCGCTCGTTGTCCATTCAGTGGCTGGCGATGCGCGCGACATTGAAGGGCCTGGTGATTCACGGGAAGGAGCCTGCGGGGGCGGAGCCGCTTTTTTCCGCGGAGGAAGTTCAGGCGGGGCTGCGGATCGATTCGATCTGGGCGCGCAAAGTTTCGCTGGATGAACTTCAGGTTCAAAAACCGCACGTGCACATACGCGTGGATAAGAATGGCACGAGCAATGTGCCCGCGCCGCCGCGTCCCGCTCTATCGAATAAATCGACGCGCGACACACTTTTCGAATTGCGCATCCGGAGTCTGCTGCTGGAGGACGGCTGGATCCTCTACAACGACGTGAAGACTCCGCTGGCGGTGAAAGGCGGCAGCTTGCGGCTTGCGCTGGAGGCGGGCGGTACTATCGAGAAGCCCTTGTATCTCGGGAATCTGGATTGGCACTCCATGCAATTCACATCGAAGCGCTACCTGCCATTGCCCGTCAGTCTCACCGCGAAATTTACGCTCTGGCGCGATGGCTTTGCGCTCGAGCAAGGCGCGCTCAGCGCGGGGCGCTCGCATCTCGATGTGCAAGCGGAAATGGACAGTTTCGTGAAGCCGCAATGGACGTTTCGCTATCGCGGCTGGATCGACCTGCTCGATTTTCGCGATACGCTGCGCGAGCCCATGGTGCCGGCGGGGCGAGTGGACTTGCGCGGGGAGAGCCAATTTGCCGGCGGCCAGTTCAAAGGAAGCGGCAGTTATTCCGCGCAGAACATCGCTCTGCCCTACGATGACTTTCATGCCACCGGCCTCACCAGCCGCGGAAGCTACCGGATCGACAACGCCGGTCTGGAAGTACCGGACTTTTTCGCTGGAGCGTTTGGCGGAAGCGTGACCGGGAGGATCACACTGCGTTTCGAGGGCCTGCAATTCCGCGCGGACACGCATGTCCAGAATGTGAGACTGGCAGGAGTCTTGCCGGCCATCGAGCACCACGGCTTCCCGATCGACGAATTGCACTGGGATGCCCTGATGACCGCGGACACGGTCGAAACCTGGAGCGGCCCCTTCCGGCATTTTGAAATTGGCGCGACGACCGTGTGGGAGGCGCCGGAGCAACCCGCGAGCCGCCATCAACCGGTAAACGCTGCCTGGAAATTCCGTTACCGATACGACCCGAATCTCCTTACGATCGCATCAGGCGAATTCGAAACTCCTTCCTCGCGGGGAAACATCGATGGAGTATTGGCGCCGCGCAATTCCGCAATCAATCTGAAATTCGAAGCAGGGGCGCTGGAAACGTACAAAGATTTCATAGATGCTCTCGCCGGCGCCAAGCCGGGTTCTCCTGAGGCGGCGAGACCGATCTCGGGCAGCGTCCGTTGGGATGGCAAGATCCTTGGACCTTCCGGCGGGCCCACTTTTCAGGGGCACATGCGCGGCGAACGCGTGCGCCACGACGGAGTGTTCCTGGATTCCCTCGACGGGGATCTCACCTATGCTCCCACCCAGTTATCGCTGGTGCACGGGCATGCCCGCCACGGCGAGACGGGAACGGACGTTGAAGGAACTCTTTCCCTGACCGACTGGAGCTTTCTGCCGAAGAATGAGTGGTCGGCGGATGTCAATTTCGAAAAAGTTCCTCTCGAAGGAATCGAGCAGCTGATTGGCTGGTCCTATCCGGTGCGTGGTCAACTGACGGGCCAGTTTCATGGGCATGGCACCCGCGAGAATCCCAGTGTGACGGGACTTTTCGATCTCGCGGACGGAAAAGTCTACGGACTGTCCTTCAACCGGCTGCGCGGCCAGCTAAGTGTTTCTCAAGACGAGGCGCGCATTGCCAATGCGGAACTGCGATTCTTTCCGCCAGGAAAAGAGAGCGGACGCGGTGCAGGAATTATTACCGGTTCAGCGGGCTACCGCTTCGCGGATCAGACGATAACGGCGGACCTCGTTGGTGCAGCGCTGCCTCTTGAGAATTTCGAAAAACTCCAGTCGGCGCGCCTCCCGGTAGGGGGGCAATTTAGTTTCAAGCTGAGAGCCAGTGGTCCGGTGAAGGCGCCGCTTGGCGAGGGGACCTTCAGAGTCGTGGATCTCCGCGTTGGTCAAGAGGTCATCGGCAGTTTTGACGGGGGTTTGACCTCGGACGGCCGGACGGCGCATCTCCAGCTGGGTTCGGCGATGTCCACGGGAGAGATTTCCGGCGGCGGCACCATCGGGCTCGCCGATCCCTATCCCTTGAGCGGGAAGATTTCGATCAAGAACATCAACCTGGATCCTTTCCTGCAAACCGCGTTGCATCTGGGAAAATCCGGGGGCCACGCGGACGCGGATGGCGACATTTCGGTGACGGGCTCATTGACACAGCCGGAAAGCATCGTGGTGGATGCCAGTTTCTCGCGCCTGGTGCTGACGTACGCAACCGTGCGGCTGGAAAACGTGGGGCCGGTCCACTTTCGATCGGCAAAGGAAAGCCTGGAGATCGATCCGGCAACGCTGCGAGGTGCGGACACCAATCTCCAAATCTCAGGTTCGATCTTGTTTGCAGGGCGCCGAACGGTGGGATTGCGCCTCAACGGTGGATTGGATTTGCGGCTCATCAGCGGATTTGTGCCGGGTCTTGATGCGCGCGGGCCCGCGCAAATCAATGCTTCCGTCGAAGGCACCCTGGACCGCCCACGCATCACGGGCCGCGTGCATATCGAAAATGCATCTGCCCGCGCCGTGGATTTTCCCACGGGGCTGAGCACCATCAAGGGCGATTTGGTATTCGATGCGACGCGGTTGTATTTCGAAAATGTAAGCGCGGAAGCGGGTGGCGGCACGCTGCACCTTACAGGCAGCATAAATTATGCGGAGAGTCCGCTGCGCTACGACGTCAGCTTGCGCTCCGATCGCGTGCGCATTCGGTATCCGGTGGGGATGAGCTGGCTGGTGGGAGGCTCACTGCGGTTGAGCGGTACGCCTACAGGCGGCGTGCTTTCCGGGCGCGTGATGGTCGAGCGCGTGACGCTCACTCAGGGCCTGGAAGTCGCGGGAATGCTGGTCTCCGCGAAGGAAGGCATAACGGGACCGTCCACCGGTTCACCGTTTCTGCGCAATCTGCAATTCGACGTCGAAGCTGTATCCGCGCCGGATGCGCGGATGGAATGGCCTGGCGCAGTGCTGCAGGCCGAAGCAAATCTGCGTGTACGCGGGACCTGGGAGCACCCGATTCTGCTGGGACACATCCACATTCTTTCCGGTGAGTTGTATTTCGCGGGAAATCGTTACCGCGTTTCGCGGGGCGACTTGAATTTCGCGAACCCTTTCCGGCTCGATCCAGTTTTGAACGTGGAAGCGACGACATCGATTCAACAATACGAAATCACGTTGAATTTCAACGGGCCGGCCAGCAAGCTGACGCTGGCGTATCGCTCCGACCCGCCGCTTCCCGCCAACGACATCATTACGCTGCTGGCGCTGGGTCAAACCAGCTCCGAGGCCACAGCGCGCAGCGGTGGCACATCCCAAAGCGGAACCGCGGGCGCTTCCGCGATTCTCTCGGAAGCGATCTCCAGCCAATTGGGTGGTCGGCTCGAGCGCTTGTTTGGGATTACGCGCTTCCGCGTTGATCCCGGCCTCGCGGGAGTGGGTTCGACAGGCTCGGACCAGAACGCCGCGGCGCGCATCACTGTCGAGCAACAGATCGCCCGGAACCTCACCATCACTTATGTTTCGAATGTGAGCTCGACACAGCAGCAGGTGATTCAAGTGGAATACAATGTCGACCGGAACGTTTCTATAGTTGGCTTACGAGACCAGAACGGCACGTTTGGCATCGACATAAAAATAAAGAAGCGCTTTAAGTAGTCACGCGGCACTTTTCGGGATCCGGTTGGTCTTACTGTGGTGGTTGCTGTTGTGCAGATTGCTGCGATTGTTGCTGTCCGCGGCGCTGCTGCCAACGGCCCTGTCCGAACCCCAGCCGCGCGGATTGGCCCACTTCTGGATTCTGCTGTTTCAATTCCGCCAGCGCCTCCTTGGCCGCTTTGTTGCTGGCCGCGCGGGTCGCGGCTTGGATTTCGCGGCTGATCTTGGGCATCTCCGCGGCAACTTTTTGTCCTAACGGAGAACCGTAAAACTGCAGCAAACCCTTGATTTCGTCTTCGGTGAAATGCTTGTCGTAGACGCTGACCAGCTGTTCGGTCACGCGGTCTACATCGAATTTTTTCTGGTAGTTGGCAGCGAACGCGTTTACAAACGCCTGGCCCTTGTCGTTGTTGGGCACGGTAGCGAGAAGCCTTTCCCGGGACTGTTCGATAGCGTTGCTCGCACCGTCCTGCACCATTTCACGCGCCCCCACGAGCTCCATTAGTGAACGGATGTCCGTTTCCTTCGTTGCGTCCATGGTATTTGATGGCGCTGCTGAGGAATTGCTCTGCGGCGATGCTTGCACGGGGTTCTGAGATGCCCCCTGAATCACGAGAAAAAATGTGCCAACGTAGATGATGATGAGCGCCAGGACCGCTTTCATAACTGCCTCCGCGGCGGCATTCACTCATGCTTCCGCCACTCTTGTAAGTCTAGAGAGTGCTGTGGTTACCCGCGAGAGTACTGCAGGACAGTGGTGCCGCGTTTTTCACTGTCCTTTCGTTCAGGTCAACATGGTGGGCCGACTTTCTGCTAGCATTCCGCGCGATGAGTGAACCGTCCATCGAACATCTCCCAGAAAGCATTGCATCCTCACCCACCACGATGGTGGAGCAGGAGGGAGGCCTTCATCGCCATCTGACGCCGGCGCAACTCGCCATGATCGGCATCGGCAGCACCATCGGTACGGGCTTGTTCCTCGGAAGCGCGATTTCCGTGAAACTCGCTGGTCCGGCCGTGATTCTGAGTTTTGTTGGCGGAGCGTGCATCGCTCTGACGATGATGTGGGCGCTGGCGGAGATGGCCGCAGCACACCCGGCCGCAGGATCCTTTGGACTCTACGCGGAAATGTACCTCCATCCGTGGGCGGGATTCGCTGTTCGCTTGACTTATTGGTTCTGCATGATGGTCGTGGTGGGCAGCGAAGTTGTGGCCGCGGCTATTTACTGCAAGTTCTGGTTTCCGGGTACGCCGCCTTGGATCTGGATCGGCTTATTTTCGCTTGTGATTCTTTATGTCAACGCCACGAGCGTTGGAAATCTTGGAACATTTGAATACTGGCTCTCGATGATCAAGGTTGTGACTATCGTTGCCTTTTTGATTCTGGGGACCGCGCTGCTCACGGGCGTCGGTTTTCCGAGGCTCGGTTTCGCAAACTTCACGGCGCATGGCGGCTTTCTCCCGAATGGGTGGAAGGGAGTAGGGCTGGGCGTCATTTTGGGGTTATTCAGTTTCTTCGGAATTGAAGTTGTCGGAAGCACGGCGGGAGAAGCGGCGGACCCAAAAGTGGCAGTGCCCAGGGCTCTGCGAAAGACGCTGTTTGTGCTGGTAGTCTTCTATGTCGCTGGACTCGCGCTGGTTGTCGGTATCGTCCCGTGGACGCAGATCGGGCTCGGGGAGAGCCCCTTCGTTCGCGTTTTCCAGACCGTGGGAATTCCCGCGGCGAGTCACATCATGAATTTTGTGGTGCTGACGGCGGCGCTCTCCAGCGCGGTGGCCAACTTATACTTCGGAGCACGGCTGGCGTTCTCGCTGGCACGCGGCGGTTATCTTCCGGCGATCCTCGGGCGGCTGAGCAGGAAAGGCATGCCGGTGGTTGCGGTGTTGACTTCCGCGGGAGGAATGGCCGCGGCGCTGGTGCTATCGGAACGCTTTAAAGACTCGCTTTTTGTTTTCATGGTGGGGCTCAGCACGTTTGGGGCGCTGTTCGCGTGGCTGATGACGCTGCTGACGCACCTTGCGTTTCGCCGGTTCCACAAGAAGCACGCCAGCCCCTATCTTCGATTGGGTCCGCCCGGGCCGTGGGCATCCCTCGCGGGTTTGGCCGGAGTCCTGGCCGTGCTGATATCGACTTGGTGGGTTCCAGGATTTCGCATCACCTTGATGGCTGGCATACCCTGGCTAGCGTTTATCACGGTGTGCTACTTTGTTTGGAGAAAGACTCGACCCTTCTTGCCAGTCCGTGGAGAGGCGCAAGATGGATGAACTTCTCAAGTGGCGCGGCGAGTTTCCGATTCTTGAGCGCACCACGTACATGATCAGCAATTCGCTCGGCGCGATGCCCCGCGGGGTCTACGATGAGATGCGCGCGTACGCGGATTCCTGGGCGCAGCGCGGCGTCCGCGCGTGGGAGGAGGGTTGGTGGGAGATGGCCGTCGGTGTGGGCGACAAGATCGCTCCGCTGATTGGCGCAGGTCCCGGCGAGATTTCACTTCATCAGAATGTAACCCTCACCCAGGCGGTGATTTCTTCGTGTTTCGATTTTCGCGGGCCACGCAACAAAATTGTGATGGTCGAGCCAGAGTTTCCTTCGATTCAGTATTTCTACCATGAGCAGCGGCGGCACGGTGCGCGTGTCGAATTAGTTTCCACGCCGGATCAAATTCGAATCGATATAGACAAATTGCTGAGCGCGATCGATGAAACCACGCTACTCGTGCCCATTTCGCAGGTTTTATTCCGCAGCTCGTTTATCGTTGATACGCGCGCGATCATCGAGCGGGCCCACCGCGTCGGCGCCCACGTCATCCTCGATGCGTTTCAGGCGACGGGGACCATTCCTTTGGACGTTCGAGGCCTGGGGGCGGATTTTGCGGTGGGCGGAGTTTTGAAGTGGCTCTGTGGTGGGCCCGGCGTCGCTTACCTCTACGTCCGCGAAGATTTGCGCGCGAAATTGCGGCCCTCGCTGACCGGATGGATCGCACACCAGCGGCCATTTGCATTCGAAACCGGCGCGATTGATCCGCGCGAAGATTCCTTTCGCTATTTGAACGGCACGCCGCATATTCCGGCGCTCTACGCCTGCCGGCCCGGACTGGATGTCCTCAACAAAGTTGGCATCGCCGCGATCCGTGAAAAATCGATTCGAATGACCACGCGTCTGATCGAGGGCGCGAAGTCGCGGGGCTGGCGAGTCAACACTCCGGAAAATCCCGCGGAGCGTGCCGGGACTGTTTCCATCGAGTGCCCCCATGCGTTCGAGGTGTGCCGTGAACTCCTTGCGCGAGAGATCCTCGTGGACTACCGGCCCAAGGCCGGCGTGCGCGTTTCTCCCCACTTTTACAATCGCGAGGAAGAGTGCGACTTCACGCTCGCTCAAATGGACGAGATTCTGAAAACGGGTGCCTGGGAAAAGCACGCAGCGGCGGTAAGCCATGCCTGAAAGCGAAGAATTCTCCTCGCAAATTTCAAACATGATTCAGACGCAGTTGCGGCGACGCGGCATCACCGACGCTGCGGTCCTTGCGGCCATGGAATCCGTTCCCCGGCACGAATTTGTTCCGCGGGAGTTTCGTGAAAAGTCTTACGACGATGTGCCCTTGCCCATCGGCGACGGCCAGACTATCTCGCAACCGTATATCGTCGCTGCAATGACGGCAGCATTGCACGTAAAGCCCAGCGACCGGGTGCTCGAAATCGGCGCGGGTTGCGGTTACCAGGCCGCTATCCTCTCGCGCCTGGCCGGAGAAGTGTTTGGCGTGGAGCGAAGGCCCGAGCTGGCGCTTTCGGCGTCGGCGCGCCTGGAGCGGCTTGGTTATGCAAACGTCCACGTGCATTGCGGTGATGGCACGTTAGGTATGCCGGACCTCGCGCCGTTTGAAGCAATCCTCGTCGCGGCCGCGGCTCCCGCGATTCCCCAGCCGCTTCTCGCCCAGCTCGCTGAAGGCGGGCGAATGATCGTGCCTGTTGGCGACGCCGAGCATCAAGAACTGCAGCTCATCGAGAAGCGCGGTAAATCAGTTCGAACCACGACACTCGAAGGGTGCCGATTTGTGCCGCTCGTCGGCTACCATGGCTGGCAGGATCCCCCTTCGAGATGAGCTCCAGCGGCGGCTTCGATCTTTCCCTAATTATTCCTTCCTACAACGAGGAGTCGCGTCTGCCGGCCACGCTGGATCGTATTGCCGGCTATTTGCAAACCTACCGCGGCACGGCGGAAGTCCTGGTCGTGGACGACGGTTCGAAGGATGGCACAGCCGCAGTGGCGGAATATTTCCGTATCAAGATTCCTACGCTACGCGTCGTTTCGAATGGCGTAAACAGGGGCAAAGGCTATAGTGTGCGCCACGGCGTGCAGGAAGCGCGTGGCAGAATTGCTCTTTTCACGGACGCCGATCTCTCCGCACCGATCGAAGAAGCCGGGAAGCTCATCGAAGCTTTGGAAAACAACGATGTGGCCATCGGCTCTCGCGCCATGGATCGCAGTCTGATCAGCGTGCACGAATCCCCTTTCCGCGAATTTGCGGGCATTATTTTCAACAAGATCGTTCGGATCATTTTGTGGTTGCCGTTCGTCGATACGCAGTGCGGCTTCAAAGCATTCCGCCGTGAAAAGTGCGGCATCATTTTCGAACAGCAGCGCATCGAGCGCTTCGGATTTGATCCCGAGTTGTTGTACCTGGCGCGCCATCATGGATTGCGCACGGCGGAGATTCCCGTGCGCTGGGGACACTCGGCCGCGACGAAAGTGAGTATGCTCCGCGACAGCGTCCAGATGTTCATCGATATATTTACGATCCGATGGAACGCGCTCAGGGGGTGCTACCCGCGCAAAAGGTAGTTTTTCGCTTTCATACTTTATGACACAAAGTACTTGACAGTTTCGGTTTTTGCTGATAGCGTTCCATTCATGGCGACTCCGGGCCCGCTTCGTTCTCCAAGCCGCGAACCCATTCCCATCGATGCTCGCGCGGCTGACCATCTCCGTTATATCCGCGAGACCATGGAAAGCGCTGCGGAATTTACCGCTGTGCCGGGCTGGGGCGGCGTGGCCATGGGAATCACCGCGCTGGTTGCCGCCTTCATCGCCTCGCGGCAGGTCACGCCGCGCGCCTGGCTGACCGTTTGGTTGATCGAGGCGTTTGTCGCCGTGGCGATTGCGGCTCCCACCGCCGCCACCAAAGCGCATCGCGCCAACTCCGCGCTCTTCTCTGGTCCGGGCCGCAAATTCGTTCTAAGCTTTGCTCCGCCCATTGTCGTCGGCGGACTTTTGACTTTCGCTCTCTTCCAGGCGGGCTTCCTAACCGCTTTGCCGGGTGTGTGGCTTTTACTTTACGGAACCGCGATCGTCACCGGTGGAGCGTTTTCCGTTCGAATCGTGCCGGTGATGGGCTTGTGCCTGATGCTGCTTGGCGCCGCAGCTCTCATCGGGCCGGCGCGATGGGGAGATCCATTGATGGCCACAGGCTTCGGCATCGTGCAAATCGGGTTCGGCTGGTGGATCGCACGCCACTACGGAGGGTAGCGGGCATTCGAATGAATAAGTCATCCACAGCACGGCGAGAGAACGTACAGCGGTCACGCGAACGCGATGCTTCTCTGGAGGCTATCCGCCATCCTGCCCGGGAGGCCGTGACTTCTGACCTGGATCGGCTTATCCACGAACGCATCCGGTTGGGAATTGTCAGCGCCCTGGCGGTCAATCGCTCGCTCACATTTAATGAACTCAAGGCGCTGCTGAAAACTACCGACGGCAACCTGAGCGTTCATGCACGCAAACTGGAAGAAGCCGATTACATCGTTTGCACCAAGTCTTTTGACGGGCGCTTGCCGAAGACGGAGTACCGCTTAGTGGCCGCGGGCCGCAAGGCGCTGGAGCGCTATCTCAATCATATGGAAGCACTTATTCGCGCCACCCGCGAGGGTTGAGCGCCAAAAAAATTTGCCAATGCACTTTGCAATGCAAAGTTGTTTGCGGCTTGTCCTCCGCGGCGGAGAAAGAACATGCTCATGCAACAGCTAAACGTTCGAAAGATTCCGGCGGTGCAACCGGCCATCGCGGAGGCCCCCCGCCTCCACGTCGCCATCATCTCAGATGGCAATGGCCGCTGGGCCACTTCGCGGGGCTTGCCGCGCTCGGCCGGCCATCGCGCCGGAGCTGAAGCGGCCCGCCGCGTGATCGAAGCCGCGCCACGGCTGGGCATTCACACGTTGACGCTCTTCGCACTTTCGTCGGCGAATTGGAAACGGCCCGCGGCGGAAGTGAATGCGATTCTGCGGCTGCTCCATGAGTATCTGTTTGCTGAAACTACTCACTGTATCGACGAAGGAGTACGTCTGAGCATCATCGGGCGCCGCGACCGGTTGCCTGCCACGCTGCGGCAAGCGATTGCAGATTCCGAAGCGGTTACGGCACGCGGCACCCGCATGCATCTGCGGCTTGCGGTGGACTATTCGGCACGCGAGGCGATTTATCACGCGGCTTGCCGGTTTTACAAAGTCACGGAACTTTCGCCTGAATCTTTCAGCAACGTGTTAGCCGAAGTTCTCCGCGGCGGTTCGACGGAGGTGGATTTGCTGATTCGAACCGGCGGAGAACAGCGGCTCTCGGACTTTCTTTTGTGGGAATGCGCTTTCGCCGAATTGGTTTTCACGCAGAAACGCTGGCCGGATTTCACCGCCGCCGATCTTAAAGCGGCGGTACTTGAGTTCGGAAAGCGGGAGCGCACGCGCGGCGCATTGCCGGATGCCATCGCCGGGTAACCTGAAAACAGCCTCTGGCACAAGAAGATCCACTCCGGCCTTGATTCTATTCCTCCTTTCTTGAAGGCTGCCCAACAAACTACTCAGAACAAGCAGGTTGCCAGCCCCATGTGAGTCCGTTCCTACCCTGACATTCCGGCCTGCCCCGTCGTCTATATCCCAGGAGCCAGGAATGGGAACTATGGGACTTGCGCTGCCTTGGAAGGCTAGAATCGCTTCCGTGCCGCGCCAACGGGAGACGCGAGTGGAACCTTCCGAGCACTACGCCGGTGGCCCTAACCCGGCCGTCGTAAATGCAATCACCGAGGATGCCGCGCTGGCCGCCGGGTGCCGCGCGGGAAATCTGCACGCCTACGAGCGACTTTTCTCCCTGCACGGCGCACGGATGAAAAATCTCGCGCGCAATCTTCTTGGGAATCCCGTGGATGCGGAAGATGCGGTACAGGAGACGTTCCTAAAAGTGCAGAGAAGCATCGCAAGTTTTCGCGGCCAATCGAGTTTTGTCACTTGGATCTACCGGATTCTGATCAACACCTGCCACGACGCGCGCCGCAGCCGTTTGCGCAAGAAAGAAGTTCCCAACGACGACTCGACGGAAACGCCGCGGCCAGAGCCGCGCGCCCCGGGTGCGCATCCATCGCTGCGCATGGCGCTGGAGCGCGCGCTTGGGTCTCTGACTAAACATCAGCGCGATGTTTTTCTTTTATACGAAGTAGAAGGCTTCCGCCATGCGGAAATCGCGGGGATGCTGGAAATTACCGAGACCGCTTCGAAGAACACGCTTTTTCAGGCGAAGAAAAATCTTCGCATGACCCTTGAGCCTCCGCGCAGCAGCGCCGCGGAGTCACGGTGAACGATGATGAATGAAACTTGCAAGGATCGCGAACGCATTTTCGAAGACGGCACACCTGGCGAATGGGCGGCATTGGAAGCGCATGCCGACAGTTGCCCGGCGTGCGCTGAAGAGCTGAAGGCTTGGAAATCGCTCTCCGTTGCCGCGCAGGAGATGCGGGACTATACGGAGAACCCTTCTTTCTGGCCGCGCATCGAACGCGCGCTTGCCGAAGAAGCTCAGCGCAACACTCAGCGCACCGTTCGCCGGGGCTGGCTCACCTTCTTGCCGGGCATTTCTTTGGGCTGGCAAACCGCCGCGGCAGGCGCCTTTGTTCTGGTGCTGGCGATCACTGCCGGCTGGATCTATTTTCACCCGCCCGGTCGTATCGCGGAAAGCGACAAATCACTTTTGAAGAGCGCGGCTCTCGATAATGTGGAGCGCGCCGAAGCTGTGTATGTCCAGGCGATCGACAAGCTCGCAGAAGAAACCAAGGCGCAACTCGAGAATCCGGCAACGCCGCTGCTTGCGAACTATCACGAAAAACTGGTGGTGCTGGACAGCGCCATCGCCGATCTCCGTGCGCAGGCGCACGCGCATACCGGAAAGGACTTCTGCGTCTCGCAGCGGTCGCGGGGATTCTCTCTGGGCTGCTTCTCGTCGCTGACAAGCCCGCGCTTGCCGGGAACTCCGCGCAGGAGCAAGTCTCGAGAGATTTTCAGAAGACCGTGACGCTGGGCGCAGGCCAGTCCGTCCGCGTAGAACACAAGTTCGGCGAGGTCCGGCTCCATGGCGAATCGGGCCGCGAGGTCAAGATCTCCGCCACAATCCGCGCGCAGGCCAATTCGCATGAGGAAGCCGAAGCGTTCGCGCAGAAAATTCAGATTGAAGTGCTGCAATCCAGTGAAGGCGTACGCATCAAAACCATCTATCCGGACGAGGAGAAGAAGTGGTTTCAGCTCAGCAAGCACTCTTCCTGGTCCGTGAGCTACGACATCGGCATGCCCGTTGACGCGCCGCTTGCCGTGAGGAACAGCTTCGGAAGCATCGATGCAGCCCGAATCCACGGCACAGCCGATCTTGAAAACAGCCACGGCTCCATCACGGTTCGCGATGCCGGCGCGGTGCGTCTGAACAATTCTTTCGGCAGCATCGAGTTGAACGGCGCGAACGGAAATACGTCGGTGAATGACAACAACGGCTCAGTACAGGTAGCCGACGTCAAGGGCACACTCGAAGTGCGCAACCGCTTTGGTAGCATCACGATGAAGGATATTCAGGGAGCGGCGACGGTCACTGGAGGCAATGGAGCCGTCATTCTCAACAACGCAGCTTCCGCAAGCATCACGACTTCCTTTGGGAGCGTGGAGGCGCGCAACATCCGTGGAGACCTTGTGGTCCGCGATAACAATGGAAATGTCGATGTCTCCGGCATTGGCGGCGGCGCGGACATTACCAATAGCTTCGGCAACGTCATTTTTTCTGACGTCAAAGGCCGCGTCGTTTGCACCACAAACAATGGCCGGGTGAAAGGCAATTCGTTGGCGGGAAACAGCGTGACGATCCGAGACTCCTTCGGCAACATCGAATTGGATGCCGTCAGCGGCGTCCTGGAGGCCGAGACCTCCAACGGAAAAATTAGCGTGCGAGATGCGCGCGGCAGCGTTTCACTCAAGTCTTCTTTTGGCACTATCGAAGCCTCAAATATTCCGAAGGGGATTCGTGCGGTTACCGGCAACGGTGGAATTGTGCTTGCCGACATTGGCGGGGACGCGTATGCGAAGACGAGCTTTGGAAGCGTCTTAGCCGAGCGGCTCGGCGGCAATCTGACGGCGGAGAATACGAACGGCTCTGTCACCGCACGAAGCGTAAAAGGCGACGCAATCGTCAATACTTCCTTTGCCGGTGTAACCTTGGAATCCATCGGCGGGCGCATCACCGTGGACAATCAGAACGGGGCCATCTCCGTGACGGCCATGCGTCCCGCCAGCGGCTGTCACGATATTTCGCTCAAGACCTCTTTCTCGTCCATTCGCGTGCGCGTGCCGGAGGGAGTCGGCTACAACGTTACGGCGCGTACTTCTTTCGGGAGAGTGTCTTCCGAGTTGCCCGTTACGACCAAGGGCACAATGGGTGGCGACACATTGAATGGAACAATTGGTTCCGGCGGCTGCCAGCTTCTGCTCACCGATTCGAACGGCAGCATTGAAATTCTGAAAGCCCCTTGATCGCGCCCGGCTTCAGCTTATGCCGCGACGCGCACGATCCAAGGCAAACGCCTTTTTCAAGATGCGCGTGGCAGTTTCCGTCAGATGATAATTGCCGAGCTCGTCCTCGCGGGCGAATGCTACGTCCGTGACGTCGCTCCCGGCGCGAGGCTCACCGGCGATACGTTCGCAAAGATAGTCCACAATGACATAATGAAAACGCGGTTTCTTCTGTGCCTGCTCCGCGATTTTGCCATCCTCTGCATAAATCCTGTCAAACACCTCAATGAGCTCAAGGACGCGAACTCCAATGCCTGTTTCTTCAAGAAGCTCGCGGGCGACGCCCTGCTCCAACGTTTCGCCAAGCTCCAACGTGCCGCCCGGGATGGACCACTCGCCGCGCAACGGCTCGCTCCCGCGGCGGATCAAAAGGGCGCGGCCACCATCGATGATCACGCCGCCTATTCCGACAACCGGTCTTTCGGGGTACTCTCTGGAAGAAACCATTCGGGAGGTCCTCGCAGTTATGCGACAGTGCCGTTCCCGGCAGCCACATCGCGCTCGGGAGTTGACTTCATATTCCACGGTATATAATACGCTGCGCAGTGGGGGACGGCCTGCCACGCGAGATCCTGAGTTGTCCGGAGTGTGAGTCCGAACTCGAGGTGTCGCAGACGCACCCCGTGCACGTGAACCTCATCGCCGATGATTTGGATGAAGAGGACGACGAGGAAGAAGAGGGCAAGGTTGCCGAAAACGGTGAACTCATTGACGACGATGATGACAAGGAAGAGGACGAAGAAGAAGACGAGGAGTGACAGGCGCATTCCTTCCTCCCTGGCATCCTCCCATGCCTGTTCTGCCATCTAACTGTTTTAGGAGCAGTACGATGCGACCTCGGCAGTGGATCATCCTTCTCTGCACGGCAGGGCTTCTCGCTCCGTATGCCGCCGCGCTTGGGACGGTACAGGATCCCGCCTCGCCGCAACCGCCGACTTCTGTTCCGGCACCTGCTGCATCGATAAGAAAACCTGTAAAGAAAAAATACAGCCATGCGGATGATTTCCTGATTCGCGGAACCATATTCAACGACAAGGCTCTTTCCGCCCCAGGCGTGCAACTTCGCGTCCGCCGGGCCGGGGACAAGAGATTCCGATGGGAGAGCTACACCAACTCCCGCGGCGAATTCGCGGTGCGTGTACCACAAGGCTCGACCTATGAGATGGTTATCCGTGCGAAGGGCTTCACGGAACAAACACGCACCATCGATACAAAAAGCGGCGGGAATGCAGAGAGTATTGCATTCCGCCTGGAGCCGGCCTTGGGAGGCAAGAAATGAAGACGCAATGGCGCATATTCTGTCTATTCATGATAGTGGCGCTCTTCGCCGCTGCCGCGCAAGCGCAAGAGAAGAAGCGCGAAGCACAACTCCGCACCGTCCGCGGCGTAGTCATGGATAAATCCGAATCGCCGATTTCGGGAAGCGTTGTCTTCCTAAAAAACACGCGGACAAATTCCGTGCGGAGCAATTACACGGATGACACGGGCAGTTACCGCTTCAGCGGGCTCGACCCGAATGCGGATTACGAAGTGCATGCGGAGAAGGACGGCGCCAAATCTACCACGCGCACGATTTCGAGCTTCGACAGCCGCAAGGAAATCGATCTGAACCTGAAGATTGACCGGAAAAAAGTCTGATTGCATCTGCTCTTGCGCGGCGAATCCAAGTTTGCGGCTTCAAACTCGAAAAATTACGCCGCCTCATTAGGTGTTGAAACGTACCCCTTGGGAGATGAGTCGCCTGCCGATGCGCCGACAAACTGCAGTGCACCTTTCCTTCGATCTTCACTTTTTATAGGGCTGTTGGCCCTGGTTTCATCGGCGAGAGCGCAAGAGCCCAATCCGCCCAGCCCTCTTCGACCGATCCGGCGCCACCCGTCGAAGGACCCACCGGAAGATAAGGACAAGGACAAATCAGGCGCTACGGTCGGCAAGAGCAAACTGGAAAAGGAAACTGGAACTGTAAACGATCGCATCTTCGAAGTCATGCCGAACTACGGGACGGTCGAAAACGCCAAAGAACTTCCTGCTTTAACAAAGGGACAGAAATTTCGGTTGGCAACCGCCGGTGTATTCGACTGGGGTTCTTATCCGTTCAACGGCATCCTCATCCGCCATAGCTCAGGCCAAGAACGACCCCAAAGAATGGGGGCAGGGATGGGGGCGCCTACGGAAAACGTTATGGCGCATCCTTCGCCGACAACAGCATCGGCACCTACATGACGACCGCGATTTTCCCCAGCCTGCTTCATGAGGATCCGCGCTACTACCAACTTGGGAAAGGGTGCTTTGCTCACCGCGCCTATCACGCGATTAACCGGCTTTTCGTCATTCGAACAGATTCAGGACACGAACGATTCAACTACTCCGAATCCCTTGGCAATGCTACGGCAGCGGCAATTTCAAATACCTACCATGCGCCGTCAGACCGGACTGCTTCGCGAAATGCCACGAGTTTCGCTTTTCTGATTCTGTATGATGGTCTGGACAACGAATTGAAGGAATTCTGGCCGGATATCCGCCGAAGCTATTTCACAAGGACGCGCCCTAGCGCAACCCACGCGTCGAAAGTAGCGTCCCTACGGCAATACTGGCGCCAGCACCCGCACTGCTTTGGGCACGACTTCTAGCTCCACGGGAGTTGGCCCCAAAATTTCTCCATCACCGTGAAAAAGACACGGCCGATTCGTAGTCAATTTCACCCGTTTGGCGAGCCAGCGTTTCATGCGGGGAGTGCGAAGCTCGCCACTCCCCATGAGCCGCGGGAGCAGCGCCAACACAGCGAGTTTGCTGAGTTCTTCGATAAGGACCACGTGGACCAAGCCGTCGTCGACGGCCGCACCGGGTGCGAGTCTTACTCCGGCGCCGTAGGTGGGTGAATTCAGTACAGCCGTGAGAAGCGCCTTGGCTTCAAACGAAGGGGTATCGCTTTCCGGAAAATCGATGCGGACGCCTAAAGGCACATATCCAGCCAGCGCGTGGAGCGCGGCTGCAATGTAGCGAAACCGGCCGGGTAGATGGCGGTACGCACCCCCAGCGTGGCGAGCGGCTTCCGCGTCTAGTCCAATTCCTCCCCCTCCTGCGTACAAGCGTGTTCTTCCATCGGCTGTGCGGACTCTCACCAAGTCCACATGGCGTGGCTGACCACATAGCATAGCCTCCGCAGCTTCAGCGGGGTCGCTTGGCAATCCCAGCGCGGAGGCAAAATCGTTTCCCCCTCCAATCGGGAGGACACCCAAGACCACGTCTGCTCCGAACGAGGCGTTCACAAGCGCCTGAAACGTTCCATCCCCGCCCATAGCGAAGAACAAGTGCTGCCCTCGCAGAATTTCGTTATGCGCGCAGGACTCAAGTTCGCTCGCGCTCTTCGTCATCACGAATTGTGCCTGCATCCGGAGCGATTTGAATACCTCCTGAATTCGCGGCAGACAAACGCGTGCCCGGCCTCCTCCAGCTGCGGAATTGACAAAGATGATCGCCGGATGCTCGCGGAAAGCACTTGCGGAATCGGGGTGATCCCTCATGCTTAAAGTCTAATGCTCTAGTAACAAGAAAGCAGTGTTGTTAGCGTTGGAAGGAGCGTGAAATCCAAATCAAAGGAAAATTGAGATAGTGGTGCCGGCGGGGGGAATCGAACCCACGGCCTAGGGATTATGAGACCCTCGCTCTACCACTGAGCTACGCCGGCATGGAGCAATTCTTTATGCTACGGATTCGCCTCCGAAGGTGTCAAGGCACGCGCCGCAATGTTCTCAATCCAGGAATCGACGTCCAGTGCGGAAATTATTGCTTCTGCGTGAGGAGCATCCGCCGGCTCATCTCCTCAACGGGCGCATGATCGTCGGTGAAGAAGGGGGTGCCTTCTGGAGGAACGAGATCGATTATTGCGGCTGCGGCTTCGCGGGCAAGTTCTCGCAACGGTTGGCCACCAACCAAATGTTCCAGGCGCTCTCGGACTTGTGCCACCGATTTCGCTCGCGTAAAGGCGAACACGATATGGTTCCCGTCAGTCCGTGAAATTACTTCCACGGAGGGAAACACACGTTTGAGCGTAGCTCCTGTGGC
>WNFT01001452.1_pt1 | contig 19977 bp, 18 predicted proteins | sample 5400191 | NCBI WGS metagenome assembly WNFT01 (sample SAMN13153359, study PRJNA577476) | soil metagenome | isolation source: 80 cm saprolite under Madrone tree | place: USA:California | collected 2016-06-14 | reverse complement strand
GGGGCGGCCATGGGGACTGCCATGCTGGCCGAGGGCATGGCGAGCGCGGTCGCCCCCAGGGTTTCGCGCCGGCCGATGGTCTGGGCCGGTTGAGAGGCGACCGTCTGCGAGGCACCGGTCATGTTCTCATGTCGCTCGGCTGCCTGATTGCCGGGCACCATGGAACGACCGCCGTTGGTCACCAGGCTGAGAGAGACGGGGCGCGCCATCTGGCCCGCCACGGCTTCGATGCCGGTGGCGACGACCGAGATGCGGACCTTGCCCTCCAGACTCTGATCGAAGGTCGAGCCGAAGATGATGTTGGCTTCGGGATCGACTTCGCTGCGGATGCGGTTGGCCGCCTCGTCGACCTCGAACAGGGTCATGTCGAGGCCACCGGTGATGTTGATGAGAACGCCGCGCGCACCCTTCATGGACACGTCGTCGAGCAGCGGGTTGGAGATCGCCGCTTCCGCAGCACCGATCGCCCGGTTCGGCCCTTCGGCCTCGCCCGTGCCCATCATGGCCTTGCCCATCTCGGTCATCACCGCGCGAATGTCGGCGAAGTCCAAATTGATCAGGCCGGGCTTGACCATGAGGTCGGTCACGCCGCGCACGCCGCAATCCAGCACCTGGTCGGCCATGTTGAAGGCGTCCGCGAATGTCGTCTTCTCGTTGGCGATGCGGAACAGGTTCTGGTTCGGAATGATGATCAGCGTATCGACGAACTGCTGCAGTTCCTGGATGCCGGCTTCGGCCACCCGCATGCGGTGCAGGCCCTCGAAGTGGAAGGGCTTGGTGACCACGCCGACAGTGAGAATCCCCTGCTCGCGGGTGGCGGCCGCGATCACGGGCGCCGCCCCGGTGCCCGTCCCGCCGCCCATGCCGGCGGTGATGAACACCATGTTGGAGCCCTGGAGCTGGCTGATGATCTCATCCAGCGCTTCCTCGGCCGCGCCCCGGCCGACATCGGGGCGAGATCCTGCGCCCAATCCTGCGGTCAGGTTCGTGCCCAACTGGATCCGCCGCTGGCAGAGCGATTGGGCAAGCGCCTGGGCGTCGGTATTGGCGACGATGAAATCGACGCCTTCCAGGTTCTGCTTGATCATGTTGTTGACGGCATTGCCGCCGGCTCCGCCGACACCCACGACGGTGATCTTCGGCTTCAGCTCGAACGGCGCGTTCGGCATGGAGAGGTTCAAGGTCATCGCATCCTCCGTTGTAAACGTACTGTCATGTTGCAGCCGGTCAATGCCGGCAATGTTTTTGCCCGATTTCCCACGAGTCGGGCACGTCTCTGCCTCGTCATCAAAAATTCTCCCGCAGCCAGTTTCCGAGTCGGCCGATGAGGCCGCTCGGCGCGTCGCCATGCGCCCGAGCCGCGCGCGGCTGCTCGGCCGCGACCCTATGGGCGTAAGTGATGAGGCCGGCGGCGACCGCGAAAGCGGGTCCGCCGGTGGCCTCGGCCAAGCCGCTGATGCGGATCGGTCGGCCCATGCGCACTTGCTTGTCGAGTACGAGCTGGGCCAGTTCGCGCACGCCGGCGAGCTGGCTGGCGCCCCCGGTCAGTACGATCCGCCGGCCGGCGATCTTGTCGAAACCGCTCATCTCCAGGCGAGAGCGCACCAGTTCGAAGGTTTCCTCCAGCCGCGGCTGGATGATGCCGACCAGGATCGATTTCGGGATCGTATTGGCCTGGGCCTGATCTTCTTCGCCCACCTGGGGCACGGTGATCATCTCGCGCTCGTCGGCGGGCGAGGGCACGCAATTGCCGTAGAGAGTCTTCATGCGCTCGCCATGGGCCAGTGGCGTGGAGAGCCCGCGGGCGATATCGCTGGTCACATGCTGGCCGCCGATGGGAATGCTGTCGGTGTAGACGACGTTGCCGTCGAAGAAGACGGCGAGCGTCGTCGTCCCGCCGCCCATGTCGACGACGCAGACGCCCAGATCCATCTCGTCTTCCACCAGGGCCGAAAGGCCGGCGGCATAGGGCGAGACGACGAGAGAGCGAATATCCAGATGACAGCGCGCGATGCAGGTGCTGAGATTGCGCACCGGGCCCGCCGCGGCGGTGACCACATGCATGTCGACGCCCAGGCGCTCCCCATACATGCCGCGCGGATCGCGAATGCCGCGGCTGCCGTCGATGGTGTAACCGACGGGAATCGAATGGATGAGCCGCCGGTCGGGACTCGAATCATAGGCCTGGCCCTGGTCCAGGACCCGGCGGAGATCGCCGTCGCCCACTTCATGGCCGGCGATGGCGACTTCCACGCCGACGGTGGCGGAGGCAGGATGGCCGCCGGCCACATTCACCGTGACGTCGCGCAGGGTCTCGCCTGCCATCTGTTCGGCGGCATGGACGGCGGCCAGGATCGAGGCCTCGGCCGCTTCCATGTCGACGATGGCCCCGCCGCGCAAGCCCCGCGCCAGTTGATGGCCGATGCCCACGACCCGGGGCCGTCCGTCTTCGCCGCGCCGCGCGATGAAGCAGCAGACCTTGGTGGTGCCGACGTCGAGCGCGGCGCTCAGATCGCCCCCGGTCGTCAATCGAGTCTTGCGCATGTTTCCTCGATGCCCATGGCCATTCACGCTCATGTGTTGCTGCCTGGTTGACGGGCCTGGTCGCCGTGTTGCAGTTCGACGCCCGTGCCCAGGCGAACCACCAGGCGATCGGGCAGGCGCATGTCGATGACTGTCAGGTCGCGCGCCAGCAGGCGCTGTTCGCGCTCCAGCCGGGCGAGCAGGCTCCAGGCGATCTGCGGCGAATCCGCCGGCAGCTTCACATCGACGCCGTTGTCGAAGCGCAAATTCCAGCGCCGTTCGCCGACCCAGACCGCGCCCCGGACGCGCGACGCCAGTTCGGGCTCGCGCGCCAGCATGGCCAAGAGCTCGCTGGCATGGGCTGGCGCATTGTCGCCCACCAGCACGGGAAGCCCGCGAAATTCGGCGGCATCGGCCTGGTCGATCACCTGGCCCGCCCGGTCGATCAGGCGGAAGCCGCCGTCGCGCTGCCAGAGCGCGATCGGCTCGGCCTCGCTGATGCGGATATAGAGTTGATCGGGCAAGCGCCGCTCGACCGCGGCCGATCGGACCCAGCCCAGGGCCTCCAGCTTGGCCTTCAGGATTTGCGGATCGATGGCCAGCATGGGTTCGCCGATCTGCACGCCGAGACTGGCCAGCAGCTTGTCGCGCGGCGTCTTCTGGCGCCCTTCCACCACGACCACGCGCAGCCGCAGACCCGCATTGGCCGAGCCGCTGACCAAGACATCATGCACGCCGTTCCAGGCCAGCACCGGCAATCTGGCGTGCCAGACCCAGCCGCCCCCGATGACAAGGGTGGTAACCAGGGCGGCCAGGCCGCCGATACGCCAAGCCTGGGCGCGCCAACGCGGCGAAGCAGGACGCCGGCGCGGCGCGGGTTTGCGGCCGCCCCGCGGATTTGCTTCGGGCAGGCGCGGTTGGGCGGCCGGCAGCCGAGTTTTCATGTTCAAGCGTCGCATTGCGCGTGCTCCACCATCCAGGCAACGAGGTCGGGAAACGAGATGCCGCGGTGCGCCGCCTGTTCGGGCACCAGGGACAAGGGCGTCATGCCGGGCTGGGTGTTGATCTCCAGCAGATAGAGTCCGTCGAAACCGCGCAGCGAATCGTCGTAGCGGAAGTCGCTGCGGGTAACCCCGCGACAGCCGAGGGCGGCATGGGCCGCCACCGCCATATGCTTCGCCGCCTCGCCGACCGCGGCGGACACGGGGGCAGGGATCATGTGATCGGTCTTGCCCTCGGTGTATTTGGCCTCGTAATCGTAGAAGCCTGAGCGCGGGCGCAGTTCGGTGACGGCCAGCGCTTCCCCGCCCATGACGGCGACGGTCAGCTCGCGCCCCGGGATATAGCGTTCCACCAGCACGTCACGGCCGAAAGGCCAGCCGCTGCTGCCCAGCGGCGGCAGGTTGTCGCCGTTGCGCACGATGCGCACGCCGACGCTGGAGCCCTCCGCGGTCGGCTTGACGACGAAGGGTCGTGCCAAAGGATCGCCCTTGGCGAGCTGGTCGAGGGAGATCACCTTGCCCTCGGGACAGCGCAGGCCGATGGAGCCGAAGACCTGTTTGGCCAGCGGCTTGTCCATGGCGAGTGCCGAGGCCAGCACGCCGGAATGGGTATAGGGCACGCCAATGAGATCCAGCAGCCCCTGCACGCGGCCATCCTCGCCGAAGCGGCCGTGGAGCGCGTTGAAGACCACGTCGGGCCGCGGTTCGAGGGCCGCCAGCAGGGCGCCCATGTCGTCGCTCACGTCGACTTCCTCGACGTCATAGCCATTCTGGCGCAAACCCACGGCACAGGCCTGGCCGCTGACGAGCGAGACCTCGCGCTCGGCCGAGCGCCCGCCCATCAATAAGGCGACCCGCTTGCTCATCGCGATGCCTCCACACCGATACGGCGGATTTCCCAGCGAAGTTCGATGCCGCTCGTCTCACGCACGCGACGACGCACGGTCTCGCCCAGGGTTTCGATATCGGTGGCCGTGGCGTTGCCGGTGTTGATCAGGAAGTTGGTGTGCTTCTCCGAAACCATGGCGCCGCCGATCCGAAGACCGCGGCAGCTGGCGCGCTCGATCAATTCCCAGGCTTTCGCGCCGGGCGGATTGGCGAAGGTGCTGCCGCCGGTGCGTGCGCGGATCGGCTGGCTGGCCTCGCGCGCCGACTGGATTTCGGTCAGCCGCGCCCGGATCTTGGCGGGCTCGCCCGCTTGCGCCGCCAGGTCGGCGCCGAGGAAGATCCAATTTTCCGGCAGGTCGCTGTGGCGGTAACTCAGGCCCAGGCTGTTCTTGTCCAGGCGATGCAACTTGCCCTTGGCATCGAGCGCATCGGCCGAGATCAGGACATCCACCAGCTCGCGGCCATAAGCGCCGGCATTCATGCGCAAGGCGCCACCCATGGTGCCCGGGATGCCGGAGAGGAATTCGAGACCCGCCAATCCGGCCTCCGCTGCGCTGCGCGCCACATTGATATCCAGCGCAGCCGCACCGGCATGGACGCGTCCGTCCTTGGCTTCGATCTCGGCGAAACCCTTGCCCAGGCGGATGACCACGCCGGGCACGCCGCCATCGCGCACCAGAAGGTTGGAACCGACGCCGATGACTGTCACGGGCACGTCGACCGGCAATCCCTCGATGAATTGGGCAAGATCGTCGCGATCGGCCGGGCGGAACATGATTTCTGCCGGTCCGCCGACGCGAAACCAGGTGATGCCGGCGAGCGGCGCGTTCTCGGTCAACCGCCCGCGTACCCCGGGCAGACGTTCGATCAGCGGCATGATGCGGCGCTGGGTCATGATCATCGCGCCGCCTTCGCCGGCGGCCGGCGCAGCAGGGCGAGTTCCTCGGGCAGCGCATGGGCCCATTGGGTGATGTTGCCCGCCCCCAGGCAGACGACGAGATCGCCGGGCGAGGCCAGGCCATTGACGATGCCGGCGAGTTCGCTCGCGCCCGGCAGCGCGGTCACGTGGCGGTGGCCATGGCCGATCAGCCCCTCCACCAGCGCATCGCGATTGACGCCCTCCATGGGTGCCTCGCCGGCGGCATAGACCTCCGCCACGATCACCTCGTCGGCGTCGTTGAAGCAGGTGCAGAATTCCTCGAACAGATGGGCAAGGCGCGAGTAGCGATGGGGTTGGACCACGGCGATGACCTTGCCCTTGGTGGCGGCACGCGCGGCGCGCAGCACGGCGGCGATCTCCACCGGGTGGTGGCCGTAATCGTCGATGATGGTGATGCCGTCGGCTTCGCCGACTCGGGTGAAGCGGCGCTTCACGCCGCCGAACCCCGCCAGCGCCTTGCGGATCGTCTCGTCGTCGGCGCCCATCTCATGAGCGACCGCGATGGCCGCGAGCGAATTCTGCACGTTGTGATGGCCCATCATGGGCAGGCGCAATCCACGGATCAGGCGCGCCGGCGCAATCCCGCGCCCGGCAATGGCCACGTCGTAGTTGGCCCCGGTCGGATCGACAGCGATGTCCAGCGCCCTGACGTCCGCTTGCGGACTGAGCCCGTATGTCACGATGCGCCGGTCGTTGATCCGGCCGATCATGGCCTGGACCACGGGATGGTCGAGGCAGAGCACGGCGAAGCCGTAGAAGGGGATGTTCTCGACGAATTGCTCATAGGCCCGGTTCATGGCCTCGACCGAGCCGTAGAAATCCAGATGCTCGGCATCCATGTTGGTGACCACGGCGATGGTGGCGGGCAGCTTGGTGAAGGTGCCGTCGGATTCGTCCGCCTCCACCACCATCCAGTCGCCGGCGCCAAGCCGCGCATTGGTGCCGTAGTTGTTGATGATGCCGCCGTTGATGACGGTGGGATCGAATCCGGCGGCGTCCAGCAATGCCGCCACCAGCGAGGTCGTGGTTGTCTTCCCATGGGTCCCGCCCACGGCGACCGACCACTTGAGGCGCATCAGCTCGCCCAGCATTTCGGCTCGGCGAACGATGGGCATTTGCCTGGCTCTGGCCGCCGCGACTTCCGGATTGTCGGACTTGACGGCAGACGAGATCACGACCACCGCCGCCTCGCCCAGATTCTCCGCTGCATGGCCGGTGGCTACGTGAATGCCGAGTTCGCGCAGATGCTTGACGTTGTAATTGTCGGCCAAGTCGCTGCCCTGCACCTGATAGCCCAAATTGTGCAGGATCTCGGCGATGCCGCTCATGCCGATGCCGCCGATGCCGACGAAATGCAGGATGCCGATTTCCAGCGGAAGCGCTCTCATGCCGCCACCTTCGCCGGCCCGATTCCGTTCGCGGGCGCCAGCTCGCTTACCAGATCGGCCAGACGCTGGGCGGCATCGCGCCGGCCCGCATGGCGCGCGGCCGCCGCGCGCTGGCTGAGGCCGGCCGGATGAGCCAGCACCGATCGCAGCTGCTCGGCCAACGAGTCCGCCGTCACCGTTGCCTCTGGCATCAGCCAGCCGGCGCCCGTATGGCAGAAGCTGACCGCATTGACCGTCTGGTGATCGTCGGTGGCGTGCGGATAGGGAATCAGGATCGCCGGCCGTCCGCCAGCCCCAAGCTCGGCCACCGTGGAAGCCCCGCTGCGCGAAATGACAAGATGGGCGCGGCCCAGCTGCTCGGCCATGTTGTCGAAGAAGGGGGCGAGTTCGGCTTGCAGATCGAGGGCGGCATAACTCGCCCGCGCCTTGTCCATGTCCTCCGGCCGGCATTGCTGGGCGATGGCGAGGCGCTGGCGCAAGGGCGCCGCGAGCAGGGCCACGGCGGCGGGAATGAGGCGCCCGAAAATGCGCGCGCCTTGGCTTCCGCCCAGAACCAGAATATGCAGCGCATTCTTGATTTCCGGGTAAGGACGCTCGCCGAGTGCAGCGATGGCGGCGCGCACCGGATTGCCGGTGAAGCGTACGGGCGTCTGGCCCAGACTCGTGGTTTCGGCAAACGAGGTGGCGATCGCATGCGCGCGCGGCGCCAGCAGGCGATTGGCCCGCCCCAGCACCGCGTTCTGCTCGTGCAGCAATGTCGCGATGCCGGCGCGCTGCGCGGCCAGGATCGTGGGTACGCTGGCATAGCCGCCGAATCCGATCGCGATCCGGGGCGCCAGGCGCCGAACGAGGCCGCGAGCCTGAAGGAAGCCCAGTGACAGGTTCAGCATCCCGCGCGCCTGGCGCACGATGCCGCCGCCGGCAAGCCCGCCGGCGCTGATGCGATGAACTTCCACGGCGGGCAATCGGTCGCCGAACCCGCGGCCGCGCTTGTCGGTCACCAGGCCCACGCGATATCCCCGCGCCAGCAATGTGCCGGCCAAGGCTTCGGCCGGGAACATATGGCCGCCGGTGCCCCCGGATGCCAGAAGGACGAGGGCGCCACTCATGTCAGCGCCCCATCGCCGGAACGCCGGCGAGTCAGCGACAGGAACATGCCCATGGCCAGTGCCAATGCCAGAAGCGAGGAGCCGCCATAGCTGATGAAGGGCAGCGTCATGCCCTTGGTCGGCATCAGATGGAGCGTGGAAGCCATGTTGATGATGGCCTGCAGGCCGAAGTCGGTGATGATGCCGGCGGCCGAGAGCAGGACGAACAGATTGGTCTCCCGCATCAGTCGGCTGTAGCCGCGCAGCACCACGAAGGCGAAAAGCAGGACGATGAGAAGACAGGCGATCAACCCGAATTCCTCTCCCGCCACGGCAAAGACGAAATCCGAATGGGCATCGGGCAGGACCTGCTTGACCGTGCCCTCGCCGGGGCCGACGCCGTAGAGACCGCCGTTGACGAAGGCCTCAAGGGACCGGTCGACCTGATAGGTGTCGCCGCCCGCCGGATTCAGGAACCCGTCGATGCGGCTCGCCACATGGGGGAACAGGAAATAGGCGCCGACGATGCCGCCCACGCCCGCCACCATCATCCCGCCGATCCAGAGCAGCGGCAGGCCGGCGAGCACGAATTGCGCGAACCAGGTGACGGAGACGACGAAGGTCATGCCGAAGTCCGGCTGGGCCATCAGCAGGGCGACGATAATCAGATAAAGGGCGATGGCGATCAGGTTGCCCGGCAGGTGACGCTTGCCATGCTGCTCGGCGAACATCCAGGCGGCCACCACGGCGAAGCAGGGCTTGACGAATTCCGAGGGTTGAATCGAAAGACCCAGCAGATCGATCCAGCGCCGCGCGCCCTTGATCTCGCTGCCGCCGACGAGGGTGACCGCCGTCAGCGCCAAGGTGATCAGCAATCCGACGACGGCCAGCCGCCGCACGCTGACCGGCGTCATGAGCGAGACGGCCAGCATGATGAATGTCGCGGGCACCAGGAGCGCGAAGTGGTGGCGCACCAGATAGAAGCTGTCGAGCTTCAGATGGGTCGCCACCGCCGGGCTCGCCGCCAGCACCAGCAGCGCGCCGATGCACATCAGCGCGATCAGAGCCACCAGCGTCCAGCGGTCGACGGTCCACCACCAGAGGCCGACGACGCTGCGGTCGGTGCGGGCGAAGGTGTTCATTGTGCCCTCCGCGCCGGGCGGTCCAGCTCGTTCACCAGGTTGCGGAAGCGCTCGCCGCGCTCCTCGAAATTGGCGAATTGATCGAAGGAAGCGCAGGCCGGCGACAGCAGCACGACGGCGCCCTCCTGCTTGGCCGCCGCCGCATCGGCTGCGGCCGCAGCCACGGCGCGATCCAGCGTGCCGCATTGGCGGGTGGCAACGTCATCGCCGGCGAGGCGCTTCTCGAAATCCGCTGCCGCCTCGCCGATCAGATAGGCTTTGGCGATACGGTGATAATAGGGCTCCAGCCCGTCTAGGCCGGTTTCCTTGGGCCGCCCGCCCAGGATCCAATAGATCGGGTCGTAGCAGGCCAGCGCCTTGGCTGTGGCATCGGCGTTGGTCGCCTTGCTGTCGTTGATGAAACGCACGCCCTCGCGGGTAAGGATCAGCTCCTGGCGATGGGGCAGGCCGGGATAGGTTTCGATGCCGGCGGCGATCGCCGCATTAGAGAGTCCCAGCGCGCGGCCGACGGCAAACGCTGCCGCTGCGTTCTGCCAGTTGTGCGGACCGGGCAAGGCTGGCGCCCTTGCCAGATCCATGATCTCGCGGCCGATCTCATCGCTGAGTATCCCGTGGCGCACGATAATCGCGGTCGAAGCCTGGCGGCCGACGGCGACCGCGACCACATGACGGCCGGCAAGCCCCTCGCAGATGGCGCGGCAATACTCGTCGTCGATGCCGATCACCGCCCAATCCTGCGGCCGCTGGCGATCGAAGATGCCGCGCTTGGCGGCGACATATCCCGCCATCCCGCCGTGGCGATCGAGATGGTCCGGCGTGACGTTCAGCAGTACGGCCACGTCGAAGCGCGCCGTGGGCACCAGCTCCAACTGATAGGAGGACATCTCGAGGACGTAGATGCCGCCTTCTTCCAGGGGCGCCAGGGCGAGGGCCGGCGTACCGAGATTGGCGCCTACCTCGGCGCGCTTGCCCGCGCGGCGCAGCACATGGCCGATGAGGGCCGTGGTGGTGGATTTGCCGTTGGTGCCGGTGATGCCGACGAAAGTGGCCTTGGGCTGGGCGCGGAACAGCAGTTCCACTTCGCCGATGATGGGAACGTTCGCGGCCGTTGCCATCGCCGCAATCGGATGCGGGGCGGGATAGCGCTGCGGAATGCCGGGGCTCAGCACCAGCGCCGAGGGTCGCGACCAGTCGCATTTATACAGGTCTGTCGTCGACAGGGCCTTGCGCTTGATCGCGTCGTCGTCCCAGGCCCAGACCTCGGTCCCGCTGGCGGCGAGCGCGCGCGCGGCCACGAGCCCGGACTTGCCGAGCCCCAGCACGGCGACGGGACGCCCGGGTTCATGGGGGATGCGGATCATCGGATCTTCAAGGTGGCCAGGCCCGCCAGCGCCAGGATCGCCGCGATGATCCAGAATCGGATGACGATGGTCGGCTCGGCCCACCCCTTCTTCTCGAAGTGATGATGCAGCGGCGCCATGCGGAAGACACGGCGGCCCGTCAGTTTGAAGGAGGCCACCTGGACGATGACCGATACGGTTTCCAGGACGAACAGCCCGCCGACGATGGCCAGCACCAGCTCATGCTTGGCCACCACGCTGATGGCCCCCAGCGCCCCGCCGGAGGCGAGCGAGCCGGTATCGCCCATGAACACCATGGCGGGCGGCGCGTTGAACCAGAGGAAGCCCATGCCGGCACCCACCAGCGCGCCGCAGAAGACGGCGAGTTCGCCTGCGCCCGGCACGTAATTGATCTGGAGGTAGGAGGAGAAGACCGTATTGCCGGCCAAGTACGCGATCATGGCGAAGACGCCGCCGACGACGATGATCGGCCCGATGGCCAGCCCATCCAAGCCGTCGGTCAAATTGACCGCGTTGGAAGCGCCCACCATGACGAAGGTGGCGACCGGCAGAAAGAACCAGCCGAGATGGATCAGCAGGGCCTTGAAGAACGGCACCGCCAGGCTGTCGTCGAGCGGGGCCGGCGAGAGGCGCATGATGGCGAAGGCGGCGATGCCGCCGATGGCGACCTGGGCCGTCAACTTCAGGCGGCCGGGCAGGCCTTTCGAATTGCGCCGCGTCAGCTTCAGGTAATCGTCGCCGAGGCCGATGGCGCCGAACCCGACGCTCACGAACAGGACGACCCAGACGAAGCCGTTGCGCAGATCGGCCCAAAGCAGGGTGCTGAGGGTGACCGCCAGCAGGATCAGCACGCCGCCCATGGTGGGCGTGCCCTTCTTGGTCAGCAGATGGGATTCCGGCCCGTCGCTGCGGATCGGCTGGCCTTCGCGCTGCTTCACCTTCAGCCAGCGGATGATGGCGGGCCCGACCAGGAAGCTGACGAGAAGAGCGGTCAGCACCGCCCCGCCGCTGCGAAACGTCAGATAGCGGAACAAGTTGAACAGCGTGAAGTCCGGGCCCAGCGGGGCGAGCAGGTTATAAAGCATGGTTCCTGGCCCTCACTTCCCGTTGGCCCGGCGAGCCGGACGGTCGGCGCCTTCCAGCGCCAGCAGGGCTTCCACGATGGGCGCCATGCGCGTTCCGAGAGAACCCTTGACCAGCACCACATCGCCGGGCCTGACGGTCGCCACGACGGCGGGAATCAGGCCCTGGGAATCGGCGGCATGGCCGGCGCGCTTGTCGCGCGGCAATGCCGCGTCCAATTCGACCATCAGGGGCCCGCAGGTCAGCACCAGATTGACGCCGGCCGCCACCAGCGGAGCGGCGAGTTCGGCGTGGAGGCGCGGGGATGTCGGACCCATTTCGCGCATGTCCCCCAGCACGGCGATGCGCCGGCCGCCGGGGCCGGGCTTGGCATGGCCCAGCACGGCGAAGGCAGCGCGCATGGCTGCCGGGCTCGCGTTGTAGCTCTCGTCGATCAGTTCGAAATAGCCGCCGGGCAATGCGAGATGCCGGCGCTGGCCGCGACCCTTGGGCGGGCTGAACGAGGCGAGCGTGGCCGCCGCCAGGCCGAGGTCGAAACCGAGTGCCGCCACGACCGCCAGCACGCCCAGGCTGTTCTGCACCCAATGCCGCCCCGGCGCCGCCAGGCGAAAGTCGAGGCGCCGGCCGAGTATATCGGCCTTTACATCGCTGCCGGTGGCCTCCAGCCGGCAACCGATCAGGCGGGCTTGGGTCCCCACCTGTTCGCCAAAGCCGATGATGCGCGTAATGCCGCGCCGGCGCGCATGGCCGGCCAGCCGGTCGTACAGCGCGTTGTCGCGATTCAAGACGACGCTGCTCGCCGCATCCATGCCTTCGAAGATTTCCGCCTTGGCATCGGCGATGCCGTCGAGAGAGGCGAAGAATTCCAGATGGGCCGCCTCGATGGCGGTGATGATCGCGACATCCGGCCGGACCATGCGGGAGAGGGGGCCTAACTCGCCGGCGTGGTTCATGCCGATCTCGAACACCCCCAGCGCGGCGGTCGTGGGCAATCGCGCCAGCGACAACGGCACGCCCCAGTGGTTGTTCAAGCTGCCGGCATTGGCGAAGGTCTCGGCCTGGCTCGACAGTGCCAGGCGCAGGGCTTCCTTGGTGCCGGTCTTGCCGACGCTGCCCGTGACGCCAATCAGCCGGGCCTGGCTGCGCGCGCGCCCCGCGAGGCCGAGACGCGTCAGCGCCGCCAATGTCTCGTCCACCATCAGCAAGGGCGCACTGGCCGAGAGGCCCAGGGGCCGCCGATGGGCCACGGCCGCCACAGCGCCCTTGGCCAGTGCCGCCGCGATGAAATCATGGCCGTCGAAGCTCGGACCCGCCAAGGCAACGAACAGATCGCCCGGCTGCAGGCTGCGGCTGTCGATGGAAATGCCCGTCGCCTGCCATTGGGCCATGGCATGGCCGCCCGTGGCCCGGGCCGCCTCGCTGGATGTCCAAAGCGCGGCGCTCATGAGAGATCCTTCACGGCGGCGCGAGCCTCCTCGCTGTCGTCGAAGGGGTGCGTGACGCCGGCGGTGGTCTGGCCCGCCTCGTGCCCCTTGCCGGCGATGACCAGAAGATCGTCGGCGCGGAGTTCGCCCACCGCCTGGCGGATCGCCTGGCGGCGATCGCCGATTTCCCGCGCCTTCTTCGTGGCGGCCAGGATTTCGGCGCGGATGGCGGCCGGGTCCTCGCTGCGCGGATTGTCGTCGGTGACGATGACCACATCGGCGAGGCGCTCGGCGATCTCGCCCATCTGGGGGCGCTTGCCCCGGTCGCGATCGCCCCCGCAGCCGAAGACCACGAAAAGCTTGCCGCGCGCATGGGCGCGCAGCGCCGTCAGCACCGCCTCCAGCGCGCCCGGCTTGTGAGCATAGTCCACGTAGATGGCGGCACCATTGGGATGGCGCGCGACCTGCTCGATGCGGCCATGCACGCCGGTCAGTTTCGCAACGGCCGCCAGCGCGCGCTCTGCATCCTCGCCCTCGGCGATGATCAGGCCCAGGGCGGCCAGCAGGTTCTCCGCCTGGAATGAGCCGGCAACGGGAAAGAACACGTCGGTGCGCCGGCCGAAGATCTCGAGGCTCAGGCGCTGGCCGCTGGCTTCGGGCATCTGGTCCAGCAGGCAAAGCTCGCCCGAGCGGCGGCCGAAACCGATGATGCGATGCTTGCGGGCGCGGCAGAGGGCGGCGAGATCGGCATATTCCGGCGCATCGGCGTTCAGCACGCCGATATGGCCCGGCTCCATGACCTCGCCGAACAACCGGTGCTTGGCGGCGAGGTAAGCGGCGGGTGTCCCGTGATAATCCAGGTGATCGCGGGAGAGATTGGTGAATGCGGCGGCCGTCACCTTGACGCCGTCGAGGCGGAATTGATCGAGGCCGTGGGATGAGGCTTCCATGGCCAGATGCTCGATGCCCTGGGTCGCGACATCCGCCAGACGGCGGTGCAGTTCGACGGGATCCAGCGTGGTCAGCGAGAGATATTCGCTGCGCCCCGGCAGCACGAGGCCGAGGGTCCCGAGGCTGGCGGCGGACCGGCCGAGGCTGGCCCAAAGCTGGCGGGTGAATTCCGCGGCGGAGGTCTTGCCGCTGGTGCCGGTGACGGCGACGATATGGCGCGGCTGGCGCCCAAAGAATTTCGCCGCCATCAAAGCGAGGCGCCGGCGCGGATTTTCATCCGACACCAGAACCGCGCCTGGCGGTACCTGGGTATGCGGTTCGGCCAGCACGGCGACCGCGCCCTTGGCAATCGCCTGATCGATGAAGCGACGGCCGTCGGTCTTGGTGCCCGGCAGAGCCGCGAACAAAAATCCTGGTCCGACCTGCCGCGAATCGGCTGACAACCCGCGGATGTCGACCGCTGTGTTCATCGTTATGGCCTGGCCCTCCCTGGGCCCGTCAAAAAGCTCACTCAGGCGCATTCGCCGTGGCGCTCACCGTCAGCAGCAGATCGTTCTTGGTTTCCGGCGCGTCGTTGGGCACTGGCGCCATGCCGAGCAGAGGCGCCATGCGCTGCACGATGCGGCTGACCACCGGGGCTGCAACCCAGCCGCCGGTGGCAAAGCCATAGGAATGGGCGTTGGGCTTCGGCTCGTCGACCATGACCAGCACGATGTAGCGGGGGTCGCTCATCGGGAACGCGCCGACGAAGGAGGCGAGCCGCGCATTGGTGGAATAGCCCTTGGCGACCTGCTTCTCCGCCGTGCCGGTCTTGCCGCCGACGAGATAGCCGGGCGCCTCGGCGGATTTGCCGGTGCCGGCCTGGACCACGAGACGGAACAGCTCGCGCATCAGGTTGGAGGTATTGGGCGAGATCACCCGCTGGCCGTCGCTGACCTCGTCGGGTGCGCGCTTGATCAATGTGGCCGGGCGCATGATGCCGCCATTGACCATGGCGGCCACACCGGAGACGACATGCAGCGGGCTGACCGCGATGCCATGACCGAAGGCGATCGTCATGGTGTTGATGGGGCGCCATTCGGACGGGTACAGCGGCCGGCCCAGTTCCGGCAGTTCGACGCTGACCGGCCGCAGCATGCCGACCTTGGCCAGGAAGGATTTCTGGCTGTCGGTGCCCATCTCCATCGCCATGCGCGCGGCGCCGATGTTGGAGGAGAGCATGAAGATCTCCGGCACCGAGAGCCAGCGATGCATCGGCTCGAAATCGTGGATCGTGTAGCGGCCGATCTGGATCGGCTTGGTGGTGTCGAATTTGTCGGTGAGCTGGATGCGGCCGCTGTCCAGCGCCATCGCCGTGTTGAACACCTTGAAGGTGGAGCCCATCTCGTAGATGCCCAGCGTGGCGCGGTTGAAGCGCTGATCGGGCCCGGCGGTGCCCGCCTGGTTGGGATCGAAGTCGGGCAGCGAGACCATGGCCAGGAGCTCGCCGGTCTGGGCGTCCAGCACGATGCCGGCACCCCCGATGCCGTTGAAATCGGCGATCCCGCGGGTCAGCTCCTCATGCATGATCTGCTGGATGCGCACGTCGATGGAGAGCTGCACGGGATGGCGTCCGCCGGCCAGCACGTCCTCGAAGGAATCCTCGACGCCCGAGAGGCCGCGATTGTCGAGATCGGTGAAACCCACCACATGGCTCGCCAGCGCCCCCAGCGGATAGACGCGCTTTTCCTCGGCCTGGAAATAGAGGCCGGGGATGCCCAGGCGCGTCACGTCCATCTGCTGGCGCGGCGTCAGGTTGCGCTGAAGCCAGACGAAGGATTTGTCGGCGCCGAGCTTGGCCTTGAGTTCGGCCACGCTCAACTCGGGCAACACGCCCGCCAGCTCCTTCGCCGCCTCGTCCGCATCCAGCACCTGGTTCGGATTGGCAAAGAGCGAGAATGTCGCCAGGCTCGTCGCCAGGATGACGCCGTTGCGATCGGTGATGTCGGCGCGTTCGGCGACCGGTGCCACCACCGGCACCTGGCCGGCCAGGCGCGGCTCGCTCACGTCCTGCAGCAGTGAAACGTCCACGAGGCGCCCGACGATGGCGAGGAAGGCCAGGCCGAACAGCAAGGCCCCGACGAGAAGCCGGCTGCGGCCGGTTTCCAGCGCCTTCTTTGTGGCGCCGTCCAGCAGCACGATCTCCTCGCGCCGCGGCGGGCGCGGATCGGCATGGCGCGGGCTGCAAGGACCGCTACGGGCGGTAAAGGCGTTCATTTCTGGTTCTCGCCGCCGCCGATTTGACTCAGCAGCGTTGCGATGGGATCGGCCGGCTCGGCGCCATCGCTGGGCGCGGGCCGGGCCGGCAGGATATCGAAGCGCACGACCTGCACGCCGGCCACCGGCGCCAGATCGAGATGTCGGCGCGCCAGATCGGAGAGTCGGTTCGGATCGTTCAAATGCGCCCATTCGGCGCGCAGCAGCTGCACCTCGTCGCGGTCGTGCTGGATCTGGCGATCCACGCGCGTCAACTCCTGCTCCTGCGCCTGGACGCGATACTTCAATTGGAAGGTGCCGATGCTGGCCAGCGCGATCAGGCCCAGCCATAGCAGGGGGCCGATGCGGATCATGCGGCGATCTCCACAGGACCCCAGGCGAGGGAATCGCTGCGTTCGGCGCCGCGCAGGCGCGCGGAGCGAGCGCGCGGATTGGTGGAAATCTCATCGGGGCTCGCCGTGGCTTCGTCGCCCGGGCAGCGCCGGAAGCTGGGCGCGCGGCCGGGGCCGGCTTCGGGCAGATATCGGGAGGCCTGCGGGTTGCGGCCCGTGCGTTCGCGCAAGAAGGTCTTTACCCGGCGATCCTCCAGCGAATGGAAGGAAACCACGGCCAGACGCCCGCCCGGCGCCAGCAGCGCCTCGGCGGCGGCAAGGCCTGAGTCCAGCTCGCCCAGCTCGTCGTTCACCGCGATGCGCAGGGCCTGGAAGGTGCGGGTGGCGGGATCGCTCTGATCCCGCCGGCGCTTGCCGACCACCCCGCGCACGATATCGGCGAGTTCGCCGGTGCGCGTGATGGGCGAAGCCTCGCGCCGGCGAAGGATGGCCCGCGCGATGGCTCGCGCCCGGCGCTCCTCGCCGTAACGGAAGATGATGTCCGCCAGTTCCTCTTCGCTGCAGCAGTTCACCAGATCGGCGGCGCTGGGCCCCTGGCCGCCCATTCTCATATCCAGGGGCCCATCGGCGCGGAAAGAGAAACCACGGGATGCTTCGTCGATCTGCATGGAGGAGACGCCGAGGTCCAGCGCGATGCCGTCGGCGGCGTTGACGCCGTTGTCGGCCAGCAGGCGCTGCATCTCGCCGAAGCGGCCCTCGATCAGCACGAGGCGGCCGGCGAAGCGCTGGACCGATGTCGTGCCCGCTGCAACGGCGCTTGGATCGCGGTCGATGCCCCAGACCCGGCAATCGGCGGATTCCAGAATGGCATGGCTGTAGCCGCCGGCCCCGTAGGTGCCGTCGACATAGATGCCGCCGTCGCGCGGCGCCAGCAGGCGCATCACCTCGGCCAGCAGCACCGGGCGATGTTTGGGGGCCTGCGAGGGCGCGGTATGTTTCGTCGGGCTCATTTGCCCTCGGTGCCGGGCCGGCGCGGCAGCGTGCGGCCCTTTTCCAGCGTGCGCCGGCGCGCTTCCACCTTGTAGGCGTCCAGCGCTGCGGGCTCCCAGATCTCGAAAATCCCGCCGCGGCCGACGAAGGCGGCGAGGTCCGTGATGCCGGCATGCTCGATCAGCACCGTTGGCAGGATGATGCGGCCCTCGCCATCGAAGGGAAGCTGCCGGGTATCGGAAAAGAGGGCGGCGGTCAGATCGTCATGCTGGTCGGAGAACAGGTCGACCGAATCCAGATCCTTGCTGACCTCGGCCAGCCAGGTGAGATCGCCGCAATGGATCGCCCGATGCTTGAACGAGGGCATGGCCACGATGCCCTGAAAGGGTTGGCTCGCCAGCTGCTGGCGATAAGCCGCCGGCACCGACACGCGCCCCTTGCGGTCCAGCTTGTTGACGAACGTGTCTAGGAACAGAGCCATGATGATTCGGCCGTTCCAACCCCTCTACCAACGCGCCACCGAGATCCCGCTCGCCGGCGCTACTCTGTCCCGGTTCCCCCGGACGAAACCTGTCGCCACAAAATTTCTCGCCCATCAACCGGTCGCACCCGGGGCGATTTGCGGTTGCTTGTGGGATACCATGGGATGTCATGGGGGTCAATGGGAAACCATAGTAAAAGCGTGGGAATTCCGGGTTTTAGGGGGGTGTGGCAAGTTGAAGGCATCCTCGTCTGGAACAAAACGGGATCAGCATCAAGTCAAGACGGCAGGCTCTCAAAACATTGCGGCAAAAAGATGTTCTTTCTCTGTTCTGATGGAGGAAGACGTTTACGCAAGATTTGGTAGAAAAAGCGCCAGACGGCCTATAAGCCGGGTTCTGTCCCGACCCCTCGCGGGGCCATGGATGACCATTCCTCTGGGACGTCCGTTGCCGGACGCCTCGCGCGACCTACCCGGGCGGCGGCGGCGAAAACGCGCCTGGCCGGCGCCGGTGCCTTGCGGCATCGGCCGGCCGGCCGCCCCTATGCGGTCTTGCTCCCGGTGGGGTTTGCCCTGCCGCCCCCGTTACCGGCGGCGCGGTGCGCTCTTACCGCACCCTTTCACCCTTACCGGCGGCGCGGCCCTTGCGGGCCACGGCAACCGGCGGTTTGCTTTCTGTGGCACTTTCCCTGGGGTCGCCCCCGCCGGGCATTACCCGGCACCGTGTTTCCGTGGAGCCCGGACTTTCCTCGACCCCGCCGTCACCGGCGAAGCCGCGGTCATCCAGCCGTCTGGCGAGGGCAGAGGTAGAGATGCGGGGCGAAGGAGTCAACCAGAGGCGCGATCCCGCATCTCGTCATCCCCGAGCTTGCCTCGGGGTTCCACGTCTTTGCTTTCCGTGCTCGTGCCCGGAAATTTGAACGGCGCCCACGCACGACGGCGAAGTATCCTGTGCGCAAAAAAAAACCAACCCTCGCCCCTGCGGAGGACCACCCGCCCATGACTTTCCAAACCACCCACCTCGCCAGCGTTCTCGCGACCAATTCCGGCATCGACGCCGGCTACCGCCACGCGCCGAAGCAAGTTACGCCCGGCGAGCCGATCGAACCGACCGGCGCTATCCTCAAGTGGTACGCAATCCACCCCGAAGCTCGCCCCGTGCCCGACGACATAACGCGCCTGGCCCGCGCCTATCTCGAAAAGACGCTGCTCGAAGCGCGCGGCCTTGGGTTCGTGTTGCTTCATCGCTGCGGCCAGGATTTCTATTTCCTGATCGTCTGCACATGGCGCAACAACAACGAACTGTGGGAGACCGTCTTCTACAAGGACGGCGACGCGATGCCCGATTTCGCGCTCTCCCCCCGCGAGGGCGAGCACAAGGGTACGTACTGCGTTTGGGAATTGGCGCCAGTGTGGCACGAGAAGGAGGCTTGGCTGCGATTTCTCAGTTCATCGCGGGATGAGACAGCGGCAAAGGAGTGGCTAAACGACCGCTTCACCGGGGTAGCTTGAGGTTCCTGACTAACCGATAAATCAGCCGGCGGTGCCGCCTAAAACTCCATCCCACCCAACAGCTTCTCGATCATCGGCGCCGTCACGCCGAGCGGGTCCGCATCCGGCTGGTCGTTGGTGACGGAGCCGCGGGAGAGCACGCGGCCGGAGGCGCGGTCGTAGGCCTGGAGGGTAATGCGGAAGCTGTGGCCCATCCGGGGCGTGCCCTTGATGTCGCCGCTGTTGAGGTTGAGATGCAGGATGGTGTTGGTCGTATCGAAGACCGCGTCGGGCGTGCGGGTGCCCACGGTTCGGGCCGTGCCGATGGCGAAGCCCAACGTGCCGTTGGTGTCGTAATCCAGGCCGCGATTGGCCAGGGCCTTTTTCAGTGCGCTCTCGGCATTGCTCGTCAGTTCGGTGTTCTCGGTCAGATCGGTGACGTAGCTGGCGCCGGCGGGGATCTTTTCGTAGTTGATTACCGAGACGGTGTAGGGGTCGTCCGCCCGGGCGAGCGGGGCGGCCAGCAGGACAACGCCGATAAGGCCGGTGAAGACGCCAGGGAAGACGATCGAACGCAGGCGCATGAAGGGGTCCTCGATTGGCGGGTTACATCGCGCGGCGGGCCGCGGGCGGGCGCA
>WNFT01004900.1_pt1 | contig 19995 bp, 18 predicted proteins | sample 5400191 | NCBI WGS metagenome assembly WNFT01 (sample SAMN13153359, study PRJNA577476) | soil metagenome | isolation source: 80 cm saprolite under Madrone tree | place: USA:California | collected 2016-06-14 | reverse complement strand
AGTCCGCACATTACGGAGTTGTTGTTTGCCGCCGGTGCCGGCGACCGAATCGTCGGTGTCGACGATTCCAGCGACTACCCGCCGGCAGTCGCCCGCATAGCACGGGTCGGCGAGCCGGCAGCGCTCGATGTCGAAGGCCTGTTGAAGCTCAGGCCCACCCTGATCGTGCTGTGGGACTCGGGCACCCCCGCAAGCCGCAAGGCCGAGCTGGAGCGGCTGAAGCTCCGGCTGTACGTCACGGACCAGCACCATCTGGACGACATTGGCGCGACGCTGATCGAATTCGGCCGGCTCGCGGGTACCCTTCCCGTGGCGGCCGCCGCCGCACGCAGCTACCAGACCGGCCTCGCGCAGCTGCGTTCACACTACGCGGCGCGCCCGCGGCTCAGGGTCTTCTACCAAGTGTGGGACCGGCCGCTGTACACACTGTCGGGCAAGCATGTGGTCAGCGAGGTTTTGTCTCTGTGCGGCGGCGACAATGTTTTTGCCGATCTCTCCGCGCTGGCGCCGGCAATCGACAAGGAAGCAGTGCTCGCGCGCAACCCCGACGTGATACTCGTCGCCGCCGCCGGCGCCGAGGGTGCGCGGCAGGCTCTCGAATGGAGTCGATTTTCGAACCTCGAAGCGGTGCGCAATCATCACGTGTTCACGGTGGATCCCTCGCTGGTCGGCCGAATGGCGCCGCGCATCCTGCAGGGTGTGCGCGAGGTGTGCGGCTTGCTCGACGCGGCCCGCGATCAACCGTCTGTAGGGGACCCCCGTAGGGGCCGCCGCTCCGGGTCACCGTCTCTAATAAAAGACAGTGTCCGATGACATTTTTAAGCGTTAGCGTGTACGCTTTAGCCACCATCTCAATGGAGAGTTAAGTCATGGCGCTTTGGAACGAAAAACCCACGCCCGCCACTGCGGGTTCTGTTGTCCCCCCGTCGGCGCCTCCGCCGGAACGAAATTTGCCGGAGCGCAATATAAGCGAACCGGCTCTGGCCGTTTCGCCGCGCCGCCCCACCCCCAAGACGTCATCGGAGGGGGGCGAATCGGTCATTGCCGCGAATCTGACGATCGAGGGCAAGATCGAGGGGTCGGGAAATGTGCGTATGGCGGGCCGCTTCAAGGGTGATGTTCGTATCGACGGCAATTTCAGCATCGAGCCGGGGGCCCATTTGACCGGCCAGGTCCTGGCCGGCATCGTCGTGGTCGGCGGCGAGCTTCAGGGCAACATCGAATCCGCCAAGCGGGTCGATGTAACGGAAGGCGGCATCATCGTCGGCGACGTGAAGGCCGGGTCGATAACCGTCGCCGCAGGCTCCCGCATGCGCGGGCACGTCGAATTCGGCTGGGAGGACGAGAAGGTGAAGATCAAACCCGGCTTGGTGGGCGGCGGCAGCTAGCCGTGAGCGCCGCTCGAGCCGGCACCTTAGGCGCGACTCGAATATGTCCGCACTGCAAGGCGGTCGTCCTGCAGAGCGCCAATATTTGTCCGGGGTGCCAGCACCATCTACGCTTCAATTCCGGGAATGCGGAACCGCAGGCGGAGTCGAAGCCGGCGATGCGCATCGAAGGAACGATTCGCCACACCGTGCGCGATGAGAGCTGCGAGTACGTCGTGGTGATCTCGATCACCAACGAGCGCGGCGAGAAAATTGCGCGCCAAGTGGTCGGTGTCGGTGCGCTGCAGCCCGGCGAGAAACACAAATACAGCTTCTCGGTCGACTTGATGCCGGTACGCTCCGCCGCCGAGCGCAAGCGAAACTGATCAGCGCAGAGAGCGGCCCTCGATGTCGATGAAGCGCAAAAACTCCGCGCGTGTGCTGGCATCCGCGCGAAAGGTGCCCATCATCTTGCTCGTGATCATCGAGACCCCGCGTTTGTGAACGCCGCGAGTGGTCATGCACTGATGCACGGCGTCGATCACGACGCCGACGCCGCGCGGCTTGAGAATATCGTTGATGCACGCGGCAATTTGCGAGGTGAGCTTTTCCTGCACCTGGAAGCGGCGCGCATAGCCGTCGACGACTCGCGCGAGCTTGCTGATGCCGACGACGCGGTCGGTGGGGAGGTAACCGACATGCGCGTGGCCGATGATGGGCGCCATGTGATGCTCGCAAAACGATTCGAAGCTGATATCGCGCAGCACCACCATCTCGTCGTAGCCCTCGACTTCTTCGAAGGTGCGCCGTAGATACGCTCCGGGGTCGATGGCGTATCCCGAGAACCAATCGGTGTAGGCGTTGACGACGCGCTTCGGCGTGTCGCGCAGACCCTCGCGCGTCGGATCGTCGCCGGCCCAGGTGAGGAGAGTGCGCACGGCGGCTTCCGCGGCGGCGCGGGTCACCCCGGGTGTCTTTTTCTTCACCATGTCACATCGCTCCGGGCATTTGCCGCAACTCGCGCAGAATAGCATCGTTTATTAGGCAACTTACGCTCCGCAGACGAGCGCCTCGATTGACTTGAGCCGGCATAATCTGGATCCTGATTTTGTATTTTTATGGGGAGATGCAAATTTGATATATCGCGCTCGCATGAAGCCCATCATTGTCCTCGTCTGCGGCCTGTGCGCGCAAGCGGCGTGGCCCGCGGCCTCCCAGAAGGATGCCGCCACCCGCGAGATGGCGCACGACATCTTCAAGCAATTGATCGAGATCAACACCACCGATTCCATCGGAAGTACCACGGTGGCCGCGCAGGCCATGGCGAAGCGATTGCTCGATGCGGGGTTTCCCAAGACCGACGTCGTGGTCATCGGGCCCAATGACCGCAAGGGAAACATGGTTGCGCGCTACCGCGGCAAGCCGGGTTCGACGCTGCGGCCGATCTTGATCATCGGGCACCTGGATGTCGTGGAAGCGCGGCGTGAGGACTGGACCACCGATCCGTTCAAATTCGTCGAGCAAGACGGCTACTTCTACGGGCGCGGCACCCAAGACATGAAGGAAGCCGACGCCATCGCCGTCACCGATTTCATTCGTTTGAAGCAGGAAGGCTACGTCCCGAACCGCGACATCATCCTGGCGCTCACCGCCGATGAAGAGGGCGGAAAGTCGAACGGCGTGGATTGGCTGCTGCAGAATCACCGCGACCTGATCGATGCCGAGTTCGTGCTCAACCCGGACTCGGGCGGCGTCACCACGGATCATGGCAAACCGTTGAGCGTGGAATTCGAAGCCACAGAAAAGCTCTATGCCGACTACCAGGTGCTCGCCACCAATCCCGGGGGACACAGTTCGCTGCCGAAACCGGACAATGCGATCTATCACGTCGCGGATGCGCTGGCGGTATTGGAGAAATCACCGTTTCCCTTCGAGTTGAACGCCGTGACACGGGAGTATTTCGGCCGGATGGCCAAGATCGAAACAGGCCAGACCGCGGCCGATATGCGTGCAATCCTGGGCGAGCCGCCCGATTCCGCGGCGGTTCGGCGGCTGTCGCAGGACGCGCGCTATAATTCCACCATGCGCACCACGTGCGTGGCGACCATGCTGAGCGGGGGTCATGCGCCCAATGCCCTGCCGCAGCGCGCGGAGGCCAACGTCAACTGCCGTATCTTTCCCGGCCATTCTCAGGAGGAAATTCGCTTGGAATTGATCCGCCTGTTCAACGATCCGAAGCTCACCGTCCGGTACCGGAGCGATGCGGGCGAATTGTCGGATCATGGCTCGGATCGCAAGGCAATGGCGCCGCCGCCGCTGCGCGCCGACGTCATGGACTCGCTGCGCAAGGTCGCGGCGAAGCTATGGCCCGGCGCGCCCGTGATACCGACGATGGTAACGGGATCGTCGGATAGTATTTACACGATGTATGCGGGCATGCCGAGCTATGGGATCAACGGCATCGCGATCGATCGCGACGATGTGCGCATGCACGGCAAGGACGAGAGGGTCAAAGTCGATTCTTACTACACCGGCGTCGAGTTCTACTATCGGTTTCTCGAGGCGTTGACGCGGGGCCGCCCATGACGATTCTGCAAGTGATTGATTCGCGCCAACGCGACCTTGGCGGCTTCGTCGTGCGCCGCGTGCTGCCTGCCGGGGTCCGGCAGATGGTGGGGCCGTTCATTTTTTTCGATCATATGGGCCCAACGCGATTCGCACCGGGCTATGGGATCGACGTGCGGCCGCACCCCCATATTGCATTGGCGACGGTGACTTATCTCTTCGAGGGCTCCCTGGAGCATCGCGACAGCCTCGGCACGGTGCAGGAAATCCGCCCCGGCGACGTGAACTGGATGTCGGCCGGGCGCGGCATTGCCCATTCCGAGCGAACGCCGCAGGCCGCCCGCGCATCGGGCGGCCATGAAGTCCACGGCATTCAGAGTTGGGTTGCATTGCCTGACGGTCACGAGGATGGAGAGCCGACCTTCGTGCACTACGCCGCGTCGACCCTGCCGCGCCGCGCAGGCGACGGCATCGATCTGACCATCATTGCGGGAGAGGCCTTCGGACTGCGCTCTCCGGTCGTCACGCTGTGGCCGACACTCTATGTTCACGCGCAGATCGCGCGCGGCGCGACGCTCGAGGTCCCGGCCGAGCATGGCGAGCGTGCGGTGTACGTGGTGCAGGGTGAACTCGCCATCGGCGAGACCACCCTGACGGAGGGCCAGCTCGCGGTGCTCGGGCCGGGAATGAACGTCACCTTGCGCGCACTGACGCCTGCGCGGACGATGTTGCTGGGCGGCGAACGTTTCCCCACGCCGCGGTTCATCTGGTGGAATTTCGTCGCCTCCTCGGAAGAGCGCATCGAGCGCGCCAAAGAGCGTTGGGAACGGCGGCAGTTTCCGGAGGTCCCAGGAGAAACCGAATTCATCCCTTTGCCGCATTACTGACCAGGAGCATTGTATGACCGACAAGACCGCGAACATTCATTGGGAAGGCCGGGGCAAGCAGGGCGTCGGCAAGATCAGCACTCAAACCGATGCCTTGAAATCGTATCCTTACGGGTATGGGAGCCGCTTCGAGGACGACCGCCGCGGTACGAATCCCGAGGAATTGCTGGCGGCCGCGCATGCCGCCTGCTTCACCATGGCGTTCTCGTTTGCCTGCGATGCAGCGGGTTTTGCAACCACCGCCGTCGATACCCAGGCCGCCGTACGGTTGGTGATGAAAGGGGGAGGATTCCAGATCGATCGCATCAGCTTGCGGCTGGAGGCGAACGTGCCGGGCGTCGATGAGGCGACGTTCCAGAAGCTGGCCGCCGGGGCGAAGCAGGATTGCCCGCTGTCGAAGGCCTTGGCCAGTGTTCCGGAAATTACCCTTACCGCGGTTTTGCGGAAGTAAAGACGAGCACGTCCGCCGACTATTACTCGGCGCTACGCGCCTCGCCCCTGCGGGCGTTCCAGTCGGCCGGACGGCCGGCTAGTCGCCCGCGGGGCGCTTCACGGCGCCCGCCACAGGACCGGGAAGAGCGGATGATTCATCGGCGCTCCCACCGGCAATTCTTCGCGCAAACCGGGAAATTCCGGCGACGTGCGCCAACGGCGCGGCGCGTGCTTCATGTCGTCGCCGAGAAACCGCACGGAGAAAACGCGGCGGCGCTGCGTGCCCGTGACGCCGGGCGCCGCATGCAACGTGAGCATGTGAAAGCACACGGCGTCGCCCGGCTGCAACTCCCAGCCCAGAATGGGAAAGGCGTCGCGCGCGGCCTCGATATTCGGCAGGTCGGTCAGCGTGCCTTCGGGAAACCACTTGGCTTGCGCGTCCATGAAGGAGCGCGGCATCAACCAGGGTCCGAGATGGGAGCCGGCCACGAATTCCAACGTGGATTCGCGAGTCACGGGATCAACCGGAATCCAGAAGCTGATGTTCTGGCGCCCTTCGACATTGTAGTACGGCTGATCCTGGTGCCAGGGCGTCGGCTGCCGGGTGCCGGGCTCCTTCGTCAGCATATGATCGTGGTAGAGCCGGACAGTGGTGCTCTGCATCAGCCGCCCCGCGGTTTCGGGCAACGCCGAATCGAAGATGAAACGCCGGTAGTCCGCGATGTCCTGCCAATTGCAGAAGTCCTCGACGAAACGCCCGGGGTCATCGGCGCCGCTGGCGACTTTGGCGCGAGGACTCAAGTGAGCGAGATTCTCATCGATGCCGGCGCGAAGCACCGCCATTTCCTCCGGCCGAAACAACCGGCGGATGCACGCGGCACCGTCGCGCTGAAACCGGTCCACGGTGGCGGCGTCAATCATGTGGGTAACGCATCGACAATCTCTTCAAGCAGCGCGGATCCTCGATAGGCGAAGCCCGTGTAGATCTGAATGAGATTGGCACCCGCACTCAGCGTTGCCCGGGCATGCTCAGCGCTGACGATACCGCCAACGCCGATGAGGGGGAAGCCGGCTCCCAATTCGGTGCGCAGTTGGGAGATCACCCGCACCGACAGGGGATGCAGCGGCGCACCGCTCAAGCCCCCCGCCTGGGCGGCGGCCGGCGTGTTGGTCAGCGCACTCCGGTCGGTCGTCGTGTTGGTGGCGATCGCTCCATCGACCTCGAGCGAGCGCAAATCCCGCGCCAGCGCGGAAATCTGTTCCGGAGTCAGATCGGGAGCGACTTTGACCAGCAATGGGACGCGTTTCCCGTGGCACGCCTGCAGAACACGGCGTTCTTCGAGCAGCGCGCCGAGGATTCGTTCCAGACCGTCGCGGCCCTGCAACTCGCGCAGCCGGGCCGTGTTGGGCGAGGAGATGTTGACGGCGATGTAGTCCGCGAGGGCGTAGACCTTGCGCAGGCAGATCAGATAGTCGTCCTCGGCATTCTCGAGCGGCGTGTCGAAGTTCTTTCCGATGCTGATGCCCCGTATCCCCGGATAGCGGCTGCGGGAAATCTGCGCGACCAGATGATCGACCCCCTTGTTGTTGAACCCCATCCGGTTGATGAGCGCGCTCGCCTCGGGGATTCTGAACATGCGAGGCTTGGGATTGCCCGGTTGCGGGCGCGGCGTCACGGTTCCCAGTTCAACGTGACTGAAGCCCATCGTACCCAATGCAACGGCCAAGCCGGCCGGAACCTGGGGCGCCGGCCAGAGAGGCCGCAGCCACCGCAGTCCGGCCAGCCCAAGATCGTGCGCCAGTTCCGGATCCAAACGCGTGAGGATGGGCAGCGAGGCGCGGGCAATACCCAACGCGGTGCGAGCGATGGCCGATGGCGCGCGATACCTCATCCTTGGGTTGGACGCGAAAAGCCCGAATAGACGAGTACTTGGTGCATGACAGGAGTTTAAGTCGGGGCTGACGTCGTCGGACGTTTCCGCGGAAACGCCTTGGTTATCCGCAGGGCGGACGTAGCGACGTTTCCGCGGAAACGTGTTCGCGTCTGTTCATGCGGATCCGGGTTCACTTTCCTTGCCGACGCTATTTATGCGCGGGTGCGGGCGCCGGCGAATAATGCACGTGAGCGATTTTCCAAGCGCCGCCCGCCCCTTTGAACCACACATCGGTTTCCTGGTAAACCTCATCAATCACTTTCTGGCTTGCCTCCCGGGTCTTCAGATGCAGCAGGTAGCTTGCAATGGCGGCGTCGCCTTGCGGGCTGAATCGGATGTGCATGTCGGACAGCGTGCCGGCCAGAATCTCCCCGCCGGACTTGATGAACTCGGTCCACTCTTTCTTGTAGCTCGGGATGTCGGTGCGGCCTTCCGGAAACCACAGGATGGCATCGTCCGAGTAGTAACGGAAATACTGATCGAGATCATTGGCGGCATAGGCCGCGTTGAACTCTGTTTCGAGCTGGCTGATGTCGTCTTTGGGCGCTGCGCCGGCGAGCGCCGACCATCCGAAGAGGAGCAGGGCGCACGAATACAGAGTGGATGACTTCATGAATGGCCCTTTGTTGGTTTGTTGTGACGCCGCCCGTCACCATTATAGACGACTACCAGACGGCTACGAGGGTACCGACCCTGAGGCCGGGGCGCCGGAGCAGCGCTAGTCTCGCTTTTAATTTCCAAGTCAAACGAAAGGCCAGCTCGCGAGCGCAGCGAGGTAAAAGCAGACTTCGGTCAGCTGCTGCGTCGCGTATAACGCCCCGCGCGCCACGATTTTGCGAGTCTGCTTGAGGTAGGCGCCGAACGCGACGCGCGCGACGACGGCTATGGCGAGCCCGATCAATCCGGGGATGCCCAACAGCGTCGACGGCGCAAAGCCCAAACATAAGGCCAGAACCAGATCGCCGTTCGATATCGGCGCGAGCGAATCACGGTCGGGCGATGCGACGAGCGGGTCCGGCGATGCGACGAGCGATACCGCCAAGGCGCGGCTTGCGGCATGTCCGCAGATCATGATCAATCCCAGCGCGACGTTGGCGGGCACGGCGAAAGGAAGGCTGGCTGCTGTACTTGAGCAGAAGAGCGAACACGAAACCGGCCGTGCCGAAGCCGCGCATAGGGTCCGCGCCCGTGTTCTCGTAGGCTCCGCCGGGCATCACTTCGGTCGCCAGCAAGCACAGGACCACGGCAATGCTGGTTGGCCAGAGCTGCGCCCCGAGCCAGTAGACGGCGCCCCCCACCGCGCCGATCACGACGCCCAACAGCGGGGAGAATCGCGGCGCCGAGACCCAGGGGCGCCGTTGCGTGCTCATGCGCGTTTGCGCAACGTAGGTGAGGCCAGCGTGGACCGCAAATAATGCCCGGTGTAGGACGCCTTGTTCGCCGCGATTTGTTCCGGCGTACCGACGGCGATGATCCGACCTCCGCCATCGCCGCCTTCCGGTCCTAAATCCACCACCCAATCCGCCGTCTTGATCACATCGAGATTGTGCTCGATCACGATGACCGTGTTGCCTTCATCACGCAGGCGCTGCAGCACGACGAGCAGCTGCGCGATATCGGCGAAATGCAGTCCGGTGGTCGGCTCATCCAGAATGTACAGCGTGCGTCCGGTTGCCCGCTTCGAGAGTTCCTTCGCGAGCTTGACGCGCTGCGCTTCGCCGCCCGACAGCGTGGTCGCGCTTTGTCCCAAGCGAACGTACGACAACCCCACGTCGAGCAGGGTTTGCAGTTTCGGCTGCACGGTCGGCACGGCGGAAAAGAACGGCAGCGCGTCCTCGACCGTGAGGTCGAGAATTTCCTGGATGTTTTTGCCCTTGAAGCGGATTTCCAAGGTCTCGCGGTTGTAGCGCCTGCCCTTGCAGACATCGCAGGGCACGTAAACGTCGGCGAGAAAATGCATTTCCACTTTGATCACGCCGTCGCCCTGACAGGCTTCGCAGCGTCCGCCCTTGACGTTGAAGCTGAATCGTCCCGCTTCATATCCCCGCGCCCGCGATTCCGGGACGGAGGCGAAGATCTCGCGAATCGGCGCGAACAGCCCCGTGTACGTGGCCGGGTTGGAGCGGGGCGTACGGCCGATCGGACTCTGGTCGATCTCGATCACCCGGTCGATGTAGTCGAGGCCTTCGATGCGGTCGAAGTGCGCGGTTCCGGCCGAGGCATGGTTGAGCTGCGTTGCCACCGCCCGAAACAGGGTGTCGTTGACCAAGGTCGATTTACCCGATCCCGAAACCCCGGTGACGCAGGTCAGCAACCCCAACGGAAATTCCGTCGTGACGTTCTTCAGATTGTTGGCCGTCGCGCCGACCACCCGGAGCATGCGCTTCGGGTCCGGCGCACGCCGCTTCGCCGGAATCTCGATGCGGCGACGGCCGCTCAAATACTGTCCCGTGATCGACTCGGGATGCGCGGCGACCTCGTCAGCCGTACCCTGCGCCACGACGCGCCCGCCATGCACGCCCGCGCCTACCCCTAAGTCCACGACGTGGTCGGCTTGACGGATTGCGTCCTCGTCGTGTTCGACCACGATGACCGTGTTGCCGAGATCGCGCAGGTTGACGAGCGTGTCGAGCAGACGCTGGTTGTCGCGCTGGTGCAGTCCGATCGACGGCTCATCGAGAATGTACATGACGCCGACCAGCCCTGAGCCGATTTGGCTCGCGAGGCGAATGCGCTGCGCCTCTCCGCCGGACAAAGTATCGGCACTGCGGTTCAATGTGAGGTAGCCAAGGCCGACATTGCCTAGAAACCCCAGACGGTCGCCGATTTCCTTGACGATCTTGACTGCGATTTCCCCGCGCCAGCCCAGCAGTTTGAGCCTACCGAAGAACTGCAGGGCGTGGTCCACCGACAATGAGGACACTTCGGGGACGCTTTTGCCGTCGACGAAAACGTTTCGCGCGGCCCGATTGAGCCGGGTTCCCAGGCACTCGGGACAGGGGCGCGACGAACGATACTTCGCCAGCTCTTCGCGCACCGTCGCCGATTCCGTCTCTTTGTGGCGGCGTTCCAGATTCCTGACGATACCCTCGAAGGTGTGTTTCCGCTTGACCGTGCCGCCTTTGCCGTCGAGGTACTTGAATTCGATCTCGACATCGTCGCTGCCGAACAGCACCAGGTCCTTTATCTTTTGCGGCAGGCTTTCGAAGGGAGCCTCGATGTCGAACTTGGTATGCCGCGCCAGGGATTGAATCAGCTGAAAGTAATAGGCGTTGCGCCGGTCCCAACCGCGTACCGCGCCGCCGGCGAGCGACAAATGCGGATTCGCGACGATCTTCTCCGGATCGAAAAAGTCCTGGGTGCCGAGACCGTCGCACGCCGGACAAGCCCCCGTCGGACTGTTGAAGGAGAACAGGCGCGGTTCGAGTTCGCTCAGGGAATAGTTGCAGATGGGGCATGCGAATTTATCGGAGAACACGAGCTCGGCGCGTTCCGGCCCGTCCATGTAGGCAATGCGCGCCACGCCCTGACCCAACCGCAAAGCGGTCTCAAAGGACTCGGCGAGGCGCTGGCCCAGGTCGGGCCGCACTTTGAAGCGATCGACGATCGCTTCAACGGTGTGCTTGCGGCGCACATCGAGTTTGGGCGCTTGATCGAGCTCCACAACCTGGCCGTCGATGCGCGCGCGCACGAAGCCGCCCGCCTGCAATTCCTCGATGAGTTCGGCATGCTCGCCCTTACGCTCTGCAACGGCGGGCGCCAGCAACATCAGGGCAGTCCCTTCCGGATGTTGGAGAACGGCATCGACCATTTGACTCACGGTTTGGGCGGCGAGGTCGATGTGGTGATCCGGACAGCGCGGCGTACCGGCACGGGCGTACAGCAGGCGCAGGTAGTCATAGATCTCGGTGACCGTTCCCACCGTGGAGCGCGGGTTGTGCGAGGTCGATTTTTGCTCGATCGAAATCGCGGGCGACAAGCCCTCGATGGTGTCGATATCCGGCTTCTCCATCATCGAGAGGAATTGCCGGGCGTACGTCGACAGCGATTCGACATAGCGCCGCTGACCCTCGGCATAGATGGTGTCGAAGGCGAGCGAGGACTTGCCGGAACCCGAAAGGCCGGTCAATACGATCAATCGATCTCGCGGCAAGTCGAGATCGATATTTTTCAGGTTATGGGTCCGGGCACCCCGGATGCGGATATTTTGCATGTAACCGACTACTATACCCGTGGCGTCAAGTGCGGGTAGAACGCGCCAAACGGGTGGGATTTGGCGGCTCGGCATCGGCCGATTTCGGTGAATATCTGCATGAGCGCATGGGACAAGCCGGGTATTGGGGTAGGTCCCTGCGTGTACAATGGTCGCCATCAAATTGTTTCCGGGGGATAGACAATGGCGCGCGGCGTAAACAAGGTCATTTTGGTGGGCAATCTCGGCGCAGACCCGGAAACCCGTTCCATGCCGAGTGGGATGACGGTCACGAACATCAGAATCGCCACCAGCGAGTCGTGGAAAGACAAGGCCTCCGGGGCGCAGCAGGAGCGCACCGAGTGGCACAGCATCGCCCTGTTCGGGCGATTGGGCGAAATCGCCGCAGAATACCTGCGCAAGGGTTCGCAGGTGTTCGTCGAGGGCAAATTGCGCACTCGAAAATGGCAAGATAAGCAGGGAAATGATCGGTTTACCACTGAGATCATCGCCGACAATATGCAAATGCTGGGCGGCCGTGCCGGCGGGGCCGGCGCAATGAGCGGCGGCGCTGAGCGCGGCACTGGAAGCGCGGCAGCGCCGCGGGACGATTACGATCAGTCCTCGGCGCCGGCGCCCGCGGGCGGAAAAGAGGACTTCGACGACGATATCCCGTTCTAGCGCCCGGCGCGTGCATCTACGGAAAGACATGGGTGCAGGGGCGGGCTGGCCTCTGCTGCGAGAAGGTAGATCAAGGGAGTACCAGACATGCAGACACAGGCCCCTACGGCTTCGGGTTCCGTGCCGGTCAAGGATGGCCAGGGCGTCAGAACGACGTTGGGAACCTGGGTAAAGGCCATTTGCCGCGCCTTGGAGGCTGCCGGATGCGACAGTGCGGCTTTGCTCGCCGAGGCCGGCCTCGATCTTAGGTATCTCGATGGTCCCAATGCCCGCGCTCCGTTGACCCATACGGAGCGCCTTTGGAAGCTTGCCGTGGCGGCGACCGGCGACCCGGCTTTCGGGATCAAGGTGGCGAGCCACATCAAACAGACGACCTTCCATGCGCTCAGCTACGGCCTCTCTGCCAGTTCGACCCTCAAGGAAGCCTTCGAACGCGTGCAGCGCTATTGTCACGTGGCGAGCGACGCCATCGAGTACGAATTTTGGCGCAGCGGTTCGGAGTATTACTTCGTGATCGAGCCCGCCACCGGGGTCGCCGACGAGTCGGTCGACGCCTTGGTCGCCGCATACCTCAGGATGTGCCGCTCCCTGATAGGGCACGACTATTCGCCTCTGCGCATCGAGTTTCGCCGCGCACGCCCCGCCCGAATCGACGACTTCCAGAGCTTGCTGCGCGCCCCGCTGCAATTCGGCGCCGCGCGGACACGATTGGTGTTCGACCGCGACGCCATCGAGCGACCGCTGGAAGGCGGCAATCCGGAGTTGGCGCGCCATAATGACGCGATCGCGCTTCAATACCTGTCGCAGATCGAACGTGACAACATTCAGTGGCGGGTTCGCGAGGTGCTGACCCAGCGGCTGGCCCACGGCGAGCCGTCCCAGGACGATGTCGCAGAGCTTCTCAACATGAGCGCCCGTACGCTGCAGCGAAAGCTGGGCGATTGCGGCATAACCTACCGGGAGATACTGGACGAGACCCGCCGGGTTCTAGCCCTCGCCTACCTCTGCGCGCCGAGGCACACGGTCAGCGACGTGACGTACCTGCTGGGGTTCTCCGCCGGCAGTTCCTTTACGCGCGCATTCCGCCGCTGGACCGGACGGTCGCCGTCCGACTGGCGCGCAGGCGCAGGGGCGATCACGGCAGACTCCCCGGCGAATTCGACTCCCCGCGCCTGAGCCCGTCCGGCTCCCAGGCGCTGCGGGCAGGCGTTCAGCGGGCTGTGCCCAAGGACGTTTCCAGATCGTTGGCGAGTGCGATGAGCCGCGGCCGAACCTGGCCCAATAGGAACTCCTTCGACACCATGTACGCCGGCGCGCCGCAGTTGATCGCCATCGGCGGCAGGCCGCCGCCCGGCATCACGGGCACTGCGATCGCGTTGACGTCCTTCTGCCAATCGCCAAAAGAACAACACACCCCCAGTTCACGGATGTCGCGCATCGCCTGGGCGACGCCGCGATGCAGCTCGGGCTGATCGCTCACGTCGGCCAGCTCGCAGGATCGTTCAAGGATGTCGTTCCGCTCGCGCTCCGATACCGCGGTCAGATACGCCCTGCCCATGGCGGTGGTGGCGATCGGAATTCGCGCACCGATGTCGAGACTCAGCGTGATTGCCGCCGAACCGCGAACCGCATCGATATAAATCATCGAGAGCCGATCGCGGCTGCCAAGGCTGACCAAGCACTGGCCGAACTCAGCCAACTCCTGCATCAGCGGATGCGCGAGCTTGCGGATGTCCAGTTTCGACAGCATGGCGCTGGCCAAGCTCAAGGTAGCGGTGCCGAGACTGTACTTGGCGCTTTCCTCGACGTAGAGCAGATATCCAAGACTGGTGAGCGTGTGCGTGAGCCGCGACACCGTGGATTTGGCCAGGCCGCAGCGCTTGCTGAGCTCTTGATTGCCGAGCATGCGATCGCCGTGGCGAAAGCTGGCCAGCACCTCGAGTCCGCGCGCCAGCGCGGTCACGAAATGACGGTCCGTTTTGGTGACCAGCGGTTCGACAATAGCCGCCTTCGGCGATGGCTTCGTTCGCCTGGCGGGCTGGGCTCTTTGGGGTTTATTCATTGACAAGCTCCGGCGTGCGGGCATAATTTTGCACTAATTCGGAATTAAATTCTGTACTGCAGAACAAGAGGCGACCAAGACTATGATTCCCGGCAGCGACCATGCGCCTTGAATTTACCGACGAAGAGCAGTCGTTCCGAGAAGAGGTCCGCAGCTTCCTGCGGGAACAGCTTTCCCCCGACATCAGCGGCAGGGTGCTGAACGGCTACGAGCTTGGCCGGGACGACTACTTGCTTTGGCAGCGTCGCCTGCACCAGCGCGGCTGGGGCGGGATGGGGTGGCCGGTGGAATTCGGCGGGACGGGCTGGAACTCGGTCCAGCAATACATTTTCGAGGAAGAGTCGGCGCTGGCGGGCGGCCCCCGCCTGATCCCTTTCGGCACCAAGATGGTGGCGCCGGTCATCATGGCCTTCGGCAGCGCCGCCCAGCAACAGCGATTCCTGCCCAAGATCAGTGCCGGAGAGGAGTGGTGGTGTCAGGGTTACTCGGAGCCGGGCGCGGGCTCGGATCTGGCCTCATTGAAGACGCGTGCCGTGCGCGACGGGGATGACTACGTCGTCAATGGCCAGAAAACCTGGAATACGCTCGGTCAATACGCCGATTGGATCTTTTGTCTGGTGCGCACCGATCCGCAAGCCAAGCAGCAATCCGGCATTACCTTTTTGCTGATCGACATGAAGAGTCCCGGCATCACCGTCCGTCCCATCATGCTGCTGGACGGAGGCCACGAGGTGAACGAGGTGTGGTTCGAGAACGTGCGCGTGCCGATCGAAAACCGCATCGGCGAAGAGAATCACGGCTGGACCTATGCCAAGTTTCTGCTCGGCCACGAGCGCACCAATATTGCCGGCATCGGCATCGCCAAGCGCGAGCTCGCACGGCTCAAGAGCATCGCGGCGCGCGAGCGCCAGCACGGACGGCCGCTGATCGAGGATCCTTTGTTCGCCGCCCAGATCGCACAGGCCGAAGTCGACTTGTGGGCCTTGGAGATCACCAATCTGCGCGTGCTGTCCGCGGAGCGCCGCTCTCCGGCAGCGGGGCCCGAGGCGTCGATTCTCAAGATCAAAGGCACCGAGATACACCAGAGCATTTCCGAACTTCTAATGCGCGCCGTCGGACCGTATGCACTGCCGTTTCGGCGCGAAGCGATGGAAGCGGGCTGGCAGTTCGACCCCACGCGCGAGCCGCCGGGACCGCGTTACGCGTCGACACTGGCCGCCGCGTACTTCAATCAGCGCAAGCTGTCGATTTTCGGCGGCACCAACGAAATCCAGAAGAACATCATCTCCAAGATGATCGTCGGTCTATAGGAGATTTTTTTGAACTTCGAATTCAGCGACGAACAGCGGCAGCTGCACGATGCAGTAGAACGCTACTTGACCGAGCAATATAGCTTTGACCGCTATCAGTCCATCAACCGATCGGCTGCGGGATGGGATCCTTCGATCTGGCGCGGCCTCGCGGAATTAGGGGTGCTGGCCATCACCGTGCCGGCGGCGCAGGGAGGGCTTGGGTTTGGGCCGTTGGAAACGCTGGCCATGATGGGGGACTGCGGCCGTAGCTTGCTGCTCGAGCCCGTGCTGAGCAGCGCCGTGATCGCGACCGCCGTATTGCGCGCATTCGCAGGCTACGCGCCGGCCGCCCAACTGCTGGCCGGCATGGCCACGGGCGAGAAGATTGCGGTGCTCGCACATTTCGAGAGCGATGCGCGCTTTGAAAGCCAATGGGTGACCACGCGCGCGCGGCGCATCGGCGACGGCTATCGGCTCGACGGACACAAGGGTGTGGTGATGCATGCCGGCGCGGCCGACACCCTGTTGGTCTCGGCGCGTGTCGCCGGGGAGGCGGGCGACGCCCAAGGCGTGTCGCTATTTCTCGTGCCGCGCGTGGCGCCCGGCGTGGTGCTGGACGCCTATCCCACCGTCGACGGCCAGCGGGCCGCGGATGTTTACTTGCAGAACGTCGAATTGCCGGCCGGCAGCCGCTTGGGGCCTGAAGGCAAAGCGCTGGCCGCCGTCGATGCCGCCCTCGACATCGGTCTCGCGGCGCTGTGCGCCGACGCGGTGGGGGTCATGCAGGCATTGGTCGACGCCACCGTCGAGTACCTGCGCGTGCGCCAGCAATTCGGCCAACCCATCGGCCGTTTCCAGGCACTACAGCATCGCGTCGCCGAGATGCTGATTCATCTCGAGCAGGCACGCTCGATGAGTTACCTCGCCGCCATGCGCTGCACCGACGACAATGTCGGCGAGCGCCGGCGGGCGTTGTCGGCGGCCAAGGCCGTGATCGGTCAGGCCGGCCGATTCGTCGGGCAGCAAGCGGTGCAGCTGCACGGCGGCATGGGAATGACCGACGAGTTGAAAGTCAGTCATTGGTTCAAGCGGCTCACCGCCGCTCAATTGATGTTCGGCGACAGCGACACCCATTTACAGCGTTACGCGGCGCTCACACGCGCGTGAACGGCAGCGCATGAACGCGCTTGCCGGTCGCGGCGAATATGGCGTTGGCCACGGCCGGGCCCAAGGGCGCCACGCCCGGCTCACCGACGCCGGTCGGCGGCTCCGTCGACGGCACGATATGCACTTCCACCTTCGGCATTTCGTTCATCCGCAACACCCGATAGCCATTGAAATTATCCTGCTCGATGCGGCCATCCTTCAGCGTGATCGCGCCGTATAGAACCGCACCGAGGCCGAAGCCGATGCCGCCTTCCATCTGGGCGGCGATGATGTCGGGATTGATGGGCGTGCCGCAATCGACTGCGCAGACCACTCGATCGACCTTGATCTGCCCATCCTTGCCGACACTGACCTCGGCGACCTGAGCGACGAAGGTTTTGAACGCTTCGGCAACCGCAATGCCCCGGCCCTTGCCCGGGGGCAGGGGAGTGCTCCAGCCCGCCTTGTCGGCCGCGAGCTCGAGTACCGCCTTCATGCGCGGATGCTGATCGAGCAGCTTGTGCCGGAACGTGAAAGGATCCTGGCCTGCTGCATGCGCCGCCTCATCGATGAAGGCTTCCACGGCAAAGGTCGTGTGCGAGCTGCCGACCACGCGCCACCACAAAACCGGCACGCCGGTCTTGGTCGTCGACAGATCGACCGCGATGTTCGGGATGGCGTACGCGATGTTCGCCGCGCCTTCGACCGACGTTCCATCGATGCCGTCCTTGATCAGCGCGGAAAACGGGGTATCGGCGACGATGGACTGGCCGACGATGACGTGCCGCCAGCCGGTGATCCGGCCCTCGGCGTTCAGGCCGGCCTCGAGTTTGTGAAAGTACATCGGCCGATACAGGCCGCCGTGGATGTCGTCCTCACGCGTCCACTGCAGCTTGATCGGCGTGCCGTCGGCGCCGAACGCCTTGGCGATGGACACGGCTTCGACGATGTAATCGGAACCCGGGTTGGCGCGCCGGCCGAAGCTGCCGCCGGCGTAGAGCGTGTGAATGCTCACTTGCTGCGGATCCAACCCCGCCGTGCGCGCGGCGTTCGCCTGATCGATCGTTTGAAATTGGTCTCCCGCCCAGATCTCGCAGCTGTTGGCGCTGAGCTTGATGACCGCATCGAGCGGTTCCATCGGCGCGTGCGCCAAGTACGGGAACTCGTAGCTGGCCGATAACTTGCGGGCCGCGCCCTGGATGGCCTTCGCGGCATCGCCTTCCTTGCGCGCGGGGAGAGCGGGCTGGTCGGCGAGCCGCCGGTACTCCTCCATGATGGCGGACGAGCTGCGCTTTTCGGCCTTGGAATCATCCCACTCGATCTGCAGCGCATCCCGCCCCTGCTTGGCGGCCCAGAAGCTTTTCGCCACCACGGCGACACCGCGCGGCACCGCTACCACTTTGACGACGCCGGGGACGGCGCTGGCCGCAGCGGCATCGAAGGATTTGACGGTCGCGCCGAACTGAGGCGGCCGCTTCAAGAGCGCCACGAGCATGCCGGGCAACATCACATCGAGCGTGAACTGTGCGGTGCCGTCGGACTTCGCCGAGGCATCGACGCGCGGCGCATGGTGGCCGATCAACTTGAAATCTTTGGGATCCTTGAGAATTACGGCCTCCGGTACCGGCAGGGTTGCCGCAGTTGCGACCAATGCGCCGAACTTGGCCTGCCGCTTGCTGCCGGCGTGGTATACGGTTCCCTGCTCCACGGTCAGCTCGGCGAGGGGAACTTTCCATTGCTTGGCTGCGGCGGTGAGCAGCATCACGCGCGCCTTGCCGCCGGCCTCGCGCAGCTGCATCCAGGAATTGGCCATGGCCGAACTGCCGCCGGTTCCCTGTATCTTGCCGAAGGCTAGATTGGCATAGCGCGCCGCATCCGCGGGTGCGCTTTCGACCCGGACCTGTGCCCAGTCGGCATCGAGTTCCTCGGCGACGACAGTGGCAATGCCGGTGTACGCGCCCTGGCCCATCTCGACGTGCTTGGCGATCACCGTCACGCTGTTGTCGGAACCGATGCGGAGAAACGCATTGGGAGCGAAGGCGGCGCCGGCAGACGGCGCAACGGGACCGGCGAACGCACGGCGTGCCGTGTCGGCCCATTCGAATCCGATGGTGAGCGCCACAGCGCCGACGGTGCCGGCGCTCTTGAGGAATTCGCGGCGCGTCGACCGTGGTGCTGCTTGGGGTTGGGTGGTCATTGGCTCATACCTTGATGGTGTCGGCGGCGGCATGGATAGCGGCGCGAATGCGCGAGTACGTGGCGCAGCGGCAGATGTTGCCGCTCATCGCGCTGTCGATGTCGGCATCGCTCGGCGCAGAATTCGATTCGAGCAGAGCCGTCGCGGACATGATTTGACCCGATTGGCAGTAGCCGCATTGGGGCACTTGTAGTTTGACCCACGCTGCCTGCACTGCCTTGGCAGGCTTTCCGGCCAAGCCCTCGATGGTCGTGACCTTGCGGCCGGCCACGGTCGACAGCGGCGTAACGCAGGAGCGAATGGCTTTGCCGTCGAGATGAACCGTACATGCGCCGCACAGCGCCATTCCGCAGCCAAACTTGGTCCCGGTCAGGCCGGCGACTTCGCGCACCGCCCACAGCAAGGGCATGTTGGGGTCGGCATCCAGCGTGGTGGACTTGCCATTGAGAGAGAATGACGTGGACATGGATACTCCGTTTCGTCCGGATTGCCGGCGATCGATTCTACAAATTCAGTGCGCGATTGGCTGGTTCATTTTAGCAGCAATATTTCCCGAAGCTCTTGTGTCATCACCGCCCGCAAGCCGCTGTCAGACGAACACTGCAAAACGCGTAGGAGCGAGGGAATATGCGTCCGGACGCGCGGGCTCAGTCGTCGATGAGGGTCTCTCCGGGAAACAGCGCATCGTTGAAGCCGAACTGGGTCAGATCTCGAATGCGGCGCGGATACAGGATCCCATCGAGATGGTCTACCTCGTGCTGTACGACCCGGGCGTGAAAGTCCTTGACTGCGCGATCGATGGGCGAACCCAAGGCATCGAAGCCGGTGTAGCGCAAATTTCGATACCGGGGCACGAGCCCGCGCATGCCGGGCACGGATAGGCATCCTTCCCAGCCCTCATCTTGCTCCTCGCCCAGAGGCGTCAAGATCGGGTTGATGAGCACCGTGAAGGGCACGGGATCCGCTTCCGGGTACCGTGGGTTGACTTCGAAGCCGAATATCACGACGCGCAGACTCACCCCGATTTGCGGTGCAGCGAGGCCGGCCCCATTGAGATCGCGCATGGTGTCCCGCATATCGGCCACCAGGCTTTCCAGTTCCGGAGTGCCAAACTCGAGTACCGGTTCGGCTACCGCCAGGAGGCGCGGATCGCCCATTTTGAGAACTTCGCGTATTGCCATGGTTCCTAGTATCTTAGCGGCCCTTTCCATGTCAGCATATCGCAGCGCATGCCCGGTCG
>WNFT01005333.1_pt1 | contig 19997 bp, 18 predicted proteins | sample 5400191 | NCBI WGS metagenome assembly WNFT01 (sample SAMN13153359, study PRJNA577476) | soil metagenome | isolation source: 80 cm saprolite under Madrone tree | place: USA:California | collected 2016-06-14 | reverse complement strand
CGGCCGGGAATGCAGGTTCGAGTGCCTCGTCGCAAACACAGAAAAACATCGAAGCATATCTACGAAACGTTTATGCCTTCGGACCCAACGTGCAGCTGTCGGCTGGCCCCCTCAAGGGCACCGCTGTTGAAGGGATTCTAGAGACCACTATTGATGTCGTCATCGAGGGAAACAAGCAGACGGTGAAGTTTTATGTCAGCAAGGACGGCAGGTTTCTGTTTCGCGGGGACCTTTCGGACATGACGAAGGACCCGCTGGCCGAAACTCGCGCGCAGATCCAAATGAATGATGCACCTTCCGTGGGAGACAAGAATGCTCCCGTCACGCTGGTAGAGTACTCGGATTTTGAGTGCCCGGTATGCAAGAAGCTGCACGATGTTTTGCGCGGAATTCTACCGAACTATGCCGGCAAGGTCCGCGTTGTGTTCAAGGACTTTCCCCTCGAACAGGTCCATCCCTGGGCCCGTACCGCCGCCATCGCAGGTCGCTGTGCTTATCAGCAAGACGCCAAGGCGTTCTGGAAGGTCTACGACCTCATCTATGACAACCAGGAAGTCATCTCCGCGGCAAACGCCTGGACCAAGCTATCGGATTATGCGGCCCAGTCGGGGCTAAACGCCGAGACTTTCAAGACGTGCATGGCTAGCCCGGAGCCAGGAGCCGCCATCGAAGCCAGCCGCGCTAACGGCCAGCTCCTCGAAGTCAACAGCACGCCAACCGTTTTTGTCAACGGGCGCCGAATGGTTGGAGCCGACCAAAGCCTCCTCGAGCAGTACATCAACTACGAACTCGCCCAACAAAAACCGGGGAAAACTCAAGAGAAGAAGTAGGGGATCAGAGAGGGTAGAGGGAAGCCAGGAATAAGGCCTTCGTTCGTGTCGGCTGAGCCATGGGCTCAGCCCGATTTCTTAGTTAACATAATATAACTTATGGGACGCGATGTCAAGCGGAATATTTGTTTTTTTCCACACCTTTTTAGGAGTTTGCTAGGGCTTTTACGCTAGGGCTTCTGCACTTCTTAGGCTCTTCCCTCGTAGAGTCCAGGGGCTTACGAAAGGCTGGCGCGGGGGGTGCGCCAGCCTTTCGGCTGGGGGCGGGCCGGGTGGCGTTAAAGCTAAAGCAAAGGCCCAGTGGCCACTCGTTCCGAAAGGCGCTCTGGAGGGTGCGCGGCCCACGACATTTGGCGACATTGGGGAGCGCGGGGTCGCCTGGCGCGCCTTATCGCTTGATCGATTTTCTCCGGCGGCAGATGCTGCCTGCAGGAGGTACTTGCGATGCGTGGAAAAATTCTCTTGAGGGTGTGGTTGGGTTACTTAGTGTCTTTTGGCCTCTTATCCTTCGCTTGCCTGCTATTGGCCACAGGCGGCGCCGGGCAATCGCTTTCCAAGGGCAAAGGGGATTTGCGAGTGATGACGTACAACGTGGATGAGGGCACCGACTATTTAGAGGTACAACAGGCGACCAATTTGAACGAGTTTCTGGTCGCCGTCGGACAAACCATCACCCAGGTCCGGGCCACCGATTCACCATCCAGGATGCAGGCGGTGGCCAAACAGATTATCGCCGCAGGGCCTGCGCTGGTCAGTTTGCAGGAACTAGACCAGTGGTACACCGCGCCGTTCACCTTCATCGGGGGGTGTGGCGCTCCAACACTCGAATTTGATTTTTTGCAGGAGCTCCAGGACGCTCTGGCAGCACAGGGAGCGCACTACACTCTTGCCGTGAGGGGGCCGCAATATGCATTTCCTCCGATACCCGGCGTGATTCCTCCGAATACACTCTTGTGCGTGTCGGTGGTGGATGAGATTGCGATTCTTGCGCGCACGGACCTGGCCACATCGAACTTTCAGTGGAGCAATCCGCAGTCGGGGCAATACGTTGCCGTGCTTCAGTTCCCTTCACCTGTTGGGACGCTGCCGCTGCCCCGAGCTTGGGTTTCCGTGGACGCCAGTTTTCATGGGCAGGCGTTCCGGTTCATTGGCACGCATCTGGAGTCGGTGGTTCCAAGCATCCGTGAAGCGCAAGGGGCCGAGCTGAGAGCTGGTCCGGCGAGCACTTCCCTGCCGGTGATTCTGGCGATGGACTCCAACGCTCCGGCGTTTCCGCTGCCGCAAGATCCAAACTATATGGATTTCATTGCAGCGGGTTTTAACGACGCCTGGACAGAGATTTTTCCTCTCGTTCCGGGATTCACCTGCTGCCAGGCACAGTTCGACAACAATCCGGTGTCACAGCTCGATCAACGCATCGACTTGATCCTGACGCGAGGCCACATCGAAGCACAAAACATTGCGCTCTTCGGCGTGGACCCAGCCACGAAAACGCCGGGCGGGCTCTGGCCGTCGGACCACGCTGGGGTCGCTGCGCAACTAGTGGTCGAGTAGGAGTAGCCAGGCAATTCGGACCAAAAGTACACCCGCTTCGGGAAGGATTCCCCTGGAGCGCGGGGAGTTCTTCTGAGCAGAGTTAGCGCGGGCCGACCTTTGCCATGAGCTGGGCAAAGCGGGGATCGGAGCGGATAGGGTCTGCCATGGGTTCAACGCTGAGGTAGACGAGGCGGTCCACACGTTGCTGGTAGGCACTTTCCAGCAACTGAAAAGCGCGGTCCTTCTCCCCGAGGGCTACGTAAATGGCGGCCGGGTAAATGTCAGGAACGAACGTGGTCTTCTGCATTTTGGTAAGGATAGCAAGAGCCTTCCTGGCCTCCGCGGTGTTTCCCGCGACGGCCTGCGCTTGGCCGGAGGCCATGACCATGAATGGCAAGTCACCGGTCATTTTCCTGGCGCGTTCAAAAGTGGCAATCGCCTCCGGGTACATTTTCTTCTCGCGATACGCGCTACCCAGCCAGTAAGAAGCGAGAGAAGCGAGAACAAAATCCGGGTGATCCTTGAGCACACTCGTCGCTTCCTGGATCGCCTGGTCATATTTGCGGGCGTTATAAAGGATTTCCGCTCTTACCACATGGAAGAAGGGTGTGGCGGGCTCAAGTTCGACGCCAAGGCGGCTCTCGGTCAGAGCTTCATCAAACCGGCCCTCCACCATGAGCAGGTGGGCATACCACTCGTGGGCCGTGGGATAGTTGGGATTCAAGTCGATGGAGAGTCTCAGTTCATTCTCGGCAGTCTTCAGGTCCCAATCGTAACTCATGGCTACGTTGCCGAGGACCGCGTGGGCCTCGACAAGACGTGGATCGAGCTGCAGCGCGCGCTGAGCCGCATCGCGGGCCTTTGGTTCTGCTACTTGAGGGGGCATACCATCATTGGGCACTTGGCCGATGATGGCCGTCGCGCTGGCGAGGCCTGCATAGGCTTGCGCGTTGTAGGGATTCTCATGAACCGCTTCTTCAAAGAGCTCAATGCTTTTTTTCAGATTCGCGCGGTTCGTCCAGAGAATCTCGCCTTTCAAGAAGGCGTCACTGGACTTGGTGGCTGCCTCTGCGGAGACGGTTCCGAGATGCTTGGCTGCCGAGGAAGATTCCGTTGGCGACGCGCCGGGCAAGGTGGAAACCATTTTTCGCGCGACCGTTTCAGAAACTTCGGATTCGACTTGAAGAAAATCGGAAAGATCGCGCGTGAAGGAGTCCGCGCCGGCCTCCGCCTCGTCGCTGGCTTGAATCAGCCGAACGTCAATGCGGATTTGATTGGCGACACGCTGGACGCTGCCTTCGAGAACGTATTGCACGTTCAGAGCCTGGCGGATTTCGCCGATCGGCTTGCCGGACATGACGCTGGCGGAGGTGGGCGCGATGACGCGGATGTGCCGCGGGTCGAGCCGGCCGAGCTGCGTGGTGATGACATCGGTCAAGCCGGCGCTGAGATAGTTTTGATTGGGATCGCCGCTGAGATTGACGAAGGGAAGGACCACGAGGCGCACCGTGTCATGGGTCAGCAAGGAGTCTTGGTACTGGCGGTAGATGCGATAGGCCACGCCGACGAGAACCACCATGACCACGGCTGCAATGGCAGCGCGCTTCCCTTTCGATGGCACGGGATGCGCCGGAGAGGGCGTGGGCGAGAGCGCCGTGCGGTTTGTGAGATGGGTGTCGCCATTTTCCTTTTCTGGCGGAGCATCCACATCCGGCTCGGGCACGAACGCGGCATCGGCTTCGGGGTCATCCTTGGGCTGACGCTGCTTTATCCACGCGTCGAGTTCTCCCGCGTATGCGTAGACCGTGGATTTTTTCTTGTGTTCGTGGCGATGGACGGGGAGGTCTTCGGTTCGCTCCCAGCGCTGCACGGTGCGCACTTCGCGGTCGAGATACGACGCGATTTCTCCCCAGGAGTCGAGTTTTTTTCCTGGGAGGGGTGACCCTTCGGGACCCAACGTGGCTCCGCCTGCCGGAATGTCAGGTGTTGACATCGAGGTGCTTAGATGCGCGGATTATACCCTAGGAATTGTGCGGAAATTGTGAAAAGCGTATCAATGAGGGGATTTGGCGGCGATGGCGCCGGCGGCGGCACCGATGAGGAGCCATTTGGCGGCGCGGGCGATGCGGCGGAAGGGGCTGCCGCCGCGTGCGATTTGAAGCGCGTGGTCGCGCTCCTTGGTAAGCGCGGCGGTTTTGGTTATTTCGTCGGTGAGATCGGTTTGCGCAGCGGTTAGCCTCGCCTGGCAGGCTTTGCAATCGATGGTGAAATCGTAGAGCGGTTTTAGATCTTCGGCGGGGAGCACGGCTTGGGATTCGGATTGCTTCGCTTCGTGCGCTGACGTTGCGCTACCGCCGGGTTGCTTGCCCGTTTGATTTGGAACGGAAGAGTTCGCAGCGGCGGGCTGCAAGACGATGGCGGAGGGCAGGCCGATTTCGCGGGGAAGTTCGCGCACAATCTGCGCGGGAGTTACGACGGTGCGTTTTTGCGCCGCGAGAGCGGTGAGCGTTTCCGCGAGGCGGGCGTCACGGTCATGTTGGCGCGTGTCGGCTGCGGCAAGCAATTGTTTAGTTGCGGCAAGTTCTGAAGCGAGCTGCGCGCGATCGCGCCGATCGGCGCGCCATGCCGCGAACATGGCTAGAACGACCGCTACGATGAAAATCGGTTCCAGGAGCCGAATCCAGGAGCGCAAGGGCATTATTCGTTCCAATCGTCATCCTTATAGGAACATCCGCAGCGGCCGATGCCCGGGCGCGGATCTCCCCCAGGAGTTTTACAAATAGTGCGCGCGGCGGGCGAGCACCTGCGCGGGATAGAGCGCGTTCGCGCCGCCATTCCAGGCAAGCAGAGCGCGCGTGGTGTCGCCGCTGGCGGCGTCAAACTTCTTGCGCAATACTTTGCAGCCGACGGCCAGAGCTTGCTCCGGATCGCAAAGCGAGGAAAGAAACTGCGCGTCGAATCCGGATTCGCGAGCGACTTGCCCCATCACCTGCATCAATCCCCAGGAGAAGCCGCGTGCGTAGGCCTCCGTCGCGGTGATCTTGTTGTTGGTGTAGAGCGGCGCAACGTATTTGGTGAAAAACGCGGGCTCATAGCGCATGGCCCAGGGATTCCACGCGGACTCCTGCTCGATCACAGCGCAGACTAGACCGGGATCGAGCGCTCGCGTTTCGGCCGCATGGCGCGCAAGCGTCAGAAGCTGGGAAGGAGGGCCCACGAAAAATTCTCACGGACGGCGCCGGTGACCGTTCAAATCCACGAAGCGCACCATGGGTGTTTCCGGCAGGTCAATTCCCTGCCGCTTGGCGATTTCGTGCAAGGCGGTGTAGATGTGCGGTAAATGGTTCGTAGCAATGTCGCGAACGAAGGCGCGGACAATTTCGTCATTGCGCATGCGGCGATGCAGCCAGCGGAGAAAGAGCACGAATTGTATGCCGGCGGAAACGACGGCGGTCAAGATGGCGAACCAATGGGTGGGCATGGGATTCCTTGGGGGTTCTCGCGTCGCAGTTTTGAAAGAGTGTTTGTCTACCTGTGAATTTATAAGAGCGCGCCTGGTAATGCGCCAAGCGTTGAGCCCAGCCCGGAGCCGAGGGCGGAGAAAAAGCCGCCGCCCGCGCTGCGGGAGGCATTCGCACGCGTATTCAAGAGATCCGCGGGAATGCCCAGCGTGCGGGCGAGCAGGTTGGAGTCGATGCCATAGAGGCCGGAGAGGCCTTGCAACGCGGCCATCTGGCGCTGAAACGCGGTGTTGGTGAAAGCGAGCTGATTCTTTTGCGCCTGGCCTGCCTCGGCAATTCCCTTCTGGCGCGCGAGTTCGTCGGTGAGCTCGCCGAAGCCGGCGGAATTGCGCGTGCGCGCGAGGCGATTCTGCGCGGATTGCTGCAGCGAATCGAAGGCGCTCGAGAGCGCGCCTTGCGACTGGCCGGTGACCGCGGCTTTGTCCGCAGCGCTCAGGCCGGGATTATTCAGAATGCTCTGGTATTGCGGAAGCAGAAGATTCCCGACCTGTTGCTGCTGGCCGAGAAACTGCTGGTTGAGCGCGTCAATCTGTGCGCGCTCTTGATCGGTCATCTGTCGTGTGGCTGCTTGAGCACCGCGTCCCATGGAAAACCTCCAAAGAAGTAGGAAATTGAGGAGAGAAAGGAGGTAAAGGAGGTAAAGGAAAAATAGTTCAACGGACACTCCGACTGATACGGGCACATGATTCGGTTCTGATCCCCTACTTCCTTTACCTCCTTTATTTCCTTCACTTCCCTTCTGTTAATTTCTTGCAGTAAGGCGTCCAGGCGTCGTCGCGGAGCCAGCCGAGGCGCTCGATGCGCTTGCCGAATTTCTTTACGATGGTCGGCGGCAGCCAGGCGTGCACGTCCTCGAGACCGCGATGCCAGGCGTCGCGTTCGGCTGCGGCTTGCAGCGCAAGGAGCCATTGCCAGCGGTCGCGCGGTGCGCCTGCTTTCGGGTCGAGAAGCAAGTACGCTTCCGCCGTGAGGCGCAACAGAACCGCACCCAGGATTTGTTCTTGCGAAGCGCCGGCCTCCGAACCGGCATCGTTCGTAGCGCGTTCGGAATCACGCGCAAGAACTAGCTTGGTTACAAACAGCGGATTGCTGAGATCCGGCAACGCGTAATCGAATCCCTGCGCGGCGTGGATACGGCGTAGGCCGTTCAGATCCTTCGCTGTGTATTCGCGAATACGCATCGACCATTCACGGTGAAGTCACGGTCCTCGGATCGCGGAACTCTCCGACCGTTGCGGCGGGAAAGGCAAATTCGCTCCGGCGCGAGCCGCGATACTGCGCTGTGAAACGCCGGGCTAAAGCCCGGCGCTTACAAGAATGATTGGCGGACGACGCGCGCGCCGGGATGGAGGCCGAAGCCGTTTCCGCCGCGCAGCAGGCCGTTTGGCAAAGCACCGCTTCCGCTGGAGGGCAGCGGCGCAGGGCCGGATGCGCCTCCGCCTGCAATCGCAATCGGCGGCGCGCCAAATGTTACCGGCCCGGAAGGCAGCGACCCGATGTACTGCGAATAGGCGCGCCAGAAGAGCGTCTGGTTGCCGAGCTGGACGTACAGGTTTCGCGACGCGCCCATGAAATAAACGCGCGGCGCGCCAAACGCCGGCGTGGTGTCGGACTCCGCGAAATAGAAGAGTCCGGGACGCGCGTCGGACGGATCGGTGATGGAAATATCAAACCAGCCGTTCGCGGCTTGCACGGTTACGGAGGCGATGGGCGCCGGCGCTGGCGCCGGTGTGCTGGGATCAACGCCCGCGCGCTGGCTGGTGGCGTTCACAGACGCGACAATTTTCACCAAGGTTTCGTAGAGATACGGGTCGCGATCCTTCAGCGGCGCGAGCTGGGCAATTGTCAGCATAAAGCGCTTGACAGAAAAGGTTTTCTTGACAGTTAGCTATATCCTAAATAATCTCTGCTTTTAAGAACATGAGAGGCGGCAAGCACCTTCGCGACAGGCTGGTTCGCAGCTCCCTCTATGGTGAGGCGTTGCGAGAAGGTGGTGTCCTGCTTGTGATCTTCGGACCGATCGTGTGCATCGAGACAAAATCACTCTCAGTTTCCTTAGTCCTTGCCATATGGGCGGTTGCAAGCATAATGTTGTGGAGAGGAGTTGAGCTCGAGGTACAGGTCAAGAAAGTTGAGCGCAGCCTTCTATGAACCCTTATTTGGCTCTATTGCCGGTCCTGCTTTTTGCTGCATTTAGCGCAATCTGCGGATATGGGTCGCTCTGGCTCGTTGAGCGTGAGACTGCCAAAAGACCAGCCAAGCAGCCCGATCACGCGACTCGCGTTGATTCGCATCCCTCTGTTCCGGTTTCCCGCTAAATTCTCACAAGATTAGTTCATACCTCTCACTGGCGCCCAGGGATCGACGCGAACCGAGGGTGTAAATTTTTGCAGGCGGAACCACGCGCCGGCCTGGTTGGTGCTGACCTGGAAAGCAACGCGTTCGCCGATCACGTTGATGGGCAGCTCGAGGTCTTTCGTCGAAGGCGAGCTGAGCGGCAGCGGCTGCTGCGACTGCGGCGCGCTTGGCGAATCGGTGAAGCTGGTCAGCGACAAGTTCCCTGCCCCTTCCACAAACATGGTGAGATAGCTGAAAAGTTTTCGGTGCGCGCCGAGATTGAGCGCCAGCTCGACGGCGCGCTCCGGAAAATAGTGCGTCGTGTAATAACTGGGGATGGCGGCACCATTGTCAGAAAGTTGTGAGTCGCTCAGTTGATAGACGCGGCCCGTGGCGCTGCCACCGCCGACGCCCGGCGTTCCGCCACCAAGTACAACTGATGCCGTGCCGTCGCTGCGCTCGATGAGCGCGCAGGCGTTGGCGGCAATGGTCCACGGCGTCCATTTGCGCGTCTTGTCCGCGGCGGTCTTGCGTCGGTAGTCCAGCATGAGAATTTTGTTCGGTGAAGTGGCGGCGCCAAGCGGGACGCCGATCAGAATGCGGCGTTCCTTCGTGTCCACGGTGACCCACAGCGTGTGGCCATACTGCCAGTTGATCTGGTTCCAGGTCGGTTGAATTTCCTGAGAAATCTTGATGGGCTCCCCGCCGCTGAAAATGTACAGGCCGGTGCGATGGGCGATGACCACCCAGTCTTCCCCAATGCCGACGCCGCGCACGGAAGGCGTGCCGAGCTTGCGGGAAACTTCCGCAATCGCCCAGAGCGACGGCTCGTTGGTGCCGTCGTCTTGCGTGACGTAGAGTGAATGTTCCTTCGCGAAGTACAGGCGTTCGCGCAGCTTGAAGGCGGCGCGAATGGCCTGGCCATTGTTTTCGGCGATGCTGAGCAGGCCGTCAATTCCATCGTAGCTTTCGGGATCCTCGACGCGGCTGGCGCGGACGAGCGAAGCGCTCACGGGCTGCGCCGTGGGGAAGATCTCGATGCAGTCCACATAGAACTGCCCATTCTGATTCGGTGTGCCGTCGGCGCAGAGGCGTAAAAGAAGATCCCTTGGAATTGTAGCCAGTGGAGCGGTGAACTGCGCGGTGTATTCGACGTAGCTGGTGGTGAGCTGGGCAGCGGTAAGTTGCAAGCCGGTCGTGTTGATGCCGCCGCTCGTGCTGTAGAGATGAAGGTGCAGCGTGCCTTGCGAAAGCGTGGCGTTGCGCGCGCAACGGGCGCGCACGGTGTAGTCCGTATTGGCTTGAATGCGCGGCGCGCCGAGCGCGTCTTGCATGGCGGACTGCGTCATCAGCCCGCGTGTCGGGGTCGTGCCGTTGCCCACGATCGTGTAGGCCGAGCCCCAGACCACAAAACTTTGCTCATCGCCGCCGCCCGGCGCGAAAACAGCGTCGGGCGTCCAGCCCAGCGGATAGTGCGGGAGCGAAGGGCCGGTGAACCCGCCGTCGAAGCCGAGGTTGACCCAATCGTTTATTTTATTCCGCTCGCCCCACCAGAAGAGGCGCTGCGCGTAATCCAGCACTCCGGCGCAATCGCCAAGCTCGATGAGCTTGAAGAGATTGTCGACGTTGGTGCCGGCGAGAAGAATGGCGTCGGAAAAATCCACGACCAGCGAGGTCGTGGAGTTGTCCGCAAGCACCATGTTGCCGCTGAACAGCGTGGTGCCGCCGCCGGTATAGAAAAAACTCGCGCCGCCCGCGCCGGTGAAGCAGAGAATTCTTGCGACGACGTTGGAGGGGCCCGTCGGAATGTTGGTGACCACAGCGCGCTTGCCGCCGCTCGCGGTCCAGATCGTGGCGGGGCCGGGTTGCGTGAGATAGCCCTGGCGCGTTTTGAAAATCACGCGCACCTGATGAACCCCGGCCGAGACGCTGCCTGCGGCGGCAGCGTTACCTCCGCCCGAAGCAGCGAGGCCGCCGGTGGCCGCGGTAAACGTGAAATGCGTGGCGTCCGGGACGTTCGTGATGGCGAAGGTTCCGTTGTAGCCGGCGACGCCGACGCCGGTCGTCGTAACGAGCTGGCCCGCGACGAATCCATGTGCGATCGTAGTTTGTATCGTGGCCGTGGCAGAAGCTGCCGTGCCGCCGCCGGAAGCGGCGAGACCGGATGCGCCGGCGATGTACGTAAATTGCGTGATGCTCGGAATGGCGACGATCGGAAACGTACCGTTGTAGCCGGCGACGCCGACTCCCGCGATGGTCACGGATTGCCCGGCCGCGAGAGCGTGAGGGGCCGATGTCGTGATGGTGACGAGAAATCCGTTTTCCGTTGCGCCGTTGGGACTGGCGGCGATCGCGATGGCGACAGGCTGCGTCGCGCCATTCGGGCTCGCCGAAATGGCGACGATTACGTTTTCATCGAGGACCGTTGGCCCTGCGCCGGGGCCACCCTGGCTGACGCGATCGAAATTCGTGTCGTCGAACTGGCGCGGCAGATCGTTTCCCGTTTTTCCGTCGCTGATGGCCAAGTATTCCCTGCCGAAAAGCGTCGCGGAATTCGCGAAGGCATTCGGCGCAAGGCCACTGGCGACCGTGGCGAGAGTTCCTGGCGTAGTTTCTTTGTAGAGAACGCCGTTGGCGTCCAGCAACATCGTGCGCAGGGTGGCGTTCAGCGTCTCGTAGGTCTTGACGTAGTTAACAGTGGGATTCCCCGCGAGCGGCCCGAAAAGAGATTGCAGGCCGGGCCGCGTGGCCACGCCGCCATTGCTGAAAATCACGTCCTGGCAATCGGGCGAGACTCCATGCGGCAGATCCGCCGGAGACATATCTGTCACCAGGCCGCCGAAAATCTCGATAGGCGCGTCAAATGAGCCGGTTGTAGACATTTCTTGTAGAACTAACTATTTCTATGATAAACATGCGACTGCAGGTGCGTTTTGGAGAGTGCTTCCAGTGGGCGTACTGGACGCGCCTGCGAAGCGCTGAGGGTTGCTCTGCAGCCTCAGGAGTTCGAGTCTCCCACTCTCCGCGCTAGCCTTCAGCGCGCCCACTTGAAAGAAATGGGATTTGTGCTATTCTTAAGTTGCTTCGCAGGCGCGTCCAACGCGCGTAGTCATTTGAGGCGGCGAGTAATCGCCGCCCTTTTATTTGTCCTGCCATATTTCTGCGAGTCGTTACTTCCCTGCTTCGGGCTGCTGTTTTCCTGCGTCCTGCCTGTTCTTTACCGTCTTTTCTGCGGGGACCAGGCCGTACTGCGCGGCCTTTTCACGATCGAGGATGGCGCCGCAGGAGCGGCAGACCGCCACACCGTGCTTGATTTTTTCCGCGCAAACGGGACACTCCGCGAGCGGCTTGGCATCGTACAACCACGGTTTCTCGAGGCCGAGCTGCCGCGCGGCACGGCGTTCGAGGTCGGTGATGAACATGGGATTCTTGGTGCGCTCCCATTCGAGATCGGCGGCAGCGACGAGACGCCGCTGAAATTCTTCGAGCCGGCGCCGGGCGTCGGCGAGTTCTGTTTTCGTTGGGGCCGCTCCCGCCGCGACAAACACGCCGTGAAAACTTCCCTCGCCTGAATCGCTGTTGATTTCGCGCGCCGTGATGCGATACTCCATGGTGCGCTTGTCGCCGAGATCCATCACTCCGCTGCATCCACGAATCATGGTAACGGCGTACGGCTCACCCGGCTCAGGGGAACGCACGTCCAGCGAACCAAAATAAGTGCGCTGGCGCGGCGGCCACTTTTCCGCTGAAATGTTCACCAGCGAAACGATTTCACTTTCTCCTGTCAAAGGGCACCTCCTTAGGCACCGATCGTAAAACTAATCTCTTCTGCCTTACGCCGACTTTGAATCAGCGATTGACTCTGCTTCGCACTGTCTAGGAAAATAGAGGCGCTCCAAATCGCTTTAGTTGTCGTGAAAGGCCCGGCATGCGCTTTCCATCGGACACGGGTTTCAGGGGGAGAGGATTGCGTTCCGCGCCGCGTCCTCTACTTCCCCGGCGAAGATGGAATATGGCGGTCAGCGCATGGCTTACATTGGTTCTTGGGCTCTTCGTATGGATTCGGCTGCTACATTCCGCGGCGGTCACTCACCTGCTTCAGAAACTTTCGGCACATTGACGCCTCATGATTTTTCTCTACGCGCAAGCCATCGCTTCCGTAGCATTCCTTGCGCTGGCGGCAGCGGGAGCGGGCCGGTGGATCGAAGGGCTTCAGCGGCATGAGGCGTCCACCTTGGACCGCGCGGCCTTCGTTCTTCTTGGTGGCCTTGGGGTTCTGGGGACGCTGCTCTTCGTCATCGGACAACTATTCTTTTCCCGAACGGTCATCCTTGGGGTCCTGACCGCTGCCGCGCTGCTTGGCATTGCACCGATTACGGAGTTCCTAAAAAGCAGTTTCTCGTTTTGCAGACGCTACCCGGTTCCTAAGCTCGCGGCCGCGGTTATCGCCTTTGTGTTGATCATCACCGCAATCGCGGGACTCGCGGAAATCACCGGCGGGTGGGAAATGGATGCCGTCGCCTACCACCTGCTCGGCCCGAAAGTGTGGCTGCGCGAGGGCATTGTGCGCCCGGTGCCGGATAATTGTCTTACGTCATTTCCTCAGACAGCGGAGATGCTCTTCGCTGCCTTACTATCCATTGGTGGGAACCGGGCCCCGGGATTTTCTGCGGTCCTAACACTTGCCTTGCTGCTGCTAATCGTCGCGGTCCTTGCCTTGCGCGCAGGTCTCGGCCGTGATGGGGCATGGTGGTGCATGGCGATCGTGGCCAGCATGCCCGCGGTTTATTCGGGCGCGCATTCCGGATTCATCGACGCCTTGTACGCCGGCTTTGTCCTCGCCGCCGCAGGGATCGCCTTGGATGCCCGTGCGCGCCCGGATTTTGTCGCACTTGGGTTATTCTGCGGACTCGCCATGGGAACGAAATACACGGGAATCCTGGCGGTGCCGGCATTGTTCATCGCCAGTGCGTTCATGCGCGAGAGACGCGGGAAAACAGGCGGCCGTCAGTTCCTTCTGAATTGGAGTATTGCGGGTATCATTGCTTGCCTGGTCGCCTCTCCGTTCTATCTTCGCAACTGGATCCTGCTGGGGAGTCCCATCTATCCGCCCCCTGTCGCTCTCCTCCACTTTTTCCATCCGAAGTATCTGTCAGCGGATGTTCTGCGGCAAATGCAGGAATTTCTCTGGCAGCGCGGCACCGGGCTTGGACGTGGACCACTTGCTTATTTGTTGCTGCCCTTCAATCTCACATATCACACTTCAAGATTCCACGGCGCGGGCGGAATCGGCCTGGCTCCGCTAGCCTTCTGTCCCGTCTTCCTCCTGTTGGGTTTGCGATCCAGATTTGGAAAGGGTTTGGCCTTATTCGCATGGATCCTGACAACGTTTTGGTTTTTCCAGCAGGAGTCTCGCTATTTGATCCCGGTCTATGCCGTTTTGGCCGTTCTCGCGGTGACGGGATGGCGAGGGCTGCTGGCCACGACGGGCAAAACGGCCTCCACATTGGCGGCTGCGGTAATCGTGATCTCCATCTCCTACGGATGCTTCATGATTGCATCCGGCAGACGAGAGGACCTGCACTCCGCGGTGTCGCCTTCCTACGCCGATCAACATCGAAGAAGAAACATCCCCTTCTTGGAGAGTTTCGAGTATCTGGACGGAAACGCTTCCGTGCACAAGGTCTTGATTCTTGACCGCAGCGTCCAACCCTATTATCTCGATCGGAACTATTTAAAGTTTATCGGGCAATGGGGCGAGCGCGTGCTGCCGGACGCCGCAAATGCCGCTGACGTGCTGCCGCGCGCCAAGGAACTGGGCATCACCCACATTCTGGATGTCAGCTCTACCGTTGCGCCGTTTCAAGTGCCATCAAACTTTCCCGGACTCGCACGCGTATTGGACCTTCCGGCCCAGCGCATCTATCGCGTCTTGTAGTGAGCAAGCCGATTCTATTGCATTCTGTACTGGACGGTGACGTTGGCATCGGCGGGGCTGGTGGTGCACCCCGCCGCGGCCGTTTGCACCAGTACTTGCAAGGAAGAGCCCGCAGCATAGTTTTGCGAAAGCGCGCCGCTGTCATTGGCCGCGGCGGAAATCGTGATGTTGACGGGTGTCGTGCCGTCGGTGAGCCGCACGATGGCGTTGGTAGTGCAGCCGGCAGGCGCGGTCTTAGCTTGCACTTGGATGCGGGTAATCGTTACCGCTTTGTCTGTCGTCCAGGTTGCGCCGGTCCAGGTGGCTGTCAATGCGCCGGGCAGGGATGCGTTTTGCTCGGCGCGAGGGCTGGCCGTGAATGTCTCCGTGCCGAACGCCGCACCTTGCGTGAAGTGTTGCGGCTTCGCCCAATCCTGCTCGACATCGAGATGGCCAAGCGGATGCAAATTCCCGCCGCTCCAGTTTTTCTCGGTGGCCACGTTTCCGGAAATCAGCAGCCCCGGCGACCCGGACGCGATCTGCGTATCGGCGGCAGTGAGCGCAACGGCACCGTTCTTGTAGCAGGTGAGCGCGCCGCCAGGGCCAATTTCGAGGCGCAGGATATCGCCGACTGCTCCGGTGGAAGCGGTGCTCGTCAAGTTGGTGGTTCCCGCGTTCACCACGCGCTGCATGAAGATGGTGGTGCTGTTCTCCACGCAATCGTAGTAGGTGGAGCTCGCGCCCGTGCCGGAGGCTAGCACCGTTACGCCCGGAAAATCGGAGGTGCCATTGAGCGCCGTGATGGTGGCCTGAGCAAATTGCACCGGTGAAAAGGAATTGGCGTTCCAGAATCCCGAGTTGGATTGCGATGCAGTTGTGCCTTGGATCTGATTGGAAGCGATGTTGAGGCCGTTTTGCTGCACCGACCAGTTGGAGCCAATGGCTCCGTTGGCGCGAGTGGCGTTGTCATAGGCGCTGTTGACGTAGCTGCTGACGGGCACGATGCCTGTGACATCCGGAACTGTCGCCGTCCGATTGGCGGTGAAGGTGCCGTTGATGGTGTCCTTGAAGCCGCCGCCGCTGAGAGTGACCCCCTGTGTCTCAAGCCCGCCGCTGGTGATGCCCGTGGAGAAGCCCGAAGGGGTCGCGCCTCCGCCGATAGCCGTAAACCCGGTATCAAGAAAGCTGTTCCCGCTGACACGAAATCCAGCGCCGCTATCTGCACACGGATTATTCCCAGGCCCTGTGCCGCGGCAAATGATCGTCGCTACTTGTCCCGGTACCGGCGTCCAGCTCACAAGGACTCCTTGCGAGCCATTGACCGCGATGGGTGCTGACTTGGGGCTAAGGAGAGAAGTCCCGGTGCCCACGCTGCCGCTCCCGCCGCCGCCGGGAAATGCGTCCACGGCGATGATTTGGTAGGTGTAGGTGTTCGCTGCCGGGCCGGAGCCGCCACTGAGGGCCACAGTGGGCGCGGCAGGCGTCCCGAGCTGATATCCGACGCCTCCCGTGTTGTTGGTCACCACGGTCTGGTTCGGGAAAAACGGACCGCTGGTAAAGTCCCGGTTGGCCTGCCCCGTAACCGCACACGCCATAAATGTGTGCGTTCTGTACCAGGTTACCGGTCGTTGCTAAGGCGCCTCCCGACAGACAATTTACCTGCTTCAACCAAAGGCCGCCCCCCACGCCGGGAGTAAGATTGGCGAACACCGCCGTTGGGAAATCTGCCGGGGCAATGTCCTCCAGGTCCAAGTTACTTACGAAGCTGCCCGTAACGTTTCCGGTCATTTGCAGTATGGGTGCGAATGAGTTTTGCGTCTGGACGTCCTTGAACAGGATCCAGTTGACGCCGTTGCTGTTCGATACGTAGTCCTGGTCGAAGGAACTGCGGGCCACGAACCAGGACCGTGTGACCGCGAAGTTGCCAGTCGGAAGGCCCGCTTGGCCATTGGTGTTTTTGAAGACTATCGTTGGGATCGGAGACTGGCCAATACTAGTGGTGTTGTTCGGACCGGGGCTGCCGGTCAGAAACGTCATCTTGTCGAAGCGGAAGCTAAATCCATCGGCCTGGAAGATGGCATGCATGCCGAGGTAATCGGAAGGAGTACCGTTCCCGGTAGACATCACGCTGCTGTCCATCGTGACGTTGGTCACGGTTGAGCCGCTGCTGAAGTCTACCATTTGCAGGCAGCCGTTCGACGCCGTGCAATAGAAGAGAGTCTTACGAAAAACGTGCGGGCCAGCGGACAGCGTGATTTGCGGATAAGCCTTTGCGCCCGTGAATCCTCCGGCGTTGCCCTCCCAGGCAAATGCAGCGCTGGAGCCGCCAAGCCAGCCTTCGACAACTTCTCCTCCATTGAACTGAATCGTGTCGTCCGTGATGATCTGTCCGGCTACCATCATCTTTGCGTTGCCTGGGATGGACGTGAACGAGCTAACGCGCGCTCCTGTCACCGGGACATAGCAGGGCGGGCCGAACCCGGCGCACGCGGCGGCCAGTGCCGGGCCGTCATCGCTGACGATCGCCGCGCTCGTGAGTGTCGCGCCCGCATTGGTTGCCAGCACCAACGTTGTCGTGCCACCGCCTGAGCTGATTTGTGCGGTGAGGTGATCGTTGGCGCCCACGCTTGGCGCAGTCGTCGGGATGAACGAAGGGAATGTCCGGTTGTCGTTCATCGGCGAGCCGAAATCATCAAAGAGCGGCATCAGGGTAACGCTGATGAGATTCCAGGAACCGCTGGTGCGTCCGTAAACGTAATACTTCCACGCGCCTGTCGCGGCGGTCCAGGTCAGGTGGTTGCATGTGAAACCGATGGCCGTTCCGCCCGTGTCGGAGGTGGTGGCTCCGCCCGCCGTGTCAAATCCCTGGTCAAACTGAAAATGCGTGGAGTCGGAGACCGCCTTGACGATGAAGAAGCCATCGAAGGTTACATCGGTGTTGGTTCCGCCGCCATTGATATACTCGATGTAGACCATCGAACCGGCAACGAAGGGATGAGCCACTGAAGTCGTGACGGTGACGGTCCTTCCCGAACGGCTCATCGTGGAGATGCTGACGGTTTGCACTCCGAGCGTGTTGCCCGTGCTGGTGCTGGCCGCCGCAGAAGCCGCCGTATAACCTCCGAACTTGTCCGCCGCGACAACCTTGTAGCTAAAGCTGGCCGCACCTGCGTTTGCCGCAACGGTGTTCAACCCGCCGGAATTCAGAGAGGGCGTTACCGTCACTGTTCCCATCGCGGAGATGGCGTTGGCCGCACCCGCGTTGTAGACCGTGACAAACTCGCCGTTCTGGAAGGACTGCGCACTCGTCAGCGCGACGCTGGCCGAGCCTGACGTTGTATTTGCCGTGGTGCTGGAAAAGGTGCCGAACTTCCCAAAGCGTGTCAAATCGGCGTAGGGGTCGGGGCCCTTGATATGCATCCCATTGTCGAAATTCTGATTTGCGGTGAAGGTGTTGACGACGTTGGTTTGTGCGCCGGTGCCAGGACCAAGCGGGCCGATCTCGACGCCAGCGTCATCCTTGTAGTACACGCGCTTGTCGGCGGTCTTGGTGTAGAGATTGACGGTGCCGGAGGTGGCAGTGCCGGGCGACGTGCTCTGATTCGTCAGGTTTAGCGTGCCGCTGGCGAGATTGCCGACGACAGTCGTGTTTCCGTTAACGGTCAAGTTTCCGCTGAGATTCAGCGAGAACGCGCTGATGTTGCCGGAAAAATTCGGCGAAGACGGGTCCGGGGAAATCAGGACGTCGGGAATCTGTTTGGTGGTGATGCCCGGGCCGGAGATTTCGATTTCGTAACGGCCGGGCGCGGCGTAGAAGTGATAGTTGCCCAGGCCGTCGGTGGCGGTGGGATTGGCGAGCGCCTGCGTGAGCGCAGCGTCGGAATAAATCAGCGCGAGCGGCGTGCACGGCTGCCCTGTTGCAGGCATGGCGCAGACGCGGATTGTCGCGCCGGCCAGCGGCACCCCGCGCGAATTGAAAACGATGTCGTCCTTGCGCGAACCCTGCCCGTGTGCCGGCCGGACAGCACCCGGCACGACGTGCAGTAAGAGCCCCAGCAATCCCCAGAGAAACGTCATCGTCTTAGCGCGTTTGAAGCGCGACGCGATTTTCGATCGTATCATGCGGATGCCTTTTGAATAATTCGGATTCGTTACGAAGCGAAGAGGTCTCTACAGCAGCTTGCGGGCGGTGATGGCGAGCTGCACGACGTCGGTGGTGACGCTGGCGGGGTACGCGCCCGCGGTGACTTCGGTGCCGCCGCCGGTAAAGGCTTTCAATTTCCAGTTGTTCATCGCGGCGCCGGCGATGGCGACGTAGTAGCCGGAGTTTCCGTTTTGCGATTCGGCGAACGCCTGGATGATTTGCGTGGACGGCAGTTTGTCCGCGACCTGCGTGAAATCCAGCGTATCGCCGCCAGTCGGATAGCTTCCCGAAAATGTCAGCGTTCCAATCGCGTAAACAAAATTACTCGCCGAGGAATCGACGTTCGACGGCGAAAGCGCAATCGTGATGGGCATGATGAGCTCCTAAGAATTGAGGTACAGGAGGTTGAGGAAGTAAAGGAAGTTAAGGAAGCAAACTGTAAGTCAAATCCTGCTCGCCTGACAGTGCTACGGGCTTCTCCTTTACTTCCTTTGCCCCCTTTATTTCCTTAACCTCCCTTGCTTCCTCAGAACGGTGTATAGCCGCTGCGTGCGGAAAACGGACGGCGGCGCCGCGCGGATTGCTGTTCACGGCGAACGGCCGCGCTGATCAGGTCCTCGATCGCATCGGAGGCAGCGTCATCCCACTCTTCCGCGAGCGGGCTGCCGCGCGCCCATCCTGCAAGCGCTGCGGTCGCATAGGCGATCGCTTCCTGGGCGTTGCGGACCAAGACCGGCGAAGTCGCATCGGTCAAATCCGGATACGCTTTCAAGTAACGCAGGCGAAGCTGCGTGTCCTGCGTCGCGCCGAGAAAATAGAGGCCGTCGGCGCGCCATTCCCAGACGCTGAGCGTCAAGTCCTGCGCGCGAGAAGGCAGGCCGCCGTGGCGCGTGAGATCCACCATCTCGGCAAAATGCTGCGTCGAGCCGTTGGGGCGCTCCCAGAGTCTCAGCGGCACCAGCAAGTCCGTCGGAAGTTGATTGGGTGGTGCGGACGCGTCGGTGATGGACACTTGAAGCGATGTGTCCGGCTGCGTGACCGCGGTCACAACCAGCGGCGCATCATCCTGGATGAAGCCGCCGCCACCGGCGTTGCCCAGCGCGCGCTGCAGCTTGCGATACGCGGAATTCGCGTAAGGCAAGAGCACCGTGTCCGTGAACAAATTGCCCTGCGCGTCATTCAGCAGCGAGCGCACGAGCGACGTGATCTGGCCTGCGGTGTTGTATGCGGATGAGCCGACTACAGGCATATATCGATCTCCCGAGGCGCGTTCAATGGGTACTTAAAGCGTACTGACAGCGGAGTTCCGAAGTCCTATGCTTGAATTGCTTGAGAGGCGCGTCCGGTACGTGCAGGAATCCACGTTTTAGTTGTCGACTGGTAAGGGCGATTTCTGCAAGTAAGCGGCGACGCCGATTACGGCGTTAATCAGCGCGGCGGCAACGCCGATGCGGAACGTCGCTCCCATCCCTGCTTGCAAGTTGAAATGTTGCGGATCAATTCCCACGGCCGCGAACCCGGTGAGGATGCCGCCGGCAGCACCACTTATTGCCGCGGCGAAAATGCCCTTTAGCCAAATGTGAAAACGTGTCATGAATTAATCCACCGTAACAAACGCCTGGTTGTGCAAACGGACAGCGCATATACTGTGGTCACGGTGCGCGCACATCCAAAGGTTGTTCTGATAGTTGGCGTATTATTCGCAATTAGGG
>WNFT01005412.1_pt1 | contig 20004 bp, 14 predicted proteins | sample 5400191 | NCBI WGS metagenome assembly WNFT01 (sample SAMN13153359, study PRJNA577476) | soil metagenome | isolation source: 80 cm saprolite under Madrone tree | place: USA:California | collected 2016-06-14 | reverse complement strand
GGCGGGCATCATCTTTGATGCGTCCTTCGGAGACCGCGGAATGCAATAAGGAACGCACCTCGCAATGGAATTCACCTTCAAGAGGAGGAATAAAATCGGAAAGGCGCGGTCCCAGCCCGGCGACGCGAACAGCCTGAATGGATTCGTGCCAGGTGTCCTGGTAGTACGCCGCGACCGGAAAAATCTCTTCAAGAAGCATCTGCGAAGTAAGTTCGAGGCAGTGAACCGGGAGGTCGGTGCAGCGGTAGCCGCACAACACGCCGCGCCGCACGATCGCCGTGGTCAGAGTGGAACCCGAGACGCGGGCCAGGAGCGTGGGCTTGGCATCCTCAATGAGCGAGACGGCGGCAAGCGAAGAGCTCAACACTACGCCGGGGTGCAGGCCCGCGACCTCCGCGAGCGATTCATATTCACGGATGATGCGAAGACGGGCAAGCGCGGTGACCACGTCGATGCCCGTTTCGCGGGGCTCCTGGCGCATGTAGGAAATGAGCGTCTCATCAGCCTCGAAAGGCACGCTCTTCTTCAGCTTCCATCGCAAGATGGGAACGGCTTCCTCCGCGGAGCGCGGGAATTCCTCAAAGTGCTGCACGAAAACGCGGATCACGGGATCGGGAAGGATCATGGCAACGTCTTCATCGCGAGCGCGCAACCGTTCGCAGACGTTGGCGACCGCCGCCCTCACGACGGCTCCGTTGACGATATTGGACTCGACGGCGGAGGGAACAACCGCTCCAGCCGGCAACGCTTCGACCGCGAACCCGTCGAGAGAATCCGTACGGCTCCAGCGAGCGGCGGCTACGCGGTCGAGGGACACCTCGATGGCCACGGAGGCGTGCGGCATGGCATCGAACCAGCGCGCGAGATGGCGCATCCATTCGAACTGGTAAATGCCCTGCCGGTATGCAGAGCTGCTACTCAACGAAAGTCACCTTGTTAATTTCCTTCACGCTGGTGATGCCCGCGCGAATTTTGGCCAAACCGCTCTCGCGCAGAGTGATCATGCCCTCTTCCCGCGCGACGCGCTTGATCTCCGAAGTCGGCCGGCGATCCACAATCATCTCGCGGATGCGGTCGGTCAGGTCCAGCAATTCGCAAATCGCCGTTCGGCCATGATACCCAGTTCCCGAGCATTCCAGGCAGCCGGCGCCCTCGGCAAACGTGACGTTTCCCCAGACCGCCGGATCGAGCCCCGCTTCTTTCAGCTCTTCCAGAGAAAACCTCCTGGGCTTCTTGCAGTTCGTGCAAATCACGCGGACCAAGCGCTGCGCCATGATGCAATTGAGCGCGGAGACAAAGTTGTAGGGTTCGACGCCCATGTTGATGAAACGGCCGATGACGTCGGTCACGTTGTTGGCGTGGACAGTGGTGAAAACGAGGTGGCCGGTAAGCGCCGACTGGATGGCGATTTGCGCGGTCTCCTGGTCGCGGATTTCGCCGACCATGATCTTGTCAGGGTCGTGCCGTAAAATGGAGCGCAAGCCGCGCGCAAAGGTGAGGCCCTTCTTCTCGTTTACGGGAATTTGGGTGATGCCGCGGAGCTGGTACTCGACGGGGTCTTCAATGGTGACAATTTTGTCTTCGTCGGTCTTAATCTCGTTGATGGCTGCGTACAAGGTGGTGGTCTTACCGGAGCCGGTGGGACCGGTGACCAGGACCATGCCGTAAGGTTCGCGAATGTAGCGGCGGAAGCGGCGGGTTTCTTCCTCTGAGAAGCCCACGACGTCCAGAGTCAGACTGGAGAATTTTTCCGAAAGCGTTTCCTTGTCGAGCACGCGGAGCACAGCGTCCTCGCCATGGCTGGCAGGCATGATGGAGACGCGCAAGTCGATGTAGCGGCCTTTGTACTTCACACGGAAGCGGCCGTCCTGGGGAACGCGGCGTTCCGCAATGTCCAGATCGCTGAGCACTTTGATGCGCGAAAGCACGGTGGAATGCCATTCCTTGGCGATAGGCTGCATGGCGTGCTGGAGGACGCCGTCAATGCGGTACTTAACGGCGACTTCGGTATCACGCGCTTCGATGTGAATGTCACTGGCGCGGCGCTCAAGGGCGGTGAAAATAACGGTTTCGACGAGACGGACAACGGGGCTGGCGGTGCTGTCGCGCGTCAAGCGATCACCGGAAATCGTTTCCTCGCTTTCCTCTTCTTCCTTGGAGGTCTGAAGAGTGAAGGCTTCGGTGGCTTGCTCAAGCACGCGCTGGGATTGCTCGGTTCGTTTTAGAATGTCGCCGATCTGCCGGGCAGTGGCAACGCGAATCAAAAGCTTTCTCCCGAGGAGGAGGGGCAGCTCATCGCTCATCTGCACCTGGCCAGGATCCGCCGCGGCGATGGCGAGAACATTGTTCTGGAGTTCAAGGGGGACGAAGTTGTAGCGGAACATCAAGTCCGCGGGGATGGTCCGAAACAATTCCGGATCGATGCGGTGCTCCCGAAGATCGATGAAAGCGAAGCGGTACCTTTCCGCCAGCTTGCGCGCAACCTCGCGCTCTTGCTGCTCGTCAGCGGCTGGGGCCGTCCCGGCGATTGCATTTGTAGGCTGCTGATCGGTAGTGGCCATGAGTCCTTACTTTGTCGCTCCCATCATGGAGAAAGAAAAAATGGGCAGATACAATGAAATCAGGATAAACGCTACCAACAATCCCATGAACATGAGAAGAATGGGCTCGATGAGGGAAACGAGCGCGGAAAGCCGCAGATTGACTTCTTCCTCATAAAATTCCGCCACGCTATTGAGCATGGGTGATAGCGCGCCGCTGGATTCGCCGACCTCGATCATGTCCAGGGCCAGTTCCGGCATAACGCCCTTGGAAGCCAGCGCGCCGTGCAGGGATTCTCCTTCGCGAACCATTTGTGTTGCTTGACCGACGGTGGTGCGCAGCAGTTTGCTGGTGATGGCATCGCTAGCGGTCTGGAGCCCAGCTACCAGCGGCGTGCCGCCTGTCAGGAGCGTCGAGAGTGTCCGTGAGAATTGCGCGACTTGAAATTTCAGGAGCGTGTCTCCGATCACCGGAAGACGGAACTTGAAGCGATCGAAAGCCGTTCCGCCGTCTTCGGTGCGAGACCATAGAAAAACTGCGGCTGCGGCGGCTACCAGGAGCACGACGATCCCGAGCACAGCGAAGCGATAATCCACAGTCAAAGCAATCAACAACCGCGTTGGCGCAGGCAGTTCCACGTTCAAATCGCGATAGAGAAGCGCGAATTTTGGGATCACCGCGGTGACCAGGTACGTCACGATAATAATCGCCACGCTGATCAATAACGTGGGGTAAACCAGCGTAGCCAGAATCTTTTTGCGGACGCCGGTGCTCACGCGCTGATAAGCAATGTAGTAGTCCAGAACACCCGGCAAATTGCCGCTTTTCTCTCCCGCAAGGATGGCCGTGGAATAAACTTTGGAAAACACACCGGCTTCGGTTACAGCCTCGGAAAGTGATTTGCCTTCCCGCACGCGGTCCCGTATCTGTGAAATCACCGGGCGAAGTTTGGGAGAGGAGGCGCGGGTGGCGAGAAGATCGAGGGACTTCAAGATCGGCAATCCGGCTTTGATGAGGGTATTGAACTGCTGGTTGAGAATCAGGAATTCGGAACCGCCGACCTGGCGTCCGCCTTTCTGGCGAAGCAGCGCGACGAGGCGGCCACCGCGGGTTTCTACCGAATAGACGTACAAACCCCGATCCACGAGCTTCTGCCGCGCTTCGTCCAGTGAACTCGCTGCTTCAACGTGCGAAAAGACACGTCCGTCGGCATCCGCGACCCGGCAAAGGAATTGCCCCATAGAGCTTCAGTTTACCTCAACTAGCTGATATGCGGGGGAAGCCTGGGAGGTTGGCTGTTCCTTGCAGGAAATAGTGCTCGAAGGTTCCGGGTCCTGAGGGACTTACGCGCCCCTAACCCGAAGTTCACTCGCCATTCACAATCGCAACCCCAGGGGGCACGACGAAGCGGAAGAGCGAATCGTCAACAGGCGGGTCCGAGTGCCAATTCGCAAAGTGAAACTCGATTCCGATTCCGCCTGGATCCCGCGCTAGAACCCGTACCAACTCTCCTGTCGTGGTGACCAGCTCAAAGTCCACCGCCGGAGCCAGTGTTGCTTTAGGCAATGCGCTTCCTTTGGGAGCACCTTTTTCTGCTTTGGCGCCAACCGTCTTCAGAACGCAATGAATCACAGTATTCTCCGGAGCCTCCGGCTTCTCAGAACTCGACGCTTCGACCTGGACGCATAGGCGAGAGACCTTCATTTCACCTGCGAGAAGGGCCAGCGGCGTTCGCCAGTCTGTGCTGAGCTGGGAGGGAACACGCGTCACGGTGTGATCGGCGGGAACGTAAAACCAAGCGTTCTTGCCGTCAACAAGAAAGAGATTGGCCTCTGGGGACTCATATTCAAAGCGCATCTTTCCAGGACGGCGAAAAAAGGCTGTCCCAGACTCCACGCGCGTCGCACGGCCGTTCTCTGTGTAACGTTCGAGGAAAGCGGCTCGGAGAGTACGCGCCCCGCGGTAATGATCCTCGAACCGATGAATCAGAGGCCCGACATCCGTGCGACCGCCCAAAGCTGCCACGCCGTTTGCGGCCAGGGCGATGAGGGCGCTGAGAAAAAGTCGATGGGAGAAACCCCGCAACATTGGTTCAGTTTAGCAGCAAAAATGGGATGGCGGGTTCAATGCTCCGCAAGCCCTGCCCGGAAGCACTCGATTGCCTTTTCTTCGCTGTATCAAAAGCCCTGTCGATGATGGAAACAGCAATGTTGTTCGCGAAGGGTGGAGCAAAGCTTTGAGTTAGCATAATTTTGAAATGAATTCAGCCTCATCCGGACCCTCATTTGCGTAGGATTCCCCAATTAGACGGGTTGCGCGGCATCGCGATCGGCCTGGTAGTTCTACACCACTACATTTATCAGTTCCGCGCTCCCATGCCGGAAACTCTCGCGACGATCGTGTATCCCTTGGCCGGATGGGGTTGGTCGGGCGTGGATCTTTTCTTTGTTCTCTCGGGATTTCTTATCGGCGGAATTCTGGTCGATGCGCGCGAGTCGGAAAACTACTACGCCACCTTTTACACGCGAAGGGCCTTCCGGATTCTCCCGCTTTACGCGTTGCTTGTGGCCGCGGGATTCCTACTCGTTCAACTGGGAGAACATGCGGGCGCGCGCATGAGCAGCATCTCGCTCAACCCCGCCCCCTGGCTCTACTACCTCACGTTCACGCAAAACTTCTACTTTGGCAACCACGTCGACAAACTCAGCTATCTGCAGATCACCTGGTCCCTGGCCGTGGAAGAGCAGTTTTACCTGACGCTTCCCTTGTTGGTACGCAAACTAAATCGGGACAGACTCCTCGCACTCTCGCTTGGCATGGTCGTGTTCTTCGGCGTACTGCGCTCGGTCCTCTACTGGAAGGGATTGATCAACCCCATGCAAAGCTACATCTTGCCATTCTGCCGCTTCGACTCACTCTTCATAGGCGTCGCCTGCGCCATGATGTGGAGAAATGAGAGATGCGTTGCCTGGCTGAAGAAATCCTCCCGTTCGCTGGTCGTCGCGACGGCCGTCCTCGGGACGATTTTCCTGTTCATGGACCACAGTCTCTGGGCGAAGAACATCTTCCTCCACACGGCCGGCTTCACCCTGATCGGGCTTTTCTACGCGGCCTGGATGATGCTGGTGCTGATCCGCCCGGATTACAGAATCTCACGCGGCCTCAGTTGCAAACCACTCATGTGGTTGGGGAAGGTCTCTTATTGCCTCTATCTGATCCATGGTTCGGCTCTAATCATTGTGGATTGGTTGTTGAGGAAGGCCCTGGGGCCGTCGGAACTCCAGATGTGGCTTGCCATTCTCTGTGGATCCGCGTTGGTGCTGCTGCTCGCGCACGGCTCGTGGGCAGCATTCGAGTCTCGCTTAATTGCCTTCGGACACAAATTCATTTACGAGGGATCGAATGCCTTGGAGCCTCAGGTGAACCAACGGGCTTAGGGCTTACCTTGGAGTTCGATTTGGCCTAAATGGCCGGATCGTTCACAGTGCTGGAGCCAGTAAGGTTGACGCGAATCACGGCGGATTGGTCTGAAAAATAGTATTTGCGACCGCTATAACCGGGATTCACAGGATCTGCGTTCAGAGTGAAGGTCTGATAGTGGCCGGCAGAATCTGGATTGAGAGCCGAATAGGTAAACAAATACCCGCTCTTTGCGCCCGCAGCCAGGACCGAATCGATCAGTCCGGCGTTCGTTGAGGAAACGGCCCCGCCGTCGCCAAGATTCACAAGGAGAGGGGCAAAACCAATGTTGTATTGGGTCGTGTACACCACTTCGGCAGTGGTGATTGCGCGCGTCTCTTGAACCGCCGACGATTCATTGGCAGCCATCCGGGAGGCCATGAGATTAGGGATGGCGATCGCAGCAATGACCAGAATGATCGCGACGACGATCAGAAGTTCGATCAGGGAAAACCCAGATTGTTTTCTCTTTGCCATTTCGCTTACCCAAACTACGCCCCTTCGCTGGCCTAGAGTCCCACAACTATGGAGCAAGTAGCTGGCCAATGCGGAAACGACTGAGGCCACTAAATAGTTGATTACACATATCTTAAGCGGGGCTTATGACCGGGAAGATACTATGTTCAAGGCCTGAATGCCGAATTTTGTCAGAGAACATCAATTCGCGACAGTTAATGGCGGCCTGGAAAAGCTTGCTTCTCAGAAGTGTTGGCTACCGAACTAAAATTGACGCGCCCAAGGCTACAAAAACAAAAGCACGGGACTTTCGTCCCGTGCTTTCGAGCTCAAGCTGCGACTGCTGGGAGCCGCAGGTCACTAATTACAGTGCCGCGTCGGTGTTGGCGCAGGCCGTGCCGCCGCCATTGAAACGGATCACACCAGACTGGTCGGAGCAGAACGCGCGCTGGCCGCTCTGGCCGTTCACGCTGGGCGTCGCAAGCGATGTATAGGTAACCGCTGGCGTTCCCGTTCCCGCCGTGGCAGAGAAGTTATAACCGCTCTTCACTGCCGTGGTTGCCAGAACGTCGTCGATCAGGCAAGCCTTGGTGGAGCTGGCATACGTCGCACCCGAGCAGTTCGCAGCCGTGCCGCCGAGAGTGGCAAGAGCGCCAAACCCAACGGTCGGATACGTGGTCGAATAGGTTACTTCCGCGGTGTTGATGGTGCGGAGAGAACCGACTGCCGAAGCTTCGTTTGCCGCCATACGAGACCGGAGCAAGTTCGGAATTGCGATAGCCGCGATGATCAGAATGATCGCCACGACGATCAGCAACTCGATTAGAGAGAATCCCTTTTGTTTCTTCATGCTTTCTCCTTGAGGATTTTATGGTGCCAGAGCACGCATAGCATATGGCAAGTGAAAGCCCAAACTCGACCTTCCCAGTATGAACTGTGTTTTTTAATCTAACCTACTGATACTAAATAGATTAGAAGACAATTCGGGGCAAGTCTCCTTGAGCTGTTTGCCCATATACGGTCAAGTGGCACATAAGGTCGACCTTTTTTGTCCATCGTGAAAGGCACTAATCGTCACTTGGAAATTGGGTTCTAAGCGGGTCAACGCGGCGCCCAAAGGCATGGCGCTGCAAAACTACAGGCCGTGTTTCTTGGCGTAGTGACGGAAGGATCGGTAACTGATTTTCAGAAGCTCGGAGGCCCGTGTCCGAACGCCCCCAGCCTTGGCCAAAGCGGCTTGCAAATACCGTCGCTCGGCCTCCGCTATTTCCTTCTCAAAATCCAATCCCTCAGCGGGAAATCCAGCCGCCTGGCCCCCGCTTGCTCCAGAAGAGGATGACCCTGAGTATCCGGCAATGCGATCCGGTAGCACCCGCAAGGAAATCTCTCTGCCGCTTTCCAGGGCCACAGCGCGTTCCATGGTGTTTTCGAGCTCGCGAACATTGCCCGGCCAATCGTAGGATTCGAGGTGCGTCATCGCTTCCGGGGAGATCCCCTCAATGGGTTTTTCCATGGATTTACGGAATCGTTCGAGGAAGTGGCGCGCGAGGAGAGGAATATCGTCGCGGCGTTCACGCAAGGTCGGCACGTGGATAGGGATAACGCTCAGGCGATAATAGAGGTCCTCGCGGAAGCGGCCTTCGGCGATCTCCTTTTCGAAATCCTTATTGGTGGCAGCAATGATGCGGACATCCACATCCGCTTCGTCGGTACTGCCAATGGGACGAACCTTCCCTTCCTGGAGAACGCGGTAGAGCTTGACTTGCATGGTCAGGCTCATGTTGCCGATCTCGTCCATAAAGAGAGTCCCGCCATGGGCAGCTTGGAACAGCCCCAGGCGATTTTCGTTCGCTCCGGTGAAAGCGCCCTTCAGGTATCCGAAGAGCTCTGATTCCAGCAGCGTCTCCGGGAAGGCGCCACAGTTAATGGTGATAAACGGAGCTAGCGCCCGGGCGCTGTTTTCATGGATGGCACGGGCAACAAGTTCCTTGCCGGTCCCGCTCTCCCCAGTGATGAGAACGCGGCTCGATTGAGGAGCGACGGTCTGGATCATGTCAAAGATGGCGCGCATGTTGGGGCTTTGCCCGATAATATTGTCCAGACCGGTAAGCCGCCGAAGTTCACGCCGGAGATAACCAGCTTCCTTCTTCCATCTCAAGTTCTCGGATACTTCCTGAACAGCGCGGCGCAATTGGTCCACGAGTTGGTGGTCTTTGATGACGTAACGGTCGGCGCCGGAGTTGATGGCGGCGATGGCGGTCTCAACGGTAGGGACACCGGTAATTAGAAGGAAAAACGAGCTGGGGGCGATCTCCTTGGCAAACTTGAGAAGATCCACGCCACCGGCTCCAGGCATGCGGATATCACTTCGACACGGTGACCTTCCTTGCGAAAGGTAATCTCCAGCAGCTCGCAGATGGATTTTTCGTCGTCGACAACGAGAATATGTGGCATCTCGCGCGCGGTTTCCTTGATGGCAGCCTTTGTTCCTTGCATATAGCCTCACGCAACTCGCGGCAGCTCGACGATAAACTCGGCGCCGCGGTCCCTCTCTGAAATCACGCTGATCTTTCCACTATGGGCCTGAACGATCTGGTAGACGATGGACAGCCCCAAACCGGTGCCGCCCTCGAAACCCGACTGAAGAGGTTCAAAAATCTTGGCTCTCTGTTTCGCGTCCATACCCATACCGGTGTCGCGAAAGGCGATGCGCAACCAGAAGGGATGCCGTTCGAGCTTCACGGTCAAAGTGCCGCCATCAGGCATGGCGCGCAGGGCGTTGTCGCAGAGATTCCAGAAGACCTGCTTGATTTTGTTGGCATCCACGCGCGCGCGCAATTCCTGTCCGTTGAATGCACGGACGATCCGGTACTTGGAGCCGATATCCGGCTTCTTCTCCATCAGCATCAGCGTTTCATCGAGCAGCTCGCGGACGTCGGCTTCGAGAAACTCGTAGGTCTTCTCGCGTGAATAGTTGAGAAAATCCGTGATGATATTGTTGAGCCGCTCGGATTCCCTGCTAACGATATTGACCAGGTGCTTCTCGTCTTCCTCGAGAGGCACGAGCCGCGCCAGTTCCTTGACCGCACCGGCCATGGCCGTCAAAGGCTGCCGGATTTCATGGGCGATGGCAGCGGAAAGGCGTCCCAGAGCAGCCATGCGCTCCTTGGTGGCTACTTCCTGCTCCAATCGGCGGAGGTCTGTGAGGTCCTGAAAATTGAAAACATAACCACTGCGTTCAGCGTCCCTGGAACGCAGCGGCGAAATACTGATGCCCAGATACCGGACATCGCCAGAAGGCGTATGGAAGTTGATTTCTTTTCTCAGCGACAGCCGCTCGGAATTCTCGTAGCGGCCGGGGAGCCAGAAATCCTCGTTCAGCTCCTGGAGTTTCTTTCCGCGCACTTCGGAGAAATGATGGCCGAGAATTTCTTCGCCGGTACGATTCAGGAGAATAATGCGTCCGGTCATATCCGTGGTGATCAGCCCACCGCGCATCGAATGAATGATGTCCTCGGTGAAATCCTGGAGATTAAGAAGTTCCTCGCGCTTCTCCTCAAGTTCCACACCCTTGCTGCGAAGAGACTGCGCCAAGAGGCTGGCCAGATAGGCCACCGCGAGAAACCCCAGAAGATTCATCACCAGCCAGGTGCGCAGGCTCGCAGGAGTAGGGGGGCTTACCGAGGTTCGAGGGATCTTCTCGACGTATGCCAATACCGCCATGGCCGCCAGAAGAAGAAAACAAACCGCCGCGGTGAGGAAAGCAATCCCGCGCGAAAACAAAATACTCCCGACGATAATCACGAGAAGATAGAGCGGAATGAAATAGCTCTCCTGCAGGCCGGTCAAATACACCAGCAAGGAAACCATCACGACGTCGCCGGCAACTTGCAGCCCCCCATGCCACCGCCCTTGTGGCAACCAGCGCAGAAGGATGAGGTGGAGAATTCCGACGGTGATCCAGAAGATGATCAGGGGCAGAAAGAAGCGATTGCTGCTAAAACCCGGGACATACTGTGGCCAAACAACACCAACGGTCAGGATGAGGGTGATCGTCAGGAGACGAACGCGCGTCAACCACTCCAGCCATTCCCTTGTTGCGATGTTGTGATCCATGCTCGCCAGCGCCTTCGCCCCGGCATCCAGGCATCCCCAACCCAGGAAGGAAACAGGAGGGCAAAAAGTTTCTGCTCTGCCCTCCGCAAAGAGACAGCAGCCGAGCCGGCGGAAGCCCGATTAGTGCATCGAGCTCAGCTTGCCGATGAGCGAGAACAGCGGCAGGTACATGGAAATGACCACGCCGCCGACGATCACGCCTAGAAAGACGATCATAATGGGCTCAAGGGCGGTCAGCAAATCCTTCACCGCGGCGTCAACTTCTTCTTCGTAGAAATCGGCGATTTTCTGGAGCATGGCATCCATTGCGCCGGTCTGTTCGCCGACAGCGATCATCTGGGTGACCATGCCAGGGAACACTTCGCATTCCTTCAGAGGCTCGGTGAGCGATTTGCCTTCCTCGAGGGATTTTCTCACCTTTTGCAAGGCGCGCTCGACGACTGCGTTGCCGGCGGTCTTGGCGGTGATGTCCAGGCCTTCCAGGATGGGTACGCCACTGGAGATCAATGTACCAAGTGTCCGCGTAAACCGTGCCACGGCAATCTTTCTCATCAAGATGCCCAGCACCGGAAGTTTCAAGATGATGGTATCGAGCACAAAGCGGCCCTGCGGAGTGCCATACCAGACCTTCAAACCGAAGATGCCGCCAATGAGAGCAACCAGAATGAGCAAGCCAAAGATGCTGCCAATGAAATTACTCAAGGCAATGACGATCTTGGTGGGCAGGGGGAGATCAACACCAAGGCCTGCAAACAACGTGGCGAAAATCGGCACGACCTTCCAGAGCAACAGGACGATGACGCCGCCGGCTACCGTCAACACGCCGACTGGGTAGACAAGGGCAGACTTCACGGCGCGCTGCAACTTAACGTTCTTTTCGATATAGGTCGAGAGTCGCTGCAGAATGGTGTCGAGAATACCGCCGGTCTCGCCCGCTTCGACCATGTTCACGTACAAAGGATCGAAGACCTTCGGCGAGGTTCTCATGGCGGCGGAGAGCGTGGCGCCGCCTTCGACCTGCGCGCGTGTCCCGGTCAGGACCTTTTGGAAGACCTTGTTCTCCTGCTGGCTCGCCAAAATTTCGAGACACTGCACGAGAGGCAAACCGGCATCGATCATGACCGAGAACTGGCGCGTGAAAATGGCCAGCTCCTTGGCACTCACGCCGCCGCCGAAGGTTGGAATGTTGAATTCCTTGCCCTTCTCGGTCATTTTAGTCGCAGTGATTTGCTGGCGCTTCAGCAGACCCGCTAGTTCCGTCTTGTTAGAGGCGGTCATCACGCCACTGACGCTGCCGCCCGACCGGCTGGTTCCCTGATATTTATAGTCTGGCATTCGCTTGTCTCCTTAATTCGATACGTTGATGGGCATATGGCCCTTCAGCCAAAGTCGTTTCTCCTACCGTTTGCTGGTCACCGGAGTCCTGGTTCCACTCCCGGGTGTTGAGACTCCGCGGTTAATCATGTCCTGCAATTCATCGGCATTCGATGAGCGCGAGAGCGCCATATCCAGGGTGATGGTCTTTTGAAAGTAAGCGTTCGCCAGGCCCTGGTTAAATGTCTGCATGCCCGTTTGACCCGTGCCGGTTTGCATTGCGGAGTAGATCTGGTGAATCTTGTCCTCACGGACAAGGTTGCGGATCGCAGGAGTGGGTATCAGGACTTCCATAATCATGGCGCGGCCACGTCCATCAGCGCGCGGGAGAAGCGCCTGACACAGAATCCCTTCGAGCACCATGGAAAGCTGAGCGCGAATCTGGGGCTGCTGGTGCGCCGGAAAAACGTCGATAATACGGTTAATCGTGGATGCCGCAGAATTCGTGTGCAGCGTCGCGAAGGTCAAGTGGCCGGTTTCCGCGATACGCAAAGCGGACTCAATCGTTTCCAGGTCGCGCATTTCGCCGATGAGCACCACGTCGGGGTCTTCGCGCAGCGCGGCGCGAAGCGAATTCGCGAAGGAATGCGTGTCGGCATGGACTTCGCGCTGATTCACCAGGCACTTCTTGTGATTGTGAAGAAACTCGATGGGGTCCTCGATGGTGATCATGTGCTCTTCACGTTCGGCGTTGATTTTGTCGAGCATGGCAGCGAGCGTGGTGGACTTGCCGGAGCCCGTTGGGCCGGTGACGAGGACGAGTCCGCGCGGCTTGTCGCACAATCCCTTCACCACCAGTGGCAATCCCAGAGCATCGAAGCCTTTGATTTCCCAGGGAATTGTGCGGAAGACCGAACCGACGGCTCCCCGCTGATTGAAACAGTTGCCGCGGAAACGAGCCAGGTTCTTCAAACCGAAGGAGAAATCCAGCTCAAGGTTTTCTTCGAAGCGGTGCTTTTGCGCGTCCGTCAAAACGCTGTAGGCCAGAGACTTGGTGTCCGCAGCCGTCAGCGGCGGCATGTCGAGAGGCCGGAGACGCCCGTGGACGCGCACGCGAGGCGCGCTGTTGGTGGTGATGTGGAGGTCGCTGCCTCCCATCTCGATCATCTTCTTCAGCAGTTCACTTAGCGTTATTCCAGCCATCGGTCACCTCAACTCTATAAAACCGTTTCGCGCAAAACCTCTTCCATGGTCGTCTGACCCAGCGCCACTTTCAGCAAGCCACTGCGCCGCAGAGTGATCATTCCCTGCTCGATAGCCTTTTTTTTCAGTTCCAGTGCCGAAGCGCCGACAAGAATCAGCTCGCGGAGCTCGTCGTTAATCTCCATGACTTCGTAAAGACCCGTGCGGCCTTTGTAGCCGCGCTTGTTGCAAGTCGTACATCCTTTTCCGTGATAAATCTTAGTCGTCTTGACTTCTTCGGGTGAGTATCCGGCATCAATCAACGCCTGTTGAGGCACTTCCAGCTCTTCCTTGCAATTCGAGCAGATACGGCGCACCAGACGCTGGGCACAAATCAAGTTAACCGAGGTGGCCACGAGGAAGGGCTCAATACCCATGTTCATTAAGCGGCTGATGGTGGAAGGGGCGTCGTTGGTATGCAAGGTGGATAAAACCAAGTGGCCGGTAAGCGCAGCCTTCACGCCAATCTCCGCCGTTTCAAAGTCGCGGATTTCGCCGACCAAAATGATGTTGGGATCCTGGCGCAGGAAAGCTCGCAGCGCGGCCGCGAAATTCAGGCCGATCTGCTCTTTCATCTGCACCTGATTGATGCCCGCCAATTGGAACTCGACCGGGTCCTCGGCGGTCATGATATTGGTGTCAACCGTGTTTAAGGTTGCGACGGAGGAATATAGCGTGTTGGTCTTGCCGGAACCGGTTGGACCGGTCACCAACACCATGCCGTAGGGCTTCAAGATATTGCGTTCGAATTTCTTAAGAGACTCGGATTCAAACCCCAGCTTGGTCATGTCCAACCGCAGGTTTTCCTTGTCCAAGAGCCGCATGACGACTTTTTCGCCGTAGAGCGTGGGCACGGTCGAGACGCGGAAGTCCAGTTCCTTTTTCTTTCCGTCGGCCTTGTACTTGATCATGATGCGGCCGTCTTGCGGCAAACGCTTTTCCGCAATGTCCAGTTTGGCCATGATCTTCAGGCGGCTGGTGATGGCGTCCTTCAATCGCAAGGGCGGGGTCATGACCGTGGATAGCTGTCCGTCAATACGGAACCTCACGCGCATCTCCAGCTCGTAAGGTTCGATATGAATGTCGCTGGCCCCTCGTTTCACGGAGTCCGTCAAAATCAAGTTGACGAGCTTGATGATGGGAGCTTCTTCCGCGGCCTTCTCCAGCGTCGCGATGTCCAGTTCCGATTCTTCAGCAGCAAGCTCAAGTTCGTTTTCTTCGTCAACCAGGTCCTTCATCAAGTTGCTGATTTCTTCCTGGTTGGTTGACGAGCCACCATAAAATCGCGAGATGGCGTCGCCGATGGCGGACTCCGAGGCCACGACAGGCTCGACGTTGAATCCGGTCATGAACTTGATATCGTCCATGGCGAAGACGTTGGTGGGATCCGTCATGGCGATGGTGAGAACGGAACCGACGCGCGAGAGCGGAATGACTTGGTAGCGTGACGCCGTGTCTTGCGGGATAAGCTTGATGACGTTGGGATCGATCTCGTAGTACTTCAGGTTGATGGAGGGTACGCCGTACTGGCGGGAGAGCACCCCGGTGATGTCATCATCGGTGATGAAGCCCATCTTGGTCAGGCAGCTCCCCAGTTTGCCTCCATTGGCGCGCTGAAACTCCAGCGCTTTTTGGAGCTGGTCCTGCGTGATCAGACTTTCCTTAACCAAAATTTCGCCCAAACGGACGGACATCCGTGGCACTCCCGACGGGTTTGCACCCAACGCTCACCTTAACAAATGATGCAGTGGAAGGAAGTCAGAATTTCTCAGACCGTTCTGAAATGGCTAATACCTGCCCACACGGGCAGGTGGGATGAAGACGAGGACAGGTAGAAATCTTGACTTGCCTCCGCACGCTGGCTATCGTGCCATAGAGATGTCTTCCCGAACAATATGGACACATTCTGCTCAGGAGTTGAGGGCGTTGACGGAAAGTGTCCGGCGCGGATGCGGATCTCCCACTAAGAGGTACGCCGCAATTCATGATTTGTTGATGGCCAAGTCATGAGCCGACTAGACGCCAAACAGCGCTGGGCTCTCGCGGTCGGCGGAATACTGCTGACCCTGCTCCTTGCCGCGGTGTTCACGTTCGGGTCGCTCGACGTACCCTTCAAGCCGAAGAGCTGGCGCGACGTGATGGCGCTCTACGCGGTCTCGAGTTTTATTACTGCCGCCTTTCTAGTCTTCGGCCTCATCCTCGCGCGCACCACGCTGAGGCTCTGGGCGGAAAGCAGCCGCGAGCAACTCGGCGCGCGGTTTAAGACGAAAATGGTTGTCGGCGCCATGGCCATTTCCCTGTTGCCGATCGTCTTCATGTTCATCGTCAGCTACTCGCTGATCAATCGCAGCTTGCTGCTTTGGTTCCCCAAGCCTCTGGAGAACGCCTCTGAAGAGACGCAAGAGCTGCTGAACGATCTGGGGCGGGCGCAATTGCCGCGTCTACGGTGGATGGCGTTGCAGGCGCGTGAAGATGCAGCGCGCTCAAGCGCAGATTTTCTGCAGCTGGCCTTCGCGAAAGGCGCCGATGCCCTGTGGATTCTGGACCGGGACGGCAAGACACTTCGAGGTGGCATTGTTTGTGACAACCAGCCGGAGAATCGTACAGGCAAGATTTGTGTGGAGCCCGATGTTCCTAGCAAGTATTTGCGGACGCTGCCCAGCGGGGTGGAAGTATGGTCGGCGGGCGGGAGGAATTATTTTGCAGCCAGGGTCCCGGCTTTGCAAAAAGACAAGGCGGGAGGCGCAATCGTGGCCGCATTCCGCACGAGTCCGGACATTCTCCCGCGGCTGACGGCCATTGAATCTCAGACGCGCGAGTATTACCAGGAGAAGCAGGACTTGCGCGCGCTGAAGCGGCTCATGCTCTTCATTCTCCTTCTTTTTACGTTGCTCCTCCTTTCCGCGGTCATGTGGGTCGCTCTGTTTCTCGCCAAGCAGGTCACGGTCCCCATTCAGGCGCTTGCGGAAGGGACGCGCGAAGTTTCCTCAGGCAATTTCGATTACCAGGTTCCCGAGCAGGCTCAGGATGAGCTGGGCGTCCTGGTGCGTTCCTTCAACACCATGACCACACAATTGCGCGACAGCCGGTCGCAGATTGACCAGTTCACGCGCAACCTCCAGCAGGCAGTGCAGGAACTCGAGAGGCGTCGCCAACTGATGGAGACCGTTCTCGAGAACATTCCCACCGGGGTTATATCGCTCGATGCCACGGGAACAATTCTTCGCATGAATACTTCCGTCTCGAGGATGTTCAGCGTTAACGGGTCCGACTCCGTATCGCTCGAAGGACTGCTGGGAGCGGATGCCGCTCGCATCGTGCACTACCTGATGCGCAGATCCCTGCGCATGGGGGTGGTCTCACGGGAGATTGAGACCGTCGCCGCTGGGCGTGTGCTCCACGTCGCGGTCACGGTGAGTTCACTTGGCCCGCGCCGGGCGAACACGGGCTACGTGCTCGTGCTCGACGAACTGACGGAAGTTCTCCGTGCACAGAAATCGGCCGCCTGGCAGGAAGTGGCGCGACGAATCGCTCACGAAATCAAGAATCCCCTCACGCCCATCCAACTCTCCGCGCAACGCCTCTTGCGATTCCTCGAACGTAGCGACCCCACTCAATCGGTGACTGCGCGTCACGCGGAATTGGCGAAGCTGGTTCAAGAATGTTCGCGCCTGATCGAGCGGGAAGTCTCCACGCTCGCCGCGCTGGTCAACGAATTCTCACAGTTCGTGCGCTTCCCTACGGCCAAGCTGGTGCCCATCAACGCCAACACCGTCATCGATCAAGCCGTGGAAGTATTCTCTGGACGGCTCGATGGCATCACGCTCAAGACGGCCCTTGCCGAGAATCTGCCCGCGGTGCGCGCGGACGGCGGGCTGCTCCGCAGCGTCGTCGTGAATCTCATCGACAACGCAGCGGAGGCGCTAGAGAACTCGCCGTGCCGCGAAATTCTCGTTTCCACTAAGGCCTATTCCGACGCGGAAACCGTCGAGATCTGTGTCTCGGACACCGGCGCCGGTATTTCTCCGCAAGACAAAGACAAACTCTTCCTGCCGCATTTCTCCACCAAGGACCGCGGAACCGGACTCGGCTTGGCCATCGCCGCACGCATCGTCGCCGAACATGGCGGCAGCATCCACGTTGAGGACAATCATCCTGTTGGCTCGCGCTTCCTGGTCGAACTTCCCGTCGCGGAACTGACGCCCGCCTCGCTGGCTGACCACAATGGATCGGACGCGACTCGATGACGGCCAGACCGTATCTCCTCGTCGTGGATGACGAAGCGGGCATTCGCGAATCTCTCTCTTCCATCCTCGCGGACGAGGGCTATCACGTGGAAGCCGTGGGATCCGCCGAAGAAGCCCTGGAGCGCGCGGCGGCCGGCGACTTTGAAGTCGTGCTGCTGGACGTCTGGCTTCCAGGAATGGACGGCCTCGAAGCTCTAAGCCGCATGCAAGCATCTCCGCGGCCACCCGCCGTCATCATGATTTCCGGCCACGGCACCATTGAGACAGCCGTGCGAGCTACAAAACTTGGCGCCTTCGATTTCATCGAGAAACCTCTCTCGCTGGAGAAGATCGTCGTTCTGGTTCGCAACGCCATCCAGCAGCGGCGTCTCGAAGATGAAAACCAGCTCCTGCGTAGCGAACTGGGGTATCGCTACCAGGTGATCGGCAACAGCGTTCCCATGAAAGCTCTGCGCCAGCAAATTGCTGTAACTGCGCCCACCAACGGCCGCGTGCTTATCTACGGCGAGAGCGGCACTGGCAAGGAGCTTGTGGCGCGCTCGCTGCACGCTGCCAGCCTGCGCAACAAAGGCCCTTTTGTCGAAGTCAACTGCGCGGCCATTCCCGAAGAACTGATCGAGTCCGAGCTATTCGGCCACATCAAGGGAAGCTTTACCGGCGCGACGGAAGACAAAATCGGCAAATTTCAAAGAGCGGACGGTGGGACGCTCTTCCTCGACGAAATCGGAGATATGAGCCTCCGCACGCAATCGAAAGTTTTGCGCGTTCTCGAGGAACAGCGCTTCGAACGCGTGGGGTCTAACGAAACCCTCAACGTCGACGTGCGCGTCATCGCCGCCACAAACAAGAATCTCGAACAGGAAATCGCGCGGGGCGCCTTCCGCCAGGATCTTTTCTATCGTTTAAACGTCATTCCCTTTTACGTGCCACTTTTGCGCGATCGGAAAGAAGACATTCCTACGCTGGCAAAATACTTTCTACGGGAATTCAGCTCTAGTTACGGGAAAAAGACTCGCGAGCTCAGCGACTCGGCCCTGGAGATTCTCGCCCGCTATCCCTGGCCGGGAAACGTCCGGGAACTGCGTAACCTCGTCGAGCGGCTGGTCATCGTGTGCCCCCAGGCGCGAATCGAACCGCATCACCTCCCGCCCGAACTTTTTCGCGGCGCCGCGGAAAGCCCGCACCATCCTTACTCGACGCTGCACGAAGCACGTAGCGCCTATGAACGGGAATTCATCCTGCGGAAATTGCAGGAGCACCGCTGGAATATGACGCAAACGGCTACCGCTCTAGGCCTCGAACGCAGCCACCTCTACCGCAAGTTGAAATCTCTGGGCATCGCCGCGCCAGATTAAAACACTACGAGCTTCTGCGAATTTGCTGGTGCCTAGCAGCCAAGCTCTCTTTTCCCCGCGAAACCCGCAATTCGTGTAGAATCCGCCGAACCCGGGTCATCTATTTCGCAACGCTGACTGGATCTGCGGTTTTCGCGCGGACGCTCTCTGTCCACCGCCGCTTCTTTCACGGAAATTCTGACTGTAATAAACAGGCCAACCGGTTGCTTCGATAAATTTCGCCGGAAATGCGAGGGACTCCGTTGAAGAAAATTGCTTTCCTCTTTAGTGCGCTCCTGACCGTCTTCGCTCTTACCTCACAGTCACAAACTAGCACTGTTGATACGAGCCACGCAGCTCAACGCCCGGAACAAGCGCGGACATTCTTTCCGCGCAACTGGGTTCGCGGTTATACGGATTTCTCCGTGGCGCCGTCTCATAACGAGCCCGACCTTGGCCGTTGCGCCTTTCCGCAGCCTGCCAGCGCCGGCGGCGTAGCTTCTCTCTGTACCGCGTACGCGCGGTATCTGTTCAGCGGATACGTCGAACTTCAACCATTCGGCCGGACTCCAGCGCGCCATTTCTTTCTCTTCTTCGAGCCTAAATTCAGTTTCGGAAGAAATATCCCGCAGCTCACTTACACCGCATCCATGGTGCCTATTGCTTACGATCGTTCGATCGGAATCGGTTTCCAATTGCCGAAAAACCTCGAGCTGCGCGCCACGCAACATCAGGTGGATTGGCTGGGTCGATACAGCAAACCGTTGGGGACAGCAGACCTTCACACCAATGGCCCTTACGGTCTTTACGCTACGTTTGGCGTGCGCTGGTCTTTCGGAGGATACGGCCACCAGGGAGCATCATCGGCGTATTGACCATCAAGACTGAGAATTGTCTTTTGTTCACTTTTTCGGTGCATCAACAGGGGAATTCTCAGTAGGACGCGCGTCGTCTAATCTATATCCTCTGGCTTGCTGGCTAGCCCTTCTATTTGGAAACGCCAGTCGAGCTCACGCACCTTCTGGGGACTCTCCCGCCAATCCGGCGCTACCTTTACGAACAATCCCAAATAGATCCTGATGCCAAGAATCGCCTCGAGTTCCTTGCGGGCTTCCGTCCCGATCTTCTTCAACATCTCGCCTTTATGTCCAATCAGGATTTTTTTCTGCGAATCGCGCTCCACGTTCATGAGGGCTTCGATACGCAATAGCTTGGGTGTCTCTTCGTACTTTTCGACCACCACCGCCAGCGCGTACGGCACTTCGTGGTACATCACTTGAATGGCCTTCTCGCGA
>WNFT01001450.1_pt1 | contig 20004 bp, 20 predicted proteins | sample 5400191 | NCBI WGS metagenome assembly WNFT01 (sample SAMN13153359, study PRJNA577476) | soil metagenome | isolation source: 80 cm saprolite under Madrone tree | place: USA:California | collected 2016-06-14 | reverse complement strand
ACCGCTTTTTGTGCCGGGCGATGAACCCAGAACAGGCCGGCGGACCGTGACCCGCAAAGACATGCACACGGCGCGTGCCAGGCATCGCCGATAGCTACGGACGGCCCGCAAGGAGCGGCTGGCCCAAGTGGCCGACTTGCTGCCGGAGCAGGCCCACAGCCACGCGCCACCTCAGCAAGCGGCGGCGCCGCAACGGCGTGCTGCGCCAACACTGTCTCCCTCTCGTGAGGACCAGCCCTGACGGCTGGTGCGAGGGGCCGTCGCACCGGCCCCTGCATCGCGACCAAGGCACACCGGCGGTGCACGGAATGCGCACCCACGATGCGCACCCATCGCACGATGGGTGTGTGCTTTGGGCCCGCCGGCGTGGGGCACACACTCTCCGCCCGCCGCCATGCCCACGGGGATGTCGCCGCATGGCTGCTGCCCACCTGGGGGCCGCGTGCTCCCGCCGATGCACACGTGTCTGCCGCCTGGGCACGCTCCCGGACCGTTGTCCATACCCCGACGGTCGGAGGCACCCTGCGTGAACTCCGTCAAGACCTGGCTCGGATGACCACGCGCGTCGATATCGGTCTTCAACAGGAGGCAAGGACCAACAGGGACGGTACGCGCGGCGGCTCGCGGGACCGGATGGTCGCGTGGATCATTCTTGACGCAGCCGAACGGCTCTCGACCGCAGCCGTCGAAGAGCTGCGTGCTAGGTTTGAGCGCACGACTCTCGGCTTGAGGCGCATGGGCAGGCCGGGCATCGAGACACGTCTGGCGCGTTCTCCTCAGCTCTAGAGCCGTGTCGGGTTCGCGCCTCACTCCCGTCCGCGGCAAGGCGATGCGCGCACGTTGGTGTTGACGCGCCCCTGGCGCACACTGGGCTTGTCCCTCGACAGGGCTGACTTGACGGACACGCAGGCCATGGCCGCCATCAGCCGCATCACCAACGGCAACTGCCGACTGCTCCACAAACGGTTCGTGCAGAGTGAGCGTATCCGGCGTATCAACGCACTGCGTGTCCTCACCGAGGATGTGGTCGAGGCCGCCCGCAGCACACTCGTTATCGGCGCCACAGAGCGTTGAAGATTGAACGCTACTTATCGCTGAAGATCACAACATTACGGTCCTGGCACCCTGTCGATTTAACGGGCGTTTTTCGTGCGTACGCAGCAAGAGAAAATCCTTGTTGTACAAAGCGCCAGCGGACTTCTCCACTGCCTCTGGGGAAAACTCTGGGGCAGACGGGGCTAACTCCAGGCAGAATCAGGGTGTCAACGCAGTGCCTCATGGCGCGCCAGTGTCGCCATGAAGGCAGGTGCACGGGCCAGCGCGAGCTTGCCATACAGATACCCCAGAGAGGGTAGGCTGGCGAAGTCACCCTCCCCAGGCCCTCACAGATCCGAACATGTCCGACTCAGGCATTCGGTTCCTTAGGACCCCAGGTTGGCTACGTGCCAACTGTCGTAGGAGAGTGCAAGGCGCGTGCCAGGTCTGGGCCCAGGCTTGTGGTGCTCCGTCCCTCTGGAGCCGGCAGATGAGGATGAGGGCGGGCACCATCTGCAACCATGGAGCATGGTTGGTACCGCCCCTGGTGGGAGGCAAGGTGAGATGGGACAGAAACAATGGAAAAGCTCGACGAACCCCTCGTGGTTCTTTGCTGTCGTCTCTTTAGCCTTGGCGCATTCCCTCCATGGCTACGAGGGGCAACGTCACCGTAAACGTGGTGCCCTGGCCTGGCGCGCTCTGGACGTCGATGGTCCCATGGTGGGCCACAACGATTTCGCGCACGACATAGAGCCCCAGGCCTGTCCATTCCGAACCTGTACTGTATAGAGATTCAAAAAGGACGTCAAACTGCTCTGCGGAGATGGCACTGCCAGTATCGCGTATCTCGACGACACTATGGGAGGCAGTGCGCCGGCCCCGTAGGGTAACGGTACCGCCCTGCGGCATAGCGTCCAGCGCCCGCTGCAGCAGATTCACGAAGGCGCGCTGTAAGGTCCCTTTGTGGAGGGACACAGAGCCAAGGCGTACCAGTCCTTGCAGATGGAGCATGACTCCACGGGTTCTCGCCTGCTCCTGCATGACGCGCCCGCACTCGCGTAGAAAATTGCCCATATCCTCAGGCTCATATTGCACTATGGCAAGACGCGCGAGGGCCAGATAATCCTGCATAATGTCATACAGGCGTCTAACTTCCATTCTGATGTCCGAGAGGGATTCCATCATTTGGGTACGGCTGTCAAGCGTCGGACACTGGAGTTCCCCCAGCACCACATCCACATGCAGGAAGATAGCATTCAGAGGATTGCGGATCTCATGGATTATCTTCCCAGCGATATCGCCTAGCAGGACACTACATTGGACCTGCGACATTATCTGCTCCAGGCGCTGCTGGAGTCGCTTCTCGCTCTCAGTGAAGGCGCTGTCGAGCGTTTGGCGCACAGCGGGGGGCAGTGCAAGTTCAGTGAGGCACTGGCGCAGGGCAGCTAGTTCCGGAAGCTGTCCTTGGGCCTGTTCAGCGTTCGTCATGGCATTATCTCCTCCTGCACGCACCATCCAGACGATCTCATACACGAGCCGAGTCTATGCAGGAGAGCGTGTAGAGATGCTGGTGCATTTGGTGCACAGGGAGCATACGTTGAGCCTCCTCGGAATGCAATCTTTATGCCGAGGGCTGCAGTATCGGGGCTGCCGCATGGCATACGGCAAGACGGATTAGAGATTGACAGACAAACAAGGGACAGCAGAACTTTACGAGGCCTCCAGCCATGAGTGGGATAAGATAGTTCACAGGCAGAGAGTTCGGTCTCTCATTCTGATTGTCAGTCTCTCATTCTGAGAAAATCACCGTAGCACACAAACTGCTTACCCCATCTAGCCAAGCAACAATAACAGGAAGAACAAGGGAAACACGTACACCAGCCAACCAGGAACACACACGCTAGCAGCACGTACCGTGCTTGTATAGTCGAATGCCTGCCGTACTGCAATAACCGCGGCAATGAGCATCCACACGGCGGCAACGAGAAACGCAATTCCAGTGAGTCCTGGTAGGGCTCCAAAGACGCGAAACATCCCGGGAGCGCTGGCAAAGCCAAGCGTACGCCATAACTTCCGGTGACTTGCCGAGGTCTGGGATACAGGGAAGAGTTTGGAACCTATTATATAAGTCAAAAAGGTCCATACATACCATGCAAGCAGCGCCACAAGCCCCATGACCAGTCCGCCCAGGCCGGCATACGTAGAAGCACCTATGCTAGCAGCCAGGCTAGAGAGCAATACTACCACCAAAGCTTGACTCGTGGCATCTTTATCAGTTTCAACCTCTTCATATAGGCGTGATTCAAGCTTCGCAGCACGTATAATGCGTGCTATGAACTGCACTATGTAATCTCCTTGTTTCCCCAGCTCCCTGACAAAACAGTCTATGTGTCTATACAAGCAAGCAAGCTCTATGCCATTTTGCGTCTATATTCTTCCTTAGTCCTACTCCGGGTTCTGCAAGATGTGGTCTCGTAGCATGCCGAAGTGCGTGAGCGTCGCAGGGCTGCGTTAGATGGAGTACTGCCACTGGCACAGAATTTGCTCAGCCTTATGGTTGTATTAGGGATAAGGATCGGCCTCGCGTGGGCCCTGGTATGTCCCGACTGCCGCAGGCTGAGCGCTGCATGCTTCCCCCTTCCAAAGCACATATAACAATGTGGCGGTGGGGAGTGGGCCCAAAACCCAAACCATGCGCAACGAGCATGGGGTGGTCATCAATCTCTCGTCCGAGCAGCAAGGTGTAAAACGGACTCTAGGCGGCCAGGGTGTACGCATCACGCTCCAAGACGGGTAAGGCGCCTGTCGCAAGGTTTCTCCTCGAGCCCCTTGTCCCAGCGTGGGACAGGAAGAAAGCGAGGAGGAGAGGAGAAAAAGGTATGAACAAAACCGCGATACTCATCGGTGGCCTCGGTCTCGGTGCCGGGCTCATATACATGTTGGACCCGGAACGGGGAGAACGGCGCCGCGCCCTAGCACGGGCGCAACTCGAGAGGTATCGGCGCCAGACTGACGACCTCTGGGATCACACCACGCGAAGCCTGGGCCGTCAGGCGCGTGAACTCTTAGCCAGGACACCCCTGGCACGCAGGTACCGGAGGCCAGGACCGGCAGAGCTGCTGCTAGCCCGTGCGGAGCAGCTAGGAATCCTGAAGGGTATCCTGATGCTTGGCTGTACGGGGCTCGGCGCCGGGATGATGTATGTGCTCGATTCCAGGTTGGGCAGAAGGCGTCGTGCTCTCGTACGCCATAAGGCCCAGGCCTACTGGCGCCGCCTGGGGAAGTTCATCAGTCAAACTGTCCGCGACGCGCACCAACGCACCTATGGCCTGATTGCAGAGACACAGACGCAGCTCAGAGGGGCTAATGTACCCGAGGATGCAGTCTTGGTGGCACGGGTGCGGGCCCAGATTGGGCACGTGGCCGCCCAGGCGGGGACCGTTGAGGTGACCGCCCATCAGGGACGCGTCACGCTCAGCGGCTCAATTGCCGCGCACGAGGTAGAAAAACTCCTATCGGCCGTGGCCTCGGTCGCCGGCGTCACCGCGGTAGTCAATCGCCTGGAAGCCAACCATGCTACAGCGTCCGCCGCAGGCGGGCGGAACAACAATGCCACGCACGCGGGAGATGGCTGGGGTGAGCGCCTGTAGGCGCTCATCTCCTGCGGGTGCAGGTCCTCCTTGGCAGGGCGACAGTGTCACCCTGCCTCTGTCTCCTCTCCAGCCTTACGAGCAAGAGAGATGTATCTGTTCAGAATACACCAATAATAGGTGGCGCAAATCAAGAAGGAGCACGAGCATGGAAACCATTATGTATCGGAAGGTAGAAAAACATCCGTGGATGCAGGAGCTGCACGCCAGCGAGCGTACGAGCAGCACAGCCGGCATGCCCGATGCTGTCCGTGAGACGGGACCACTTTCCCTGGATCTTTTTTTCCCCGTAGTGACCGAGGAGGAGATGGTCATCTGGACGCACTGGCTCCCCACATGCATGGTCTTTGATGGCGCGAGTGTGCACGCCCCCGCGGATGTGATCAGCACGCTCACACAGCTGAAAGCGCCACCAGAAGTACTGGAGGAATTTCACTGGGCCTGGAAGCTCGGCCTGTTTGAGTCCTATGAAATACGCACCCCGGTGCGCACTGACACACGGGACCCCCTGTTACTTGGACGCGTAGGGGAGCAACGCTACCGTCTGGCCCTCTGGGGGGAAAGTCTTTTACCTCTGGAGCAGATTACCACGCTGGTACAACAGAGTCTGGCTCTGAGGACACGGGTAGAAAAACGCAAGGGCTGGGTGGCTCTGGGTGGGGCACTCTTTGGGCTTGCCATCGGGTTATTGTGGGCGTGGCTCTCACCGGTGACCCAACCTCTAGGCATAAGTTTCTTGTTTGCCTTCGTCGGCTTTTTCCTGGCATGGCTGCCAACGTTTCTCTATACGCCGGAGAATCGCCAGCACGATTTTCTCGATCGCTATCGTTGCTAGCACAGCCCGCAGTGAGCTGTCCAGGGCAGCAGCTCGAGTGCTACAGCCGGTCACATGCGTGACCGGCTCTCCATGGGGATGCCGTTCCCTTACACTGTACCCTACACATTCTGCACCGTCGCCATGCTTGTGCTCTTCGCACGCATGCTCAAGAAACTCTTTGGCCACGGCAGCCGAATAGATCCCCGTAGCCATGGAGTAATGAAACTTGTAGCGCGGTCGGCAGGGCAAGACGAGAGACGCAAATATGGCACGAAATTTGCTGTAATTCTTTGAAAAGAAGGGTGCAGGAGGGTTGGCGTTCTGTTGCTGTGCACCGTCCTCATATATTGAACTTCTCGCCCTCAAAGGCACCTATACAATGCTGGTAATCGGTTTGTCCCTGCCTGTAGTACGGTATTTGTGGTCATTTTCACGCTCGAGGCAACCTTTGCCAGGGCACGAGTATGTCTGCCTCAGAAAGTTCGCTATGAACCCTCTCCCCTTGCCCACATGGCGCCACGGATGGGGAGAGCGCCCTGGATTCCCTCTTGCGTCACGGCCTCTATGCAGAGGCACGGGACGCCCCATGCCCAGCACTCATCCTGTTGGATCTAAACCTCCCCGCCATAGACGGATGCGAAGTCTTGCGGCAGATCAAACAGGACGCACGATTGCTGACTATTCCTGTGGTCGTATGCACCACTGCGGCCCAGCCACACGATATAGACGTGTGTTATCAACTCGGCGCCAATAGCTATATGGTGAAGCCTGTGGACTTCGAGCGCTTGCGGTATGCCCTGGAGCGGCTGATGCGGTACTGGTTCAGCGTGGTCACACGGCCTGAAAGGAGATCACCGTGATAGCGCAGACGCCATTGACGATCCTGCTTGTGGACGATAGCACGGCGGACCGCGCGCTATATCGCCGTTTCCTGAGCAGCACAGGGATTTATACCTTGCTTGAGGCAGCCACGGGCGAAGAAGGCTTGCGCTTGTGCCAAACTGCCCAGCCTGACTGCGTGGTACTGCACTTCTATCTGCCGGACATGGATGGGTTTGGATTTCTTGATACCTTGCAAGGGGGGACCGTCTCCCTCCCCTATCCAGTAGTCATGCTGACCGGGCAGGGGAACGAGCAGCTCGCCGTGCAGGCCATACACCGTGGGGTACAGGACTATGTGGTGAAGGATGATCTCTCGGCTCACACGCTACGCCGTGTCATCGCCAACGCGGTCGACAAATTCCGCCTGCAGCAGATACTGCATACGCACCGCAGCCTGCTGCAGGAACAGAACCTCGCCCTGTACCAGCAAGAAGACGCACTGCAAACCCTCAATGCGACGCTCGCCCAGCAGGTGGCCGAGCGCACTGCCTTGCTGGAGTTGCTACAAGCCATCACAGCCGCGGCTAACGAGGCCGCCAGCCCTGAGGCCGTGTTCCAGTTGGCGTTGGATCAGATCTGTGCATACACTGGCTGGCTGGTTGGGCATGTCTATCTTGCCGCACCCGACGGCTCGGGTCAGTGGATGTCTAGCACCATCTGGCACCTCGACATGCCAGAGCGCTTTGCGGTGTTCCAGCAGGCCACACAGGCCCTGCATATGCCTACGGTAGGGAATGACATCATTGGACGCGTCATCACTTCGGGTCAGCCAGAGTGGCATGAAGATGTGACCGCGGATCCAGCGTTTCGCCGCGCAGCGAGCGCAAAAGAAAGCGGACTGCAGAGCGTTTTTGCCTGCCCCATCCTGGTAAGCCGAGAAGTCGTGGGCGTGATGGAGTTTTACGCTCGCAAGATGCAACAGTCGTCTCCCATGCTGCTCGATATTGGGGTGCAAATCGGTATCCAGCTCGGACGGGTGGTGGAACGGCAGCGCGCAGCCGCACAATATCAACTGCAGCAGGAGGCGCTGTACCAAAGTGAAAAACTCGCGGCCATGGGTTCCCTGCTGTCCGGTGTCGCCCACGAGTTGAATAACCCCCTGGCAGTAGTCCTCATGCACGCCGACCTCTTGCGAGAAGAACTCGGCCATAGCTCTTCGCTCGCATTGGTTGACGAGGTGACGCGGGCCGCCGAGCGTTGCAAGCGCCTGGTGCGCACTTTCCTCACCCTGGCACGCCAACACACCCCAGAGCGCACGGCAGTGTCCCTCAACTCCCTGGTCACCGATACGGTCGAACTGCTGGCCTATGCGCTACGGGTGGACAACATTACCGTGCACCTGGCTCCGGCCGAGAAGCTCCCACTCCTGTGGGCTGATGCGCACCAGATACAGCAGGTGATCACGAACCTTATCACCAATGCGCACCAGGCGCTGCGCGAATCGTCGGCCCTGCGGCAGTTGACCCTGACTACCCGGTGTAATGCGACGCGTACGCGTGTCACGCTCGCTGTGACAGACACCGGTCCCGGCGTTCCCCCGGCGCTGCAGGCACGCATTTTCGAACCCTTCTTTACCACAAAACCGGTGGGCATTGGCACGGGGCTGGGCCTCTCCCTATGTCGGGGGATCATCGAGAGGCACGGCGGCACTATCACTGTGACAAGTCAACCAGGGCAGGGCGCTACCTTCTGCGTCGAACTACCCGTTGAGGCCGTCTGTGCGACAGCTCCCGTCTCTCCAGAAAGGGACCGCGTACCTGCTGTACATGACAAATCCATCCTGATCATCGATGACGAACCCAGTATTGCCAGTGGCTTAAAGAGGCTGCTGAGTCGTGACGGCTACGCCGTAGAGACGGTAGCAAATGGACACTTGGCGCTGACGAAACTCCGAGAGCGCTCCTATGACCTGTTGCTGAGTGATATGCGCATGCCGGAAATCGACGGGCCGAGTCTCTACCGGACGCTGGAACGCCAGTATCCGCACCTGCTTCGGCGTGTTATCTTTCTCACTGGGGATACGCTCAATCCCGAGACCAAGATGTTCCTCGATCAAAGTGCGGCGCCGTGCCTGACCAAACCCTGTACAGTTGCCGAGATCCGGCGTGCCATCCAGCAGGTGCTGGAGACGGAGTGACACGAGAAAAATACGCGTGCAGCGATGGATACTATTCTAAACATGTGCCCTATGCGGTGATCAGCTCCTCGTGCACGTGGGAACCTATCAGGGCATTCCCATTCTGACCCCACGCGCCTTTCCGGAGGTCCTCTACAGCCGGACGAAGCCACCCACGGCCTAGGACAGTCACCAACCCTTCCCAGGTTTCCTCACGCGAACACCTATGCCGGAGAGCTTGCCCTGTACACAATAGAGTGCATTGGGCCGGTAGCACTTTCAGTGCTGATGGGACCACTTGGCCAGCTCTGGCTTGAGTGGCCTGATACCCGGCTCTACTGCTTCTCGCATGGTCACAACGATCTGGCGTTCGAAAACTGCCTGATTGAAGTGTTCCTTCAGCTTGCGAAAGCGCTGCTCTTGCAACAGATTGAGGTAATTGAAGAATCCTGGGGGCTGTATTATCAGCGTTTCCGGGGGGGCGCGTGCGAAATCAACCAGCAGGCGGCATCATAGCAGCACCGACTTAACCGCCTTCTTTTAGAAGGCAGCACTGCTATGAGCCGATCCATGCTAGCGCTTTCTCCCGACCAACTCACGGCCTTTGATCTCGACGCCTTTATCGCCCATGCCCATGCTCTCAATCAGCAAAACCGCATCACTTTTACCGCACCATTCCCCAAAGCCTTAAGCCGTTGGCTCTCTCACTACGAATTCACCCCCGATCCCCTTGAGTTTACGTCTCAAGGCGATGTCGACGGCGACCTCAGTTGGCTCGTCGGCGTCACCCTGGACTTCAGCTTCACCCGCTCCCTGTGTGCCCCCTCCTACGGCAGCCGAGGCGGCTCTTGCTACGACCCGGCCAGCCTCGTCGTGCTCGAAGTGGCCGCCAAAGTCGATCAATACGTCGATTACGCCCAGTTCTGTCGCGATCTGCACGACAGCGACAAGGGACGGCGCTCCCGGCAACTAGCCGGTCTCCATGGCACCGTTCCGGGCGAGGACGATCTGCGTAACTTTCGCTACCGCATTGGTGACGCGGTGATTGATCAGATCACCGCCGTCGTCGTGGACTTTCTCCGCCGTTTTGGCCTCATAAAAGGCGAGTGACTCAGCACCGATGGCCAACTCGAATCGTCTTACTCACGCTACAAGGGCTGCATCTATGCCTGCCCGGACTGCCAGGCCTTTACACTGAGTGAAGCCGATCGGCAGACCCTTTTGGCTACGTGCATCTCAAAACCACCGACCTCAACCTGGAGCTGGCTCTGGAACTGCCAGTTGGCAACTCCACCGACCCGGCCAATGCCAATGAGGGCACCGGGTTTATCCCGCATCGGAGCAAACTCGCTGTCCCACTACGGCCGGGGCAGGTGCACCTGGGGGACGCGGCCAATGACATCACCGCCAACTACGAGTGGCTTCATGAGCATGGCGCTATCGCCGTCTTTGACTATAACCGGCGCAACGAGCACGTCGATGAGACCTCCCTGTTGAACCGAGGTTACGACCAAAACGGCACGCCCTATGCCCCTTGTGGCCGCTTATGTCACTCCAATGGCTACGACTACCAAGCGCAGAGCCGGCAGTATGTCTGCGGCCTCCCGTGTCCCCCCGAGGAGCGCCAACGCTGCCCGCACCGCTTTGGCGTCCTGGGCTATTGTCACCGCATGAGTTTCAAAGACCACCCGCGCCTCATTGGACCCATTCAGCGCGGCTCGAAGGCGTGGCATCACCTCTATGGGGCTCGCAGCTCCAGTGAACGCACCAACAGCTACGATCAGGAAGTCATCGGCAAGGCTCACCCTTTACGGATGCGGGGGCTCAAAGCCTTTCGCTTTGCTGGGGCGATCCGGACGTTAGCTCAGCTATTGCGCCGGGCTCTCAACTTTGTACTCGGTGTGACCTATACGCTGGACAAGGTGCCAGTGTCCCAGCCCTAATCCACACCGCTCTTTGACAACATACGGCTGCTCGACTCAGCGCTGAGGTTCCCGTGGAGTCAAGAGGCGCGGTGCGTCTCAATGGAAACGTTCATCTCTGCTTGAGACCCCAACCAAACCGGTGACCAGGCTGAACACCCGAATTCTTCAATTACCTCAATATGAGCAATTGATTGGGCGAATGGGGAGATACGTTGTTATTGTATCTGGTATTCTTTAAACTTCCGATACAGCGTCGCTGGTCCAATATTTAAGAGGCGAGCCGTGGCCTCACGGTTTCCCTCCGTATGACGGAGAGCCTGGATAATAGCCTCGCGTTCGATCTGTGCCAGGGTGGACTTGGCGGGAAGCACAAAATAGTCGTTGGTATTGAGTGGGGTTTTTTCCTGCTGCTCCTCAAGATAGAGGTCCGCCGGCGTAATGGTAGAGCCCTTCGCTAACACGACGGCGCGCTCGATCACGTTTTCGAGCTCACGCACGTTGCCGGGCCAGTCATACCTCATCAAGTGTTCGATAGCCTCCTGCTGAATAGCCGTGATCTCTTTGTGATTTTCCCGTGCATACTTTTGCAAGAAATGCGCTGCTAACAGGGGAATGTCCTGGAGACGTTCACGCAGCGGTGGCAAAAGGATAGTGATGACGTTGAGACGATAATATAGGTCCTGGCGGAAGCGTTCGGAAGCGACTTCCTTGGAGAGATCCTTATTTGTAGCCGCCACCACACGCACATTGACCCGCAGGGTATGGATCCCTCCTAAACGCTTAAACGTACCATCTTGCAGCACCCGTAAGAGCTTCGCCTGGACCTCAAATGGCATATCACCAATCTCGTCAAGGAACAATGTCCCACCGTCGGCAAGCTCGAAGTGTCCCGGTTTGCGTTGCAGCGCCCCGGTAAAGGCGCCTTTTTCATACCCAAAGAGTTCCGCCTCCAGGAGTGTGGCGGGCATGGCCGCAGCGTTCAGCACAATAAAGGGGCGCTCGGCACGTGGACTGAGACGATGCAACAGTCCGGCAATGAGTTCCTTTCCCGTACCGCTTTCTCCTGTCAGTAAGACGGTCGCCTGGGACGGAGCCACCTGCTGGACCATCTGGTAGACGCGATTCCAAGTCGGACTGGAGCCAATCACGTGCGCCCGCGCAAACTGGTCACGGACCTGGCGTTTCAGGAGCAGGTTCTCGACCACCAGGGCCCGCATGGCCAGCGCTTTCTGCACCACTCTGAGTACCTCATCTTCGCCAAATGGCTTGACGAGGTAGTCGAAGGCTCCCTCCTTCATGGCCGACACGGCAGTGGAAATATCGCCATGACCAGACATCATCACAACGGCAATGCCCGCATCCTCGGCTTTCACCTGGCGCAGCACCGTCAGGCCATCCATTTTGGGCATTTTCACGTCGCACAGTAGGAGATCCACCTCGTGTTGCTCGATGTGGGTGAGCCCCTCTGTTCCAGAGGCAGCAGTGAGCACCGTGTACCCCTCGCGTTTGAGAATCACTTCGAGGGCGCGTAGGGTGCTGCGTGCATCATCCACGATTAGAATAGTGGCCATGCGCGTCGATCCTCCCTAGGGTTATATGACTGGTGCGTCCCCGATGCGTCCTGAGGCATGCATGGCGAAGCTAAGGCTTCCAGATGTCCCACTACCGAAGGCCAAACGCCGATATAGCCCTGGCTAAAAGTGAATGGCTGAGACATATAACCATTTTAACATACTCGCTACCACACGTAGGAGATAGTCCTCTCAAAATGATACTACGTCTCATTTTGAGAGGACAGGGCGAAACGCGTCGCCCTACCATGGAGTTGGCCAGTGTTGCGGATTCCTTGAGAGCTCTCCCGTAACGTGTGCCACTCGCGGTGTTGTGGCTCTACGAGCATACAGCACCTTCTGGCTTCTTGTCAGTAAGCAAGCGCGTTGCTGCGTCACGGCCAAGATCCAGTGTCATGGCAGTCCTCTAGAATAAGTATCCACGACACAGGTAAGACCTCATACTACATACTGTAAGAGTCGTCTAGTTTCCTAGAACAACAATACCTTACAGCAAAATTTATGCCGACACTACCCCCGTCTCCTGGTCCCTCTGGTAAGAGAGTACAAGTAGGCAGCAGGGCCAGGCAGAGCAGCGGTGCGGCTGTCTGATGCAAGCCGATGTTCACCATAACTATGGTGGATAATCACTCCTGGTCTGATCACGATTTTGTTCTGGCGCCTACTTGGCATGCCTGCCTGACAGACGTAATTCCTGTGGTCAGTATCATCGGTGTTTCCCTAGAGATGGTGTACCGGGTGCTAAAACCGAGAGGCAGTTTCGTCATACTCAACTTCTCCTCTCGAGGGGCACCAGACATCGACTGCGTGGAAGTGGAGCAGCTGGCTCGGCAGCAGCACTTCGAGATCTTGGAGAATGGTGCACGGCCATTTCGTATTTGAGGCGGGTTAGCCTGGTGGTTGAGACGGCTATAAACAGGAGTTGATTATACTGGGTCTGAGGTAGAAAAATGCCTTGAGCATCAAGGTCGTGGTGGGCTGGATTGGGGATTGACCAGTTCAGGCCGGCAGGCGTGGAGCGCTGCAAGCACTGACGCTAGGCCCGGACGCGCAGCGACGACTCTGACAAGGGCCACATCCAGCCCTTCAGCCAAGCGTCGGAAGGCCATCGCAGCCCCCTCTGGAGTGCCATAGTAGCCTACACGCTTGAGCAGATCCGACGGGAAGGCGTCGGCAACCTCGTCAGGCGTTGCTCCCTGTTGCCGCATCTGGTCGAGTTCAGCCAGGGCCGCGGTGTAGCCCATGCGCTCAAAATGAGCCCGATAGCCTAACTGTCGCTCCCGTTCCGTAGGGACCCACTGGCCCAGGGCGTAGCCCATCGTGGATCGGGCAAAGGCCCGCCGGGCGACCTCCACATCGTGATCCACGCAGACCCGGATATACTCGACGACCTGCACCTGCTGGGGGTCCCGGTCGGCCCGTATGGCGCCCTCGACAATGCGTTCTCGGCTCCAAGCGATTTGCTCCGGCGTACACCAGTTCAGGCATACTCCATCGGCTAGCTCGCCAGCGAGGCGGAGCATCTCCGGCCCCAGCGCTCCCAGGTACACCGGGGTACGGGGCGGAGGACTTATGGCCAGCTTGATGTCGTGGAGGGTCACCACTTCCCCGTGGTAGGTGACTGCAGCGCCGGCGACCAGTCTGCGCACGGTCGTCAGATAGTCCCGCATCAAGGCCAGCGTTGAGAGTCCTGGCAGGCCGAGGCTCCGTCGCGTCCTGGGACGGTATGCACCTCCAGCACCAATCCCCATGATGAAACGGCCCCCCGTCAGTTGGCTCACAGTGCCGCCGCTCATGGCAAAGGCGATTGGAGTACGGTACAACACGGGTGAGACCCCAATGCCAGTGGTCAGTCCTTCCGCAAGCACCTGACGGCTTGCGGCCCAACGCTGGCTGCAGAGCTGGAAGGCATCTTGGCCGGTACTTTCCGGGGTCCAGATGCTCGTGTAGCCTAACCTGGCTGCTTCTTGAGAGAGGGCTGCCTGGTCGGCAAATGAAAGGTTCAGGGTGGCATCCAAACCAATGCCGATGTCCATAGTCATTCCTCTGACGAACTCAGTGGGGGCTCGCGTCCCACTCGCCCCTATGTCATTTCGAGAATCTGTGCAAGTGCTGTGAGGATTGCCTGTACCCTGGCTGGGGACGCCGTCTCGATCTTGCTGTGTAACCGATATTTTGCCACGCTACGGATCTGGTCGATAATGGCAACGGCAGTCTGGCCCTGACACGTCATAGGTACTGTAATGGGCGGGTGGGCCAACGCTGCCGCGGAGAGCGGTACCACAACTACTGTCTGGCGTAAACGATTCAAGGTGTTGGCTGTCAGCACCAGACAAGGTTGCATGTTGCGAAGCTCCGACTCTTGCATCGGCTCCAGGTTTACCCACCAGATTTCCCCACGCTGCGGGGTCATGGCACTGGGGACTCCTCAGAGTTGTCGTCGAACCCTTGCCAAGCCTCAATCTCGTTTGCCAGCACGGGATCGGCATTCGCTGCTAGACAGGCTTGCTCAAGGGCGGATTCACGCTGCGCGAGCTCCTGTTCAAGGAGTCGAGCAATAGTCGCCGAGCGCTCCCGGTTCGGTACAAGCGCGAGAAAGCGAGATGCAAGCTGATCGGGCAAGGAGATCGTAATACGCATGGTGATAGTATGGCGTATGCTCTATGTGTTGTCAAGTATACCACCCGGCATTTGCGGGTGCTCCGGCGGCTGCGGCTGACGTTGGGCGAACCATTCCTTGAGCAAGCCGTCCTTATACCGCTCGATCTGGAACTCTGGACTCAGCCCAATATTGGGCTTGACCTGGGCCTGCGCCTTCTGATCGAGGCGCGTGATATCTGCCTCACTGAGCCGTGCCACAAACAGTTCAAACTGCAGCTCTCGCTCACGCTCCTTTAAGCGACGAAGGCTGGCAAGTTCCTCTTCGAGTTGCTGATTTCGTACTTCCTGAGCCCGTACTTTCCGGCTTTTGTAGCCTTCGGGCGGATTAATATAGCCTGCGCGTAATTGCGCAAATAGGAAGCCGTGAGGATTTTGAATGGGTTTGCCCTTCCCCTCTTTCGCCGCACTCACGCATGCGTTCGCCATATCGAGAAAATTCTGCAACTCTTCGCTGGTCTCAAACTGGTCGAGGTACGGCAGCAACGAGCGCGGGCTCAGATCTTCGAAAACAGCTTCGAGGGTAATTCCCTGTAGTAGTAGTTTCTTACTACTACTACAAGAGAGTAGATGATCCATTGGATGATCCATTGGGTGATTCACTGGGTGATCCATTGGATGATCCAATAGGTGATCCATTGGATGATTCTCTTCTGTTTGGGCAGCCTTCGGTTCTTCAGGCGTCTCAAGAGATTCTGTGAAGACCAGCGCCTGCTGAGTAATATGTTGGAGTTTTCTTAAGAGCTTGTTTTTGTTGCCCTGTAGAATAATATTTTGGGGGAGTGTGGTGGCAGTGAACCCCATCCGGCCTCCACAATTACGACGTCCGTCATAGCGTATAAGTCCTTCTTGACGCAGCTTTTTTAAACAACTTTTCAGGGTGTACTCTGAGATATGGGTTTCTTTGGCGATCTGCCGTAGGCTTGTCACCTTCCCGTTGATCTCTTTAAGGCAGAAATACAGCATTGCCTGGTTTTCAGTCAGTAAGACACCAGTGTCTGCAAATAACGGGTGTAGGAATTGTATTTGCAGAGGTAATCCATTGGGTGAATCATTAGGTGACCCATTAGGTGATCCATTAGCTGATCCATTAGGCGGATCACCAGATGATCCATCAGATGAATCATTAGGTGATCCATTAGGTGTATTAGGTGATCCATTAGGTGATCCATTAGGTGATCCATTAGGTGAGGCAAGGGGTGTAGAAATTTGCGTATTTGTACCGATAAGTTTAGCATTTTCAAGAGCTTGATTCTCTTTTGTACCCTCTGTTTCACCTAATGGACATTGGGTGATCGATTGGGTGATCGATTGGGTGATTTCACCGCTTGAGAGGAGTGCATCTCCCTGCAGCGCGGTAGGCTGTGTATCATTGTCAGAGGTGATCCCCCGTATCTTCTGGGCCACTTCCTGGAGCCGGTCATCACTGAAGGCGCCGTAGCTTTCAATGAGCTTCAGTCGTCGCCTTTCGCGAGGCCTTGTCTCATCGCGTTTGGTTTCAGGCTCTCCTGTGGACATGCGCGCAACCCCTTCCTCTAGGGTTCTTCAAGGCCGTCCAGAGAAAAAATCTCGAGCAACTCTTTCGCCAAGGCTCTATAGGCTTTGGCTCCAAGAGTGGTCGGATCGTAGCGGATAATCGTTTTTCGCTCGTTTTCGGCGCGCTGGAAAGCCGCGTTGACGGGAATCATGGTCTTGAAAATCTGGTCTGCAGGGAAATGTTTGTTGAGCTGGTCAATACTGACCCGGGTCATGGCCGTCCTGCGATCAACCTGATTAATTAACAGACGCAGGAACCGCAGGTCCGCATTGCCATTGGCACGGATATCGTTGATGAGATCGACGGCTTTCAGCAGACCTTCGACGGAGAACGCTGAGCCGGCCCAGATTGGCACGATGACAAAGTCTGACGCATGCAGAGCACTGACAACGAAAAACCCCATGTTCGGAGGGCAGTCAAGGAGAGCAAAATCATACTGTTGCTGCGCATAGTCCCGAATGCGCCGACGGATGATTTCAAAGCTATCTGGGAGCGTTCTCAATAGCGGGGGTTCAAGAGCACTGGTGTCGTTCGTATTCGGAAGACAAAAGAGTTTTTCGTACTCTGTCGGATAGATACACTGTCCGATGTTCATCTCAGGCTCAGTGAATATCTCGTAGAGCGTCTCTCCGCCATGGTCTCTAGGGCACAAAATACTCGTCGCATTACACTGGGAATCCATGTCAATGACGAGAACACGTTGGCCCCGGCGCGTTAGCGCATGGGCAAGATTGACAGCTACGGTGGTTTTCCCAACGCCTCCCTTGTTGTTCACGATTGAGATGATGTTACCCACAGGCTGCCCTCCTATGCAGTACCTAAACTAATATACACCTGCATATTATGCTGCAACTGCTTCTTGGTCAAGTAGAAAAGTATGTAGATGGGATGTACATGGGGTGGAAGTAATATGCACTTAGGTATGAAGGAGCAATCCCGAGTGCCTACTTCGACTCTAGGAACGTAGGCCTCTCACACGTCCCCATTCCATCTCTCATTTTGAGAGACAACCTGGATCGAGATCTGGACAGTGCGTGTCGCCATCCTCAGCGTCTGTCTTGGCGGTGCGTCACGCGCCCAGCCCAGCCCTGTGGGCTGGTTTCCTGGTACACAACTTGCATACGGATCATTACACCGCGAAACTCTCTCATGTCCCGCAACAGGGCAGCAGTCACCACTTCATGACAGGGCATGACAGCCTCTGTACCACACGCTATAGGGAGCCGAAGCTATGCGAATTTGGCCGGGGAATTCGTATCCACTCGGGGCCACCTGGGATGGCAAAGGCGTGAATTTTGCCCTTTTCTCCGAGCATGCCACTAGAGTGGAATTGTGCTTGTTCGACACCGTGGACCTTGATAAGGAGACGCAGCGTATTCCCCTAGCCGAACATACCGACCAGGTCTGGCACGCCTACCTGCCGGAGGTGTTACCCGGCCAACTGTATGGCTATCGCGTTCATGGTCCCTATACCCCCGAGCAGGGGCATCGCTTCAATCCGAACAAGATCGTGCTCGATCCCTATGCCAGGTCGATTGGCCGTGACGTGAGCTGGGCAGATGAACTCTTTGGCTACTGCGTGGGTGACCCGGAAGCCGATCTGTCCTGTGACGAGCGTGACAATGCGGCGTATGCCCCCCTGGCTGTGGTCATTGATCCAGCTTATACTTGGGGGGATGACCGCCCACCACGCACGCCATGGCACAAGACCATTATCTACGAGCTCCACGTTAAGGGCTTCACGCAATTACACCCGGATGTCCCGGAAAGGCTGCGGGGTACATACGCCGGACTGGCGTCAGAAGCCGCCATCCAACACCTCATCCGCCTTGGTATTACGGCGGTCGAACTCCTACCAGTACACCACTTTCTCAATGATCGCCACCTGGTGGAACACGGCCTCACCAATTACTGGGGCTACAACACGCTGTCGTACTTTGCGCCTGAGAGCCGCTATGCCGCGCCGCATCTGCCACAAGATGCTGTCCAGCAGTTCAAAATGATGGTCGCGGCTCTCCATGGCGCTGGTATCGAAGTAATCTTGGACGTGGTCTACAACCACACAGCCGAAGGCAGCCATCTGGGCCCCACGCTGTCACTGCGCGGCATCGACAACGCTGCGTATTACAAGCTGTCGCCGGAAGATCCTCGTTACTATATGGACTATACCAGTTGTGGCAATTCGCTTAACATGCGCCATCCGCGTGTGCTCCAGCTCATTATGGATAGCCTGCGCTACTGGGCCACCGAGATGCACGTGGATGGCTTCCGCTTTGATCTCGCGAGCACACTGGCCCGGGAACTCTATGAAGTTGACAAACTCGGGGCCTTTTTTGACATCATCCACCAGGACCCGATCTTATCCCAGCTCAAGCTCATTGCTGAGCCATGGGACGTGGGAGTCGGGGGATATCAGGTCGGCAATTTTCCGGTACTGTGGAGTGAATGGAACGGCAAATACCGCGATGTGGTCCGACGCTTCTGGAAAGGCGATGGAGGTCTCTTATCAGAATTTGCTACGCGTCTGAGCGGGAGCAGCGACCTCTACCAGAGCGATGGACGCATGCCTTACGCCAGCATTAATTTTGTTACCTGCCACGATGGCTTTACGCTGCATGACTTGGTCGGTTATAACGAGAAGCACAACAAAGCGAATGGCGAGAATAATCACGACGGGGCCAATGACAACGATAGCTGGAACGGTGGCGTCGAAGGTCCCACCGACGATCCTGCCATTCAGGCCCTGCGTTGGCAGCAAATGCGGAATTTCATGACGACCCTGCTGCTGTCCCATGGTGTGCCTATGCTCCTGGCCGGTGACGAGATCTGCCATAGTCAGCAGGGCAATAACAATACTTATTGCCAGGATAACGAGCTGACCTGGCTCAACTGGGAGTTCACAGAGGAGCAGCAAGCGTGGTACGAATTCGTGCGCTCGCTGACCCATCTCCGACGCACCTACCCAGTGTTTCAGCGCCGCAGATTCTTCCAGAGCCGGGCTATTCGCGGTGAGGGTATTCAGGACATCGCGTGGTTCGAGCCCGCAGGTCAGGAGATGACCGAAGAGGCCTGGAATACCGGATATGCGCGTTGCCTTGGAGTGCGACTGGACGGTGATCTCATCGGGGAGGTGGACGAGCGCGGTGAGGACATTGTGGGCGATACCATGCTGCTGCTGCTCAATGCCCATTATGAGGCCATTCCTTTCACGCTGCCGGCGACGCGGGAGAGGGAACTGTGGGAACGCCTGCTCGATACCGCTGACCCCCAGGGCCTGCCTCTGGCGTGCAGCGGTGGACAGCAGTACAAGCTTCAGGGCCGCGCCCTGGCCGTTCTACGGATCAGGGCGCAGCAAGAAGAAGCGCCGTAACTCCTGGCAACTGCCACGGTAGAGACAAACGAAACTGTATGGAAGCAGGCCAACATAGGACCCAGCAGAGCCACACATCAGACCTCAGGCAACACCGCCGGCTCCCTGTGGGAGCGGACGTGCTCCCCTCGGGGGGCGTCCATTTCCGGGTCTGGGCCTCGCGGCGTCAGCATGTCGAGGTCGTGCTCGAAGGTGAGCCTGGACATCACCCCGGGGCAGAGCCGATATCCATTGTCCTTGAGCCCGAAGGGGATGGGTACTTCTCAGGACTGGTGCCTGAGGCCAGGGCCGGCACGCTCTACCGTTACCGGCTGGATGGGTGTACAGAGTCCTATCCGGATGTTGCCTCGCGCTTTCAGCCCCATGGTCCCCATGGTTCGTCGCAAGTTATCGATCCCGTGGCCTTTCAGTGGCATGATCAGGACTGGCGTGGTGTGCCTCTG